>OJAS01000081.1_pt1 | contig 10426 bp, 12 predicted proteins | sample 1590311 | NCBI WGS metagenome assembly OJAS01 (sample SAMN05416833, study PRJEB24817) | seawater metagenome | isolation source: Sea water | place: Canada:Atlantic | collected 2013-07 | reverse complement strand
GACCACCGAGATCTACACTCTTTCCCTACACGACGCTCTTCCGATCTGTAAGTTTAGCCCTTTCAATGTGGATTCATTCCCATGCCTCGTAAAAAGAAAACAACCGATTTCGAGCAATCTTTACAAGATCTCGAATCAATCGTTACACAGATGGAACAAGGTGAGCTGTCTTTAGAAGACTCTCTTAAAGCATTTGAAGAAGGGGTAAGCCTCACACGCGAATGTCAAAACATCCTTGCCCAAGCAGAACAAAAGGTTCAACTATTGATGGAATCAGGCGGTGAGCTAAAAACCGAACCCTTTGATCCTGAAGAGGGTAGCTAACTTGGACATTCACAGCCTGCTCAACCAATACAGCGAGCGTGTCGATAGTTACCTTAAAACATGCATCAGCCAAGAAAGTATCGACCCCATTTTACAGGCGTCGATGCTGTATTCACTTTTTAATGGCGGCAAGCGCGTTAGGCCCACCTTAGTGCACATGGTAAATTCAATGTTAGGTGGCGATATGCGTCACGCTGACAGTGCTGCCGCCGCGATCGAATGTATCCATAGCTACTCCCTCGTTCACGATGATCTGCCTGCTATGGATGATGACGACCTAAGACGGGGTAAGCCAACCTGTCATATCGCCTATGATGAGGCAACCGCAATTCTGGCGGGTGATGCACTACAGAGCCTCGCCTTTGAACTGATCGCCGTTGATCCCTACCTTAACGCTGAGGCTAAAGTCGCGTTAGTGAAAGAGCTAAGTATCGCCTCGGGCTATCAAGGCATGGCGGTAGGCCAGTCCTTTGACCTGCGTAATGTAGGAAAACCGTTGAACCTGGTGCAATTAGAAGCCATGCACCAACACAAAACCGGTGCGCTTTTACAATGCTCAGTTATTATGGGGGCTATCACCAGCGGTAAAGCGAGCCAAGCCCAGCTCAGCGCGTTAACCGATTATGCAAAAGCCATAGGCTTAGCATTCCAAGTGCAAGATGACATTCTTGATATTGAGGGCGACTCTGCAGTTATCGGCAAACCCCAAGGCTCAGACCTAGCACAAAACAAACCGACCTATCCTGCCCTATTAGGGCTTGAAAGTGCTAAGCTGAAACTGCAACAGCTACACGACGATGCGAGCCAAGCCTTAGCCCCATTCGGTTCAGCCGCATCGGAATTAAACGCACTGGCTGATTTTATCGTTCACCGCGATCATTAACTTTAAAAGACCCTTTATGTTTCTCACGATCCCCACGTCTCGTCCTAGTACTCCACTACTAGATCAGGTTAATGATCCAAAACAACTTCGCCAACTCCCTGCGGACCAACTACCTGAGCTCGCAGAACAGTTGAGGGCATATTTACTCTATAGCGTTGGGCAAAGTGGTGGACATTTTGGTGCGGGCTTAGGCGTTGTCGAATTAACAATCGCCTTACATTACCTATTAAACACACCCGACGATCATCTCGTTTGGGACGTAGGACACCAATGCTACCCCCATAAGATACTAACGGGACGACGGGAAAATATGCTCCATATCCGTCAAAAAGGAGGGCCTTCCCCGTTCCCAAAACGATCAGAAAGTCCCTATGACGACTTTGGTGTAGGCCACTCAAGCACCTCGATTAGCGCCGCGTTGGGTATGGCGATCGCGGACAAACTCCGCGGGCAAAAAAGCAAAACAGTTGCCGTCATTGGTGATGGTGCCATGACCGCAGGGATGGCATTTGAAGCCCTCAACCATGCCGCCCATACCGACACCGATCTGTTGGTTATCCTCAATGATAATGATATGTCGATATCACACAATGAGGGAGGCTTGGCGACCTACTTAGCAAAAAACATCAAACAAAAAAGTGAAGGCGAAACCACCGCAGCGCTCTTTGAAGCGTTAGATTTTCAATATACCGGCCCCGTAGACGGCCATGATCTACCAACGCTACTGTCAAAACTTTCAGCGGTCCTGAGCAAAGGCGGCCCACAATTTCTCCACCTCATCACCAAAAAAGGTAAAGGCTTTAAACTCGCCGAAGATGACCCTGTGGGTTACCATGCAATTACTAAAATAAGCCCTATCCACCAGCCAAAAGAGAAAAAAGTCACCTACTCCAACATTTTTGGCCGTTGGATCTGTGAGATCGCGCAATCAAACCCACACGTAACAGCGATCACACCCGCTATGAAAGAGGGGTCTGACCTTGTTGCGTTTGCCACCCAATACCCTAATCGCTTTTTTGATGTGGCCATCGCAGAGCAACATGCGCTTACCCTTGCCGCAGGTATGGCATGCCAAAAGATAAAACCGGTTGTCGCGATCTACTCTACCTTTTTACAACGGGCCTATGACCAGTTAATCCATGACATCTCGATTCAAGACTTGGACCTTCTACTGGCCATAGATCGAGCAGGCTTAGTGGGTGAGGATGGTGCAACCCATAGCGGCGTCCTCGATATCAGTATGCTACGCGGCTTACCTAAAGCCGTGATCATGACGCCCTCAAGTGCGCAAGAGCTACGCAACATGTTATACACCGGGTTTCTTTACAAGGGATTGGCCGCTGTACGCTACCCTAGAGGGTCCGCGATCGCCCATGTCGAAGGCGAAATGGAGCCCCTCGAGATTGGCCGTAGCCTGCAAATACGTAAAGGAGAAAAGGTCGCGCTACTTAATTTTGGCCCCCTACTCAAAACAGCACAGGCGGTTGCCGACAGCCAGAATTACAGCTTAGTGGATATGCGTTTTGTTAAGCCCCTTGATGGCAAGATGGTGGAAAAACTGGCGAACAACCACCAGCTTCTAGTCACATTAGAAGATCACAGCATTATAGGTGGAGCAGGATCAGAGGTAAGTGAGCATTTACACCATATACAAAGCAATACGCCACTGTTAACCTTAGGTATCCCTGATAAATGGATAGGCCATGCTACCCGAGAAGAGCAACTGGCTGAATGCGGTTTAGATCAAGCCGGCATAGCGCAAGAGATAGAGAAAGCGTTGACCCGCTAAGTTTACAACCAGAAGAAAGCGATACACTGCAAGACAATCGCGGCAAAAATACCGGCAATAACATCATCTAGCATCACGCCAAGCCCGCCTGACACTTTTTGGTCAGCCCACTTTATCGGCCACGGTTTGATAATATCGAATAGTCGAAAGAGCACAAAACCAATCACAATCCACAACACACCCGCCGGTGCTAATGTCATCGTAATCCAAAACCCAACAAACTCATCCCAGACAATACCACCATGATCATGCACCCCAATATCTTTACTGGTACGGTCACAGAGCCAGATACCGATCAACGTCGTTACCACTAACATCAACAGATACCACGGCAGGCTTAACTGTTGAAACCAGAAATAAGGAATAACGGCAGCAAGTGTTCCAAACGTGCCCGGCGCCCAAGGGGCTGCCCCACTCCCTAAACCGAAGGCTAAGAAATGGATAGGGTTTTTCCAGACACTGGCCGGTACTTTATTCACGTACACTCCTCATTTAGTCATCTTTTCGCTGAAAATGATCGTAACCTGAGCCCTGTATCTGACAAGGCTCGCCACGAAGAAATAGTTCGATATCCGCCCGATCCGTCACTTTGCCTATGACAGCAACAGGAACCGGTAGCTGCGACAAAAGGGCGAGGTAGTTAGGCGGAAGCGTAAAGCACAACTCAAAGTCCTCTCCCCCCGTCAGCGCCCATTGTCGAGCACTCTCCTCGCCAAACGTAGCGATAAGCTGAGAGGAGATCGGCACAGCCTCTAACTGTAAACGCGCCCCTAAACCACCACTCGCTTTTAGAATATGTGACAGATCAGACAATAGCCCATCGGAGATATCAATACAGCTATTGGCCTTGCCTAACAGTATTTTTCCCAGCTCAATACGTGGTGTCGGCGCATAAAAGCGTTCGAGCAGATAGCCAGCCTCTGTATGATTCTCAAAACCATTCAGTAAACCGTCTAAACCACCTCGGCTATCTCCCAAACAACCACTGACACAGATAAGATCACCGACCTTTGCCCCCGCACGGGTTAAGCGATGATCACGCGGTAGAAAACCATGTACTTGTGCCGATAATGTTAACGGACCTTTTGTGGTATCCCCTCCCACCAACGACACATGGTATTCATTACACAGCTGCGCTAAACGGCTACTAAATAGCTGTAGCCAGTCTTCATCGGGCTCTGGGAGTGTGAGGGCTAAGGTCAACCATGCCGGTGTCGCCCCCATCGCCGCTAGATCACTTAATGCCGAACCAAAAAGGCGGCTGGCCAGCAGATCGGCGGGGGTTCCTTCAAGAAAGTGAGTCCCTTGCACTAAGGAATCAATGGAGACAGCGAGTTGCTGCCCTGTCGGCACCGACAGCACGGCACAATCATCACCTATACCCAACGCAACAGAAGCATCCGTAGATGCTTCTGCAAAATAGCGCTGGATCAGCTCAAACTCACTCAGTGACATGAAGCTTAAGACTTACGCTGACGTTGATCTCGAATCTCAGCCATACGTACACGCTGAGCCAATTTATCCAGCACACCATTAACGTAACGATGACTTTCAGTCGCGCCAAACTTCTTCGCTAGTTCAACACTCTCGTTGATAGCAACACGGTAAGGTACCTCGATGCGTTGAGCCAGCTCAAACGCGCCGATACGAAGTACGGTTAGTTCGATAGGATCAAGCTCTTCAACTTGGCGATCAAGAAAATCTAAGTATGATTTATCCAAATCACTCTTAGCACCGGCAATGCCATGTAAAAGCTGAGAAAAGAGTTTGATATCCGTATCACTCATATCGTTATCCACTCTAAACTGTGCTTCTATCTCATGTACCGGCTGCCCTGCAATCTCCCATTGATAGAGCGCTTGTAGCGCATAACTACGGGCATTACGACGCTGAGTCGTTAGGGAGGCTTTTTTCTTTGATACCGGTTTGTTGTCGTTGTCACTCATGTAAACTTAAACCTCAAGCTGCTTAAGCAGGCTAACCATCTCAATGGCAGATAGCGCAGCTTCAGCACCCTTATTGCCCATTTTAGTACCGGAGCGTTCAACCGCTTGCTCGATACTATTCACCGTCAGAATGCCGTTAGCAACCGGTAGATCGTAATCTAGGGATACTTGAGCAACACCTTTAGAGCTTTCACCTGATACATATTCAAAATGCGGTGTGCCACCACGAATAACCGCACCTAATGCAATAATTGCATCATCTTTTTTCTGTGCAGCAATACGTTTAACAGCCAAAGGAATTTCGAAAGCACCAGGAACACGGATCACACGAATTTTATCTTCGCTTACGCCGTGACGTTTAAGTGTATCGATTGCGCCTTCTAATAGGCTTTCTACAACAAATGCGTTAAAGCGACCCACTACAATAGCGTAGTTGCCGTCAGCGTTAACAAAATCACCTTCAATGGTTTTCACAGCCATGATTCAAGTACCGGTCTAATTAGTCTTCACAAGGAATATATTTTTCAATCTCAAGGTCAAAACCAGAGATCGCATTAAACTTCATTGGTGCACTGAGTAAGTTCATTTTACCGACACCCAGGTCACGCAGTATTTGCGAACCAGTCCCTACCGTTAAGTAGGCGCCCGATGCGCTCACATCTACTTTTGATTTTTGATGACCTTTAAGCATAAGCTCAAGTGAATCACCCATATCAACCAGTTCGCCATTATCGAGCAACAACACAACACCCTGGCCTTCTTTCGCTACCCGCGCCAATGCTTTACGCATCGTCCATTTAGGCTCTTCACCCGGCGCTACCGCACCCACCACATCGCGCAAGACTTCATTACGGTTGTGTACACGTACAAAGGTAGGTTGGTCTTCTTTGATCTCACCCAGCGTCATCGCTAAGTGTGTGCAGTTTTGAATCTCGTCTTTGTAGGTAATATAGTTGAAATCACCATACTCTGTAGATATAACACCCGCCTCATCACGCTGTACGGTATGTTCGTTCGCTGTACGGTAGTGGATCAAATCTGCAATCGTACCGATCTTCAAATTGTGCTTTTGCGCAAACTCTTCTAGATCAGGACGACGTGCCATAGTGCCATCATCGTTCATCACTTCGACGATGGCCGCCGCGGGCGTGAAACCCGCCATGCGCGCAAGATCACAACCCGCTTCAGTGTGTCCCGCTCGGCTCAATACGCCACCGGGTTGCGCCATCAAAGGAAAGATATGACCCGGCTGCACAATATCATCGGCGGTTGCATTCGCTTTCACTGCAGCTCTTACCGTGTGTGCACGATCCGCTGCCGAGATACCCGTTGTCACACCTTCAGCGGCTTCAATGGATAACGTAAAGTTGGTCGCAAACTGGGCACCATTACTCTGGACCATCAGCGGAAGCTTTAATTGCTCACAGCGCTCACGGGTCAATGTTAAGCAGATAAGCCCTCGCGCATGTGTGGCCATGAAGTTAATATCATCAGCACGAACCATTTCGGCAGCGATGATCAGATCACCTTCATTTTCACGATCTTCGTCGTCCATCAAGATAACCATCTTACCTTGACGTATATCTTCCAATAACTCTTCGGGTGTATTCAGTTTCATCTAATTTATACCATCGTTAGCGGTTAAAGCCGCAAGCCATCAAGGTTTCCATTGTTAAACCCTGATCGCTTTGTTCATTATTAGTCGCCGGAGTATGCCCGAGCAAACGCTCTAAGTAGCGCGCAATAATATCCACTTCAATATGGATCAAACGTCCCGGAACATACTCGGTCATAATTGTTTCTTGCGCAGTGTGAGGCACAATATTCAATTCAAAGTACTCACCGTCAATAGCATTCAGCGTCAAACTAATACCATCAACCGTCACTGACCCTTTTGCCGCTAAGTAGCGTTGTAAGTTCGACGGTGCCTTAACCGTAAAACGTATAGAACGGGCATCTTCTTTACGGGAGGTAATCTCGCCTAAGCCATCTACATGCCCTGTGACAATATGCCCACCTAAACGACTAGTCGGCATCAAGGCTTTTTCAAGATTAACCCGCTCTCCCACACGTAACGTATGGAAACGGGTATGGGCAAGCGTCTCACGCGATACATCGGCAATAAAACCATCACCGGGTAACTCAACGGCAGTCAAACACACACCGTTGGTTGCAATACTATCGCCTAGCTTAACATCACTCAGGTCTAGGCTGCCGGTACGCACATATAAGCGCATATCCCCCGACCGCTGTTCGATTGAGACGATAGACCCCACCGCTTCAATTATTCCGGTAAACATCTATTGCTCTCCATAAACAGGTGTTAATACCAGTTTCAGGTCACTGCCAATCATTCGACTATCGATCTGTTTCAGTTCGATCTGCTCTGACATTTTAGCAAAAGGTAATGAGAATGCGGGCCGAGCATCACTTCCTAGCAGCTTCATGGCAAAATACAGATGTAACTCATCGACAAGCCCTTGAGCCATAAACGCACCCGCGAGGGTCGCCCCCGTTTCCACTAACACCTCATTACACTGTTCACTGCTGACTAACCAATCAAGTAAGGCAGGTAATGAGACTCGCCCTTGCGCTTCCGGCAGGCTGATCACTTCAGCCCCCGCATCGGATAAGGCGCGCTGTAACAACTGATCTGTTGAACATGTTGCTATTAGTGTACGTCCGGGCTGCTTGAGAATTTTAGCACTCAGCGGCGTGCGTAACGCTGAATCAACAACCACACGTAAAGGTTGCTGCTTTGTGATCTCAAGCGCCTCAGGCAGCGCAAGCTGCTCAGCACGTACCGTCAACGCAGAATCATCATGAATAATCGATTCAACACCGGTTATGATAACTGAGCTCTGCGCTCTTAATTTTTGTACATCACTGCGTGCTGCAGGCCCCGTTATCCACTGGGATTCACCGGACGCCATTGCGGTACGCCCATCAAGGCTGGACGCCAGCTTCAGCCGAATAAAGGGCTTGCCAGATTCCATACGTTTGATAAATCCGGGGTTAAGCGCCCGCGCTTCGCTTTCGAGCAGCCCGGCAGAGATATCAATACCCGCATGGGCTAACATCGCTAAGCCACGTCCCGCTACTTGTGGGTTTGGGTCCACCATTGCAGAGATAACCCGCGTAACACCCGCCGCAATCAGCCCTTCGGCACAGGGGGGTGTTCTGCCATAGTGGCTGCAGGGTTCCAGCGTGACATAAGCGGTGGCGCTCTTGGCATCACTACCCGCTTGGGCCAGCGCGTTCACTTCAGCATGGCCCTCACCTGCGCGCAGATGAAAGCCCTCCCCCACAATGACCCCATCCTTAACTAACACACAGCCTACACGGGGGTTGGGATGGGTTGTATACATACCTTTACGCGCCAATTGAATGGCCCGCGACATATATTCACGATCAGCAATTGACCACTGAGATTCGTCCGACACTTAGCCTTCACCTTCTGATTTATGTTGTTCAGACAGGCGCTCGATCTCTTCTTTAAACTCATTTATATCTTGGAAGCTACGATACACGGAAGCAAAGCGCACATAGGCAACTTCATCTAGTTTTCGCAGTTCAGACATCACCTCTTCACCCACCTGTCGAGAAGGCAGCTCTCGCTCACCTGTCGCGCGTAAACGGTGTTTGATACGGCTGATTGACGCCTCGACTTCTTCAATGGATACAGGTCGTTTTTCAAGTGCACGGTGGATACCGGCACGTAACTTTTCATCATCAAAGGGTTGGCGTGAACCATCGGCTTTAATTAGGCGGGGCATGAGAAGCTCGGCAGCTTCGTAGGTGGTAAAACGTTCACTACAGGTTACGCATTCACGACGACGACGCACCTGCTGGCCTTCTGCCACCAGACGAGAGTCGACTACTTTGGTTTCATTGGCATTACAAAACGGACAATGCATCAACTTTTCCTGCGTAAAGAGCGAGGAATACAACCGACCATAAAGGCAGTCATATTCCGAATATAGGTGCGTTTATTTACTCCCTTATATCAAAAATTCAGGGAATAAAAAGGGGCTGCCTAATGAACATGTAAACAAGTTCAGGACAGCCCCGCGATTGTACATTTTTCCGGCTATAAGTTATAGCCAGTTACCCAGATTACTTATAAACAGGGTAGCGTGCACAGATCTCTTTTACTTGAGACTTAACGCGAGCAATCACGGCTTCGTTATTAATGTCATCAAGAATATCACAAATCCAGTTTGTTAGATCAGTCACTTCAGCTTCTTTGAATCCACGGCGAGTAACCGCAGGTGTACCAATACGTAAACCTGATGTTACAAACGGTGAACGTGGATCGTTAGGCACAGAGTTTTTGTTAACGGTGATGTTTGCACGGCCTAGCGCCGCATCTGCATCTTTACCGGTAAACTCTTTATCGATCAGATCAACAAGGAAAAGATGATCGTCTGTCCCTTCAGACACGATTTTAATACCACGCTTCATGAAGGCAGCCGCCATCGCCTGTGCATTTTTAACCACTTGCGCTTGGTACTCTTTCCACTCAGGCTCCATCGCTTCTTTAAAGCAAACCGCTTTACCCGCGATAACATGCATCAAAGGACCACCCTGAGACTCAGGGAACACAGCGAAGTTAAGCTTTTTCTGTAGTTCTTCATCAGCACGAGCCGACAAGATCAAACCACCACGTGGGCCGCCTAGCGTTTTATGCGTTGTTGTTGTTACAACATCGGCAATACCGATTGGTGATGGGTAAACACCCGCAGCCACTAAGCCTGCAACATGTGCCATATCAACAAACAGAGATGCACCAACTTTATCCGCAATATCACGGAAACGCTGCCAATCAACAATACGAGAATACGCAGAGAAACCTGCAACAATCATAGTTGGCTTATGCTCAAGCGCTAAACGCTCAACCTCATCGTAATCAATCTCGCCCGTTTCTGGGTTTAAACCATACTGAACAGCATTGTAGATACGACCTGAGAACGATACCGCTGCACCATGAGTCAAGTGTCCACCGTGCGCCAAGCTCATCCCTAAAATAGTATCGCCAGGCTTACAAAGTGCCATATACACAGCCGCATTTGCTTGCGAACCAGAATGGGGCTGAACATTAGCGTATGTTGCACCGAACAACGCTTTAGCTCGATCAATCGCTAACTGCTCTACAACATCAACGTGTTCGCAGCCACCGTAGTAACGCTTATTAGGGTAACCTTCAGCGTATTTATTGGTAAGCGCAGAACCCTGAGCTTCCATAACGCGAGGACTGGTATAGTTTTCTGATGCAATCAGTTCGATGTGCTCTTCTTGACGCACAGTTTCAGCCTGCATGGCAGACCATAGATCCGCGTCGAAATCAGCGATTGTCATATCTTTGCTAAACATTGTACTTTATGTCCCCTGAATACAATATGGGCTCTGTTCAACTGAAAACAGCAACGGTAAAACCGCAGATCGGAAGAGCGTCGTGTAGGGAAAGAGTGTAGATCTCGGTGG
>OJAS01000080.1_pt1 | contig 10453 bp, 6 predicted proteins | sample 1590311 | NCBI WGS metagenome assembly OJAS01 (sample SAMN05416833, study PRJEB24817) | seawater metagenome | isolation source: Sea water | place: Canada:Atlantic | collected 2013-07 | reverse complement strand
TACGAGATTCTAGTTGTGACTGGAGTTCAGACGTGTGCTCTTCCGATCTGAATGATTAACCTGATAGCAGATCGATTACTCGTGCGTAATCACCGCGACCCTAATCGCATCCATTTTCAGCGACGCTTCCTGCAACGCCTCAACAAGATGGGCGGTCAACTGATCATGGGCCTCAAGCTCCTCTTGGCGAATATTAGGGTTCACTTTCGCCAGTGCAACTAAACGGTCTTTCTCATCCGCTTGCTGCTGCTTAAGCGTCGCCAGCGCATCCGTAATTAACTGCGCCCCTTTCTCTTCAACCTGCTGCTCTAACTGGGCAACAAGGGTGCCTATATCTTCGCGGGTATGCTTAACCAGATTATAAGCCACATTTTTACCGACACGCTTACCTAAGCTCGAAAAGTGCTGTTCAGTAATAACATCGGTCAAATCATTACCGGTGCTGTCAATAACACGACGAACACAGGCATCGGAAAGATAACGTTGAAGTTGTAACGCTTTATCTGAGATACAATGCACTCGGAACACCGCTTCAACGAGTAAACTACCGGCTTTAAGGGGTAACAACTTCATCGTACAAAGCGTTGAGCTACCATAACTACCTTCCAGCATCATCTCCATTGCACCAGCAACCATAGGGTGCTCCCAGCTAAGGAAGTGCATATCTTCACGGGACAGGGCTTCATTACGCTGAAACGTCGCCGTCATGCCATCGCTTGGTAAGCCCGGAAAATGGCTGCTGAGCATATGATCCCCTGGGTGCAGTATCACACCATTGATACCGGTGCTTTCCTGCTCTACCCCAAAGTGATCAAACACGCGCCCCATATAGGATGATAAGGTCCCCGGTTGGCTATCCTCTTCAACCGCATCCAGTAACGCTTCCGCCACTGAGGTATTACAGGAGTTAAGTTCCAACAGGCGATCACGTCCCTGTTGCAGCTCTTCCAACAACGCCTGCTGGCTATGCGCGGTCTCTTTAATTAAGCGATCAATACTTGCTTGGTCTTCTATATTTTCCATACAGTGATGGAGGTCCGCAGCAAACTGCTGCATTAAACTTTGACCCGTTGGACAAACCTGCTCAAACGCACTTAAGCCTTCAGCATACCAACGTAACAACACCTCTTGGGCGCTATCGGCAAAATAGGGTACATGAACATTAACCTCTTTAAGCTGGCCTATACGGTCTAAACGACCAATACGCTGTTCTAGCAGGTCCGGATTCATCGGTAGATCAAACATCACCATATGATGAGCAAACTGGAAGTTACGCCCTTCACTGCCGATTTCTGAACAGATCAATAGCTGTGCACCTTGCTCACTATCGGCAAAATACGCAGCGGCTCTATCACGCTCAACAAGGCTCATACCTTCATGGAAAAGTGCCGTACGTCGACCTTCAAACAAACGAAGCTGTTTCTCAAGTGCTATCGCCGTTTGGGCGTGCGCACAGATAACCAGTATCTTTTCACCTTTGTAATCGTCTAACCACTTAATCAACCAGTCGGCTCGATTATCCTCTAATAACCATGCAGACCCTGCACCCTCACCAATCAATGTTTCAGGGTGTAAACGGCATTCCATCGGCGCCGTATCAATAACGTCTTTATAGGCCTGAGGCAGGGGTAAAGAGTAGATATGTAATTTCCGCTGCGGGAAACCCTGAACACTTTCACGGGTATTACGGAACAATACACGCCCCGTACCATGCTGGTCTAAAAGTGCGCGAACGGTTTTATCAATCAGCCGTGTCCGTTCCTCACTCTCATCGTCTTTATGCTGCGCGAGTAGATCAGCAACATCATCGCCTAAATATTGATGCAGTAGTTCAATAAATGCTGAATCTTGCAGCGCTTCATGCCAACGGTCTGGCGCCTGTAAGATCTCAATTAATTGATTGACGCACTTAAAGTCCTGCTCATCGGTAATAAACTTTTCTAAATCGTAATAACGATCCGGATCAAGCAAGCGCAAGCGGGCAAAATGACTTTCAATCCCTAACTGCTCAGGCGTTGCCGTTAACAGTAATAAACCTTTTACTTTTTGCGCTAACGCTTCAACACAACGGTAGGCATGACTCGCCCCCTCTTCACTCCAACCAAGGTGGTGGGCTTCATCCACAACCATTAAATCCCAACCGGCATCCACGGCCTGCTCAAGGTATTTTTCATCGCGGGTAAATAGTGAGAGCGGACTTAAAACCAGTTGAGCTTCTTCAAACGGATTTCCTTCGCTATCTAAGCAGCGGCCTTCATCCAGAATTGAGAAGTGTAAATTAAAGCGGCGCAGCATCTCGACAAGCCACTGATGGATTAAACTATCAGGGACAATAATCAGAATACGATGGGCTAGCCCTTTCACCAGTTGCTGATGAATAATCAGTCCAGCTTCAATCGTTTTACCTAAACCCACCTCATCGGCTAATAGGACCCTCGGCGACATGCGCTGACCTACTTCCGATGCGATATAAAACTGGTGAGGTAAATATTGTACGCGTGGTCCCAACAAGCCATAGGCAGCAGAGTGCTGATGGTTGTGTTGATGCTTTAATGTTTCTAATCTTAATTCGTAATGGCGTAACTTATCGATCTGACCGGCAAACAAACGCTCATAAGGTTTGCTAAAATGTACTGAGCTCTCTAAAGAGGCTTCATGAATAACCTGCTCATTCCCTTCTTCATCATCACCAAAGTAGATCACACAGCCTTTACTCTCTTCATGCTGTGTAACGGTGATTGACACACCTTCATCATCCGTAATCTGATCGCCTATGGGATAGACAATACGACTCAGCGGCGCATTATTTTGTGCGTAGGTGCGCGCTTCACCGGTGGCAGGAAATAAAATATCTACACGCCGATCTACCAACTCTGTGACTACACCTAAACCTAACTCCGCTTCTGTGTAACTATACCAACGCTGGCCAATCTGAAAATCTTCGGTCATGATAAATCGCTTTCTAGGGACTGTAAAAATAGGTGGGCATAATAGGCAGTTACGCTTATGAAAGCCAATCTGTTTAGTACATATTAGTTAGGGTTATACTGTAAGCCAATATTCTAACGCTCATTTAAGCGGACTAATAATGAATTTACGCTCAATTAACGTTTTATTATTTTTTATTCTTATTCTACAAGGCTGTAGTAGTTATTCGACTCGCCCATCCACTGCGTCCATCAACATTCAACCCCAATCGCCAGTAGCCCATGCACTTTTAGACCAACACAAAAACTGGCAAGGTACCCCCTATCAATGGGGAGGAGAGTCGCGTCAAGGCGTTGATTGCTCCGCCTTTACGCAACTCACTTACCAAACGGTTTTTGGCTATCAGTTACCTAGAACTACAATCGCACAGGTTGATAGTGGTGTCGCTATTAAACAACATCAGCTCACCCCCGGTGATCTGGTCTTTTTTAAACTCGGCGGTAACAAACAACGGCATGTAGGCGTCTACGTTGAGCAGGGTGTTTTTCTTCATGCCTCCACCAGCAAAGGTGTCACCTTAAGTCGATTAGACAACCCCTACTGGAAACAACATTACTGGAAAGCGGTACGCCCTAAAAAATAACCGATAAGCCTTATTTCAGCTTGGCAGCCCACCTCATCCCCACTTTCTTATTACTTTTTGATTTAAATACATAACAATTAAGAATTATTCTTATAGCCTTATTAATTATGCGGTTTAAAATAGCGCGCGAGAAAACAACGCATAATAATATGATAACAATAAGAAAAGGCGATATAGGATGAAGAGCTGCACCCACTGTGTAAACACAATTAAAGCGAGTCAGGGCCACCCCTCTCCTGAGCAGTTAAATAACTTAGGCGAAGCGCATGCGAAACCTTGGTGTGATATTTGTAAACACTTACAAGTGGCTAACTACCGGATCAGTGAAACATGCGATGCGCCGCGTGCACTGTTTAATAACCGACACTTCCATACGAAGAGCGCACAAGCACCCTTCACACGGTTTGATGTATAGATAAGGTCAAAACCCCTTATCGATCAACCAACGCTGAGACTTTTTCAACGATATGCTTACCTATAGGTATAGCCGATGTAGCGGCGGGTGAAGGTGCGTTGCAAACCGCTAACGAACGACTCGTATTCATAAATAAGAAATCATCGATCACATCGCCATTTTTTGCGACCGCTTGGGCGCGTATCCCTGCGGGGTAACTCTCTAAGTCATTGATGCTAAGTTCTGGACAGTATTTCTGAACTAAGCGTAGATAACCCTTTTTAGAGATCGAGTTTTTCAACTCAGAGACGCTCGCTTTAAAGTGCTTCATAAGCAGTTTAATCATGCCCGGATAGGTCAACATCTGGAAGCTATCCTTTAAGCTCACATCTGTCTTTTTATACCCTTCCCGCTTAAACGCCAACACAGCATTAGGCCCAACCGTCACAGACCCATCGATCATCCGAGTCAGGTGAACACCAAGAAACGGTAAATCAGGGTTAGGAATCGGGTAGATTAGGTGGTTGACGATCTGATTGTGCTTAGCGGAGAGGCGGAAGTATTCACCGCGAAAGGGGATAATCCTAAAGTCAGGTTCCAACCCCATCATTCTAACCACTCGGTCAGACTGCAAACCGGCACAGGCGACAAGGTAACGACCATGATAGCGTTTCCCATCCGTATAAACCGTCACCCTATCCGCAAACTCTTCGATACCTGTAACAGCCGTATTGAAGTGAATGTGACCCCCTGCCTGTTCGATTAGATCGCCCATGCATTGTGTGATTTGAGTGTAATTCACAATCCCGGTTGAAGGTACAAATAGCCCCCCCACCCCTTGGATATTAGGCTCTTTCGCTTTCAACATCGACTGATCAAGCACATCAACCTCAATGCCATTCTCAGCACAGCGCCCGATCAGCGCTTGCATCCGTTCCAGTTCAGCAGAATCAGTCGCCACTAGCAACTTGCCACACTGTTCAAAAGGGATATCGTGCGCAAGACAAAACGCCTTAGTCGCACGATTACCTTCTTTGCAAAACTTAGCTTTTAGGCTCCCCGGCTTATAATAAACACCAGCGTGAATAACGCCGGAGTTATGGCCAGTTTGATGTTGGGCAGCACTCGACTCCTTTTCTAGCACCAGAACCGATTTGCCAGGATACTTCTGCTGCAACTGCCACGCAGTCGACATGCCTAAGATACCACCGCCAATCACAATAAAATCGTATATGTCCCGTTCTAAATCTGCTGCCACAAAATACCCTTACCTTTAGAGAAAATGATTAAACCGTTTGCAGGCTGTCTTTATTCGCTTTACGGCTAAACATGAAGATAAAGATAAAGCCAGCAACACCCACTAAGCTCACTACCATTTGATCATGAGGCCATAAAAGAGCGATAGCACATACACCGCATAATGCCCGTAACATTAAGTTCAACGGACCTTCTAAATAGCCTTCCATAAAGCCAACAAAAGCATATAGACCAAAAACTGAAAAGACAAATATGCTTAGCACCTCTGCTGTCGTGCCACCAATGAAATTGGTATACGCAAAAAGCAACGGCACTATATACAAACCTTTCGCAATCTTCCATGCCGTAAAGCCTGTCGCCATCGGCGGTGTTTTAGCAATGGCTGCCGCAGCAAAAGCGGTTAAACATACAGGCGGCGTCACATTGGAATCCTGAGACAACCAGAAGATAATCATATGAGCCGATAGCAAAATCATCGCTAATGCTTCCGCTGGCAACGCTTGCTCTAACAGCTGGCCTTTAAAATCGGCGGGTATAGAGCTCAATAGCGCCTTGGCATCCACCTCACTCATGGGGGCCGATAATAAACTCACCTTATCCATATCTATCAACATAAATATGGTCTTAGCGGCATCCGGCAGTGTTCCCGTTGCAATAAGGTCCAGCAAACGGCTTTCAGCCATCAAACCATAAAGCGCTGGCGCGGATAGTGTTGCTAATACGATATAGGCAGCCGTTACCGGTAAGCCCATCCCCAAAATCAAAGAGGCTAAAGCGATCAAGACTAAAGTGATTAATAAGCTACCACCGGCCCACTCTGTCACCATAAGGGAGAAGGTATTACCAATCCCTGTCATAGCAACCACATTAACAACTAAGCCAACGGAGATCAGTAGCATGGCCGTTGTCGCCATATTACGTGAGCCTTGAGCAAGCGAGTCAAGAATCTCCTTTATACCCATAGGGTGCTTAGACAACCACGATGAAACGACGACCGATATAATTGAAATGCCGGCCGCATAAGTGGGTGTAAACCCATAGATAAGCAAAGACACTAATACCACCAAAGGCAGTAAGAAATGCCAGCCCCCCTTAAAGACTTCACCCAAAGTACGCGTATCGATTTCAACCGCATGGGCATGACTACGTTTAGCTTCAACGCGGACAAAAAAACCAACCGAGAGAAAATACAAAAATGCAGGCAAGGCGGCGATCGCAATAATGTCGAGATAAGAGATCTGCGTATACGATGCCATAATAAATGCACCCGCCCCCATCACGGGTGGCATTAGCTGCCCCCCCGTTGATGCAGCGGCTTCTACACCCGCCGCAAAACGTGCGGGGAAACCCGCTTTCCGCATAAGAGGGATCGTAATAACACCCGTAGATACGGTATTCGCCACAGACGAACCTGAAACAGAGCCCATAAGGCCAGACCCGAGTACCGCAACAAACCCTGGGCCGCCAACAAAGCGGCCTGCCGCACAGCGGGAAAGATCAATAATAAAGTCACCGGCGCCGGACTTAACCAAAAAGGCACCGAATAGGATAAACATGAAAACATATGTCCAAGAGATACGCGCAATTTGGCCAAACATACCTTCAGACGAGAAGTAAGAGCGGTACAGCAATGTTTCTAGGCTCAAACCGGCAAAACCAAACATGCCATCAATGTATTGTCCCCACCAAAAAACGTAGGTCAATGCGACAAGAATCATACACGGGATAAACCACCCAGTGGTTCTGCGTGCCATCTCCAACGCTATAAAAATAGCACTGATGGAAAAAACCCAATCCCAAGGCACAAATTTGACGCCTCGATCATACAGCGCATCTTCAAAGCCAATCAGGTACAGCGCACAGGCAACCGCCGCAACACCGAGTAAAAGATCCAATACAAGAGCGAGTTTCTGCTTAGCTACATTCGATGAATTGAAGACGGGAACCATCAAAGCACAAAGAAATGCAAAGCCACTAAAGTGAATGGCTGCAACATAAAGCTCAGACCAAGTGCCTAATGTGTTGAAATAGATATGTGTCAATGCGAAAACGACACCTACCCAATAAATTATTTTCCCAGTGACAGAGTTCTCAGGGCGCTGTGGAAGCTGTAACCCTTTGAGTTTTTCACTGATATCTTGATCGTTTCCGTTCGTTTCAGTCGCCATAATTCTAATCGCTCAAACAAATTAGATACGCAATAACCCCGTAACATCAGATTACAGTTCTGTAAGAATAGTGGAGGCAATTGCAGGAGTAATTATAAAAAAATAGGTGGTGCAAACTTAACTTCGCTGGTAGCTAAGTTTGCACCGGTTTGAACATTTCAAACCAAGAAAGGAGGAGCTGCAATAATAGACAGCGTACTAACTCAATAGTTCCCCCGATCGTTATTACTTCGCGATCAAATGATCAGGAATGTTTACACCCATCTCTTTATAATAACGCGCGGCACCGGCATGAAGCGGTACAGGTAAGCCCGCAATAGATTTCTCTAAAGACATCGCTTTTGTTGCTTTATGAATACCATTAAGGAACGCTAGGTTTTCATAAACCGTTTTAGTCAGTAGGTAAACATCTTCTTCAGAAACATCATCACGCACAGCTAAGAAGTTAGGCTGAGCCATAGTGTTGATATCTTTGCTTTGGCCTGGGTAAGTATTAGCGGGGATATGATAGGGCGTCCACAGCTTATAACTACCATTCGCTTGTTTGATCTGTTCATCGGTAAAGTTAAGTACCGTAATGTCGCTACCTAATGCTGCATAAGCACGGGTAATCGCAGACGTTGGTACACCTGATGGGATATTCATCCCTTCAATCGTACCGTTTTGCAATGCATCTGCAGACGCGCCGTAACCCATATACGCAAGATTAAATCCATCCGCATCGATGTTTAAGTTACTTAGGATCGTTCTGCCCGAACCTTCGGTGCCGGAGTTTTTCTTACCGATAGAAAACTTCTTACCGGCTAGAGAGTTCATATCCGCAATCGTGCCTGTTTTAGCATGATCGGTTTTCATAACAAACTGTTCTACGTTCTGCCAAAGCATAGTGACGGAACGTAAGTTTTTCTGGGGACCGGCTTCTTTAAGGCGACCTTCACCATTCCAAGCCCAAGCACCATATAACCCCTGAAGGATAGCAAACTGAGCTTCGTTTTCGCCCAATAGCTTAATGTTCTCACCTGAACCTGCAGAGTTAATCGCAGACATGGAGATCTTGTGTGACGGCTCAAGCTTGATTTTAGTTAACGTTGCAAGCGCCACACCTACTGGATAGTAAGTACCACCCGTTGAGGCCGTTGCTAGTATATAAGAGTGTCTTTCATCAGCGGCCTGCACTAAGCCTGCTGTCCCAACAGCGGTACTCACGGCTAATGCCAAGCCCATACCCTTAATAAAAGTACGTTTTGTAATTGTCATCCTGTTACCCTTCTTCATTTGGAGTTTTATTATTAAATGCGTAACACGGTATTTAGAAAGCAATCATAGTGCCAGCTTAACAAAAACAAATATTTACAATAAATTTCAAAGTGTTACAAAACAAACCTGATTGAAAAACCAGTGCATAGGCAAAATATTGCTTATCAATTCACCCTAAAATAAGCAAAAAACAGCTCATTAAGCATAACCATCGAGGGCACACCCGTTTAATCGATCATTTGATCGCTCATCGACACAGATCCCTTAAGCCAAGAAGCATATGGCGGCCTCAGAAACCTAACAGTGGGTAGGGGGTGTCGTAAAAGTGATCCTGCACTCAATAATAGGCAAAAAACGGCCTATCAAAAAAAAATACATATAAATCAATACCTAACACTAATCGGATATAAAGTCCGAACGATGAAGGCCATATTTAGCCATCTTTTGATTTAAGGTTCGACGCGGTAGGTCCAACATATCCATGACCGACTTAATATTGCCTCCATGCTCAGCCAACGATCGCTTAATCACTTCGGCCTCAAAAGCGGCAACTTGAATAGCTAAAGGTTGAGAGATATCCCCGCTCAGTTCACTTAGCTGCATCGGCTGATCCTCTGGAAATAGAATGTCCGATACCGAAACCCGTTTATCTAATGCGTACCTCATCGCCACATTTTTCAGCTCCCGCACATTACCCGGCCACTGATAGCTGTTCAATGTCCTAATATCTTGCTCCGGCAGTATTCGCTGCTCACGCTCATGGCTTTGCGCTGTCATTCTTAAATAGTGCTCAAATAATAAAGGCGCATCCTCCAAACGATCACGCAGCGGTGGGATATGCAGTTGAGTCACATTAAGGCGATAAAACAGGTCTTCACGGAAATTATCATCCACTCTAAGGTCGGTTTTCGCGGCGGCAATCACGCGAAGATCCACAGGTATAGGCGCATTACCACCTAAGCGTTCAATCACACCCTCTTGCAGCGCACGCAATAGTTTAATCTGTAAGTGCAAAGGCATACTCTCAATTTCATCCAGAAAGAGCGTGCCGCCACTGGCATATTCAAACTTCCCTATCCGACGTTTCGTGGCGCCCGTAAATGCGCCTGCTTCATGGCCGAACAGTTCACTTTCAATCAAAGATTCAGGAATCGCACCGCAGTTAATCGGAACAAAATGGGCTCGACCTCGGGTGCTAAATTCATGCAGCGATTGTGCAACCAACTCTTTACCGGTGCCCGTTTCACCATAAATAATCACATTAGTATCGAGGTCAGCTAAGGTAAGAATCTCTTGCTTTAACCGCTGTATCACTGGTGAGATACCGATCAAACGTTTATCAATACCGGTTGAGCTGGCGAGGTGCTGCTGTAAACGTAGGTTATCTAACATCAGCCGACGCTTTTCACAGGCGCGCTGAATCGTTTCAACTAAACGCTCAGGGTTAAACGGTTTTTCAATAAAATCATACGCCCCTTTACGCATAGCTGAGATCGCCATGTCCACATCCCCATGCCCTGTCACAAGCACAATCGGTAAACCCGGCACCTCTGACAACGCGGCGGCCATTAACTCAAGCCCAGTCATCTCCGGCATTTTGACATCACTGACCACAATGCCTCTAAACGATTCGCTAATATGCTTAAGTGCTTCGGCGCCACTATCACAACCAATCACTTCGAAGCCGGCCATAGCTAACCATTTTTCAGTTGATTTCCGCACCATCGCTTCATCATCAACGAGCAGGACCGTACCCCAGATCGGAAGAGCGTCGTGTAGGGAAAGAGTGTAGATCTCGGTGGTCGC
>OJAS01000078.1_pt1 | contig 10559 bp, 9 predicted proteins | sample 1590311 | NCBI WGS metagenome assembly OJAS01 (sample SAMN05416833, study PRJEB24817) | seawater metagenome | isolation source: Sea water | place: Canada:Atlantic | collected 2013-07 | reverse complement strand
TCAATATCAATCTAAAAAAGAATTAGCCTAAAACGAGAATCAGTCTTCCGGTAGTTCTAGCTCTATATGCGTTTTAGGAATACAGCAACAGGTAAGAATTTCATCATCTTGAAGATCAAGTAAGCTTTCCTGTACGTACTCAACATCACCTTCGATTAACCGGACTTTACAACAACCACAATAACCACCTCGGCAGTTATAAGGCGCAGGGATCTCTTGAACCTCAAGTGCATCTAGCAGTGTTGTTTCATACTGATAATAAAACGTATGATGATTGTTAACTTTAATCCTTGGTGGGCCTGCCATTACTACGTCCTTATAAATCAAAGCCGTCAAAGTCATCGTCACCCATTTCGTTGTCGATTTGACCAACTAAATATGAGCTAATTTCGGCTTCCTGCGGGGCTACCTGTACATTGTCACTCACTAACCAAGCATTCATCCAAGGTAATGGGTTCTGGCATGCAGGGAATATCTCATCTAAGTTCAACGCTTTCATACGAACATTCGTAATGTATTCCACATAGTCCGATAGAATTTTAGCGTTCAAACCAATCATCGAGCCTTCACGAAATAAATACGTGGCCCAATCTTTTTCTTGCTGCGCGGCTTCTTTAAAAATCCCGTACACCTCAGGCTCACACTCCTTTGCAATCTCCTTAAAGACAGGATCATCCGCGCCAGATGCCATAATATTCAGCATATGCTGAGTACCTGTCAGATGAAGTGCTTCATCACGGGCAATCAGTTTAATAATTTTTGCGTTGCCTTCCATAATCGCACGCTCAGCAAAAGCAAACGAACAGGCAAAGCTCACATAAAAACGGATCGCCTCAAGTACATTAATAGAGACAAGGGTCAGGTACAGCTTCTTCTTTAAATTACGTAATGAGGTATCAAACACTTTGCCATTGATCGTATGCAAACCTTCGCCATGGATACTGTAGGCACTAGAAAGGTTAATAAACTCATCATATAAACGTGTAACCGAGTCAGCGCGACGAATAATCTCAGGGTTGGTGACAATCTCGTCAAACACTTCTGAAGGCTCAGTAATAATATTACGAATAATATGCGTATAAGAGCGGCTGTGGATCGTTTCACTAAAAGCCCAGGTCTCGAACCATGTTTCCAACTCAGGCAGAGAAACAACCGGCAAAAACGCAATATTAGGTGAGCGCCCTTGCACAGAATCTAACAACGTTTGATATTTCAGGTTACTCAAAAAGATATGCTTTTCATGCTCAGGCATATTCATAAAGTCTTTACGGTCAGTAGATAGATCTACCTCCTCCGGACGCCAAAAAAATGAAAGTTGCTTTTCGATTAACTTTTCAAAGATAGGGTATTTCTGCTTATCATATCGAGCAACGTTGACACTTCGGCCAAAAAACATCGGTTCTTTAGTTGCATCATGAGTACTGTGACTGAACGTGGTGTACGCCATCGATATATTCGTTCCTGAAATTTTATAATTATGATGCCTGTAATCGAGAATTACAGGCGCACTCTACATCGTCGATCAAGCATGTCGCTTAAAGCTTACATGCTCCGCCTTCGCAACCCGAATCATCGGCTTGGTCAGAAGCGCCATCTCGCGTGTTGTGGTAATACAGTGTTTTAACACCGTACTTATAGGCCGTTAGTAAATCTTGCAGTAACTGCTTCATCGGCACTTTATCATTTGGAAAACGCGATGGATCATAGTTAGTGTTTGCAGAGATTGATTGATCAACAAACTTCTGCATAATCCCCACCAACTGTAGGTATCCAGTATTGTTAGGAATATCCCAAAGCAGTTCATACTGCTCACGAAGTTCCGTATACCCAGGAACAACTTGTTTCATAATGCCATCTTTACTTGCTTTAACAGAGACGTAGCCACGTGGTGGTTCAATACCATTAGTGGAGTTAGTAATCTGCGAGGAGGTTTCACATGGCATTAGCGCGGTTAGGGTGCTGTTACGCAGACCAAACTCACGTATATCTTCGCGCAACGTTTCCCAAAAGTAATGTAAAGGCTCGTCACAGAACTCATCAACTTCACGCTTATAGGTATCGATTGGCAAGATACCTTTTGAGTACACCGTTTCATCAAATTTAGGGCATCGACCACGTTCTTTGGCCAACTCATTTGACGCTTTAAGCAAGAAGTACTGCACCGCTTCAAACGTTTTATGCACAAGACCATTAGCAGAGCCGTCAGAATATTTAACCCCATTCTTCGCTAAGTAATAAGCAAAGTTGGTCACACCAACGCCAAGCGGACGACGATTCATTGTCGATGTATGAGCCGCAGGAATCGGGTAATCTTGATAATCCAGCAAGTTATCCAGTGCACGTACCACTAGATCAGCTAGGTTCTCTAATTCATTAAGATCATTCAGCGCCCCTAAGTTAAAAGCAGAAAGCGTACAAAGGGCAATCTCACCTTCAGGGTCATTAACATGCTGCAACGGCTTAGTCGGCAACGCAATCTCAAGACAAAGGTTCGATTGCTTCACAGGCGCGACAGCCGGATCAAACGGGCTATGTGTATTACAGTGGTCTACGTTCTGAATGTAAATACGGCCAGTTTGTGCACGCTCTGCCGCTAAAATACCAAACAGCTCAACCGCTTTAATCGTTTCTTTACGGATCGATGGGTCGTTTTCATACTTAACGTACAAACGCTCAAACTCATCTTGATCAGCAAAGAAGGCTTCATATAAGCCTGGCACTTCATGCGGGCTAAACAGTGTAATGTCACCGCCTTTAATCAAACGCGTGTACATCAACTTATTAATCTGCACACCGTAATCTAAATGGCGAACACGGTTTTCTTCAACACCACGGTTATTTTTTAAGACAAGAAGTGATTCCACTTCCAGATGCCAAATTGGGTAGAACAGGGTTGCCGCCCCGCCACGTACACCGCCCTGCGAGCAGGATTTAACCGCTGTTTGGAAATGTTTATAAAAAGGGATACAACCCGTGTGGTACGCCTCACCATTACGGATAGGGCTACCAAGCGCACGGATACGGCCTGCATTAATACCAATGCCTGCACGCTGTGAAACATATTTAACAATCGATGCGGAGGTCGCATTAATTGCGTCTAAGCTATCACCACACTCAATCAATACACAGGAGCTGAACTGGCGTGTCGGCGTACGCACACCCGCCATAATGGGTGTTGGAAGTGATATTTTAAACAGTGATGTGGCATCGTAAAAACGCTTCACATAATCCAAGCGTGTCTCTGCCGGATAGTCTGCGAAGAGACAAGCGGCCACCAGCATATAAAGAATCTGTGGGCTTTCGTAAACTTCACCGGTAACACGATTTTGTACGAGGTACTTTCCTTCTAACTGCTTAACCGCAGAGTAGGAAAAGTTCATATCGCGTTTATGTTCTAAATAACCATTTAAAACATCCCAATCAGCTTCAGAATAGTCTTCTAATAAATGCTGATCATAGCGACCGTTCTCAACTTGCTTTTTCACATGGGTGTAGAGGTGCGGTGGCTCGAACTGCCCAAACGCACGTTTTCGCAGGTGAAAGATAGCAAGACGCGCAGCAAGGTATTGGTAATCTGGTGAGTCTTCAGAGATCAAATCAGCAGCGGATTTGATCAATGTCTCGTGAATATCGAAGGTACGCATACCTTCAAAAAACTGAAGATGTGCTTTTAATTCAACCTCAGAAGGTGATACGGCATTTAATCCTTCCGCAGCCCAGATAACAACCTTGTGAATCTTTTCCAGATCAACCAGTTCTTGGCGTCCATCCCTTTTCGTTACCATCAGATCTTGCTGCATGCGACCTTCCAATTGAAGACTTTATAATTGTTAGTTATCGTGCTGTTTTACGCTTCATAATGGGGCAAAAAAACATCCCTTTAATAAGCGGAACCAATAATGGTGCGGTTCTCAGCTTTCTACTCTATATTTACCGGCCATACACAACATGTAGTAGCGATAACGACCGGAGACACTAAATATAGTGATCCTAGTGTTTATTGCAATACTTGATTTTGGGCTTTGTAGAGTGTAGGAACCGATAATTTAATGCTAAAACATTGATATAACGGGGCTTACAGCGGATCCATAGTATAACTACCTTAGATGACATTTTTTTAAAAAAAATTCACCTAAAAATCAGCATCAAAATACGTGCCAAAAGCAAGCAAAAAATAATGTATTTTCCCAATCTTTTTGCTGGATCTTTATGCACTATTTTTAGTGTAATCTATCAGAGCAAACAGCATATTTAAACCTTGAAAAGCCAACTAATTAGCATTGGCCGCCTACACCTCATCTAAACACTTAAGTCAACCCAAGTACCCTTCCCATTATCTTTACTATATAATTCGGGTCCACATTTTAGCTTAAGCACTGAGGTGGTCACTATGCGTCTCGCAGAAATTGAAAGTATCGCACTCAATATAGGGCTTGCTGTTTTCGCAGCCTTTATCTTCTTTATTATCTATGACTTAGCAAAAAAATCGAAAGCGGGAAAGTTTGGCACTATCATTCTATTTTTTGCACTCGGCTTAGGTTTGGCAGCGTTCTTAGTGAAGACGGTGGTTGTCGAATTAATGGAAGGCGGCTCCTTTTAGAGCCACTCCCTTTACCGAAGAAACCTGTAGTTTTATTCGCCCCCAATTACCGTTTTAACACCGCTTCTGAAATATGCGCTAACACCCCACTTTCCGGCTCAACCCTATAAGCCTTACCAAAACCAACCACGTATTGCCCTTCAATCGGCCGTAAACAAAACAAGTGAAAATCAGACAACCCTCTCAACACCCCAACAACAGAACCAAACGTTTGCGCTAATTGATCGAGTACAGCTGCATAGCCCTCATCGCTCGGCAGCCTCTCTTCTGCTATACATTTAAAGATAAGCCGTTCGCGAGCAAACAAGTTTCGGCTATCCTCCTCATTCGCAATAAACATAACCGACGCCGATGGCTGACGTAACAAGTTTTGGGTGTGCGCAGCCAACTCACTAATAAAAATATAAAAACATCCTTCGTCATCACGAACATAGGGCGCATAACTAATCTCAGGAAACGCTTCACCTAAGGTTGAAAGTAACAACGTACTGTTTGCTTGCTGTAGTTCCCTACAATTTGCACTCAGTAATGCTAACTTTTCAGAATCAACATCGCTCATTGGCCACCACCAAAGTAAATTAAAACAACAAATCCATGATAAAAATCGAATTAACTATTAAAACTCCCCCATTATGGTCGATACTATGGGTAGAGCAAATGAAGAAGTCCTGTTAGGTTTTGGAACGATTCTGTTCATTCCTGTCTAACGCTTTAGAACCCACAGGTTCATTAATTGCGTAGTTTGATACTCCATTTACTACGCTGACAGTGCTGATTAAGGTGATTGTCATGGGCGAGCAAAAAGTGTTTATCCGCCATCCCGATGAGTTTCCAATAGAACTTGATTTACAAGAGTCACACCCGACCTTAACCGACACCTCTCAACTCCAGTTAATCTGTCACTCAACAAAGCCTTTCCAGTCAGGCGAGTCGATTGCCATCAAAATACCGAGTGTCGCCTCTCAACTCGAAGTGAACGGCACCGTTGAACGGTGTGAAGATACCAGCAACGGGTATGAGTTAGGCATCACCTTTAATAGCCTTGATGCACTGGCAAGAATACGCATGCTGGAACAACTGTGCTACATACAACGCTACCGAAACCATGTGCTCAAGGTTGAAGGACGAGTGATCTCCACGCAAGATGCCGCACTTGAATGGATAGGTAAATATGCCCACCTATTCCCCTGCGAAGAGGAATCAACCACCCCATAGCAACCAGACCAGTTGTTGTCATTATAGATAGGGTTATAATGCTCATTTCCCCCATGATGATGGACGATTGATAGCAATGCAGCAAAAAACCATAACAGTCGCAAACATTGAAATAGCTAATGACAAACCCATGGTATTGTTTGGCGGTATGAATGTTTTGGAGTCCCGTGATCTGGCAATGCAAATTGCTGAACATTACGTCGAAGTTACGTCAAAACTTAACATTCCTTATGTATTTAAAGCATCCTTCGATAAAGCAAATCGTTCCTCGCTCACCTCTTTTCGCGGCCCCGGCCTTGATGAAGGTCTAAAGATATTACAAGAGATAAAAGAGACATTTAATGTGCCTCTTATTACGGACCTACATGAGCCACACCAAGCAGCACCGGTAGCAGAAGTATGCGATATTATTCAGTTACCCGCGTTCCTGTCTCGTCAAACAGACCTTGTAGAAGCCATGGCAAAAACCGATGCCGTCATTAACATCAAAAAAGCACAATTTCTTGCACCACAAGAGATGAAGCATATTTTGCACAAATGCGAAGAAGCCGGTAATAGCCAACTCATTCTCTGTGAACGCGGCTCCAGCTTTGGGTACAATAATTTAATCGTGGACATGCTTGGCTTTTCTATTATGAAAGAGTTCGGCTATCCGGTTATGTTTGATGCGACCCACGCCCTACAAATGCCGGGAGGCCGTGCAGATTCCGCTGGCGGACGACGCGCACTGGTCGCACAGCTTTCACGCGCAGGGTTATCCCAAGGTATTGCAGGATTATTTTTAGAGGCCCACCCCGATCCAAACCAAGCTAAATGCGATGGTCCTTGTGCGCTACCGTTAAGCACACTTGAGCCTTATTTGGCGCAGATGAAAGCGGTAGATGAGCTCGTAAAAAGCTTCCCGCACTTAGATACCTCTATATAAAAGCGCCTGACATTGCTATAAAACCTATATATCCAAAAGAAAGAAGCCCATTATTGAACAATGGGCTTACTCTTTTATAATCATTCGTTAGCTGATAGCGACAGGCTTCATCTAAATATCATGCTATTGAGCAATGACATATATAGCCACGCCTTTGTCTATGATAGGTATATGAAAACTAAGGATAGGTTTTAATTCCCCATGAGCGATACTGCAGATTCAATTTATCAGTCCTTACAAGAAGGCACCATACTGGGGCCTGAGCACCACCGTTTTCAACTGATAAGCAATAGCTCAGACCACTTACTCGGTCAATTATGGCAGGCTAAGGACGTTGATGTTGCAGGCAACCCGCTCGTTACACTGATCATCATCAACCCCGCGCTTCTAAAGCAAAGCACATTTGCTGAAGGTATAAAAAAACATGCAGCGTTAAGCAAGCAACTGCAAAACAAACATATCGCAGAGTGCTATGGCTTTTTCCCCCATAAAGGCGGATTACTCCTCCTCTCCTATGAAAAACTAGACGGTTTAACACTCAGTGGCGTCATACAGGCAGAACAACCACTTCAATTAACACAACGACTCGGACTGCTCAGACAAATCGCTTACGCTGTCGATATGAGCTTCCAGAAGCTACGTAGCCCACACGCCTGCCTATCTCCTGATGTTATTTATATCAACCGCAAAGGTGGCGTAAAACTCACCTTACCTGCCCTCAGAGACGCCCTCGAATCAATTACAGACCTATTGCCAGCACCTCCGAGTTACCAACAATACCAATCCCCCGAAGCCTTTCACCTCGGTAAACTTAGCCGCAAAACCGATGTGTATGCGTTTGCCGCGATTATTTACGAACTCTTTACCGGAAAACCACCGTTCAATGTTAATGACTCCGAAGCCGACAGAGTACGTAAACAATTAGAACAACCCGCGGAGCTCGATAATCAGCAATGGGAAGCACTACAAAAAGCCTTTTCCACTGATATAGAAGAGCGCTTTACAAGTTGCACCGAATTAATGAAAGCCGTGTTCCCACCTAAAAAAGAAGACGATGACGAAAAGAAAGACGAGGCGCCTCAAACTAAGCCCAGTGAAACAGAAGGGGAGGAAGCGAGTACCGATGACAGCCCACCTTTATCGACTAAAGAGAAACTCAACAAAACTGTCAAACAGTCTATACGCCGATTAACATCGATCTCGCAAACGACCCTATACGTGTTAATGGGTTGCCTTATTTTTGTGGCTGGCTACTTATCCGGTTGGGCGGTATCAGAGCTCTTCAATTTTAAAGAAAAAGATTTCCAAGCCTTGCAGATCACTAAACAGCAAGAAGCGCTACAGCAGATGTATGACACGCTCCAAGCGCAGCAAGAGATACAAACAAGAGCAGAGCAGGAACTCAGTGACGCGCTGCAAACGAACGCCCTTTTAGAGCAAGAGCTGTTAACGACCAAACGCCTGTTAAAAGCAGAGCCTGACTCACCCGGCCAACAGATCTTTAAAGATCAGATCGACAGCACAACCTATGGCCCTGAAATGGTCCTGCTACCTTCCGGTGATTTCCGGATGGGCGACCAGTCAGGTATTGGTGATGATAACGAGAAGCCTGTACACCTAGTCAAAATCCGCAAGCCTTTCGCCCTATCACGCTTCGAGGTCACTTTTGCAGAATATGATACCTTCGCCAACGCCACCAATCGTCCCCTACCAAACGATGGCGGCTGGGGACGTGGCAATCAACCGGTCATTAATGTCAGCTGGCGAGACGCCGTGGCCTACGCAGAATGGCTTGGCCATGAAACCGGCCACCCTTATCGCCTACCAACCGAAGCTGAGTGGGAGTATGCAGCACGAGCTGGCACAGTCACCACCTACTGGTGGGGCGATGAGCTTAAACCCAACATGGCAAGCTGTACCGGCTGTGGCAGCGCCTTTGATGGTAAACAACCGGCCCCCGTTGGCAGTTTCCCCGCAAACAACTGGGGGCTGCACGACATGACCGGCAATGTTGACGAATGGGTATTCGATTGCTATACCGACAGTTACAAGTTCACGCCCACCAATGGCTCCGCGTATACCGAAAAGGCCTGCGAAAACCGTGTCATGCGTGGCGGGTCGTGGTTTGAAATCGACCGTTTAATTCGCCCCGCCAGCCGCTACCGCCACCCCGTCGATTCAAAACGTAACAGCTGGGGCTTTAGGGTTGCACTGGATATTAAATAAAGAATAAAGGCCCGTTCGACCGGATACACAGAAAGCTTAGGTTCATTCTAAAATTGATAGATTAGGGACTCGCTCTCAGGGAATACATGACATGCACATTAATAAAATCCACCTAGCTCTTTTCCTCGCGGGCTTTACCGTTTTATCCGCGCAGGCCAATACCATACAGATAAGCTCCGAGCAGCGAGAATCTATCGACCTAACCTTGTACAACCAAAACTTAGGTTTGGTGCGTGAAACCCGCAACCTCCCCCCCTTAAAAACAGGACAATCCGTTACCCTTGAAGATGTGAGCAAGCAGCTACAGGTCGAAAGCTTACGTATCGACAATGCAGGTAAGGTACTTGAACAAAACCTCAACACCAATCTACTTAACCAACAAAACCTACTCCAACACTTTGTCGGTAAAGACCTAAAGCTTGCGCGCCTAAACCCGGTTTCCGGTAAAGAGATTATTAGCCAAGTTAAGCTACTCAGCATTGATGGCAGCCGCGCATTAATTAAACGCAATAATAGCTTTGAAAGTATTCCCCTTAACAATGGGTGGCGTTTTATTTTCCCAAGTCTGCCAGGTCAACTATTGGCCAAGCCCAGCCTAAGCTTCCGCTCGGCAGGTACACCTAAACCTCAGTTAGCGGGCATCAGCTACCTAACCGGTGGACTAAGCTGGGGCATGGATTATGTAATGACACTTAACGAAGCCGGTACGCAGGTAACACTAGATGGCTTAGCCAGCCTCACAAACAACACTGGCGCTGACTTTAAAGAGGCACAGATATCACTCGTGGCTGGCGACTTAAATAATCCAGGGGCGCGCCATGCCGCTGCACTACAAGAAGATTTCTCCAATATGGTGATGGCGCGCAGTGCTGCACCTAAAACATTAAGTCGAGAGAGCATTGGTGACTTCCACCTATTTAGCCTGCCACGAAAAGTGGACCTACTCAATGGCCAAGTAAAACAGGTCTCCTTCCTCACCGCCGAAAAAGTACCCGTCAGCCGTAGCTACGATTATGAGTTTTTAGTTTACCCAACACTAGAACGCAACCAGCACCGAGTAAAACCTAACTTAACCCTTAAATTTTTGAATGATCAAAAATCTCACTTAGGGATGCCGCTACCGGCGGGAAAAATCAGAACCTTTAGCCCTGACAGTAAAGGTCAGCTGCAATTTATGGGTGGCAGCAGTATTAATCACACCGGTGAAGGTGATGAGGTCGAGGTCACTCAAGGTAAAGCGTTTGACCTATCCATCCACCGCAAACAGACCCACTTCAGCACAGTCTTTAACGGCTTTAAAGTTGGCCAAGAGCTGCGTATTTCGAACAGCCGCTCCACCCCTGCAGATCTAGTGATGACAGCAAACTTTCCCCTCGTATGGGAGATGGAAAGCAGCAACATCGAGTTCGAAACAGTACTCGGTGGTAGCGCACAATGGAAAATAAAAGTCCCTGCCAAAGGGGAAAAGGTTCTACGCTTCCAAGTGAAAATGGAGAAGCGATAAACCTTGTCTACCGATAACTGCTCAGGTTGCGGCCTTACCTCAAACAGATCGGAAGAGCACACGTCTGAACTCCAGTCACAACTAGAATC
>OJAS01000076.1_pt1 | contig 10612 bp, 10 predicted proteins | sample 1590311 | NCBI WGS metagenome assembly OJAS01 (sample SAMN05416833, study PRJEB24817) | seawater metagenome | isolation source: Sea water | place: Canada:Atlantic | collected 2013-07 | reverse complement strand
CCACCGAGATCTACACTCTTTCCCTACACGACGCTCTTCCGATCTCGGCGCTGCATCATCCTAGGGCGCTGGTCAATCCAGATCCTTTTTGCATTGTAACTATGTTTAACGCCTCGTCAGTGGATCTTCAACTGTCTGTTTGGGTGGTTAGAGCTGAGCTTAAAGATGCTAAAAGTGAGCTGTTAATTGCGTGTAAAAAGGCATTAGATGCGGCAGGTATTGAAATACCGTTTCCCCATACCAGTATGTATGTGGGGGAGCATACTAAGCCATTTCCAATTCAGATGGTGGAACCCGCTGTGGTAGATAAAGGCCCCAGTGGTAAGTAACTAGTTTATTAAGGGATATCAGATGGATAATGTCGTATTCCAGATCTCCAAGCTTATAAATCGCGTTAGTAATGAAGTAGATCCGGAAAAACAGATCAAATTGATCGTTGATTCTATTAGTGATCTGTTTTCGATCGACGTTTGTAGTTTGTATCTGTTAAATGAAAAACGTGAGCCTACGCTCTATGCAACCCATGGTTTGAAAGCTGATCACCCTATTTCGCTGGGTGAGGGTAAGGGCTTGATCGGGCGAGTCATTAGCTCCAAGCATTTAATTAATGTGGCTAATGCGGCAACGGAAAGGGGCTATGAACTTATCCCGAGTACGGGCGAGCAGGCGTTTAAGAGTTACTGCGGTGTCCCTTTAGTTCGGCAAGGTGAAAGTGTTGGTGGGTTAGTTGTACAAAACCGACGGGAAGAAAAACTTTCAGAAGATTATGAAGCGCTTTTAGTGACCATGGCTGCCCACTTAGCGGCCATTGTGCCGAACGTGATGCTGCTAAAAGGTAAAGGTAAAAAACGCTTAAACCTCCGTATTAACGGTGTTAAAGGGGCTCCCGGTATTGCGGTTGCTCCCGTCTATACCTTGTCATCGGTTAGTCTTGATCAAATACAGGCCGGTCAGTGTAAGGATGTGAACGCTGAATTAGCGCAGTGGGTATCGTTAAGAGAGAAAGTTGTTCTTAGTCTAAATGAAGAGAAAGAGCTGCTGAGTGAAAGCTTAGGTGATAGCAGTATTTCCGGTATTTTTGATGCGTACCGCATGCTGCTTTTGGATCCTGCTCTCAACATGATGATTGAGTCGGAAATTACCTCGGGCGCAAATATCTTAACCGCTCTGAAGCGCGCGCTGTACTCTTATGCTGATTCATTTCGGGCGATGGATGATTCCTATTTAGCGGCGAGAGCGGATGACCTTCTGCATTTAGGCAACAAGATTCTCGCTATTTATAACGGCCCCGTTAAACGTGAGGACACAGACCTACCCAAAAAACCGGTTATTCTGCTGGGCTCCGATATTAGTGTGACCGATATTGCTAGGTTTCCTACCGGCGTTATCGCGGGCATTGTGTGTGTTAATGGATCTTACTTATCCCATACGGCGGTACTCGCTAATGCGTTGGGTATTCCTGCGGTACTTGGGATTGGGCGTAATAACCGTTTTGTTCAGGGTGAACGCATCGTACTGGATGCAGATAATGCATGTGTGATTCAAAACCCCAGTAAAGCGATCTGTAATGAATACCGTAGGGCCGGTAAAAAGAATAGCAAAGAGGTGGAACAGCTTAAACAGCTTAAAGGGTTGCCAGCGGAAACCGTCGATGGTGTTCAAATAAGGCTGATGGCTAACAGTGGTTTGGTGAATGATATCAAACCCAGTGTAGACAGTGGGGCAGAAGGGATCGGTTTGTACCGAACTGAGATCCCCTTTATGACGTGCCAAGCGTTCCCCACGGAAGATGAGCAGGTGCAGATCTATTCTCAGATCTTTTCCGCGTTTCCTGACAACCCTATCTATATGCGTGTTCTGGATATTGGTGGGGATAAACAGCTTCCCTATTTCCCTATACAGGATGAGATGAACCCCGCCTTAGGTTGGCGCGGTATTCGCTTTGGCTTAGATAATGCGCACCTTCTGTTAACGCAGATTCGTTCTATGCTGCTCTCTGCTGGTATGAGCGGTGAGTTAAATATATTGATACCGATGGTATCGGCTAAAGAGCAAATCCAAGCGTTTAAGTTACTGGTGGGTAATGCGTTAGAGCAGTTGGAAGAGGAGGGGATCAGTGTTAAACCGCCAAAGATTGGCTGTATGATTGAAGTCCCTGCGGCGATTTCGCAAATACCTTTTTGGGCTGAGGAGTTGGACTTTGTTTCTATCGGCTCCAATGACCTTAGCCAATATCTTTTATCGGTTGATCGTAACAATGCGCGGGTGGCGAGCCTTTATGACCCTCTTCATCCAGCGGTTGTGCATGAGGTGAACCGTGCGGTGACAAATGCGAAAGCGGCCGGTTTACCGATCAGTTTGTGTGGCGAGCTTGCATCTGAGCCGTTAGCCGTTGTTTTACTCATAGGAATGGGGCTCTCATCGTTGAGTCTAGGTGCTGCTTACCTACCTAAAATTAAAAAACTCATTAGGATGATTGACAGTAAAGATGCCCATGCGGTTTTGCAGCAGGCTCTGACGTTGCATACAACACAAGAGATACGTGATTGTGTTAAAGGCTATATGGAGACCATCGGCTGGGTGTGATGTGCATGGAACTGTCTATAAAGCCGCGTTTGGCTTTCCCTTATTGCAAGGCTAACCATTGAGAGACCTTATGTCTTTAGATCATAAAATGAAAACAATTTTCGACAGAATGACAGACGTGGTTTTCGGATTTATTCTGTTTTTTATTGTTATTGCTATCTTTATTGGCGTAATACAGCTGTTTTTCTCTGTTGGTAAACTCCTCTCGTTTGAGGGCATTACAGGCTATTACATCGACTTTATCTCAGACGTTTTAACCATCTATGTGTTGGTTGAGTTGTCCCGCTCTCTCACTGAGTATTTTAAATCGCATAAGCTTCGGCTGACCTTTATTATTGATGCCGCGATTGTCTTCACGATCAGGGAGTTGCTCATTGGGCTATTTAAGCACGAGTTAAAGCCCGACATGTTATATGCCTTTTCGGCGTTTATTTTAGTGTTAGGCTTGCTGCGTATCGGTTCTATTTTGGTGTACCAAAAAGAAAAAGAGATGATTCATAACGATAATGCAGCCGATTAATAGGCTTTGTTTTACCGCTGATGATAGAGGTGTGTAATGGATGTTTCTCTGAGCGATGGGAAAATGCGCTGTTTCGGTAATAAACCGGGGCAAGACTACTATGCTGACTATCATGATAATGAATGGTCAGTCCCTGAGCGGAATGACCAAAAACTATTTGAGATGCTCGTGTTAGAAGGTGCGCAAGCAGGGCTGAGTTGGGATACCGTTTTAAAAAAGCGTGAAGGTTATCGTAAAGCGTTTCATCAATTTGATGTGACCAAAGTTGCAGCGATGAGTGACGATGCGCTGGAGGCGCTGCGGGAAGATGCCTCAATTATACGGAACAAGCTTAAAATCTACTCCGCCCGTAAAAACGCCCGTGTATTTCTTGCGATACAAAAAGAGTTTGGCTCGTTCGCTGATTACCTGTGGGGCTTTGTCGATAATAAACCGCAGATCAATCATTGGGTTAGTTTTGAGCAGGTGCCCGTTACAACCGATGTGAGTGATGCCCTTGCTAAAGATTTAAAAAAGCGCGGTATGTCTTTTGTCGGTTCGACGATCATCTATGCGTATATGCAGGCTGTTGGTTTGGTGAATGATCATTTGACTCGCTGTTGGTGTTACGGACGCGATCATGAGACGTTTCAACGGTGAGTGACTATCGCAAGCGTTTCTTAATCGCCCGTGACCACGTAGAATCACAGCCCCTTTTACCTTAGTAGTGCAGATTAAATGTCAGAATTAGTATCTTTGCTTCAGCAGGCTTATGAAAATCGAACCTCTTTGCTTGAAACCCTTCATGCAGAAGATACAAACTGCTATCGGCTTTTTCATGGTACGAATGAAGGGGTGGCAGGTTTAACCGTTGATCGTTACGGGCCGCAACTGCTGATTCAAAGCTTCCATGATTCTCTCAATGAAGCGCAAGTCGCGCAGATTAGTGAGTTCTACAGTGTGCTCTTTTCTGCGCAAGAGGTTATTTATAACGACCGCAGTGCCAGTAACTCACGTCGCCAAGATGCTCGTGATAAACGGAGCTTACCCCTGGTTGGGCAGGAGCTAGGTGTTAATTACCGCGTTAAAGGCAAACATTCAGGGCAAGACCCTTACCTCTTTTTGGATATGCGTGTGGGACGGCGTTACGTGATGGCCCATGCGGCGGATAAAAGCGTATTGAATCTGTTTTCATATACCTGTGGTGTCGGTGTCTGTGCCGCGATGGCGGGGGCAAAAACGGTTGTGAATGTCGACTTTGCTGAACGCAATTTAGCGATAGGTAATGAAAATGCAGAACTGAATGGGCTTACGTCGGATCAGATCAGCTTTATACAGAGTGATTTTTTTACTGCGGCCAAACAGTTTGCCGGCATACCGGTTAAACAGCGCATTCGCCGTGGGCAAAAGCCCCGTGCGTTTCCCCGTTTGGAGGCGCAGCAGTTTGATATGGTTTACCTTGATCCACCACGATGGGCGAAAAGCCATTTTGGTACGGTGGACCTTATTCGCGATTACCCGAGTGTCTTAAAACCATCCCTGCTAGCGACAAAAGAGGGTGGGACACTTATATGTACCAATAACGTTGCGAAAGTCTCAATGGATGAGTGGCTTGATGTGGTTCGCCGCTGTGCTGATAAATCGGGACGGCCGATAAAATCGATAGAGCTACTGCCACCTGAAGCGGATTTTCCATCATCCGATGGCCAGTCGCCATTAAAAATCGCCGTGCTGCACCTTTAAGGGCGCCATTGATAGGAGGTCAGTTTGATCTTGCCATTGATAAAACTGATCCCTTCCTCCTCTAATCTATCCCGCTGGCGCATGTAAGCTTCACTCTCCGCAGGAAATGAACACATCCCTTTTGCATTGATAACCCTATGCCAGGGCAGCTGCGTATCCTTGGGCAGTTGGCTTAATGTACGTCCAACCGCGCGTGCCATACGGGGTAAGCCAGCCAGTTCAGCTACTTGGCCGTAGGTTGCTACAGAGCCCTTAGGTATCATGGAAACAACATGCCATATTTTTTCCTGATAGCTCGGTTCAGTCGTGGATTTTTGCTCCATCTTAGCGCTCATTATTCATAGGGTTATGGATTTTAGGGATGCTAATACCTGACTAAAATGATAGGGTAAAGGCACGTTATTATGTAGGATGATCATTCAATGGCAACGCTGAAAACACTTAATTTTGATAACAGTTACCTTAGTTTACCTGAAAATTTTTATCAGCGGCTTCATCCTACCCCGTTAAAAAATCCGTTCTTAATTGGATTTAATCCAGATGTGGCCCGGTTATTGGATATTGATCCCTGCGCGGTCGACCCTTCTGTTATCGCCCGTTATTTAGGCGGAGAAGCCTTACTGCCAGGTAGTGAGCCTTTGGCCATGAAATATACCGGACATCAGTTTGGCGTGTATAACCCAGAACTGGGTGATGGCCGCGGTTTGTTATTAGGCGAAGTGGTAAATAAAAAGGGTGAGCGTTGGGACCTGCATCTGAAAGGGGCGGGTAAAACCGCGTTTTCCCGTTTTGGTGATGGCCGTGCGGTGCTGCGTTCGAGTATTCGTGAATATCTTATTAGTGAAGCGATGCATGGGTTAGGTATCCCGACTACCCGTGCGTTGGCGCTGGTGGGAAGTGAGGAACTCGCGATGCGTGATGGGATGATGGAGCCCTGCGCAACGGTTTTACGTGTCACCCCATGTCATATTCGTTTTGGCCATTTTGAACACCTTTACTATACCCGCCAGCATGATGCACTTAAGGTCTTGGCGGATTACTGTTTAGAACGCTATTTTCCTGAATGCTTAGCCGCCGAAAAACCCTACCTCGCCATGTATAGTGAGGTGGTTAAACGCAGTGCCGCATTAGTCGCTAAGTGGCAGGCTTATGGTTTTGTTCATGCGGTGCTTAACACCGATAATATGTCGCTGATCGGGGAGACCTTCGATTACGGCCCTTATACGTTTATGGATAGTTATAAGCCGGATCTTGTTGCGAATGGTAATGATCATCAAGGTCGTTATGCCTTTGCGAACCAACCCTCGATTATTCAATGGAATCTCTCCTGTTTAGGCCAAGCGTTATTGCCATTAATTGAGCGCGATGATGTGGTGGCGGTATTAGATCACTATGCTGAGCAATATAAACAGGCAGAGCTAGCTGAGTTTAGGAAACGTTTAGGCTTACAGCTACAAAATGAAGGCGATGAGGAGTTAGTCATATCATTGCTTAAACTGTTTGCGCTTTATTCTGTTGATATGAACCGTTTTTTCCGTTGCCTATCGGATTTTGATGGATCAGATGAAGCGGTTGCTGCCTTAATGACCTTAACGCAAGTGCCCTCAGGGTTAAGTGAGTGGCTATTAGCGTATGAACAGCGACTTGAGTTAGAGGTCGCTAGCTTTCCTATACGCCGTGCCCAGATGCGTGCGGTTAATCCTGAGTATATCTTACGTAATTACATGGCCGAAGAAGCGATCCGCGCGGCAACGGCAGGGGACTTTACCTTAGTCCATGATTTGCTGATGTTACTGCGTACGCCTATGGACGAAAGTAGTGAATTTAGCCGTTATGCTACCGCGCCACCGACCTGGGCAGGGGGGATTTCATTGACCTGTTCGTCATAAATTAAATTAATTGCAAATTTATTGAATAAAAGCGTTTTTTTTCGTTGACCAGAGCTTAATAAGCTTTATAGAATGGAAGTCGCTTGAAAGTAAGACGTATATTTATGCACACCATTACGAAGTCTTATCAGTACCTCGTCCTGTTTTTCATAAGTAATCGCAACACTTCCAGCACAATCCGCCTCATATGAGGCAAAAAAAAATTACTCTGAAAGAATAGGACTACTATTATGTCTACTACTGGTACAGTTAAATGGTTTAACGAAGAGAAAGGTTTTGGTTTCATCGAGCAGGAAAACGGCCCAGACGTTTTCGCTCATTTCTCTGCGATCCAAGGCGACGGCTTCAAAACTTTGGCTGAAGGTCAGAAAGTTGAGTTCACTGTAACTCAAGGCCAGAAAGGCCCACAGGCTGAGAACATCACTAAGATCTAATTCTTAGTACGTTCTAGTAAAAAAAAGCAAGGCTTCGGTCTTGCTTTTTTTGTGCCTGAAATTTATGTTCAACGTAATAGTTAGCCCTGCGGGCTAGTGCAGAATATGCGGATCTAGATGAACATCGGTGACGGTATAACCTAACGTTATCACCTGTCCTTTATACCTTTCCTCGCCCGTGGAGGAAAATTCAAAGTTATAAGAGCGCCAGATTCTTATTTTGCCATCAGGCGCCCGTTTTAACCAAAAGGCACTGAGGTTAATATTATCGTCGAGTAGTTGCAGCTCTAACTCTTTACACTGTTTTCGAATGCGGTTTAATGCGACTTCTTTGACCTTTTGTGATTGCCACCAATGATAAAAAAGGTAGGCGAATAAGGTGACGACGATGAGTGCTTGGATATCTATATACATTATTGCTCGTTTCCGCAGTGCGTGTGTAACGAAAGTTAGATCAAATAAAAATCATAGCTTCTTTTGATTCTTACTTGTTTTACAATGAGTTGTATTACATTGCACGATTAATTTTATATTGAGGCTTCACTGATGGTATCGCTTTACCAGTTTATTCAAGAAAGTTGGCTCAATCTTCTCGCCTTAGTTTGGTTTTTAGTTTGCTTTAAAGGCTACATGTTTTATGCGCGTCTAAAAAGCTATGACACGCCTTGTCTTGCCAGCCTACTGCACCTTTATCGTAAAGAGTGGATGTTGCGGATGCTCACCCGTGAAGTGCGTATTGCCGATACCACGGCGATTGCAAACCTTGAGCGAGGCGTTTCTTTTTTTGCATCCACAACGATGCTGATTTTAGCCGGTTTAATGACCGTGCTGGGCTCCACTCAGCAGGTTATTGATGTGGTTTCCGATATCCCTTTTGCGGCGAAAGCGACCAGCGGTGAGTGGGAACTTAAAATATTGCTTATGATCACGTTATTCGTCTATGCCTTTTTTAAGTTTACGTGGAGTCTTCGTCAATACGGTTTTGTGTCCATTATGGTGGGTGGTGCGCCGTTACCGGAAGAGCATGTTTCTGAGCAACAAACAGAAGCCCATGCCAATCGAATTGCAAAAATGACGTCGATGGCAGCAAACAATTTTAATGTCGGCTTACGTACGTACTATTTCTGTTTAGCGATTCTTGGTTGGTTCATTAATCCGTGGATATTCATGGCATTGAGCACGGGTGTTGTTTATGTGCTTTATCGACGGGAATTTAAATCATCGACCTTAAAAACGTTAATGATGAGTGCCGGTGATTAAAAAAGCTGGGTCTGACGCTTGAAATGATTTCTCACGTCCCAATATTGTTTTTATAGGTTGCTTTGTTGTTTATCAGCAAAGCACTGTTTCTTGTAATAATCGATATATTGGATAAGTGTTAATGACTACCGAAACTCGTACAGAAACTCATGGTTTTCAGACAGAAGTGAAGCAGTTGCTTCATTTGATGATCCACTCCCTCTATTCAAATAAGGATATCTTCCTTCGTGAACTGATCTCTAATGCGTCAGATGCGGCTGAAAAGTTGCGCTTTGAAGCATTATCAAATGGATCTCTGTATGAAAATGATGGTGATCTTAAAATCAGCATCAGTTTTGATAAAGAAGCAAAAACCTTAACGATCGAAGATAACGGCATCGGTATGAGCCGTGATGAAGTGATTGAGCATTTAGGTACGATTGCTAAATCAGGTACCTCTCAGTTTCTTTCTCAGTTGACCGGCGATCAATCAAAAGATAGCCAATTGATCGGTCAGTTTGGTGTTGGCTTTTACTCTTCGTTTATTGTTGCTGACCAAGTTGAAGTGTTTACACGTAAAGCGGGCTTACCTGCGGCTGAAGGTGTGCACTGGGTCTCTGAAGGTGAAGGCGAATTTAGCATTGGTGATGTAGAGAAAGAGGGACGCGGTACGCGTATCGTCTTGCACCTTAAAGAGGGTGAAGAGAGCTTTGCCGATGGTTTTGCTTTACGCGGGCTGGTGCGTAAATACTCTGACCATATCTCTATTCCTGTTGTTATGCAGAAAGAAGCGACGCCTACGTTTGATGAAGAGGGCGAAGAGGAAAAAGATAAAGCGGTTGAGTTGGAAGATGAAACAGTTAACAGCGCTACGGCGTTGTGGACGCGCAGTAAATCTGACATTACTGACGAAGAGTACCAAGAGTTTTATAAGCATATCTCCCACGACTTTGGTAACCCGTTAACATGGGCCCATAACCGTGTTGAAGGTAATATGGAATACACCAGCTTGCTGTTTGTTCCTGAACGCGCACCTTATGATCTATGGAACCGTGAAGCACCACGGGGTTTAAAACTCTATGTGCAGCGTGTCTTTATTATGGATCAGGCGGATGAGTTCCTACCGCTTTACCTACGTTTCATGAAAGGTGTTATTGATACGAAAGACCTTTCGCTTAACGTGTCCCGTGAAATTCTTCAGAAAGACGCTAATGTTGATAAATTACGTTCAGCGTTAACTAAGCGCGTCTTAGATATGTTGATTAAACTGGGTAAAAATGATCCAGAGAAGTATGCTTCTTTCTGGAAAGAGTTTGGTCAGGTACTGAAAGAAGGGCCTGCAGAAGATTACGCTAACCGTGAGAAAATTCTTAAGCTGATGCGTTTCTCATCTACTCATACGGGTAGTGAAGAGCAGAATGTATCGTTGGATGATTACATCTCACGTATGCCAGAAGGTCAGGATAAGATCTACTTTGTGGTTGCTGATAACTACAACACGGCGAAAAATAGCCCGCACTTAGAGATCTTCCGTAAGAAAGGCATCGAAGTGTTGCTGATGACTGATCGTATTGATGATTGGATGATGAGCCAATTACACAATTACGATGAGAAAGCGTTCCAGGATGTCACTAAAGGTCAACTTGACCTAGATGATGCCCAGACGGAAGAAGAGAAAAAAGTACAGGAAGAAGCAGCCAAAGAGCTTTCCGGTCTAGTTGAACGTTTAAAAGCGAGCTTGGCGGACAAAGTTGCTGATGTACGTATTACAACCCGTTTGACTGATTCTCCTGCCTGCCTTGTGTTGGGTGAACAGGATATGGGCTTGCAGATGCGTCAGATTATGGAAGCTGCTGGACAAGCCGTACCGGATAGTAAGCCAACGTTTGAAGTGAACCCAGAGCATCCATTGATTGAAAAGCTCGACAAAGAAGCGGATGAAGATCGTTTTACGGATCTCGCATGGGTTTTATTTGATCAGGCTGGTTTGGCGGCGGGTGCTCAGCTGGATGATCCAGCGACTTATGTGGCACGCCTTAACAAACTATTATTGGAACTAAGCGCATAAGTAATAGGCTTAGAACAATAGAAAAGCGGCTTTTATAGCCGCTTTTTTTATGCTGTTTTTTTGTGCTAAGAGGCTGGGATTGAGAGAGTAAAGCCTCGCTGTTCTAGATCGGAAGAGCGTCGTGTAGGGAAAGAGTGTAGATCTCGGTGGTCGC
>OJAS01000075.1_pt1 | contig 10685 bp, 8 predicted proteins | sample 1590311 | NCBI WGS metagenome assembly OJAS01 (sample SAMN05416833, study PRJEB24817) | seawater metagenome | isolation source: Sea water | place: Canada:Atlantic | collected 2013-07 | reverse complement strand
GCGACCACCGAGATCTACACTCTTTCCCTACACGACGCTCTTCCGATCTGTTTACAGGGTTCGTGGGTTACATGTTGGGGTAATTAGGTCCACCGCCACCTTCAGGGGGCACCCATTGGATGTTCTGGCAGGGGTCTTTGATATCACAGGTTTTACAATGCAGGCAGTTTTGCGCATTGATTTGAAGTTTTTTGCCGGCGTCATCGTCGATCACTTCATAGACCCCCGCAGGGCAGTAACGTTGTGCGGGTTCGTCATAGAGTGGGATATTTACGGTGAGAGGGATCTCCTCTTTACTGAGCTGTAGGTGACAAGGTTGATCCTCTTCATGGTTGGTATTGGATAAAAAGACAGAGGAGAGTTTGTCAAAGGAGAGCTTGCCATCGGGTTTAGGGTAGGTGATGGGCTTACTTTCACTCGACCGGTGTAGGCTGGCATGATCCTCTTGGAGGTCGTGCAGTGTGAAAGGTAGTTTTCCGTTAAACAGGCCTTGATCTAACGTGTTAAACGCGCCCCCCAACCAGCGCCCCAATTTATGCAGTGCCGGGCCAAAGTTGCGGGCCTTATAGAGTTCTCTGTATAGCCAGCTTTGGGTATAGCGTGCCTCAAATGTGCTGGCATCGGTTTCATTATTTTTGAGTGCGTGGTGAACCGCTTCTGCGGCGATCATGCCTGACTTCATCGCTGTGTGAGCGCCTTTGATTCGGGAGAAGTCTAAGGTGCCTGCGTCACAACCAATCAGCATTCCGCCGGGGAAGTTCATCTTTGGCAGTGAGTTATAGCCCCCTTTAGTAATCGCTCTTGCGCCATAGGAGACGCGATTTCCCCCCTCTAAGTATTGGGCAATCAGCGGATGGTGTTTAAGTTGTTGGAACTCATCAAAGGGACTCAGCCAAGGGTTGCTGTAGTTTAGGTCAATAATGAGGCCGACAGCCACCTGATTGTTTTCTGCGTGGTAGAGGAAGAAACCACCGCTGGTATCTCCCTGAAGCGGCCAGCCTGAACCATGAATAACCAGTCCCGGTTGGTGTTTGGCGGGATCAATATCCCATAGCTCTTTGAGGCCAATGCCATAATGTTGTGGGTCTTTACCTTGATCAAGCTTGAACTGACGAATCAGCTCTTTACCTAAGTGTCCGCGGCAACCTTCGGCAAACAGGGTAAAGGGGGCGTGTAACTCCATGCCCGGCATGAAGTTATCTTTAGGCATATTATCGCGGCCAACCCCCATATCACCGGTCAAAATACCTTTTACCTGCATGTTTTCATCGTATAAAACATCGGCGGCACTAAAGCTTGGAAATATCTCTACGCCTAATGCTTCGGCTTGTTCCCCTAACCAGCGTGTAAGGTTGGCAAGGCTGGCAATGTAGTTGCCTTGGTTGTGCATACTTTTGGGGGCCATCCAATGGGGAATTTTGATCGAAGATCGATTGTCTTTTAGGAGAACCACTTCATCCCGTTCGGTGGCGAGGGTTAGGGGGGCTCCTCTCTCTTTCCAGTCGGGGAAGAGTTCTGTTAAGGCTTTAGGGTCGATAACCGCACCGGACAGTATATGCGCGCCGACTTCAGAGCCTTTTTCGACCACACAGATATTGAGTTCAGGGTCGAGTTGTTTCAGACGACAGGCACTGGCCAGCCCTGCGGGGCCGGCGCCTACAATTAAGACGTCAAACGTCATCACTTCGCGTTCCATCACTAGGCTCCTTGCATCTGTTCTGTTGTTAATGCAAAGGTACTTGAGAGACCGGTGAGTACGGTGTCCGCATGTTGGCTGACGCGGGGTAGGAAGTACTCGGCATAAAAGCAGGCGGTCGCTATTTTGCCTTGCAAGAAGGCGTCGCCGTAAGGGTTGTCTTGGGTTGTGAGTTGCGACGCTAATAATGCACTTTGTGCTAATAACCAACCACCGGTTAGGTAGCCCATCATCATGAGGTTATCAAAGCTCACATTCCCTAAGGTGTGTGGCGTGCTTGCGCTGTTTTCTAAAATCCACTCACCGGCTGCGGTTGCATGGGTTAGGGCGGTTTTTAGCTTGCTATGTAGTAGGGCGAGTTGTGGCGAGTAGGAAGCGGACAGTTGTGTGAGCGTGTCGTTTATATCGGCGTGCAGTGCTTTAAGGGCTGCGCCTTTATCATAAACAGTTTTACGGCCAATCAGGTCAAAGGCCTGAATGCCGGTGGTCCCTTCATAGATAGGGAGTATGCGTGCATCACGGTAGTGCTGCGCTGCGCCGGTTTCTTCAATAAAGCCCATACCGCCGAGGACTTGGATATTTAATGAGGTGAGCTCTTGGGCTAGCTCGGTCATCCAACCTTTAACAATAGGTGTGTATAAATCGACACGGGCGTGGGCGGCTGGATCACCCTGATGGGCGTGGTCAATATCGGCTGCTGCGCGGTAAGCAAGGGCGCGCATCGCTTCGTTGCCTGCTTTCATTGCCATTAACATGCGGCGCACATCGGGGTGTTCGATAATGGCGATTTTACTGCCATCTTTGCGGCTGCCTTGGGTGCGTTCTTGGCTGTACTCTAGGGCCTGTTGGTAGGCGCGTTCGGAGATTGATAAACCTTGTAAGCCTACCGCTTGTCTGGCGTGGTTCATCATGGTGAACATATAGCTTAGGCCTTTGTTCTCTTCGCCGACGAGGTAGCCAATCGCTCCGTCGTTATCACCAAAGCTCATGACGCAGGTGGGGCTGCCATGAATCCCCATTTTGTGTTCTAAAGAGATACAGCTCACGTCGTTAAGTTCAGCGGGTTGGCCCTGATCGTCTAATAGGTATTTAGGTACGATGAAAAGAGAGATCCCTTTTACGCCGGCGGGTGCATCGGGTAGGCGAGCAAGTACCAGATGGACAATATTGCTTGTCATCTGATGATCACCCCAAGTGATAAAGATCTTCTGTCCGTTAATTTTATAGTGATCGCCTGCTGGGGTGGCTTTAGCGGCAACGGCGGCGAGGTCGGAGCCGGCATTAGGCTCGGTCAAGTTCATGGTGCCGGTCCACTCACCGCTAATTAGAGGTGGAAGATATTGAGCTTTAAGTTCATCACTCCCGTGTGCAATGAGTGCTTCTACTGCGCCTTGGCTGAGCATAGGGCAGAGCGCAAACGACATGTTTGATGAGTGCCAAAGCTCATTAACGGCGGTACCGATGACATTAGGCAAGTTCTGCCCGCCAAAGGCTTCGGGGCCGGTGAGGGTGGCCCAGCCGTTTTCTACAAACTGCTGATAAGCATCGGCAAAGCCCGCGGTTTCTTGCACTTGGCCATCGGCTACGGTTGCGCCTTTTTCATCACCCACACGGTTGAGCGGTGCAAGGACATCGGAGGCGAGCTTGCCTGCTTCCTCAATAATCACGGTGGCGAGTTCGGTGTTCACTTCATCTAATTGAAGTGTTTCACATAATTGATCAAGACCAACCAGTTGATCCAATACAAAACTGGCGTCTTTTACAGGGGGGGTGTAAGTGCTCATAAGGGTCCTCATTTTAAAAAGAAGGCGCGGACTGAAAAACGTTCTACGTAGTCCGAGCCTTGTAAGGTCAAGCAACGCTACTCACGGAATAACGGGTTAAAGTTTTTGCTCAAGTTCAGGTACTGCGTCAAAGAGGTCGGCGACTAAACCGTAGTCTGCTACGGAGAAAATAGGCGCTTCTTCATCTTTGTTGATGGCAACGATGATTTTTGAATCTTTCATCCCCGCAAGGTGCTGGATGGCACCTGAGATCCCGACGCCAATGTAAAGGTCAGGGGCGACAATTTTTCCCGTTTGTCCGATCTGTATGTCATTAGAGACAAAACCGGCATCGACGGCGGCACGTGATGCACCGACGGCCCCCCCTAATTTGTCGGCAACCTGTTCAAGTAGGGAGAAGTTTTCGCTATTGCCCATACCGCGCCCCCCGGCAATCACCACTTTAGCGGCGGTTAGTTCGGGGCGATCGGATTGCGCTATCTCTTCTGATACGAAGCTGGATAGGGTGTTTTCGATCTGTAGTTCAACCGCTTCAATCGGTGCTGAGTTATCGGTCGCAGCGGGCTCAAATGCGGTGCTACGCACCGTAATCACTTTAACTGCGTCCAGGGATTGTAAGGTTGCGATCGCACCCCCTGCATAGATCGGGCGCTGGAACCTATCCGCACTTTCAACTGCGGTAATATCGGAGATCTGTCCTACATCCAGTAGGGCGGCCACTCTTGGTAGAATATTTTTACCATTGCTGGTGGCTGGCGCTAGGATATGGCTGTAACCCTCGCTGAGCTCGATGATGAGTTGGGCCATATTTTCTGCAAGCTGGTGGGTGTAAACCGGGTTGTCGGCTAAAAGGACTTTATTGATACCGCTAATCTGGGCGGCTTCGTCGGCCACCGATTGGCAGTCACAGCCGGCAACGAGCAGGTGGAGTTCCTGACCCATTTGTGTGGCTGCGGTTACGGTGTTAAGTGTGGCACCTTTTAGGGTGCTGTTGTCATGTTCTGCAATAATTAGAATAGCCATTTAATCACCCCTTAAATTACGTTGGCTTGGTTTTTAAGTTTCTCAACCAGTTCATCAACACTGTTGACTAAAATGCCAGCGCTGCGCTCAACCGGTGGTGTTACTTTGATTAACGTGCTGTGTGTTTTAAGTTCAACGCCTAAGGTTTCAGGTGTTGTTACGGTGAGTGGTTTGCGCTTTGCCTTCATAATATTGGGGAGTGAGGCATAGCGAGGTTCGTTAAGACGAAGATCAGCAGTAATAACGGCCGGTAGGTTGAGCGATAAGGTTTGTGAGCCACCATCAATCTCGCGGGCGACCTGAACTTTACCGTCTTTTAGTGTGAGCTCTGATGCAAACGTGGCTTGGGGCATACCCAATAGTGCCGATAGCATCTGCCCCGTTTGGTTGTTATCCGAGTCGATCGCTTGTTTTCCTAACAGTACTAAGCCCGGTTCTTCGTTTTTAACGACTTGGGCGAGTAATTTAGCAACGTTGAGTGACTCGGGAATATCATCCGTTTCAATCTGAATGCCGCGATCTGCGCCTAAGGCTAAGGCGGTTCGGATCTGCTCTTGGCAGGCTTTAGGGCCAACCGAGACGACAATGACCTCGTCGGCACTGCCGGCTTCTTTTAAGCGAATCGCTTCCTCGACGGCAATTTCACAGAATGGATTGATCGCCATTTTTGTATTGTTGAGATCAACATCTGAGTTGTCTGCCTTAACTCTTACTTTTGCGTTGTAATCAATAACACGTTTTACAGCGACTAATATCTTCATTTCGGTACCTCTATCTGTCCCGGGGGTTGTGTAATCCTCCCCAAGGTTGTTGTAATCGTTGTGTTAGCCTTGCTGATCGTCTGCGCTATTTGCGCGGTCACGGAGTAAAAATTTCTGTATTTTGCCGGTCGATGTTTTAGGCAGTGGGCCAAAGACGATCTCTTTAGGGGTTTTAAAATGGGCCATATGTTCACGGCAGAACTCGATGATTTCCTGCTTAGTGACTTCACGGTCGAGGTCTTTTAAGGCAACGAATGCGCAGGGGGTTTCACCCCATTTATCGTTGTTTTTGGCTACGACCGCCGCTTCCTGAATCATCGGGTGGCGATAAAGCACATCTTCAATCTCTATGCTTGAGATATTCTCACCGCCTGAAATGATGATATCTTTGGAGCGGTCTTTGATCTCCACGTAACCATCGGCATGCCATACCGCTAAGTCGCCGGAATGTAGCCAGCCGCCCTCAAATGCCGCCTTGGTTGTGGTGGGGTTTTTAAGGTAGCCTTTCATCACCAAGTTGCCGCGCATAAATATTTCGCCCATGGTTTCGCCGTCTTGTGGAACGGGTTCCATTGTGATCGGATCGGCAACCATCAAACCGTCGAGCATCGGTGCGCGTACGCCTTGACGTGATTTTAAGCGTGCCTTCTCCTCTGGCGTTTTTTCATCCCACTCCTCATGCCATGCGCAGACAACCGAAGGGCCGTATGTTTCAGTGAGGCCATAAACATGGGTCACGTTAAAGCCTAGGTTTTCCATACCCGCAATGACTGAAGCGGGTGGCGCAGCGCCAGCGGTCATCACATTTACGCTGTGTTCTATACCTGCTTTGAGTGCGTCATCGGCAGAGTTGAGCATATTTAAAACGATCGGCGCGCCGCAGAAATAACCTACTTTTTCCTGTTTTATTAGGTTGAAAATATGATCAGCACGGACATGGCGTAAACACACATTGACGCCCGCCATCGCGGCTACGGTCCAAGGGAAGCACCAGCCGTTGCAATGGAACATTGGCAATGTCCACAGGTATACGGGGTGCTGTCCCATCCCCCATGAAATCGCATTACTGATAGCGTTTAGGTAAGCGCCACGGTGGTGGTAGACCACCCCTTTGGGGTCCCCGGTGGTGCCTGATGTATAGTTGAGTGTGATGGCGTTCCACTCATCTTGAACGTCGAAGGGGGTAAAGTTTTCATCCCCTTGTTTTAGAAACGCGTCATAGGTTAATTCACCAATAAGTTCCCCTTCCTCCCAATAGGGATCATCAATGTCGATGACCAGCGGTTTCTGGTCGAGGTGTGTCAGTGCCTCTTTGACCACATGGCTAAACTCTTTATCGGTGATCAGCACTTTGCTTTCGGCATGTTGCAAAATAAAGGCGACAGCTTCGGCATCCAGTCGGATATTGATGGAGTTCAGTACGGCGCCACACATAGGGACGGCGAAATGCGCCTCAAAATGTTCGGGCAGGTTCGGGGCTAAAATAGATACGGCTTCCCCCGGTTGTACCCCCTGTGCTTGAAGAGCGCTGGCAAGCTGTTTACAACGGGTGTACGTTTCTGCCCAGGTGTAGCGCGTATTGCCATGAACGCTTGCCGTTCGTGTCGGGTATACGCTAGCGGCCCGTTGGATAAATGTAATAGGCGACAGGGCGGCGTAGTTAGCTTGGTTTTTATCTAAGTTCGTTTCAAAAGCGGAATGTTTTTCGTTAGTTTTCACGGTGCTCTCCACGTTTTTTATCTCAGTAGCTTGCGGTGCCAGTACGCTAAAAGTTGTTGCGCTTAAACTTCATTAATTGGCCGACAATGCCGCTACGGAAGCTCAGTACACAGATGACGAATACTGCCCCCATGATGATATGGATGTAGTTACCCATCTCGCCACCGGACAGATAGTTCTGCATAGTGACGATAAAGCCGGCGCCTAATAAGGGGCCGAAGATCGTGCCGACTCCGCCAACTAAGGTCATTAAGATGACTTCGCCAGACATGTGCCAATGCACATCGGTAAGTGACGCCAATTCGAAGACCAGTGTTTTAGTTGATCCGGCGAGGGCCGCCAGCGCAGCAGAGATCACAAAGGCTAACCATTTGTATTGGTTTACGTCATAACCTAGAGAGGTGGCGCGATCTTCGTTTTCTCGAATGGCTTTAAGGACTTGGCCGAATGGGGAGTGAACAGTACGGTTGATTAACCAGTAGCCTGCGACAAAGATAGTGAGTACGAAGTAATACATCACCATATTGTTGGATAGATCAATCAAACCAAATAACGCACCACGGGGTACGCCTTGCAAACCATCTTCACCGTTGGTGAAGGGGGCTTGTAGATAGAAGAAAAAGACCAGTTGAGCGAGGGCTAAGGTAACCATAGCGAAGTAGATACCTTCGCGTTTTACCGCTAACTTCCCAAAGATTGCACCGAGTAAGCCCCCAGCAAGGGTGCCTAATATGATGGCAATTTCAGGGGTTAACCCGCTGTTGATCATAAGGTAGCCGGTGACATAACCGCCGGTACCTAAGAAGGCTGCATGCCCAAATGATAAAAGGCCGGCAAACCCAAGTAATAGATTAAAGGCGCAAGCAAATAGGGCAAAGCACAGCACTTTTGCTAAAAAAACAGGGTAAAGCACAGTGGGGGCTAGTAGAGCTAACGCAAGCAGAAATAGGTTGAGCTTCATATTATTCATAATCAATTCCTAAGCTTCTTTACCAAATAGGCCCGCAGGCTTTAGTAATAGAACAATGACCATCACTAAAAAAATTACGGTATTAGAGGCTTCTGGATAGAAGTATTTAGTGAGCCCTTCAACAACTCCCATACCTAAACCAGTAATAATGGCTCCCCCGATAGATCCCATGCCGCCGATAACGACGATGGCAAAAACGGCGATGAGAATATTAGATCCCATATCCGGTGATACGGAGTAGATAGGTGCCGCCATCACACCCGCAAATCCAGCTAAGGCCACGCCAAATCCAAAGGTGAGGGTGACGATCAACGGAACATTAATACCGAAGGCTTGCATCAGTTGTGGGTTTTCTGTGCCGGCACGGAGGTAGGCACCGAGCTTTGTTTTTTCGATCATCCACCATGTACCCGCACACACAAACACCGACACAATAATGATCCATGCGCGATAATTAGGGAGGTACATAAAGGGCAGTTTAGTGCCGCCCTTTAAGGCCTCAGGTACAGGGTAAGATAATCCCGAAGAACCAAAAGCATGGGTGAACACACCTTGGATGATGAGGGCGAGACCAAAGGTTAGCAGTAAGCTGTAAAGGTGATCTTCATTGGCGATGGGGCGGATTAGAAAGCGTTCCATCAAAATGCCAATGAGGCCAACAGTTAACGGGACAAGGATCAGTGCAAACCAGTAGTTTATGCCCATATATTTCAAGGCAAGGAGCGCAATGAATGCGCCTAACATATACATCGCGCCTTGGGCGAAGTTGATGATTTTTAAGAGCCCAAAAATGATGGCCAAGCCGAGACTTAGCAGGGCGTAAAAAGAGCCGTTAATTAGCCCAACCAAAAGTTGGCCAAATAGGGCAAATAGATTGATATCAAAGAGTGTAGCCATAACAGAACATCTACCTTTCTGAGCCGTACGGAGCAGGAAAGGCGGCCTTTTTTAGGGCCGCTAATCGATCAGGAAAAATTACATTGAGGCAGCATAGGGCTGTATGCCTCATCTCCTGGAATGACTTTAATAATTTTGTAAATGTCATTCTTATCTTTGCGCTCGTCTTTCTTTTTAATCTCGACATACAGCATGTCATGCACCATTCGACCATCAGGGCGGAGGGTGGCGTTACGGGCGAAGAAGTCATTAGGCTTCGTCGCTTTCATTGTTTTCATCACGGTATCGGTGTCATCGGTGCCGGCGGCTTTAACCGCGTTGAGGTAATGCATAGTGACCGAGTAGACGCCCGCGTGGATCATGCTTGGAATCGCCCCGTGACGTTGTTCAAACCGCTTGCTCCACTGGCGTGTTTCATCATCCATGTCCCAGTAAAACCCTGAGGTTAGACGCATACCGCCGGCGGTTGCTGGGTCCATCGCTTGAGCATTAGGTGTAAAGACTAATAACCCCGCCACATCCATCTGTTCTGTTAATCCAAATTCAGCCGCGGCTTTTAGGGCGTTAACGGTGTCGTTACCGGCATTTGCTAAGGCAACTACATCTGCGCCAGACGCTTGGGCTTGCAGAATGTAAGAGGAGAAATCGGTTGTGCCGAGTGGCGCACGCACATTACCGAGTACTTCGCCGCCATTCTCATTAATGACTTTACTGGCCATGCCTTCTAGCGCATGACCAAAGCTGTAATCTGCGGTAATAAAGAACCATTTCTTTTTACCCGCCTGCACCATCGGCTTAACTGTACCGTTCGCTAGCGCGACGACGTTGTATGTCCAATGCACGTTGTAAGGACTACAGGTTTTAGTGGTGAAGGTATTTGAGGCAGAGCCTGAAATTAGAGTGATATTTTTACTGTCGGCGTTAACTTTAGATACCGCACCAGAAACGGCAGAGGAGACCAAACCACCAATGGCGTCGACGCCTTCATCTTCGACCCACTTGCGGGCAATGGCTGAGGCAACATCCGGTTTGAGTTGGGAATCGGCACTGACCATCTCAATGGGTTTGCCAAGTACTTTGCCGCCAAAATCTTCAATGGCCATCTCTGCAGCAATGACGCAGCCTGAACCACAAATATCTGCGTAGGTACCGCCCATATCGGCCAAAATGCCCAGCTTAACCTGACCATCCGTGGTTGCTTGAGCACTACAGGCGATCGTTGCTGCGATTGCGCCTGAGACAACAGCCGATAAAAGGGTGCGATTGGTTTTTTTCATTTTCTGACTCCGGTTTTGTTTGTTTTTATTGTCTGTTCCGTGAAACAGTTATTGATATAACCAAGGGCTATACGCCCAAATAGGTATTTAGCAGCTCAGTTTTGGTTGCTAATTCATTGGCGTGTACTTCTTCCACAATGTGGCCGTGTTCCATGACGTAATGACGGTCTGCAATGGGGGCTGCAAAGCGGAAGTTTTGTTCAACCAATAAAATAGTCAGACCGCGCTCCTTGAGCTGACTAAGAACCTCGCCCAGTTTCTGCACAATGACGGGGGCGAGGCCCTCAGTTATCTCATCCAGGAGTAGGATGTTGGCGCCGGTACGTAAAATGCGGGCGAGGGCCAGCATCTGTTGTTCACCACCGGAAAGGCGAGTGCCTTGGCTGGTGCGGCGCTCATAAAGGTTTGGGAACATGTCGTATATCTCTTCAAGGCTAACCCCGTCAGAACGCACGTTCGGTGGTAACATTAAATTTTCTTCTACATTTAGACTGGAAAATATGCCGCGCTCTTCGGGGCAGAAGCCGAGTCCTAGGTGAGCGATTTTATGGGCGGGCA
>OJAS01000073.1_pt1 | contig 10733 bp, 9 predicted proteins | sample 1590311 | NCBI WGS metagenome assembly OJAS01 (sample SAMN05416833, study PRJEB24817) | seawater metagenome | isolation source: Sea water | place: Canada:Atlantic | collected 2013-07 | reverse complement strand
CGAGATTCTAGTTGTGACTGGAGTTCAGACGTGTGCTCTTCCGATCTTTTATCTTCACTCCCTTAGCTTTACTGCCAACATCGTTGCACCTATCTTCTTTATTGTATTCTTAGGTTACTTACTCAAACGTATGGGAGTAATCGACGAGGCCTTTATCCATACCGCGTCAAAGCTCGTCTTTGTCATCACCCTGCCCACTCTCATATTTATGTCGATCGCACGTACCGACTTCCATGCGGTATTCAACCCGCAGCAACTAGGGTTTGTTTTAATGGGTACCTTTGCATCGTTTGTCGCACTGTGGGGGGCGGGTAAATATTGGATTAAGCGACCAGAAGATCTTGGGGTTTTTATTCAAGGGGCATTTCGTAGCAACTACGGCATCATCGGACTCGCGGTAAGCTACAACCTATTTTCAGACTCAGGGTTAGCGCAAGCCTCTCTGCTACTTGCCTTAGTCATCCCGCTTTACAATGTATTATCTATTGTTGCCTTAAGTATTCCCGCTAAAAGAAGCGGTGCCTCAAGCTTAGGCAGCACCCTTTATGAGATCATCAAAAACCCATTAATCATTGCCGTATTGCTTGCGCTGCCATTCTCTTATTTTGGCTTTCAACTACCTGAAATCGCACAAAACACAGGCCGTTATTTTGCTAATTTAACCTTACCTTTAGCACTCTTAGCTATCGGTGGTTCACTCAACCTCACCAGCCTAAGAAACACCTCATCACAAGCCACATGGGCCACACTTAGCAAGCTGGTTTTTATCCCACTTGTGCTCACCCTTGCCGCATGGGTTTGCGGGTTTAAAGGACAAGATCTGGCCATGATGATGATACTATTCGGCTGCCCAACGGCCGCCGCGAGTTTTGTTATGGCAAAAGGTATGGGAGGTAATGCTGAACTTGCAGCCAATATCATTTTGATGACCACCTTAGGGGCGGTACTTACACTCAGTGCAGGTATCTACCTTCTCAGAGTCACTGCTATTATTTAAGCTAAACTTACTTGATAAAAACAGGCCTAATATCCGTGCTAAATCTATTTAGAAGCGACCCCTTAGCTCAAGCCCACAATGCTATTTTGAGTGATGACCGCGACAAACTCATTAAACAGCTAAAGAGAATAAAGCCATCCGATATTGATAAGCCAGCTTCTAGCACAGCGCCGAGCTTAGTCGAAACCTGTATTCTCCAGCAACAGCCTAAACACTTGTCACTCGTCCTCGACTATGGCGCTTCAGCATCCGGCCATAATGCTCACGCACAACCTTTCGGCTTACTCTCACTCCAACAGGAACAGAGCTTGCCGCTCCTTACCGCACTCTTAGCGGCCGGAAACAGCGAAGATAAAAACCAATTAATGACGGCCTGTTTCGAATACTGTCCAACCAACCAGCTGATGCTGCATATCGCGTTATTGACGCAATACGGTGCTGAAATAAGCGACAGTATTGTCATCAAAGCCTTAGAGTTAGGCGAGCAAGCCCTCATACATTTTCTAATTAATTCTGGCGCGACATTACCCACGCAGTATGATGAAAGCAACGTAAGTGAGGATATACTAACGTACGCGAAAAAATGTGTAGATGACTTAAAAATCAGACAGATGTTTCTGTAGAAGAAACCCGTACGGCCGATAAAACCTTAACCTCAAGATAGGGTTCACTGCCCTAGGCTCACGGGTCATTTACTTTTCAAACTAGAAGGAGGGCCTAGTCATCTCCTTGCTTATGCTCATGAACAGCCATCGCGGCATGGGAGCACACCGTACAGTGCGGGTCTTTACGCAATTTTAGCGTTCGCCACTCCATAGACTTAGCATCCAAGAGCATTAATCGTCCCGCTAGGCTTTCACCCACAGAGGCCAGCACCTTCAACGCCTCCATTGCTTGAATCGACCCAATAATACCCACCAGCGGAGACAGCACACCCGATTCAGAACAGGTCAGCGCCTCATCACTTCCCTCTTTATACAGGCATTGGTAGCAAGGTGAGCCTAACGTTAGCGGGTCATACACAGCGACCTGTCCCTCCATACGAATAGCCGCACCGGACACTAACGGTTTTTTGTGCCGAAAACAGGCCCGATTAATCGCAAAGCGCGTACTAAAATTATCCGTACAATCCACCACAAGATCGACTGTCGCAATGAGACGCTGAAGCGCACTCTCATCTAAACGCTCATAGATAGTTTTAACACGAATATCAGGATTTAACGCGGCAATCGTATTCCGTGCAGAATCAACCTTAGGCTGACCAATACGTTTAGTATTGTGTATAACCTGACGCTGGAGATTAGACAGTTCGACATCATCATCATCGAGCAAAACCAGCTCGCCAACGCCTGCCGCTGCCAGATACATCGCAACCGGACTACCTAGCCCACCTAAGCCAACAATCAAAACAGTTGAATTCAGCCATGTTTCCTGACCATTAATATCCACATCAGGCAACATAATTTGACGACTGTAACGCAGTAACTGCTCATCACTCAGCATTAAGGCTCTCCAACAATGCTTTTTATTTACATTTAGGGCTTAACTTTTAAGCCATTGCCCAAAAGTTATCCGTTCATTATTGCCATAGTCTCGAAGCGTTTCCACTTTTTCGTAACCTAATTCAGTTAAAAGCGTTCGACTCATGTCACCTTGGTCATAACCATGCTCAAACAACAAAAAGCCGCCTGATCGAAGAAAGGCACGCGCCTGATCACTGATCAACTCAATATCCGCCATGCCTTTGTTATCCGCCACTAATGCAGACAACGGTTCAAAACGCACATCACCTTGCGTCAAATGCGGGTCATCGGGATCAATATAAGGAGGATTACTAACGATCAGGTCATAAGTACCTACATGAGGTTCAAACCAACTCCCTTGCAGCACCCTGACATTATCGAGCTGGAGCTTGGAACGGTTTCGTTCGGCAAGAGCCGCTGCATCAGCGATATAATCCGAGGCCACAACCTCCCACTCAGGTCGTTCCCAACCCAACGCCAATGCAATCGCGCCGCTCCCTGTACCTAAATCTGCCACGCGCGCAGAGGACGGCAACGCAAGCGTCAATGCATGTTCTACCAAGCACTCCGTATCTGGACGAGGAATCAAGGTGTGAGGCGAAACGTCTAGGTCAAAATCCCAGAAACCGCGCGTACCCAAAATATGGGCAACAGGCTCACCTTTTAAACGGCGCTGAATCATTCGGTTTAATTGAGTAACAACGGGTTCAGGCAGTGCTTTGTCTGGCCAAGTAAAAAGATAACTACGGGGCTTATCCAATAAAGCACATAGCATCAATTCAATATCGAGTGCAGCGGATTCTGACTGATGCGCTAACTGCGTATGCAACGCAAGTGCTTGCTGGATCTGCATAACATCACACCTAATTAACCCAGATAACGAAAAGGGCCATAATGGCCCTTAACATTTAACTTTCTTCCGACAAAGCCCCTAACTGCTCGGCCTGATATTCTTGCAGTAACGGATCAACCACATGCTGTAATTCACCACCGATAATCTCTTGTAGCTTATACAGTGTCAGGTTTATACGGTGGTCCGTTACTCGGCCCTGTGGATAATTATAAGTACGGATACGTTCAGAACGATCTCCGCTACCCACTAAACCTTTACGTGTACTCGCCATCTCTGCCGCGTTACGCTCATCTTCAGCCGCCTGCAACCGGGACGCCAGCAAAGACATCGCCTTCGCACGGTTTTTATGTTGCGAACGCTCTTCCTGACACTCCACGACCACCCCTGTAGGGATATGGGTTAAACGTATAGCAGAGTCTGTTTTGTTGACGTGCTGACCACCGGCACCTGAGGCGCGGAATGTATCAACACGCAGATCACCTTTATTAATTTCAATCTCAGCTGACTCATCCATTTCTGGCATCACCGCAACCGTACAAGCAGAGGTATGAACCCGCCCTTGAGACTCCGTTTCAGGTACCCGCTGTACACGGTGAGCACCTGACTCAAATTTCAGCTTAGAATAAACATCGGTGCCGACAATACGCGAGATCACCTCTTTGTAACCACCATGGTCACCTTCATTGACGCTTACGATCTCAACACGCCAGCCTTGCACCTCTGCAAAACGAGAATACATACGGAACAGGTCTCCCGCAAAGATAGCAGCCTCGTCTCCTCCCGTACCCGCTCGCACTTCTAAAAACACGTTGCGCGAATCGTTTGGATCTTTTGGCAGCAACAAGACTTCCAGCTCAGCCTCAAGCTGCTCAATGCGCGCTTTAACTTCTGGGTACTCTTCCTTCGCCATCTCACGCATATCAGGGTCGCTATCATTCATCATAGCTTCCGCTTCAACCATATCGTCAGCGGCTTGGTTATACGCAGAGAACGCCTGAACAACGGGCTCAAGCTCGGAGTACTCTTTCGAATAATCACGAAATTTATTTTGATCTGTAATCACGTCAGCATCTGACAGCAAAGCCGCAAGCTCTTCATAACGATCGCTGAGTTTTTCGAGCTTACTTACGATTGATTCTTTCATTGTTTCTCATTTTTAAAGGGATCACTGATCTGATGCAATTCCTGCACGAGATCCAATAGATCAGTACGACCTTCAGCACTTGCTTTACGCATCTGAATTGTCGGATGGTGGAGCAACTTATTGGTTAATCCGCGCGCTAACATCTGTATTACATCATCAGCGGGTTTACCATTCGCGAGTTGCTTAAGCGCTTTTTCCATTTCCTGATCACGTACCGCCTCGGCCTGACTGCGAAAAGCGGTTAACAGATCAACAGCATCTAAAGAGCGCAGTTGGCGCATAAATTCATGGGCACCACTCTCAACAATCTCTTCAGCTTGACGCGCCGCATGTTCTCGGCTGCGCTGATTCTCTTCGATCACCTCTTTGAGGTCATCCACCGTATATAAATATACGTCGTCTAATTCAGAGACTTGGGTTTCAATATCTCTAGGCACGGCAATATCAACCATAAAGATAGGCCGGTGCTTACGTTTTTTAAGCGCAGCCTCAACCGCACCTTTACCTAAAATCGGCAACTGGCTCGCGGTAGAAGAGATCACGATATCCGCTTTAGCTAAAGCATCAGGTATATCACCGAGCAGAATCGCCTGACCATCAAACTCTTCCGCTAACGATAACGCACGGCTCAATGTTCTATTGGCCACCGTAAGCTCTTTAACACCCGCTTGAGATAAGTGACGAGCCACCAGCTCAATCGTTTCGCCCGCACCGATCAGTAACGCTTTACTCTCACTTAAATTTGCAAAGATATGCTGAGCCAAGCTCACCGCAGCATAAGCGACTGACACAGGGTTTTCACCGATCGCGGTATCAGTACGTACTTGCTTAGCAATAGAAAACGTTTGTTGAAACAAGCGCCCGAGTTCCGCACCGACATGACCATGCTCTTGAGACAGACTATAGGCCGATTTCAATTGTCCTAGTATTTGAGGCTCACCCAACACCAGAGAATCCAGCCCACTGGCCACTCTCATCATATGCCGTGCCGCATCTTCATCCCAAAGTGCGTAGGAGCATTTCTGTAACTCATTAGCGTCTAGGTTATGATACTCACCTAACCATTCTAATAAAGCACGGCTCCCCTCAATACCCGAAGAGCAATACAGCTCGGTTCGATTACAAGTTGAAAGAATAGCGATCTCTTTAAGACTTGCAAAATCCCGAGCAGCCAGCATCGCATCCGATAAGAGTTCAGGCGCAAACGCTACGCGCTCACGCACTTCAACCGGTGCAGTTTTATGATTGATGCCTAATGCTAATAAAGCCATTTTTTCCGCCACTACTACCCATAGCCATAAAGACGCAATTACAACAGGCTGATGGTAACTAACCCAAATAAGCGCGCTATGATACAACGCTTTACCCCAAAGGTTAAAACACCACAGAACATTTATGGGAACTTATTGTAAGAAATAGCCCCTTAATACTAGGTAAAAGCGACTCAAGTAGCTGACAAGCAGTTGCTGATTCAACTATAGTGACCTAACAATTACAGGGATGGCATAGACATTAAGTGTATTTCTCAATGAATAGATCTTTTATATTTATTATTTTAACGCTGCTAATTTTGCCCGGCTGCCAGAGCAATCCGACGCCGCAACAAACCGTGGCGCCAGAACCTACACCCTACGTCACAGGGGAATTCAATCAAGAGTCTCTGTATGACCTTCTACTTGCAGAGATCGCAGGACAGCGTCGACTTTTTCCTGTCGCCCTCGAAAACTATTCAGTACAAGCCCAAAAGACACAAGATCCCGGTGTTGCCGAGCGAGCCACTCGCATCGCGCAGTACGTTAGAGACAGTGACACAATTATCAGTAGCGCCCGCCTGTGGCGTGAAATTTCACCCGAAAATCCTGAGCCCTATCAGATCGAAGCCAATATGCTGCTGCATAAAGGCCAATATGAAGCCGCGCTACCTTTAATCGAAAAAGCGCTCGAATACGATGCATTGCGCACCTTAGCGCTTATTCGCGGCCAAAGTGAAAAGATCGACACACAGGTCGGTTCCGATTACATCTCAATGCTAGAAGCTTACAAAAAGAACCACGCACCACGGTCTGACCTTGAGCTGACACTGGCGCTACTTTATAGAACATCGAATCAAACAGAGCAGGCACTGGCTGCATTTAATCGCGCCCTACTGATCAACCCAGAGAACCCTGAAGCGTTAATACAAAAAGCCGAGCTCCTACGTTTAGAGCAAGACTTAACGGGTGCGCTTGCACTGATCCAATCAGCCTTTGAACAACAACCAGAAAACAGACAGCTTCATATTCTCTATACACAGCTGCTCTTCCAAACAAATCATACTGAAGACGCCACAAAACAAGCAAAGAGCCTGTTAGTGCACAACATTCAAGACCAGCAGCTCACCTACTATCTAGCACTACTACTGCTGGAGAATGAGCAATTAAACGGTGCCCAGCGCGCGTTTGAACACCTACTTACCTTAGAAGAGAGTGATAGCTCACCCCATTTCTATCTTGGCCACATCGCACAAGCCAAAAAAGAGCACGAATTAGCCATTGAGCACTATATAGCCGTTGAAGATGGCCCGAATGTATTACAGGCCTTAACCCGCGCAATCGCATTATTAAAAAATGCTGACGACAAAGCGCGCGTCCAACAAATACTGAGTGATGCCCGTGCTTCGTTACCAATGCAAGCTACTCAAATATTTACCATAGAAGCCGAGTGGCTAAACCTTCATGACTATAGTGATGAAGCGTTTACCTTAATTGAAGATGCGTTAAGCATCACGCCAAACGATACGACACTGCTCTATACTCGTGCGATGATGATCGAGTCAACCGACTTCCCACAGGCCGAAAAAGATTTACGCCAAGTCTTAGCACTCGAGCCCGACAATGCGACAGTCCAAAACGCATTAGGCTATACCTTACTCCTTCATACTGATCGCTTTAACGAAGCGCATCAGCTGATTCAATCTGCACTGAACACGGAGCCCGAAGACCCTGCCATTTTAGATTCTATGGGGTGGGTATTACACAAAATGGGCCGTTCACACGAAGCACTTCCCTATCTTGAAAAAGCGCACGGGCTATACTCAGATCCAGAAGTATCTAGCCACCTCATCCAAGTGTACTGGGCAACCGGCCACGAAGAGAAAGCAAAATCTCTACTGGAAGCAGCGCATAAAGATAACCCCGACAACCCTTTTTTAGATGAAGCAATGCAAGCTATTAACACGCAATAGCCCATTACTTAACCAAACAGATATTAAACATATATGTTGAAACACCTATTCATAGCACTCGGTTGCCTTTATTTAGCGGGCTGTAGCCTACAAAAGACACAACCCGCTTTACCGCTTGGTCCAACCTTATCCTGGCAAGATCACCAAGCCCTACTAAAACAGTACGCAAGTTGGGAACTCAGCGGAAAGGTTGGCATTCGCACCCCCGAAGACAACCAAACCGCTAGCCTTAAATGGCTACAAATAAAGCAGACCTACCAAATTGATATTCATGGCCCTTGGGGACAAGGTGGCGCATCGATTGCGGGTATGCCAGGTGAAGTGACCGTTAACGTATCCGGTGACAAACAGTATACAGGGGTCAGCCCTGAGCAAATTTTATATGAGAAGCTCGGCTGGGACCTTCCCATCAGCGACATTTACTGGTGGATACGCGGCCTACCCTCACCAGCAAAGCCTTATACACATAGCCTTGAAAACAATCGACTAAAAAACCTACAGCAAGATGGTTGGGAGATTCAATATCTGCGCTATAACAGCCTAACCCCCGCCTTACCGAACAAACTAAGCCTATCCAGAAACGACCTAAAAATAACGGTCGTTATTAATAGTTGGATTAAACAGTAAGGCACACCCCCCTTAGATAAAGAATATTCATCCTTCAGTGCCGCCTAAGGTTTGACATTAAAAAGCCAATCCTAGATAATCTGCGCCTCTTTCAATGGGAGGCCGGTCCTCCAAGAGGAATATGTTGGGGTATCGCCAAGCGGTAAGGCACTGGTTTCTGATACCAGTATGCGGAGGTTCGAATCCTCCTACCCCAGCCAAAAAGCCTATGAACGGTTCCCAATCTATAGATTCCGAACAAATTATATTCGAAAAGGTGCACGCCGTGTCCAAGATGATGGTCTTCACCGGCAATGCTAACCCGGAACTTGCGCGAAAAGTAGTTGATCGCCTTGATATCCCTATGGGTAAAGCAAATGTTGGTCGTTTTAGTGATGGCGAAGTAAGCGTCGAGATTCAAGAAAACGTCCGAGGAAAAGATGTTTTCATTATACAATCTACCTGCGCGCCAACGAACGACAATCTAATGGAACTGATTGTACTTGCGGATGCTCTTCGCCGGGCATCAGCTTCACGTATTACAGCGGTTGTACCTTACTTTGGTTACGCTCGCCAAGATCGTCGTCCCCGTTCTGCTCGTGTACCTATCACGGCAAAAGTGGTTGCCGACATGATGGATGCTATTGGAATCGACCGCGTGCTTACGGTTGACCTGCATGCAGACCAGATCCAAGGGTTCTTTAGTGTTCCTGTGGATAACGTGTACGGTTCACCCGTACTGCTGGATGATATCGTTGACCAAGAATACGACAATATCATGGTTGTTTCGCCAGATGTGGGCGGCGTAGTCCGTGCCAGAGCGGTTGCTAAACAACTTGATTGTGATCTTGCCATTATCGACAAACGTCGCGAACGGGCAAATGAATCACAAGTTATGAATATTATAGGTGATGTTGAAGGCCGTACCTGCGTCCTTGTCGATGACATGTGCGATACCGCAGGCACCCTATGTAAAGCCGCCAAAGCGCTGAAGGCAAACGGCGCAGCACGCGTTGTTGCTTACGCGACTCACGCGGTTCTTTCGGGCCCTGCTGTTAGCAACATCACTAATTCAGATTTAGATGAATTTGTTGTCACTGACACAATTCCTCTTTCTGAAGCAGCTGCAGGCTGCAATAAAATTCGCCAGCTAACACTCGCGCCACTGCTTGCAGAAGCCGTTCGCCGTGTTTGCAACGAAGAATCTATCAGCGCAATGTTCCGCTAAGGTAACACTTACAACAATCGCTGATACAGCGCTCGCCACACACTGACGAGCATATTGCCCACAAAGGGCCAAATACTGCAAAACTTGGTCGCAAGGTTTTGCAGTTTGTTTATTTAAAGGTATTAAAATGTCTAACTTTGAAGTAAATGCAGTAGCACGTGAAGATGAAGGGAAAGGTGCGAGCCGCCGCCTACGTCGCACAGGTCTTGTTCCTGGTATCGTTTACGGTGGTGATAAGCGCAAAAAGCCAACTGCCATCGCTATGCCAAACAACGAGCTAATCAAACTACTAGCAGACGATGCTTTCTACTCATCTATTGTTACACTAAAACTAGATGGTAAAGATGAGCAAGTGATCCTAAAAGATCTACAGCGTCACCCAGCTAAACCTGTTGTACTACACGCTGACTTTCAACGTGTAACTAAATCCAGCCCGATCAAAATTACTGTTCCGGTTGAATTTATCAACTTTGAAAAATCACCTGCATCTAAAGCTGCTTGCAAATTTGCATCTGAGAAAAACACAGTTGAAATCCTTTGCCTAGCAACAGACCTTCCAGATACGTTGGTTGTTGACCTATCTGATTGCGAAACAGACAAAGTACTTCACCTATCAGACATCACTTTGCCTGCAGGTGTTGAGATCGTATCTCTTCGTCGTGGCGGTGACCATGATCAAGGTATCGGTTACATTTACGCGCCTCGCGGCAACAAGTAATTTACCGGTAACAATGCACTAGCATGAAAGACAAGATCCAGCTAATTGTTGGTCTCGGTAATCCGGGCGATAAATATGCACAAACTCGTCACAATGCTGGTGCAGAGTTTGTCGAGCAGCTTGCTGCTCGACATCTCGCCCCCCTAAAGCCCGAAAAGAAATACCATGGGCTTTACGCTAAAGCTAATATTAAGGGTTCCATTGTACATCTACTTGTACCTACAACCTTTATGAACCTGAGCGGCCAGTCCGTTTCAGCATTAGCTAACTTTTTTAAGATCCCACCCGAATCAATTTTAGTCGCACACGATGAACTTGACCTGCCCCCAGGTGTTGCCCGTTTTAAACTAGGCGGCGGACACGGTGGACACAATGGTTTACGGGATATCATCAGTAAACTAGGCAACAACAGATCGGAAGAGCGTCGTGTAGGGAAAGAGT
>OJAS01000072.1_pt1 | contig 10735 bp, 7 predicted proteins | sample 1590311 | NCBI WGS metagenome assembly OJAS01 (sample SAMN05416833, study PRJEB24817) | seawater metagenome | isolation source: Sea water | place: Canada:Atlantic | collected 2013-07 | reverse complement strand
CGAGATGGAAGACCGCTGGTTATCCGTGGATGAAATAGGCAAGCACCTCGGTGTCAGCAATGACACCGTGTACCGCTGGATCGACAAGCACGCAATGCCCGCCCACCGCATGGGGCGATTTTGGAAGTTCAAAAAAGTCGAAGTGGATGAGTGGGTCAAGGGCGGTGGAGCCGCCGAAACGAGCAAGGGTGAGCGCTCCGAATGACCCAAGGCCGGTATCGCATCTCCTTCACGTCCGGCAGCCTGTATCACCGCGAATCGGTGAGCCTGGCCGAACTGTACCTGCCACTCCGTGACTGGGACGAGGTGCGGGCTCAAGCTCTGCATGACAACCTGCTACAGGCCAGGACGGAAAGCACGGCAAAGCGCACCTGTAGAGAGGCGATTGCACGCCTGAAGACGTTGACCGAGAGCGAACTGACTTTCCTGGCCGAGGCAAACCACCAGGACCAGGCACATCTCCTGTGGGTTTCCGTGTGCCGCCTTTATCGCTTTATAGCGGACTTTGCGGTGGAAGTGCTACACGAACGGTTTGTCGCGATGAAGCTGGATCTCAGTTTTGAGGATTTCGATGCCTTCTATAACCGTAAATCGGAATGGCATGACGAACTGGATAATGCCAGAGCCTCAACGCGCGATAAATTGCGACAGGTCCTGTTCAGAATGCTGCGGGAGGCAGGGTTGTTAGCTAAGGACAAAACCATCAACGCAATACTGCTAAGCCCCAGACTGGTTGAGTTGCTGCGTCAGAACAATCCTGACGAGTTTTTCTACTTCCCAGTCTATGAATCCGATATCAGGGGGATGTCAGCTTGAGAAAGGACATTGCCAAAATGCCGATGCAGGAGCGACTCCAGCACCTGTTCAGCGTGGTTTCCGGCCAGCGGTTCCTTAACAAACAGGGGCTGGGTAATGAAGTGCCTTTCTTCATCTGCCCCTACCGGCCTGAAGAGGCGGTCGAAATGGAGCGTCTGCAGCGGCAGTTGGTTAACCGACTGGAGCAGGCGGGCATCCGGATCCTGAGTATCAATCTGTATGACCTGGCCGTCGACCTTTTGAAACAAAGAGACATCTGGGACCAGGTATTGGAGCTCGAGCCCACGGTCTCAAAGGATCAGCTGAAAGAACTGTTACAGGGAGTGCTGGACCCGGAAGCACACTTGGTACCCGCCATCGCGGCGAAGCTCCAATCTGTGGAATTCGACGTGTTGTTTCTGTCGGGGGTGGGCGAGGTCTTCCCCTACATACGCTCCCATAACGTGCTCAACAACTTGCAGAGCACCGCCAAAGACCAGCCAACGGTGATGTTCTTCCCGGGCTCCTATACCCACTCGCTGGAAACCGGTGCATCACTGGATCTGTTTGGCAGGTTGCATGACGACAAGTACTACCGTGCGTTCAACATCTTTCATTACGAAGCCTGAGCGGACGACACGATTCGAGGCGTAATCATTAAGGGAAAATACAATGACATTGAAGAACATTTTTCTAAAGCCCGTTGATCGCCCCATTGAAGGCGTTATCAAAGCCGACGATGAAGCCAGTCTTCGCCTCGAAATTGAAGAATACGTACTGACCAACGAAGTCGAGAAGCGTCTCGAAGAGTTCCTGGATGCTTACAACAACTACGAAGGGGCGAACGGGGTATGGGTATCCGGCTTCTTCGGCTCGGGTAAGTCACACCTACTTAAGATGTTGGCCCTTCTGCTTGAAAACCGGGAGATGGACGGTGCTACAACCCTGGACCTGTTCCTTCCCAAGTGCAGCGAAAATGAAATTCTCCGGGGCGACCTGAAGCGAGCCGTCTCAATTCCGGCGAAGAGCATTCTGTTCAACATCGATCAGAAAGCCGATGTCATCAGCAAAACCCAGATCGATGCGCTTCTGGCCGTGTTCGTTAAAGTCTTTGATGAAATGTGCGGTTACTACGGCAAACAAGGGCACATTGCCCAGTTTGAGCGCGATCTGGACGACCGTGGCCTGTACGAACAATTCAAAGCCGAGTACGAGGCCATCGCCGGCCGCCCCTGGCAGAAAGGCCGGGAGCAAGCCCTTCTGGAAGGCCCGAATATCGCCAAAGTCTACGCCGCAGTGACCGGCGGCGACCCGCAGTCGGCAGTGGGCATCCTCGACAAGTACCGCAGCGATTACCGCGTTTCAATTGAAGATTTCGCGGACAATGTGAATGCCTATATCGAGAAGCAGGCAAAGGAGGGTGGCCACAAAGAGTTCCGCCTGAACTTCTTTGTGGACGAGGTTGGTCAGTACATTGCCGACAACACCAAGCTGATGACCAACCTGCAAACCATTGCCGAGAGCCTCGCCACCAAGTGTCGGGGCCGGGCCTGGATTATCGTCACCGCCCAGGAAGAAATGAAAAACGTGGTGGGCGAAATGGGCAAACAGCAGGGCAACGACTTCTCGAAAATTCAGGCGCGGTTCAATAACCGTATGAAGCTGTCCAGCGCGGACGTGGCGGAGGTCATCCAGAAGCGCCTGCTGACCAAGACCGAGGATGGCGTCAATCAGCTCTCGGACGTCTACCACGCACAGGCGAACAACTTCAAAACGCTCTTCGACTTCGCGGATGGGTCGGCCACCTACCGGAACTTCCAGGACAGGGACCACTTCATCCACAGCTACCCCTTCGTCCCCTACCAGTTCGCGCTGTTCCAATCAGCGATCCAGAACCTGTCACAGCATAACGCCTTCGAGGGTAAGCACAGCTCCGTCGGTGAGCGCTCCATGCTGGGCGTCTTCCAGCAGGTCGCCATCCACATCGGCAACCATGAGGTAGGCCAGTTGGCCACCTTTGACCTGATGTTCGAGGGCATCCGCTCTGCACTGAAATCACAAATACAGCGGGCGATTATCCAGGCCGAGAAGCAGCTCGACAATGCTTTCGCCATCCGGCTGCTGAAGGCCCTGTTCCTGGTCAAATACGTCAAAGAATTCAAGCCCACGGTGCGCAACCTCTGCGTGTTGATGCTCGATGCCTTCGATCAGGACCTGCCGGCGCTTCGCGCTAAGGTGGAGGAAGCCCTGAGCCTTCTGGAGCAGCAGACCTACATTCAGCGCAATGGGGATCAATACGAGTACCTGACGGACGAGGAAAAGGACGTCGAGCAGGAGATCAAGAACACAGAGGTCGAATCATCGGACGTCGCGGACGAATTGGAAAAGATCGTTTTCGACTACGTCATCAAGCAGCGCAAGATCCGATATGACGCCGGTTCCTCCCAGAACCAGGGGCAGGACTACTCCTATTCGCGCAAACTGGATGATCGTCTGCATGGGCGTGAATACGAGCTTTCCATCAATGTCATCAGCCCGTTCCACGAGCATACCGACAACGAACAAATGCTTCGCACTGCCTCAACTTACAAGGCGGACGAGCTGTTCGTGCTCATGCCGTCGGACGAGCGCCTGGTGCGCGATCTGCTCATGTTCAAGCGCACCGAGAAGTACATCAAACAGAACATCTCGGTTACCCAGCAGGAAGCCGTTAAGCGGATCTTGAATGATAAGGGCTTCCAGAACCGTGAGCGCGAGGCCAGGCTTCGGCAGCAGGTTCAGACCCTCATTGGCAAATCCAAGTTGCTCATCGGCGGCGCCGATGTGGAAGTGGCGAATGAGGACCCCCAGACCCGCATTATTCGGGGCTTCCATGAGCTGATTTCGCGGGCTTACCCCAACCTCCGCATGTTGCGCGGCGTTTCCTACACGGAAAACGACATCAGCAATTGCCTTAACCGTACAGACGACGGTCTTTTCGGTAACGACGCCACGGCCCTGGCGGAATCCGAGCAGGAGGTGCTGGCGTTCATTCAGAGCAACAACCGGGGCGGTGTCCGCACCACCCTGAAGAGCCTGCTGGAGAAGTTCGAACGCAAACCCTACGGCTGGTATTACGCCGCGATTCTCTGCACCCTGGCCAACCTGTGTGCCCGTGGCAAGGTGGAGGTTCGTCTCGACGGGAATATCCTGGAGGACAGCGAGCTGGAGCGCGCCCTGCGTAACACTCACGGCCACGGCAACGTGGTGCTGGAGCCACAGATTGAGTTCACCGCCTCTCAGGTCCGAGCCCTCAAGTCGTTCTACGAGGACTTCTTCGACAGCCCGCCCCGCAGCAGCGAAGCCAAGGCCCTGGGTAAAGAGGCCGCCGAAGCGTTCCAGGAAATGTATCACGACCTGGACCGACGGATAGCGCAGGTCGACCAGTACCCGTTTCTCAATGCCTTGAAACCGGCCCTGGAGACGCTGAAAGAAATCGCCGCTAAGCCCTACACCTGGCACCTGACGGAACTGGGCAAGCAGGAAGACCAGCTGTTGGACCTGAAAGAGGATGTCATCGACCCCATCCGCAAGTTTATGGGCGGTTCACAAAAAGACATCTACAACCAGGCTCGGTCCTTCCTGCAGAGCCAGGAGCCCAACTTCATCTATGTGTCCGGAGACGAGGTCGAGCAGATCCGCACCATCCTGAACGACCCCAACTGCTACAAAGGAAATCGCATTCAGCAGCTCAAGGGCCAACTGGATAGCCTGCAGGAGCGCATCGACGAGAAAGTGCAGCAAACCCGAGGACAGGCAGAAACCTCCCTGAAGACCATGCAGGAACGCATGCAAAGCATGGACGAATATCAGTCCTTGCCGGAGCCCCGTCAGGAGGAGCTCAATAAACCGTTCCGGGATCTGGTCGATTACCTCGGGCGGGAGCGCCTGATTGCCGTGATCAAGGAGCGGACCCGGTACTTTGAAGAAGACGGCTACCAGAAGCTGCTGGGCAAAATGGTGGCGCTGGCCAATCAGAGATCAGTACCGGCAGACGACCCCGATCAGCCCCCAGGTAGCCAGAGTGAAGACCAGGATAACGGGGGGCCTCATGAGGTCAAGGAATCGCCCGCCGACTATGTTCACACCCGCAACCTCCGTGTCGCGTTCGACAAGGCCTGGCTGGCCGACGAGGGGGATGTGGACCGGTACCTGAATGCCCTGCGCGAGGCCCTGCTGGCTGAAGTCCAGCAAGGGCGCAAGGTCCAGATCTAAGCGTGCCGAACCGTCTAATCGGTCAAAGTTGGGGATAGCCATGCACGAAGCCGAACAGGAAATCCAGGCGCTCATTCGCGGCGGCGAAAGCCTTGCCGTCGAATTCAAGAGCGACGTCAAAAGCCTGCCGGACCGGGATCTGGTGTCCGCAGTGGTGGCCCTGGCCAACACCGAGGGCGGCGACCTGTTCCTGGGCGTTGAAGACGATGGCACCCCCACAGGGCTGCATGCCAACCACCGCAACCTCGCCGGCCTGCCCGCTCTGATTGCCAACAAGACCATTCCCTCGCTGGCTGTGCGCGTTGAGGCCCTGGAACTGGAAGGGCAACCCATCGCCAGGATCCAGGTGCCCAAATCCCGGCAATTGGTATCCACCTCGGATGGCCTGCTACAGCGTCGGCGCCTGAGAATGGACGGCACCCCGGAGGCCGTGCCCTTCTACCCCCATGAGTTTGTTCAGCGCCAATCCAGCCTGGGGGTAACGGACCCCTCGGCCTTGCCGGTGGAAAACCTGGCGGTTGAGGACCTGGACCCGATTCAGCGCATCCGCATCCGCAACGCCATCAAGAAATACGGCGGCGACCAGAGCCTGATGCCCCTGGCGGACGATGAGCTGGACGGCGCCCTGGGGCTGACGGTGAGCATGGGAGGCATGCGCCGCCCCACAGTTGCAGGCCTGTTGCTGCTGGGGAACGACATGCAGCTCCGTCAACACCTGCCCTCCCACGAGGTAGCCTTCCAGGTGCTTCGCGGTACCGATGTCCTGGTCAATGAGTTCTACCGCAAACCGCTGCTGGAAACCTTCGAAGAAGTCGAAGTGCTGTTCCGCGCCCGGGTGGAGGAAGAGGAGATTCAGGTCGGGCTGTTTCGGGTGCCCATCCCCAACTTCGACCGCCGGGCCTTCCGGGAAGCCTTCGTAAACGCCCTGGTTCACCGCGACTACAGCGCCCTGGGTGCCGTGCACGTCAAACTGGACGATGACGGTCTGAGCATCAGTAACCCGGGTGGATTTGTGGAAGGCGTCAACCTGGACAACCTGCTGGTGGCTGACCCTCGCTCCCGTAACCCCTTGCTGGCCGACATTATCAAGCGCATCGGCCTGGCCGAACGCACGGGCCGGGGCATCGACCGGATCTTCGAGGGTATGCTCCGCTACGGGCGTACCGCCCCCGACTACTCCATGTCGTCCGCTCACACTGTCTCAGTGCGCATGAGTGCAGCGGACGCGGACGCCGAATTCCTGCGCATGATCGTCGAGCGCGAGGAGCAGACCGGCGCCGCCATGCCCATCGACAGCCTGATTATCCTGTCCCGGCTGCGCAATGAGCGGCGCTTAAGAACGGCGGACCTGGCCAAATCCGTGCAAAAGCCCGAAACCGTGGTCCGGGGCACCCTGGAGAAACTGGTGGAAGCTGGCATGGTGGAAGCCCACGGAACCGGCAAAGGCCGCACCTACACCCTGAGCGCCAAGGTGTACCGGGGGGCGGGGCAAAAGGCCGCCTATGTACGCCAGGCGGGCTTCGATGCCATCCAGCAGGAGCAGATGGTGCTGAATTTCATCAATACCCTCGGCAGCATCAAACGAGCGGATGCCGCCGATTTGTGCCACATCAGCCCTTTCCAGGCCACTCGGCTGCTCAACCGCTTGAAAGACAAGGGCGTGATACGCCCGGTAGGCCAGGGGAAGGGGACCCGATATGAGCGAAGCTGATAAAATACGTGCGCCGCACGAAAAATGCGAGCGGATACGAGCGACGCGCGTATTTTCGCGTGCTGTCAGCTCAATATATAGGCCGCGCCGCATAGCGATATTAAGCGAAGTGACTTTCCAATGGTGCATAAGGATGACGTATGAACAGAACCGATGCTGAAGCATTGCTGCGTACTGCGGTGGGAAACGCAGCCGTAAGTTTCCGTAGTGGCCAATGGGAAGCCATTGATGCTTTGGTAAACCAGCGCCAAAAGCTACTGGTAGTTCAACGCACCGGGTGGGGCAAAAGCTCTGTCTATTTCATAGCGACCCGAATCATGCGTGATCAGGGCTATGGGCCCACCATCATTGTCTCGCCTCTACTGGCCTTGATGCGTAATCAGATTGAGGCGGCGCAAAGATTGGGGATCCACGCGATTACTATCAACTCTACCAATCGTGATCAGGCTGAAGCATTGATCCAGCAGGTACATACGAACCAGGTGGATTGCTTGTTGATCTCACCGGAAAAGCTGGCCAACGAGCAGTTTGTTGAGCAAGCGCTCCACCCTATTCTGGATAACGTAGGGTTATTGGTTGTGGATGAAGCGCACTGTATCTCGGACTGGGGGCATGATTTCAGGCCGGATTATCGTCGCCTGCTCAACATCTTGCGTCAGATGCCCCCTAACATGCCGGTATTGGGTACGACCGCCACAGCCAATGATCGGGTCATCGCAGATGTCGTTGATCAGTTGGGTGATATCGAAGTACTCCGAGGGCCTTTGGTTCGAGATAGCTTGTCCCTTCAAAACATTTCCCTGCCGGATCAGGCAAGTCGGCTCGCCTGGCTGTCGGAAATAATACCAACACTGGACGGGGCCGGAATTGTCTATGTGTTGACAAAGCGAGATGCGGAGCAAGTTAAACGCTGGCTATTGAGCCAGGGAATTGATGCAAAAGCCTACTATAGCGGTATCGAGCATCCCGACTTCGAAAATTCCGATCAATATCGTGAACACCTGGAAGATGCGCTGCTTAACAACCAGTTGAAGGTGCTTGTAGCCACGACGGCACTGGGCATGGGTTACGACAAACCCGATCTTCACTTTGTTATTCACTACCAAACACCGGGCTCAATCGTATCCTATTATCAGCAAGTAGGCCGGGCCGGACGCGGTATTGACGAGTCTCTCGGCATTCTGCTTTCAGGGACGGAGGATGAGCGTATTCACGACTTTTTCCGTCGCTCCGCATTTCCGAATCAATCCCAGATTAACCAGGTGCTTTCCGTTCTCGATGACAGTGATGGCTTATCTGTGCAGAAACTGGAAGAACACTTGAATATGCGCAAAGGGCAAATCGAAAAAGTCCTTAAATTTCTGAGCGTGGAGAACCCTGCGCCTGTATACAAAGCGGGCAGCAAATGGACAAGAACACCGGTTGCTTACCAGCTGGATCATGACCAAGTCCAGCGGCTCACGAACATGCGAGAGCAGGAGTGGCAAGAAATCCAAGAGTACACGACAACTTCGGGCTGCTTGATGGAATATCTGCGAAGGTCTCTTGATGACCCGGAGGCGCAACCCTGTGGCAAGTGCGCTAACTGTCTTGGTGCGCCGCTGGTCAGTGCCTCGCCCGATCGCCAAAGAGTCATTGCTGCAGCGCAGTTCCTTCGCCACTCAGAATTTGTTTTCAAACCCAAGGTTCAAGTGGCCGCCAATGGGTTTCCGCAATACGGATTGCGAGGGAACCTGCCACAAAACCTCAGAGCGCAGGAAGGCAGAGTACTTAGTCGGTGGGCTGATGCAGCATGGGGCGGTTTGGTCGAACAGGACAAACATGGGGGCTATTTCCGGGATGAATTAGTGGACGCCATGGCGGAAATGATTCAGCAGCGTTGGCAGCCAACGCCACGGCCTGAGTGGGTCACCTGCGTACCCTCGCTCAAGCACCCCGAATTGGTGCCGGAGTTTGCGCGGCGGCTGGCGAATAAACTGGGTCTGCCATTCCATCCGGTAATCTCCAAAGTGCAAGATAACGAACCACAAAAACTACAGAACAACCGCTATCACCAGTGCAGCAACCTGGATGGAGTGTTCGCGGTTGATGCAGGCCTCCCTTCCGGCCCAGTCCTATTGGTGGACGATGTCGTCGATTCCGGTTGGACCATGACCGTTCTGGCAGCCTTACTTCGGCAACAAGGCAGTGGCGAAGTCTATCCGGTCGCTCTTGCCTCTTCTGCAACGGGAGATTGATGAATGCTCGCTGCTAAAACACAGGCAATCCTGTTACTGACCGCCTATTTTTCCAGGTCAACAAGCTCAGAAGCAAAGCCTCTCACCAATAAAGAGTGGGGGCGTTTTGCCTTCTGGTTGAAGAACCAGGAAATGGTCCCCGAGGATCTCCTGACAGGGGACCTCAGTCAAAAACTGGCGGGATGGACAGACTCCAAGATTACATCCGACCGCATTCAAACCCTGCTCAATCGTGGGTCCGCCCTGGCAATGGCGATGGAAAAATGGACCCGCTCCGGCTTATGGGTGTTGACGCGCTCAGACAGTGACTACCCCAAACGTCTTAAAGCACGCCTCGGTAATGATGCACCCCCTGTCTTCTTCGGGTGTGGCAACCGCAATCTCCTGAACCAGGGTGGCATTGCTGTCATTGGCTCCCGTAAGACATCTGACGCGGATCTCCAGTTTAGCCGCGATCTTGGCGCTAAGTCCGCAAACGATGGGCGATCTGTCGTATCCGGCGGTGCAAAAGGCGTCGATGAAGCCGCCATGCTGGGTGCCCTTGAATCTGAAGGTACGGCAATTGGGGTTCTCGCCAATGACCTGCTGCGCGCCGCTACCTCCGCCAAGTACAGAAAGTACCTGATGGCGAACAACCTGGTTCTGCTCTCGCCTTTTTATCCTGAGGCCGGCTTCAATGCGGGCAATGCTATGCAGCGCAACAAGTACATCTATTGCCTGGCGGATGCGGCAATTGCCGTGCATTCCGGAACCTCAGGTGGAACCTGGAACGGGGTGCTAGAAAACATAAGGCACAACTGGGTACCTATGTGGGTCAAGCCTACCGACGATTCAGAGGCTGGCAATTCTGGCTTGGTGCAAAAAGGCGCAAAATGGCTACCCGAACATCTCGCTGAAACCGGCTTTACCCACTTGCTGCAAACCGCAGATTCATCTGCAGATCAAAGTGCTGATTTATTTGCTCAAAACCAGACAGAAACCGTGTCCGAGGTAACTGTAAACGAACCCCTGGCTCACACGACAGGCCAACAAGAAGAAAACGAAGTAGCGTCGAATGAGGTTGTCAAAGAGACTGCTGAAGACGTTCCCAAGCCCTCACCAAAGCAAAAACACGCAACACCCTCGCCCGGTTTCGGCGACCAATGCACAGAGAAAGCAGCTCTGGTGCAACTTTCCTTGTACGACCATTTCCTCCTGATGCTTAGAAATGAAACAGGCACACCAAAAACCATTGATGAATTGCTGGAGGCTACACAGCTCCACAAGACTCAGCTTAACGAATGGTTAAAACAGGCTGTCGCGGATGACAAGGTGACCAAGCTAAGTCGCCCGGTTCGGTATCAGTGGGTGGAAGACAATCAGCGCAAGATGTTCGAGGATCAGTAGTCTCCATGGAAATCGCAAAACTTAAAAAATTCGCCCAATTTGCTCGCCGCAGCCTCCTCGAACAGGTCACAGCCAAGCTCAAACTGGTATTGGCCGACGAGAGTCCCGCCCGGCGAGAAGGGCCGCAGGCGATTAAAAAGCTGGAGGAGGCGATAACCGACCAAGGAAAAGAACAGGTTATTGAGCGGGTGGCCTATATCTGGTTCAACCGCTTCTGCGCCCTGCGTTTTATGGACGTGAATCGTTACAACCGTATTGGCATTGTTTCCCCTGCTGAGGGTCAGTTCCAGCCCGAGATCCTGGAGATCGGAAGAGCACACGTCTGAACTCCAGTCACAACTAGAATCTCGTA
>OJAS01000071.1_pt1 | contig 10743 bp, 10 predicted proteins | sample 1590311 | NCBI WGS metagenome assembly OJAS01 (sample SAMN05416833, study PRJEB24817) | seawater metagenome | isolation source: Sea water | place: Canada:Atlantic | collected 2013-07 | reverse complement strand
CGACCACCGAGATCTACACTCTTTCCCTACACGACGCTCTTCCGATCTATTAATTGTTGATCTCTCCAGTGAAGAGAATTATCTAAAAGGGCATATCCCCGGCGCCATCAATCTACCTGCCTCACGTTTACTTTCAGGACAAGCGCCGATTCCAAACAAGCTTCCCTCTAAAGATCAGCTACAACAACTGTGTAACGATATCGGCTTAACCAAAAACAGCGTAGTGGTTGCCTATGATGACCAAAAAGGCCCCTTGGCGGGCAGGTTTATCTGGACGCTACATGTGATAGGCCACAACAGCGGCTCTATGCTTAATGGCCAACTCGCCAGCTGGACAGCGGCAGACTTACCGCTCGAAGCAAGCCCACAACACGCCAAAGCCGCCACCGCCTACGACATCAACATTAACCCTGCCCTTATCGCAGACGTTGCATTTATAACACAACATCTAAAAGCACCTAACGTGGCGATATGGGACGCTCGAAGCTACCCTGAATACACTGGCGAGAAGGTTATCAACGCCGCCAAAGGGGGGCATATACCGGGCGCCCATCACTTTGAATGGTCCGATTGCTTCATTAGCGCAGATAACCTTCGGATTAAACCCGCTAATGCATTATTATCAGCGCTTAAAGAGCAAGGTATCACCCCAGACAAAACAATCATTACACACTGCCAAACCCATCGCCGCTCGGGACTTACCTATATCGTTGCACGCCATTTAGGTTTCAATGATGTGCGCTGCTATGACGGCTCATGGTTTGAATGGGGTAACCTACCTGAAACACCTGTGGAGAAATAATGAGAACGCTCAAAGATAAACTGTTTATTCTTTTTCAACAGATTGTGCCGCAACACCTTTTATCGAGACTGGTTGGAAAAATCGCTGATTGCACAACCCCTTGGGTGAAAAACAGCTTTATAACCTGGTTCTGTAATAACTATCAGATCGATATGACGGAAGCACAAGAAGAGGTAGCGACAAACTACCCGAGCTTTAATGCCTTTTTCACACGGGCCTTAAAAGATGATGCTCGACCTATAGACCACACCCAAGGCGTGATTACCAGCCCAGCAGATGGTGCGTTCAGCCAATTAGGCAAGATAGAACATGGCCGAATTTTTCAGGCGAAGGGACGTGGTTATGGCCTAACGACCCTGTTAGGCGGTAACCAAGAACGGGCTTCAGCATTCATCGATGGAGCGTTTGCAACCATCTACCTTTCACCACGTGACTACCATCGTGTACATATGCCTGTCACAGGCACACTCACCCATACCACTTACGTACCGGGTGATCTTTTCTCAGTCAACCAAACAACGGCGGAAGGGGTTGAGCAGCTCTTTGCTCGAAACGAGCGACTCATCGCCTATTTCGATACAGAACACGGCCCGATGGCCATGGTGTTAGTGGGCGCCATGATTGTTGCAGGCATAGAAACCGTATGGTCAGGACAGGAAGCCCCTCGCCTAAAAGCAGCGGTACACAGATCCTTTCAGCAGGATACCGCCAAACCGATCAGCCTCGAAAAAGGCGCAGAGATGGGCCGTTTTAAGCTCGGCTCAACCGTCATATTATTATTTGGTAAAGACGCTATTAACTGGCAAGCAGAGCTTCAAGCCAATAGCCCCATAAAACTGGGCGAAGCAATAGGCGCACAAAACACCGTATAAACAGCCTATATCTAATAACCCTAAACTATGTCTGCTGTTCTCAACTATTTTTTGACGTAAACTAAACAGATTCAACGATTACCTATAGGTATGAGAGTTACAATGAACAACCTAATTACGTTACTTGAAGAAAAAAATATTCAGCTCAACACTGACAACACCCATGTCCTAAGTAGCAGCGGTAAAAAAACTCAAGTTGTTCCTCTTATCCATCAACGTATTCTGTCCGTCAAAGGCCCTGAAACCGAAAAGTTTCTCCAAGGACAGCTGAGCTGTGATGTTAGCGCAGCCTTTAGCACCGGCAGCTCTTTAGGTTCACACTGCAATATTAAAGGCCATATGCTGAGCCTGTTCCGCCTACTTAAAGCGGGGAATGACGAGGCGTGGTTACGTATGAGCCATGATATCTTCGACAGCGCGACCGCTAACCTGAAAAAGTACATGATGTTCTCTAAAGCGGAGTCCAGCGAAATCAGCGATCAGATCTCAGGGATCGGTCTTATAGGTCCTGGTGCGCAAACCCTAATAGAACGTTGGTTTGGTAACAGCCCTAGCGAAACAAATAGCATCATATCCCTAAGCAGTGGCTTAGTGGTACGCGTACCCGGTGATCGGTTTGAGATATGGATGGAAGATAGCGCTTTAGTCGACATGTTACAGCAGCTACCTGAAGAAGCGGGTATTGGCTCAACCAACGACTGGATTCTCAGCGAAATCGATGCCGGTATCCCTGACCTGCGTGCAGAAACGCAGGAAGCGTTCATCCCACAGATGACAAACTTTCAAGTCTTTGCCGGCGTTAGCTTCACAAAAGGTTGTTACACCGGACAAGAGATTGTGACGCGCCTACAGCACCGCGGACAACTGAAAAAGCCGATGTATATTGCGGAAGTCTCTGCAGACACCCCACCACAGGCGGGCGATGCGATTACCGCACTGAACAAACCCAATGCTGGACGCGTCGTTATTGCCGCTCAATGCGGTGAAAACAGATACAGAATGCTCGCAGTTATTGTAAAAAATGTAGCGGAGCAAGATCCCTTGTTCCTGCATGATCAAGCGGTAGAGCTTAAAACGCTTCCCTATTCACTTGATCCAAAGCTTTTTCTACCCAAATAAATGCTCAATTAACTACCAGCAGTTGACCTATTGGTGAAATAACGAGACACTTCTCACATGGATTTAATACCGCTAAGGGAGAAGCGCGGGGATGAAAGGTAGTACAACGAATACCCCGACAACACCGTTATTGCTTATTGGTATGACAGCGATACTTAGTATATTGTTGCTTCTTTATATCCACGTGATTTCAAAAAGCACAAGCCAAAAGTTTGTCCCTTGGGTCGATGCCTCAATGGAGATTAAGCTGGAAACCACACTCGCCCATTTATGGTTTGAAGAGATGTTAGCGGGTGACTCCAGCTTATCCATAGACACCGTCTACCAGCATGTAACGCTGGCTAAATGGTATGCTACCGCCATCTTAGATGGGGGCGAAAACGAACAAGGTATCTACTACCCCCTTCAAGATAGCAAGTTAAGAGCGCAAGTTAATGCGCTGCTGTATTCTTTACAACAGTTCCATAATGCCACCAATGCACGTTATCAACTTACCGATAACCGATCCACCACCGATCAACAGCTAAATACGCTTTTCATGCAAATAATGGAAAACGCCAGTACCCTAGAAGCCGATTTAAAACAACATATAGCGCATGAGAACAACTCACAGAACACGCTCTTATTTATGCTGTTTATTGTTATATGTTGTATGTGCTTTATTTCGGCGTACTCTATCTGGCGCTTTACCGACAACCGAACACGCTACCTCAAGCAGCTCTCCGCAGCCCATCGACAAATATCGGAACAGTACGCAAAATTAAAGACTCTGGCCCATACGGATCAGCTAACAGGCATACCCAATCGAAAGATGCTAGAAACCTTCGCCCACCAAGCGCTGAGTAAAGTAAAAAGGGATAAAAAGTGGCTCTCGGTGACCTTTATCGATTTAGATTTCTTTAAACCGATCAATGACCAGTTTGGCCATAATGTAGGCGACAAAGTCCTTATCAATTTCACCAACACGATTAAAGCGCACTTAAGAGAAGGGGACATTCTTTCTCGCTTAGCAGGAGATGAGTTTATTCTTCTGATCGAAGCCGATAGCGAGACAGACCTTCACGATGCACTCAACCGCATCATATCCTGTGTGCAAAATCAGTTATTACAACCGATTGTCACCACCCCTGTGGATATCCACGTTCGATACAGTGCAGGCACAGCCGTCGCACCAAAAGATTCAACCGACTTTGAAACCTTAGTCCACTACGCCGACCTTGCTATGTACGACAGCAAAAAGAATGGACGCGGGCAGCATCACTATTACGACGACACCAACACCCGCCAAGAGGAGCTCACCTTTGAGGCGACTAACCCTGAGGAGGGAGCTGCCAGTTTATAGCTGGGCGCCCCTGCTGAGTAAGATAATCGTTCGCTTGACTAAAATGCTGGCAGCCAAAAAAACCACGGTAAGACGATAACGGAGAGGGATGAGGTGCCTTTAAGACCAGATGCCGCCCTTCATCGATACACGCACCTTTCTTTTGCGCATAACTTCCCCACAGCATAAACACCACATGCTGACAGCGCGCGTTAATCACCCGAATAACTTCATCGGTAAAGCGTTCCCAGCCTTTGCCTTGATGCGAGCCAGCCGCGCCCTGCTCTACCGTTAGCACACTGTTTAGCAGTAACACTCCCTGCTGCGCCCAACTTTCCAGATAGCCATGACTAACAGGCTCAACGCCGAGGTCCGAATACAACTCTTTATAAATATTTACCAATGACGGTGGTACCTTAACCCCCGGCTGGACCGAAAAGCATAACCCGTGGGCCTGCCCCGGTTGGTGATAGGGGTCCTGCCCCAGAATAACCACTTTTACATCATCCAGGGGCGTTGCTTCGAACGCATGGAACCAATCTTCAGAGGGCGGAAAAATCACTTTCTGTTGATCCGCCTGCGTTTGCAAAAATTGCATTAACCTTTGCATATAAGGCTGTTCAAACTGCTCACCTAAAGCCGCTTGCCAACTAGGCGCCTGTGCTAACACCATGATAACTTACTACCCTAATCGTTTAATGGATGCCGTTTTCCCATCGGGGACTCCATAATCACGCGACCATGCCAGATAGAGAAATATCTAAGCTTACCGGGCGCATGGGAGACGACACCTGAAATTATGATTGCCAAGAAATAGATAATGGCATTCGGCTGATCAAACCACCAGATCATGGTCGATAACAACAGCAATTTAACCCCGATAGCCGTCCCTCGCAGCTGAAGCAACCAGATACCATCGGAATACACCTCTAACGCGCTCATGACAAAACCGCTCATGACTGTCAGGTATAAAAACCACTGCCAAGACGCCACGGGCTGCTGATATAAATACGCGCCCGCCAACCCAGAAACCCCAATCAAATGCACGGTACGGCTGATAATACTTATCCAACGTTTTGCGGGGATACTCCGTTTTTTTGCGGGGAAGAGCCAATTCATCATATGGGCAATCTATCTCTCATCAGCGAAAACAATGAAACGCACACCTACAAAAAAGCCCTCAGAGAGGGCTTTCAAATGTTCGCTATAGTTCTATTTTCAATTACGTCCGTGGACGCATGGCAGGAAACAGAATCACATCACGAATCGAAGGTGAGTCAGTGAATAACATCACGAGACGATCAATACCAATACCCTCTCCGGCAGTCGGCGGCAAACCATATTCCAACGCGTTGATGTAATCGCCATCGTAATGCATCGCTTCATCATCACCGGCATCTTTCTCAGCGACCTGCGCACGGAAGCGTTCCGCTTGATCTTCAGAGTCATTCAACTCGGAGAAACCATTTGCCAGCTCACGACCCGCAACAAAGAACTCAAAGCGATCGGTAACAAAAGGATTATCATCGCTACGACGGGCCAACGGTGAGACCTCAGTAGGGTATTCAGTAATAAAGGTCGGCTGCTGAAGGCGATGTTCAACCGTTTTCTCGAAGATTTCGATCTGAACTTTGCCTAAGCCCCAAGTATCTTTAACCGCAATATCTAAGCGTTCAGCAATCTGGCGCGCCGCATGATCATCAGCCAAAGCCTCAGCCGTAATATCTTCGTTAAAGTGCAAAATGGAATCGAATACACTTAAACGCTGGAACGGCTTAGCCATATCGTATTCAAAGGTTTCAAGGACTTCACCTTCATCATTACGAACGGTATTGATGATCGTTGTTGTACCTAACACCTCTTGTGCCACAGTACGCAGCATATTTTCAGTTAGGTCCATTAAGTCATGGTAGTCGGCATAAGCCTGATAGAACTCAATCATAGTGAATTCTGGGTTATGACGCGTCGATAGACCTTCGTTACGGAAGTTACGGTTAATCTCGAACACCCGTTCAAAACCACCCACAACCAAACGCTTCAAATAAAGCTCAGGCGCTATACGAAGATACATATCACGATCAAGCGCGTTATGGTGTGTCACAAACGGACGTGCTGTTGCACCACCGGGAATGACTTGAAGCATCGGTGTTTCTGCTTCAATAAAACGGCGTTCAGTCAGGAAGTTTCGAATACCGGATACTATTTTAGAGCGCATCTCAAACACGCGACGCGAATCCTGATTAGTGATCAGATCGACATAACGCTGACGGTAACGAATTTCAGTATCCTGCAAACCTTTGTGCTTATCCGGCAAGGGGCGTAGGTTCTTAGTCAGTAACTGGTATTCGCCCATATCCACATAAAGATCACCTTTACCGGACTTGTGTAGAACACCTTGCACACCAATAATGTCGCCAAGATCTAAACGCTTAGCAAATTTACGTGCTTCTTTATTGACATAAAACTGAACACGACCCGTCATATCTTGAATCACGCCAAACGCGCCGCGATTCAACATTACACGGCCTGCAATGCTAACGGTTATCGCCGCTTCATCCAGCTCTTCCTTCGTCTTATCGCCATACTGATCTTGTAGATCCTGAGCGTACGAATCACGACGGAAGTTGTTTGGAAAGGCATTACCCTCTTCACGAAGCGCATTTAACTTTTCGCGACGCTCTGCGATTAGGCGGTTCTCATCTTGCTTCTGATTATTGTCAGACATCGGTGTGTAAACCTTTAAATTCGTTAACTAATAGTCCAACCTTAAACAGGAAGGACTTGGCTGTTACAACGCACAGGGGTTACACCTATACGCTCTAACAAGCGCCATAATCTCAAGAGACCTATTGTTTAAAAGCCCGCTTTTAAGCTCGCTTCAATAAATAGATCTAGATCACCATCCAGCACCTTATCGCAGTTAGAACTCTGCACATTGGTACGTAGATCCTTGATACGTTGATCATCTAAAACGTAAGAACGGATTTGACTACCCCAGCCAATATCCGCTTTTGAATCTTCCAATTCCTGCGCGGCTTCACTGCGTTTCAACATCTCCATTTCATAGAGCTTAGCGCGCAGCTGCTTCATACAGGTATCTTTGTTTTGGTGCTGTGAACGCTGACTCTGACTCTGTACAACAATACCCGATGGTTCATGGGTAATACGCACAGCAGATTCCGTTCTGTTGACATGCTGACCACCCGCACCAGAGGCACGGTAAACATCAACACGAAGATCCGCAGGGTTAATCTCGATTTCTACATTATCGTCAATCTCAGGTGATACAAACACCGACGAAAATGACGTATGACGACGACCACCCGAATCAAACGGCGATTTACGGACTAAACGGTGTACACCCGTTTCTGTTCGTAACCAACCAAAAGCATATTCACCTTGAAACCGAATTGTCGCCGATTTAATACCCGCCACATCACCTGCCGAACACTCTAGCAGCTCAGTTTTAAAGCCTTTATCTTCACCCCAGCGTAGATACATACGCAGCATCATCTCAGCCCAATCTTGTGCTTCGGTACCACCGGAGCCTGACTGAATATCAAGAAAGGCATTATTAGCATCAGCTTCACCAGAAAACATACGACGAAACTCAAGTTTCTGGAGACGCTCTAGCATGGCAGCCACATCGTTTTCGACTTCAACGACGGTGTCTTCATCATCCTCTTCGACCGCCATATCGAGCAGGTCACGCGTATCTTCAACACCCGCCGTCAACTCATCGATCGTCTCAACGACCATCTCGAGCGCCGCGCGTTCCTTACCAAGCTGCTGAGCATTTTCAGGGTTATCCCAAATAGCAGGATCTTCTAGCTCGCGAGTCACCTCTTCAAGGCGCTCTTTTTTACCTTCATAATCAAGAAATCCGCGTAATTCGTTTGCACGATCGTGGATATCTTTTAAGGCATTGAGAATTGGGTTAATTTCCATGATAAAGAATCGTAGACAGCCGTTTAAAAAAGGGCGACATTTTATCGAAATTAAGCCCATAACACTACCAATTTCGATCCATCTTACGCTTTAATTGCCTTAACGCCTTAATTCCACGATTCAAACTAGCACTACATAGAAACAAAGATTTAGAATAGTTTTATTCGGTGACAACGGAATCCAAGATGTTTAGTAAACGCCTTATATTACTCTCACTACTTTTCTTCACGCCTCACCTCTCAGCCGCTACCGGTGAAGGCGAAATCGCCCTCATCGACATGACCGGTTCGATCTTCGGCATTTTAGCGCTTGTCATTTTTGTTATCGGTTATATTTTCGTGCTGGGGGAGGAGTTTATTCACCTCAGAAAATCCAAACCGATTATGGTCGCCGCTGGCTTAATATGGCTATTAACCGGCATCGCCTATGCACTAAGTGGCGACGAACTCACCGCAGGGTTAGCCGTTCGGCAATATATTTTAGAATATGCGGAGCTTTTCCTCTTTTTATTAGCCGCCATGACATTTATCACCACCATGGAGGAGCGTCTTGTTTTCGCCGCACTCCGTTCTTGGCTGGTTGTACAAAGCTTCTCCTTACGAAAAATCTATTGGATCACTGGGTTACTGGCCTTTTTTATCTCGCCTATTGCCGACAACCTATCAACCGCACTGCTAATGGGCGCCGTCGTATTAGCTGTAGGAAACTCCTATCATAAGTTTGTCACCGTGGGCTGCATCAACATAGTTATTGCCGCGAATGCGGGCGGCGCATTCAGCCCCTTTGGCGACATTACAACGCTCATGGTTTGGCAAAAAGGCTTAGTGCAATTTGAAGACTTTTTACTGCTATTCTTCCCTGCATTAATCACTTGGTTTATCCCAGCCTTCCTAATGAACAGAGTCATTGAGGACGGCCCTCCATCCGGCGAAACAAGCCTCCTCCACATGAAGAAAGGCGCCGTAACCATTATTATTATTTTCCTCTTCACTATCGCCTTATCGGTGGCCTCACACAGCCTATTACACCTGCCTCCAGTGTTAAGCATGATGACCGGATTAGGCATTTTAAAATTGTTTGGTTTTTACATTAGCCAACAAGCACCCATCAGCCAAGATCAAGGACATATACACCATTACCAAGCGGAAAATATGCAAACCCATGAACAAAGCAAAGGGGATCATGCCGATGTTATCCGCCGCTTTAATATCTTCAAAGTTGTAGAACGCTCATCATGGGATACCTTGATGTTTTTCTATGGCGTCGTGCTCTGCGTAGGCGGTCTCGCCACACTCGGCTATCTCACCCTGTTATCAGAATTTATGTATCAAGGATTGGGCGCAACAACGGCCAATATACTGGTTGGGGTCGCCTCAGCACTGATTGACAACATTCCAGTAATGTTTGCCGTACTGAGTATGGAGCCTGACATGAACGTACAGCAATGGCTGTTGGTCACGCTCACCGCGGGCATTGGTGGTTCACTTCTGTCGGTGGGGTCTGCGGCAGGTATTGCGCTAATGGGGCAAGCTCAAGGGGTTTACACGTTTATGAGCCATCTAAAGTGGAGCTGGGCTATCTTAATAGGATACGGCTCCGGTATCCTAACCCACCTGTATATCAGTGGTTTACTCTAAAACGGCGTTCAGTCGAAGAACGCCGCTAGCGCCTTAGTCCCTGCCAAATTCGGCGAGTACTTGCTGGGACCATTGTTTAACCCGCTCATTCGTCTCGCCATGTTGACAATCTTCATCAATGGCCAAGCCTACAAACTGGGTGCCGTCATCCGTTACCGCTTTTGATGCTTCAAAATCGTATCCCTCAACCGGCCAATACCCCACCATCACGGCACCTTGTGCCTGCATATGATCGTGAAGTAAGCCCATCGCATCAAGAAACCACTCGCTGTAACCTATTTGGTCGCCCAAACCGAAAACAGCACAGGTCTTACCTGAGAGATCAGCCGCTGCAATTACATCCCACAGATCAGCCCAGTCCTCTTGTAGCTCACCAAAATCCCATGTTGGAATACCCAGGATTAAATGCTGGTAATCTGAAATGCTATCTAACCCATCCGCCGCAATATCAATCCGGTGGATTTTATCAAAGCCAATATTCTCTGCTATGAGTTCAGCAACGCTTTCTGTGTTTCCAGTTGTAGAACCATAAAAAAGACCAATCGATCCTTGCATTCCTTTTACCTTATTTCAGACAAACAAAAAGCAGCACATGGCTGCTTTTTTGGATTATAACAAATTACTTATTAAACGCATCGAAAGTAGAGTGTGCGATCTCTTCAATCTCGGTTCTTGCATCTTGTAACGCCTTCAAATTTTGATCACTGGCACTCTTAATTGTTGTTTCAAGATCTTTTGCATAACTCTTCTGTAGGTCAATCAGGTCGGTAGGTGACTGACATTTCTGCATCTCTTGCGTCTGCTGAATGGTGGCTTCAATACAGGATTTGGTACAAGCCATCTGCTGCCGGGTCAGCTCCTCTAACATCTTAGTTTGAATATTAACCAGCTCTCGAAAAGGCCCCATTGAATCTGTAATTTTTTTATTCATATCCTGAAACATAACCACTTCCTCTACTCTACCGCCAGAAGCACAACAATTTCACGTCGCTTATAAAGATCGGAAGAGCACACGTCTGAACTCCAGTCACAACTAGAATCTCG
>OJAS01000070.1_pt1 | contig 10751 bp, 9 predicted proteins | sample 1590311 | NCBI WGS metagenome assembly OJAS01 (sample SAMN05416833, study PRJEB24817) | seawater metagenome | isolation source: Sea water | place: Canada:Atlantic | collected 2013-07 | reverse complement strand
GCGACCACCGAGATCTACACTCTTTCCCTACACGACGCTCTTCCGATCTGGAGTAAGCTTTTCCGCTTTAGAATAACTCTTCAGTTACGTTGCTTTTACCAGAGCCTGCTGGTGCAGCATAGTTTGTAGGTACATTTTTTCTTCTGAAAAACTCATAGATTGCATCGCTTTGGCCGGGGTACGCAAGCTTGCCGCTTTGTGGATCTATTTTGACACTTACAATGCCTGCAGGAGGCTTAGGTGGATTCTCCGGTGTGTCCTTCAGTGCTTCGCGCATAAAATCTATCCAGATAGGCAGTGCGGCGGTTCCTCCAAACTCTCGTCTGCCCAGTGTCTTGGGTTGGTCAAATCCGACCCATGTTGTTGTAACAATAGATTGGTTGAAGCCAGAGAACCAAGCGTCTTTTTGATCGTTGGTCGTGCCTGTTTTTCCTGCAATGTCTTTGCGGTTGAGTACCAGTGCTTTTCTGCCGGTACCCTTGCGAATCACGTCTTGTAAAATGTTATAGATCAAAAAGGCGACTTGCTCGTTAAATATTCTTGGGGCTATGTTTTCTGCGCCTTCTGTTTCTGTACAGGGGTTGCATGCGGCTTTGGGTTGAGCGGTGAAAAGCACTTCGCCAAAAGCGTCTTCAACACGCTCGATGAAGAACGGCTCAACTTTAAAGCCTCCGTTTGCAAAGGCGGCATAACCCGCTGCCAGTTTTAGTGGGGTGACATCAGCGCTGCCTAGGGAGAGGGATAGGTTGTTGGGCAGTTTGCTGCGATCAAAGCCGGCGAGTTCGAGGTAGTCCTGTGCTGCCGGTATGCCTATCGCTCTGAGTAACCGGATTGATACTAGGTTACGTGATTTATAGAGTGCTTTGCGAAGGCGGGTAGGCCCGTAAAATTTTCTGCTTGAGTTTTCAGGTCTCCAGTTGCCCTCTAGGGAGGTGTCGTGGAAAACAATAGGTGCATCATTTATAAGCGAGGCGGGTGAGTAGCCTTTATCTAATGCGGCAGCATAAATAAACGGTTTAAAGTTAGAGCCTGGCTGTCGAACGGCTTGGGTACTGCGATTAAATTTATTATGTGTGAAGTTGAAGCCGCCAACAAGGGATACGATTGCACCTGTTTTAGGGTCGAGCGCTATGAGAGAGCCTTGCACGTTAGGAACTTGTGATAGGTGAAACGTGCCCTCTTTTTCGCGTACTCTAACTAAATCCCCTATTTTCAAAACGTCAGCCGCTTTTTTGGGTGCTCGGCCTGTGCGGTTAACGCTTTTATAGGGTTTGGCCCACGACATGCCTTCCCACGCTAAAGTAATTGTTTGCCTATCTTTTAGTAGTAGCTCAGCACTTTTTTCGGACACGTTTAGGACGAGCGCAGGTTTGAGTACGCCATAGCTAATAATACCGTTTAGACGTTTCTGTAATGTCGCCTGTGGTTCAGTGATATCCCAGCTATCTTCTGCGCCTAAGTAACCATGTCTTTCAGAGTAAGCAATTAGGCCATTTGAAACCGCATGGTTTGCTGTGGTTTGAAGATTGCTCTTGAGTGTTGTATATACTACATAACCGTCGGTATAAAGTGCTTCACCGTATTGTTCGTAGAGCTGTTGTCTGACCATTTCTGCTACATAGAACGCTCTTAGTTCAATATCGCTCGTATGGTATTTTGCGCTCACCGGCTCGTTTTTTGCGCTCTCTAGTTGCTGATCGTTAATGAAACTGAGTGAATGCATACGTTTGAGTATCCAGTTTCGGCGCTCAATCGCTCTATCTGAATTGGTGATTGGATTGTATGCGGAGGGTGCCTTTGGCAAGCCAGCGATCATGGCGAGTTGAGATAAGCTCAAGTTTTTTATATCGGTGCCGTAATATACATTAGCGGCTGCTTGAATACCGTATGAGCGGTGCCCCAGATAGATTTTGTTAATATAGAGTTCGAATATCTCTTCTTTAGAGAGTTCCTGCTCTATACGGAGTGCGAGTAGTATCTCCATGAACTTACGGCTAAATGTACGTTCGCGGGTTAAGAAAAAGTTTTTTGCTACCTGCATCGTTATAGTAGAACCGCCACTTTGTATATGGCCGGTGGTAGCTAACTGAAAGGCTGCGCGGACAAGACCTTTGATGTCGATGCCGTGGTGATCAAAGAAGCGACTATCTTCTGCGGCGGTGAGTGCTTGAACAAATTGAGGGGGTATATTCTCAAAGGTGATAGGTGTTCGACGCTTTTCGCCAAATTCAGCGATTAGCTTATGATCTTGGGAATAAATACGCAGCGGGGTTTGGAAACGTATATCCCGTAATGTCTCTACATTAGGTAATTGTGGAGAAAAATAATAATAAGCGCCTGCAGCGGATATAAGGCCGATGAGGAAGCAAAAAATACCTAATTTAAACAAAAGTTTGAAAAGCGAAAACATAGGTGACATGCTAATCTGATAGTTGAGGATTTTAGTAAGGGTCTATTATATAGGCAGCTTACCACTTTGCTCTAGCGTATATTGAATTTTAATTTGTTCTAATACGGGTTAGAGTTAGGGAATAGAGTAGTAAACACACATTAACGCAGTATTAAGTTAGGGAATATATTTGTGTTTGGCTTATTGGGGAATAAATCGGGAAGCTTAGTTGGGCTAGATATTGGCTCGTCTTCGGTTAAGCTGGTTGCGTTGTCTAAAAATGGACAAAGCTATTCGTTGGAAGCTTATGCCGTCGTGTCTTTGCCTCCTACTGCTGTTATTGATGGAAATATACAGGATGTAGGTGAAGTTGCTGCTACCATCGAAAAAGCGATGAAGGTTGCAGGGGGGCGAATGTCGTCTGCCATTGCTGCTGTGCCGGCGTCCGCTGTCATCACTAAACGTATAGAGATGAGTAATGCCTTTTCTGAGTTTGAATTGGAAGATCAGATAAAAGTAGAGGCTGATCAGTTCATTCCATATTCTTTAGACGAGGTCGCATTAGATTTTGAAGTGCAAGGACCTGTTGAGAATAACGATCACTTGAATCGAGTATTGCTTGTTGCCTGCCGTAAAAGTGATGTAGAACAGCGAGAAGACGCAATCAACAGTGCTGGTTTGAAGTGCCAAGTGGTCGATGTTGATACTTACGCGGTAGAGCGTACCTTTCCTCTTATCTCCTCCGAACAAAGAAGCACTGATTATTTAATTGGTGTTGTTGATATTGGCGCTGCCACCTTGACCTTAAATGTGTTTAAGGGCGGTGAGATTGTTTATAGCCGAGAACAAGCCTTTGGCGGTAATGATTTGACGAACTCTATTCATCAGCAATATGGGATGAGTATCGAAGAAGTTGAACAGTCATTACGCCTTAATGATCTCTCGCCAGAGATTAATGAGATGGTGGTCCTTCCTTTTAGGGGAACGGTAGCACAGCAAGTATCTCGTTCATTACAGTTTTTCTATTCATCGGGTGCACATAGTGAGCTTTCAGCGCTTTATCTTTCAGGCGGTACAGCAACTATTGATGGGCTTGCAGAGCAGCTATCGGAAGAGTTAGGTATAGCGACTAAAATGGCTAACCCTTTCAACTCAATGGCTATTAATTCGAGAGTTAATCGATCTAGACTTGAACGGGATGCGCCTTCATTAGTGAAGGCTTGTGGTCTGGCGATGCGTGGATTTGAGGGTTAGGGACAGATGGCAACTATCAATTTAAGACCCTGGCGTGAAGAGCGCGCAGAAGAGAGAAAGAAAAATTTCGTGATGAACCTGTTAGGAACCGCGTTGTTTGCGGGGCTTATCGTGTTTGCGGTGGGTTACTATTTTGATGCGATGAAAGATCGTCAAAATGATCGAAATGGTTACTTAAAAGCGGAAACGGCAAAGTTGGATCGTGACCTTGCTGCGATTAAAGAGTTAAAGGAAAAAAGAGCAAAGCTTTTGGAACGCTTGACGGCGATTCAGGAGCTACAGGGTTCAAGGCCGCTTATTGTAAGGAATTTTGATGAACTGGTGAGGGTGATGCCTGATGGCCTCTACTACTCGTCGTTATCACGTAAGGCTAACAATGTGGTTATAGCGGGTTTGGCTCAAGATAATTTAGATGTATCTACTCTGATGAGAAACTTGGATACCTCAATCTGGTTTGGTGAACCTAACCTCAGTGGTGTTGGTAAAGGAAAGGATAGTTTGAATACATTTAACCTTTCGGTTCCTATTGCTAAACCTAAAGCGGATGAGGCTGGCAAATGAGTGCGTTACAGAATGCGTTTAAAGGATTTGATCCTAATGATATGGACTTCAACGCCGCAGGAAATTGGCCGATTGGGGTGAAAATAGTCTGCTATCTGATGGTGATGATTGCTATCGGTGCTGCGGGGTGGCATTTCTATATTACAGACAAGCAAGTGGCTCTCAAAAAAGAGATTGCTAAAGAGAGCGGCTTAAAAGCGGTGTATGAGGAGAAAGCATTCCAGGTCGCTAATCTTGCTGCACTTAGAAAACAGATGGAAGATGTAGAAGATAAGTTCACTGAGCTGAAAAAGCAGTTACCGACTGAAAAAGAGGTACCTGGACTTTTAGACGATATTACCAACCTAGGCACGGATAGTGGTTTGGATATTGGGTCGATAAAATTGGCCGCAGAGTCGAAAAAAGAGTTCTACATTGAGCTACCTATTAATATTAATGTTTCAGGTTCGTATCATCAGCTTGGGCAGTTTGTAAGTGGTATTGCTGGGCTACCACGTATCGTAACCTTACATGATTACACAATAAAACCCTCAGGAACGACGGTCTCTATGCAGATTAGTGCTAAGACCTATCGTTATGATGAAACTAAATAAGGGGGGCAAGGATGACGCATCATAGTAGGATTATTATCTTGTCATTATTACTTTCTTTGCTCACTGGCTGTGTTGAGTGGGTAGAAGATGACAGTGATTTAAAGGAATTTGTCACTGCCGTTCAGGCAAAGCCTGCCGGCTCAATTGAACCACTCCCTGAATTTAAGCCGTACCATAGTTTTGTCTATAAAGGTGCGTCGATGAGGGAGCCGTTTGTTCCGCTGATTCCATTTTCAGAGAGTGCTGATGTGGATGAAGAGGCTAACGCTCAACCTGATAATGGTATAAAGCCTGATGAGGCGAGGGAGAAGGATTATCTTGAATCGTTTGCTGTAGATCAATTGGATATGGTCGGCACGATTAATCAAAAAGCGGATAATACATTATGGGCTTTAATTCGTGATCCTAATTCAGAAATTCATCGGGTTACTATCGGTAATCATATGGGTTTGAATTTTGGCGAAATAGTTTCGCTGGATGAACGTAAAATAGAGTTAGTTGAAATTGTAACGAATGGGCGTGGTGGTTGGATGAAACGATCACGAAACCTTGCCTTGGCTGAGCAGGAATAAGGGATATTATTGTGAAAATTCGGGTCCCCATGATGACTGATATTAAAGTACGTGTTTATAAAAACCTCCGTTGGTTGAGCATCGCTTTGGTCAGTCTTTTATTGTCGGAGTGGGCGGCAGCAGATGTTTTGATGAAAAATGCTAATTTTGTGGCCCTGCCGGGAGGGAAGATAGAACTTCGTTTTGATTTCGATTCAGCACCTCCTTCTCCGCAAGCTTATATGATCAACCAACCCGCCCGCATAGTAATGGACCTATGGGGTGTTGAAAGTGATTTAGCCAGTCGTTCACTGGATGTTAAAACAGGTCAAGTGGATGGTGTCAGCTTCGCGCAAACGGATGGTCGTTTGAGAATCGTTGCTAATCTCTATGAGCCTTCTAGTTACAACACCTTCGCTGAAGGTAATAGTTTATTTGTTGTTGTTCAGAGTAAGAATGCTGGACTACCGGTATCAACATCGGAAACATCAGATAATGTAGTCGCTAAATCAGCGGATGCAGGGGCTAAAACTTCATTCGAAGAGACTCGCTCGAAAGTTCAAGGTATGGATTTTGAACGCATCGAAGGGGGAGCCGGTCGAGTAACCATTACGATGTCTGATGATAAAGCAGGCGTAGATATTCAGGAAGAAGGTAATAACGTTGTTGTTAACTTAGTCGGTGCGGATCTCTCTCGGGCGTTGGAGCAGCGGGTTGATGTGCAGGACTTTGTGACGCCGGTCATGTTTATCGACTCGATGGCGAACGGTGGCAATACCAGTATATTGATTAAGCCCAGTGCTGAGCCTTATGAATACCTTGCTTACCAAACTGACAACCAGCTCATTCTCGATTTTAAACCGTTAAGCCAAGCTGAAAAAGACGAAAGAGCGAAAGAGTTGTTTGAGTTTACGGGTGAGCAGATAGACCTTAATTTCCAGAATGTTGAGTTACGCTCGGTTTTACAAATTATTGCAGAGGTTGCTGAGTTAAACTTAGTGGTGAGCGATAGCGTGGGCGGAAATATCACCCTGCGTCTTAAAAATGTTCCTTGGGATCAGGCACTTGATATCGTTTTGAAAACGGAAGGCCTTGATCAGCGTACGGTCGGTAATGTTTTACTAATTGCACCTGCCGATGAAATAGCACAGCGAGAGAAGGCGGAGCTTGAAAGCTCTCAGCAGGTTGAGCAGCTTGCGCCATTACGGACTGAGTTTATTCAGGTCGATTACCGCAAAGCATCCGAGATGATGGGAACGATTCAGGGCGCAAAATTGGTTTCTGAACGCGGCTTTATCATGGCGGATGATGAAACAAATGTCCTAATGGTTCGAGAGACGACTAATGCCATTCAGGAGATTCGTGATACATTGCACCGCTTTGACGTCGAGGTTGAGCAGGTATTAATTGAGGCACGCCTTGTTAATGCTACGTCCAATGTAACGAAAGACTTAGGTATTAAATGGGGCTTTGGTTATAACGATGTTGATAACGGTAAAGGCTGGATTGTAAGCCAAGATCAGAGCTCAATTGATTTTTCCAGTACATCGCCGACCAGTGGTTTGAACGTGGATCTTGGTGCTACAGCAACCAATGTAGGGCAGATTGCAATTGGCTTTGCGCCAGGTGCAAGTACATTGATCGGTTTAGAGTTGAGTGCATTAGAAGCGGACGGTAAAGCTGAAATTGTTTCTCAGCCTAAAATTCTTACAACTAATGGTAAGAAGGCATTGATTCAATCGGGTTCTGAAATCCCTTATCAAACCGTTGAAGACGGTGAAGTGAGTATTGAATTTAAAGATGTTGTACTTAGTTTGGATGTGACGCCCCGTATAAACCCGGGTGACCGGATCGCAATGGAACTTGTTATTAAGCAAGACTCTATCGGTCAGGTTTTGGCTAACGGTGAGCTGAGTATTGATAATAATGAGTTGCAAACAACCGTGGTTGTGCCTGATGGGCAAACCATTGTGCTTGGTGGCGTGTTTAAAAATGAAACGAGCGATAGTGTTAACAAAGTCCCACTGTTGGGTGATCTGCCAATTATGGGTGCGCTATTCCGAAACAAAGAGAGCACTTCTGAGAAAACGGAGTTATTGATCTTCATTACACCGAAGTTAGTACGTAATTCCTTATCTCAGTAGTTATGGTTGTGTGATTTGAATATATTTCTTGTTGGGCCTATGGGTGCTGGAAAAAGCACCATAGGCCGTTTGTTGTCCCAGGAACTTAAGCTTGAGTTTGTGGATTCTGATCGCGAGATTGAGAAGCGCGCTGGTGCGGATATTCCGTGGATCTTCGATGTTGAAGGGGAAGCGGGTTTTAGAGACCGAGAAGAGGGTGTGATTGAAGCGCTCTCTTTACGTAAGGACGTTGTCTTATCTACCGGTGGCGGTGCTGTTTTAAGGCCTGAAAATCGGTCGGTGCTTCAAGCTAATGGTACGGTGGTCTACTTAGAAACATCGGTTGAGCAGCAATTAGACCGAACATCTCGGGACAAAAATCGGCCATTATTACAAACAGAAAACCCACGGGTTGTTCTGGAAGAGTTAATGTCTATTCGGCACCCTTTATACTTGGATACCGCAGATATTGTTGTAGTCACCGATAAACGTCATCCTAAGACCGTCGTTACAGAGATCATTCGACAGCTAAAGGCTAAGTCCCCTCTCGAAGTTGAGTAGTTTAAGTAGGTAGTATGCAAACGTTGAAAGTAGACCTAGGGGAGCGTAGCTACCCTATTTTTATTGGCCAAGGATTATTAGATAGAGGGCTGATGACGCCTTATATCTCAGGTAAACAAGTTCTTATTGTTACTAATGACACCATCGCACCCTTATATCTTGAACGGCTTAAGGCCACCCTAGATAAAAAGTTTCAGGTTGATGAGGTGATTCTGCCGGATGGTGAGCAGTATAAAAATTTAGAACAGATCAATACCATCTTTAATGCTTTGCTGGATAAACGCCATAACCGTACGACAACGTTGATTGCCCTCGGTGGAGGTGTGATCGGCGATATGACCGGGTTTGCCGCTGCGTGTTATCAGCGTGGAGTCGATTTTATTCAAGTGCCGACCACATTGCTATCGCAGGTGGACTCCTCTGTCGGGGGGAAGACGGGTGTTAATCATCCAAAGGGCAAGAATATGATTGGGGCCTTTCATCAGCCTCAGTGTGTTGTGATCGATACTGATGTACTTAATACCTTACCGGAACCTGAGCTTTCTGCCGGTATGGCTGAAGTGATCAAATATGGCCTGATCTACGACGAGGCTTTTTTGTGCTACTTGGAAGATCATATTGATGGCCTTATGGGGCTACAATCAGATCTTCTTGAGCAGGCGATCTTTAGGTCGTGTGAAATCAAAGCGGAGGTTGTTGCTTTGGATGAGCGCGAAGAGGGTATTCGTGCCTTGCTTAATTTAGGTCATACCTTTGGCCACGCGATTGAAGCGGATCAAGGTTATGGTGAGTGGTTACATGGTGAAGCGGTAGGTGCTGGCACCATGATGGCGGCAGATATGTCTTACCGTCTAGGCAATATTTCGGCGGCTGATGTGAAGCGTGTGAAAGCTATCCTTGAAGCGGCTAACCTTCCTATCTATCCGCCAGAGTCCATGAGTCCTGAGCGCTTCATTGAGCTGATGGGTGTGGATAAAAAAGTAATCGATGGCAGTATTCGTTTGGTGCTCTTAAAAGATGTTGGAAAGGCGGTAGTTACATCAGACTTTGCCGCCTCAATTTTGTTGGAAACATTAAGCGCTGGAAAGAAACTTGCTACCTGTTGTTAGTATTGGTTGGGCGTTAGTTTAATGGATTTCGAACGGATAAAATGAAGAAAAATATATATTTTGAACCGCCAAGTCGTCTTCAGCTTTTAGATAAGCTAAAGCATTTTATCCGTTTTTCTGATTTTTTGTTGCTGGTTTCTGGCGATAAAGGTACAGGTAAAAGTACGCTGCTGGCTCAGCTAAAGCCGGATACAGAAGACAGTACGTTGTGTTGTTGCTTTATCTGTCCTGATGCTGGATTGAATGAACAGCAGCTCTTGTCGCTTCTGATGCAGCAATTTCCCTCGCATGAACAAGAGGGTGCCAGTTTTGCTGACCAGTTAAAAATTTTTCATCACCAGTTAAAGTCGATAAAAGCATCAGGCCAGAAGTGTCTAATTGCGATTGATGATGCTGAGCATTTATCAGAAGACGCGCTGGTGCTACTGCTTAACTTACATGTTGCTGATGCACAAGTGTTGCTGACATCAAGCAATAGCTTTGTTGAGCAGCTGTTTGAGACTGGCGGGCTTAAGCATTTGGAAGGTAGGATCCATCACCTTAAGATTGATCCTATGAGTGCGATTGAAACGGCTGAATACCTCGAGCTCTGCCACCCCGCAGTATCCTCTCTTCCTGAGAAGAAAAAAAATGAGCTGATCCGTTTGTCTGAAGGCGTGCCGGGCCGGGTAGAAACCTTATTAGCCGGCGGTAAAGTCTCACTCTCTTCCGCGCCGGCTAAGCGTTCACCTTTTCCTCTTCCTGCGTTACATATGCTCGGAGTAGGGGTGCTTCTAATTGGGATTGTTGCGGTTTCTCTATGGCAGTTTCTGCCAGAGAGCGCGCCACCCGCGCCAGAGGTCGTTTCCGATGAACGGGTGTCCGTACCGCTTTCTTTAGCGGTAACTGCATCGGTTGAGGGGCAAAAGGTTGATACATTAGCCGTCGATGAAGGGGAGGGTTCAGCTATCCCCACTGATGGTCCTGAAAACGGGGAAGTAGAGCCCCCGTTAAATGAAAATGAGCTTAATGAAGCGGTTGTTAAGACTGATTTAGCGCTACGGCTACAACAGCAAGAAGCGAAAATTAATAGTGAAAATCAGATCGCCTTGCAAGAAGCATCGCCGTCTATAAAAGCTAAGCCTTCGCCGCTTGAAGCGGAGCTTAGGGCCGTTGTCACTAATAATAGTTTAGCGGTTAACGAGGCGCCAAAGGTGGCGAAAGAGCAGTCACCTTCTGCTTCTTCAGTTATCAAAAAAACGGTGCAGTCCGCACCTGCTCAGGCTAGTCCTGTGGCGAAGAAAAAGGTGTCGAGTTCCGTATCGTCTGAGCGTGATCTGTTAGCGTGGAAATCATCTGATTATACGTTGCAAATGACAGGTGCTCGATCAAAACAGAGCGCGTTAGCGTTTATTGCCGCTCAGTCGGATCCTAGTAAGTTTTACTATTTTGAGACTATTTATAAAGGATTGCCTTGGCATGTGGTCATATATGGGCAGTACCCTAATCGTGATATTGCCAATGCGGCTATCCGAAAATTGCCAAAATCCCTCCAAAATGTAAAACCTTGGGCAAGAAGTGTTCAGATCGGAAGAGCGTCGTGTAGGGAAAGAGTGTAGATCTCGGTGGTC
>OJAS01000064.1_pt1 | contig 10898 bp, 10 predicted proteins | sample 1590311 | NCBI WGS metagenome assembly OJAS01 (sample SAMN05416833, study PRJEB24817) | seawater metagenome | isolation source: Sea water | place: Canada:Atlantic | collected 2013-07 | reverse complement strand
GCTCTACTCTTTGCAATCATCCTAATCGCAGCTGGCGAGAATACTTGTTATTAGCCGGAGTCACCCACTCCAGCCGTTATCCCTATATGATATTGCTTGTGCAAAATCAGCAAGAATTGTACTTTGGGTTCCAAAAACTAATCCCTTGGTATCAAACCATCTACACAATAACTCTTAAGTAGTATGAATTTGGCTAGGAAAATACACCCAAAGTACTGATTCATACATTTTAAATGCGAATGATTATCTATTAATAAATAGACGTTGTGCTCTTTGTTCTATCTGGAGCACCACCACATTATTTAATGCATAAAAACAAACCGACGCTGCAAATAAATTTTATGCCTCCCTTCTTTCTTATCACTCTGAATCGCGCTTATTACCTACGCGTTGTGCCTTAAACCTAGCATTAAGCAACTGAATACCAGATAAACAGAATGGGTCGATTTGAATTCACTCCGTTTATCTAGCGTTGAACATCACATCTATGAAGTAGTAGTTATCGCGTTTTGCTCGCGACAATCTCCCGATATTGAAAGGCATATTTCCCGTTAAGGAGGGACTCTATCCCGCATTCACTAGGCTCATTTCCATAGCCGCCTATCCGCCGGCAAAACTAGAATCTCAATGCTCAACTTACAAAAAAATAAAACGCTATTCGTTACAGGGTTTATAAAAATGACAAAAATAATAGGAACAGGAATTAAGCCTCTCTGTGTTGCGATCACTCTAACGGTCGCAGCCACAACAGCAATCGCTAAACCTGTCACATGGAATGATATTAAAAATGACGCCGCGACTCCAGAAGATGTTCTTGGTTACGGTATCGGTCCAAAAGCTCAGCGCTGGAGTGATTTAACTAAAATCAACGATAAAAACATCGATGCACTTGTACCTGCATGGTCATTCTCGTTTGGTGATGAGAAACAGCGAGGTCAAGAATCACAAGCGCTTGTACATGACGGCATCATCTATATTACAGGTTCTTATTCACGCATATTTGCCGTTGATGCTAAAACCGGTAAAAAGATCTGGTCATACTCTTACCGCCTACCGGATGACATCCGTCCTTGCTGTGACGTAGTTAACCGTGGTGCTGCAATTTTTGGTGATCTTGTTTACTTCGGTACGCTAGACGCTGCTATCGTAGCGCTTGATAAGAAAACCGGTAAAGTGAAGTGGAAGAAAAAATTCGGTGACCATACCGAAGGTTACACAATGACCGGTGCACCTACGATCATTAAAGATCAGAAGACAGGTAAAGTTCTTTTGATTCATGGATCCTCTGGTGATGAGTTTGGTGTTGTAGGTAAATTGTTTGCACGCGACCCAATGACAGGCGAAGAGATCTGGATGCGTCCTTTCGTAGAGGGTCACTACGGCCGTCTAAATGGCAAGAAAGGTACACCTACCGGTGATCCAAAAGCGCCATCTTGGCCTGATGATCCAAATTCACCAACAGGTAAAGTTGAAGCATGGAGCCACGGTGGTGGTGCGCCTTGGCAGTCCGCTAGCTTCGACGTAGAGACAAACACAATTATCGTGGGCGCAGGTAACCCTGCACCTTGGAATGGTTGGGCGAGAACAGCGCCAGGCGGCAACCCTGCCGATTACGACAGCCTATACACCTCAGGTCAGGTTGCTGTTGATCCATCAACAGGTGAAGTGAAGTGGTTCTACCAGCACACACCAAATGACGCATGGGACTTCTCAGGCAACAACGAACTTGTGTTGTTTGAATACAAAGACAACGGCAAAACAATTAAAGCAACGGGTCATGCTGACCGTAACGGTTTCTTCTATGTAGTTAACCGTGAAAATGGTGACTTCATCCGTGGCTTCCCATTTGTTGATAACATCACATGGGCAACACATATCGACCCTAAAACGGGCCGCCCTGTAGAAGCTGAGGGTCAACGCCCTGCGCTTCCTGAAAAAGGTAAGAAAAAAGGTAAATCTATTGAGGTTTCACCACCATTCCTTGGCGGTAAAAACTGGAACCCTATGGCGTACAGCCAAGATACCGGCCTTTTCTACTTAGGTGCTAACCACTGGAAAGAAGACTACTGGACTGAAGAGGTTCACTACAAAAAAGGTGCAGCATACCTAGGTCAAGGTTTCCGTATCCGTAAAATGTATGAAGACCACGTAGGCGTACTTCGTGCGGTTGATCCTAAAACAGGCAAAATCGTATGGACTCACAAAGAGAAACTACCCCTATGGTCAGGGGTTCTTGCCACTAAAGGTAACCTAATCTTTACCGGTACTGGCGAAGGCTTCTTGAAAGCATTCGATGCTAAAACAGGTAAAGAGCTATGGAAGTTCCAGACAGGCTCAGGGATTGTATCCTCTCCTGTAACGTGGACTCAGGATGGTGAGCAGTACATCGGTATCGCAAGCGGTTACGGTGGTGCTGTACCTCTATGGGGCGGCGATATGGCTGACCTAACTAAGCCTGTATCTCAAGGTGGTTCATTCTGGGCGTTTAAACTAAAGACTAAATAACGATTATTAGTTTTTCGCTTTATTTAAATAGATTCTAATCTATCTATGTAGCCCTCTTTCATCACTATGTAAGAGGGCTTTTTTTTGGAGCACACATGAAATTTATTATCCCTATTGGCCTCTTATTTTGCGCGTCTAACCTCTTTGCTGACGAGATGATTATCAACGGCTGTAAAATAGAGCCCAAAGCGCAATGCGCAAACATGGATCTATCGGGTGCTGACTTAAAATTTGTCGATCTTCGTAACGCAGATTTAAGTGGCGCCAACTTGTCAGGGGCCGATCTTCGTCATGCCATCTTAAAAAATGCAAACCTAGGGAAAGCTGATCTATCTAATGCAAACTTAGCCCGCGCAGATATGCGCCATACCTCCGTTAAGGGTGCCAACCTCGCCTCTGCCAACCTTGAAGCCATCAATGGATGGACACTTTTTGGCCAAGGCGCAAACTTTAACAACGCGAATCTACATGGTGCAAACTTAGAGTTCTCCCGATTAAGCAATGCGACATTTGAAGGCGCGGTGTTACGCGCAGCTAACTTAGAAATGGCCTGGATGACTAAAGCAATTCTAACCGGTGCTACGTTAGAAAATGCAAATTTGCAGGAAGCAAAACTGAATGGCGCGTCACTAGAAAACGCCATATTCACCGGCGTTCAGAAGCGTTATGCTTCATTTCAAGCGACATACATGGATGGATGTGTAGACTGCCCGTTTGATTGGGCGAGAGATTAAGCGCGAGAGAATTAACGCACCGGCAGATAATACCGGTGCGTTAACATTAATTTATCTCAACACCCACTTTAACCACACCTGTCTCGATAGCAAGGTGAACTAATTCAGCAGTAGAACTAATCTGCAACTTACTTTTTAAGATAGAGGTGTAGTTTGAAACGGTTTTGTTGCTGATAAATAACTGTTCAGAAATCTGATGTACGCTACAGCCTTGCGCAAGCATAACAAAAATCTCAAACTCCCTTTGAGTCATATCTTTAAGGCGCTGATCTTTCTGTTCTGGACGCGTAACCGCTAAGCGCATCGCCAGTTCATGCTCAACATACAGCTGACCTGCGGCCACTTTCTTAACGGCATCAATGAGTATTTCAGGGGTACAGCTCTTGGTAATATACCCTTTTGCACCCGCCTCCATCGCTTGCGCTACCACCGGTGATTCATCATACATACTGAAAAACAAGATATTGATATTTGAATCACGCTGCAAAATACGTCGTGTGGCTTCAACACCACTTATACCCTGCATATTAACATCCATAATGACAATATCAGGCCTGTCTGTTTGACAGAGGCTAAATGCCTGATCGCCGTTACTTGCTTCTAAAACATCACATGGTGCTAACATCGTTGATAGAAGGCTTGAGTAGCCTTGACGAACAACTGCATGATCGTCAGCAATGATTATTTTCATACTTCCTCCTCCTCAACAGCAGGGATTTCCATAGAAACCATACTGCCACCTTCGGCTAACTGTTTAAATTTAAGCGTGCCCTGCATACAACGCGCTCGTTCTTGCATCGACCTTAAACCGAGGCCTGAGCTATTCGAACATTCAGTACCTACACCATTATCTTTTACGCTTAATCTAAGCGTGTCCGCCTCAATTTCTAGTGTTATATCCACTCGATCGGCCTGCGCATGGCGCGCAATATTATTCAGTGCTTCCTGAATAATTCTATAAATATGTGTATTGCTCTCATCGGATAAAAGCCCTAACTGCTCAGGAAGATGCAGGTTCACCTTGATATGATGCGACTGACTCCAATTTTCAACTAAAGTACGTATCGCCTCCAACAAACCTAACTGCTCCAAGATAACAGGATGAAGTTTGCGTATTAGCTGTCTAAAACTAATATGCATCGCATCACAGTTAACCGCAATCTGCTCTCCGACAGCGGCAACAACCTCAGGGTTATTCGCGGATGCTTTAATTAAATAAGCTTGGGCACGAATACCAGTTAAGTACTGGCCTAAGTCATCGTGTAGTTCACGCGCGAGATGCGCCCGCTCTTTCTCCTGCAATCGCATCAACTCATGGGTTAAACGTGTGTTATCACATTCAGCTAACTCAAGGGCATGGGCCATCGCATTAAAATGTTCAGATAAGTCATTGATTTCACGGATTGAATAATGATCAAGCCTAGCGGTGAAACGGCCTTTCTCTATATCTTTGAGTGCATTTAAAAAATCAGTAACCGGTTTAACTCCTTGGCGCACACCGATATAGATCGCTAGGTTAGACAGCAAGGCACTGAGAGCAAAGAGTACTAAAACGTTTTGTACCGACTCCCACACCTCTTCAACTTCATCGGAGGTATCCGCCTGTAAGCGCAGTGCTCGGCCATCAGACAAATAACGGAAATACTGTTTCTCTTCAACCAGATCGAGGCCTGGAATCATTTTAAAAAACCATTCCGGCACTTCATCAGAGTCATGTATCAATGGCTCACTTTTAGGGAGTTTCGTACTTTCTACAATGGACAGATGAACATGACGAGTCTCACCTTCCAGTAAATTTTTTAGGAGTGCTTCATCGGTAACTGCCGCACTGAGCAGCTGATGTGTAAAACTGACCCCAGCGGAGACTTCTCGGGTTATATCTTTTGTCGCTTGTTGCAACATGTCATATAAGGTTATCAATAGAGCAAACACAAATACGAAGGCTACAACTAAATTTAAACGCAAAACTGCTTTCATCTACATACCTAATTCAGAATATAGCGAAGTGGGGGTTTCGCTATAGGTTAGTATGCAAAGGTCGGAGGGGTGGGCAGTATTCCTCCATAGCAGTATTCAATCTAGCACTTAGGTACTGAATCGCACCCACTCTTTCGCCACTAATGGGCAATTTTGATCACACCGGCATCAATCGCTAAATGTACTAATTCCGCTGTCGAGCTAATTTTGAGCTTATTTTTTATCGTGGTCACATAGTTCGAGATAGTTTTGACATTCAGCTCAAGGGTGTCGGAAATCACTTGATTGCTCTGGCCGCGCGCCAACATGACAAACACTTCAAACTCACGCTGGGTTAACTCGCGTAACCGCTCATCAGAAATATCTTGTGAATTAAGTGCCAGCTTCATAATCAGCTCGTACTCAATAAAGATTTCACCTTTACATATTTTGGTCACGGCATCTACGAGGGTTTTTGGGGAGCCCGATTTAGTAATATAGCCCATAGCACCTGTGTCTAACGCCTGCTTAACAATGGGCGCTTCATCATACATGCTAAAGAACAGGATTTTTGCCTCGCTATCCGCTTGCAATATACGGGTAGCGGCTTCGATACCGCTGATGCCCGGCAGATTAATATCCATAATAACAAGGTCGGGGGATTCATTACGGTAAAGCTCACAGGCCTCCTCTCCACTCGCCGCCTCAACGATTTCACAATCCTCAATAACCGTCGGCAGGACACTAGCATATCCTTGTCGTACAACTGAATGGTCATCAGTAATTAGGATTTTCATGGAGTCTCCAAATGGGGTAATAAAACTCCCTCATCCTACCATGAATAGACGCCTATTTTACCTATCTATAACGGGTAAACCGCAGATAAAAATACCCACCTTAGAATTAAGGCAGGTATTTTGTTACTAAACCGGACAAACGCCTAATTACTTAATCGTAAATACGCCTTCCATCCCTTTGTCTTCTAAGCCTTCAGCGTAGAACTCAAAGCTACCGGGCTGTAGAGGAACAAAGTAAATTTCAGCTTCGGCTTCTTGTTCAAACTCAAGCTCCGTTACTGTCATGGTTTTTATTTCCATGTCGCCTGCTTCAAGTTTGCGTAGAAAAATAGAAGCAAAGAACTCAGGCGCTTGGAACGCATACTCAGTCTGGCCACTGGAAACAATTTTTAGTTTATACGCCTTACCCGTTTCCAACTGGTACTCTTTCTGCGACAACTGGTAACGATTATCTTCTGTACCTAATACAAGGTCTGGAAGTTTTGTTGGTCTTGTTGTTAGATCGCCTTCAGCTTTTGAAGAAAGGCTTGAAAGCGTTAGAGCAGTGGCGAGTGTTCCCATGATAAATGTTTTGGCAAAATTCATTTTTAACCTCTAGCATTATGTAATTAGTTATTATGCCCACAATCCTAAAGGTCGCTCTGGGTAAAAGAATGCTACTTCGGTACTGATTGTTTTCTACTTTCTTCATATTCCGAGTTCACGAATTCCCGCCTATGCTGGGATAAATACACTAACGGTAAATTCGTATAACTATTATGTTTATTAATAATCATAGAAAAAACGCGATAGCTATTACACTGACCGCTCTACTGGGTAGCAGCCATGCTTACTCAGATATAGAGGTTGATATTAGTTACTTACAGCAGGAGATCGATTACGGCCCTGTATTATCCAATATTCTTCCTGAACCTGAAGATGCCGGCTTTCAGGGGGCCAAGCTAGCGATTAAGGATAGCAATACGACAGGCCGTTTTTTAAAGCACAAATATCAGCTACAAGACTTCACAAGTGCTGATCCTCAGGCATTAATTGATAAAGCAAAAGCGCAATATGAGGCCGGCATTAGGTATTTTGTTGTTAACACCGACGCTCAAACGCTTGGGAAATTTACAGAGGCACTCGGTAAAGATGCCCTTATCTTTAACGCTGGCTCCAGTGCAGATGAATTGAGACTGCATACCTGTGAAGCTAACCTGTTTCATACCATGCCTAGCCGGGCGATGTTAGCTGATGCATTGGCCCAATGGCTTAAAGCAAAACGATTACAAAAGATCTTTATGATTACCGGCGCCACGCCTGATGATAAAGCATTTAGCCGTGCGTTTAAGCGTTCAGCCAAACGCTTTGGTTTGTCTATCGTAAAAGAAAAAGACTGGAGTTTTGATACCGATTTACGTAGAACAGCCCAGTCGGAAATGCCTTTATTTACACAACATCGTGATTATGACGTTGTGTTTGTCGCCGATGAGCGTGGTGATTTTGGTGAATATGTACTGTACAACACGTGGCTGCCAAGACCCGTGGTTGGCACCCAAGGGCTAACCCCCGTTGCATGGCACCGTGTGGTTGAGCAGTATGGCGCAGCACAGCTGCAGAGTCGCTTTGAGAAAAACACGAAGCGCTGGATGAATAGTAAAGATTACTCTGCATGGGCGGCGGTTCGCAGTGTGGCAGAAGCGGTTACACGCACACAAACAAACGATGCAGAAACAAATAAAGCGTATATAAAATCGGACAAGTTTCAGTTAGCCGGTTTTAAAGGTCGCAAGCTTGACTTTCGCAGCTGGAATGGACAACTTAGACAGACTATTCCATTAGTACACCCTCGTTCCTTGGTATCTATGTCGCCGCAAGACGGCTTCTTACACCCAACCAATGAACTGGATACCTTAGGATTTGATCGCAAAGAAACTGATTGCACCGACACTAGCAAATAAAAATTGGAATAATTATGAATTTTAAAAAATCACTTATGACATTAGCTGTTGGCAGCTTATTAGCCTCCTCTACTCTCTATGCAGAAACAGCTTATGTTTCCAATGAGAAAGATGACACCATCTCCATTATCGATCTGGATACAATGACCGTTACCGATACGATCGATGTGGGTGAGCGCCCTCGTGGTATTATCCTTTCTAAAGATTACTCCAAACTTTATATCTGTGCGTCTGATTCAGACACAGTTCAAGTAATGGATTTAGCGACGAACACCATCATAAAAGAACTTCCCTCAGGAGAAGATCCTGAGCAGTTTGCTCTACACCCTAACAACCGTCACCTTTACGTCTCAAATGAAGACGATGCTTTAGTGACGATTGTCGATACTGAAACGAGCGAAGTTCTTGCTCAAATTGATGTAGGCGTTGAACCTGAAGGCATGGCTGTTAGCCCTGATGGCACGATGGCTGTTAATACAAGTGAAACCACCAATATGGTTCACTGGATTGATACAGAGAAGCACGAACTCGTAGACAACACCTTGGTTGATCAACGCCCTCGCCATGTTGAGTTCAGCAAAGACAGCAAACTACTTTGGGCCAGTGCTGAAATCGGTGCGACCGTTTCTGTTATTGATACAGCGACCCGCAAAATTATTAAAAAGATCACTTTTGAGATCAAAGGTGTCCACAAAGACAAAGTACAGCCCGTTGGCGTCAAACTATCAGACGACGGCCGTTATGCCTTTGTCGCGTTAGGCCCTGCGAATCATGTGGCTGTTGTAAACGCTAAAACATATGAGGTTGAAGATTATATCCTTGTGGGACGCCGTGTATGGCATATGACATTCAACGAAGACCAAAGCCTACTTTTAGCCACGAACGGTATTAGTGGTGATGTTTCGGTTATTGATGTTAATAAAATGAAAGCCATAAAAACCATCAAAGTGGGACGATACCCCTGGGGTGTTGTCGTTAAACCATAATTTGATTTGAAATGAGGCCTCCAATTGGAGGTCTCAACGTATTTAGGAACACTATGACAATTTCAGTAGAGTCACTTAGTTTCAGCTATGGCCCTAAACAAGCACTACAAAATGTAAACTTCCTGCTCAACAAGGGTGAGTTTCATGCGCTAATCGGTCCAAATGGCGCGGGTAAATCTACTCTGTTTGCCCTACTAACGCGTTTATACGCGTTACAAGGCGGCAATATTTATATCGATGGAGAAAGCATTAAGGCTCAACCGGCCAGCGCGATGAAACGTATCGGTGTTGTGTTTCAACAAAGCACGCTTGATCTTGACTTAACCGTTACCCAAAACCTTCTTTACCATGCCTCACTGCATGGTATCTCTTCCAAAGAGGCGCAAAAACAGATTGATCGTGAACTGGAGCGTATGGAGATGAAAGCCCGGGCGAATGAAAAAGTCAGAGGGCTCAACGGTGGCCACCGTAGACGGGTTGAAATTGCTCGCGCCTTACTTCACAAACCTGACATTCTATTATTGGATGAACCGACCGTAGGCTTAGACCCACAAACACGACGCGCACTCAACCTTCACGTACGCAAGTTGTGCGATGATGAAAATATTACGGTTTTGTGGGCTACCCATTTGATGGAAGAGATCAATATCGACGACCCTATCATTCTTTTACATCAGGGCAGTATTTTATTAGATGCCTTAGCAAGTACGATGATTGAAAAATCGGGTGAGCAGAACCTCACCGATGCGTTCCATAAATTAACGGATAGCGACTCCTTTGGAGGTGCACAATGAACCTTTCTGCATCATGGTACTGCTTCAAAGGCATATTAAGCCGCGAATTTTTACGTTTTGTTCAACAACGCTCACGTTTTCTCAGCGCCTTAATCCGGCCCTTACTTTGGCTCATCGTCTTTGCTGCGGGTTTTAGAGCCGCGTTAGGCATAGCGATCATCGAACCCTACGATACCTATATCACCTACGAGACTTACATTGCGCCCGGTCTCTGCTGCATGATTTTATTATTTAACGGCATGCAAAGCAGTTTATCGATGGTGTATGACAGAGAGATGGGAAGCATGCGGGTATTGCTTATGAGCCCCCTTCCGCGACCTTACCTGCTCTTGTGCAAGATGGTTTCAACCGCGTTGATATCACTGACACAGGTCTATGCATTTCTTGTGATTGCGCTACTGGTCAGTGTAGAGCCACCGCTACTGGGCTACTTAACGGTTCTGCCCGCCCTTTTATTGGTCGCTTTGCTGCTTAGCTCTTTAGGGCTTTTCCTGTCCACTCGCATTAGACAGTTAGAAAACTTTGCGGGGGTCATGAACTTCGTTATCTTTCCGATGTTCTTCCTCTCCTCTGCGCTTTACCCATTATGGAAAATGCAGGAATCCAGTGAATGGCTTTATTGGATCTGTGCGGTAAACCCTTTTACCCATGCAGTTGAACTGGTTCGATACGCCCTTTATCTAAAACTAAACAGCAATGCGATGTTTATCACCGCAGGCTGCACCCTGTTTTTTGCAGCACTTGCGGTCACAGGCTTTAACCCTCAAAAATCGGGTAAATAAGCAACAGAGAATACAGCCTGCATTAAATATCAGGCTGTATTTTTTTTAACCGTCTCAAGCTTAGTAAGCCCAAAACAGGCCCTGGCGCCAATAACAACATAATCCACTGAATCGATACACTATCTAACAACATAGCGGTTATCTGTGTTGCGATAATAGTGATGGTAAAACCGATCGCATTAATCATCGTTAACGCACTTCCCACCACCTCCTTCGGCGCGGTACGCGCAGATAGCGCCGAGAACTGAGGCGAATCCGCCACAACACTCAACCCCCACAAGGTCCAAAAGACGACAACCGCTTCAAAAGGTAGTTCAAAAACAAAGGGGGACAAAAAGCAACAAACCCCAGAGCAGAACAGCATAAACCTCGCGACCCGAGATCGGAAGAGCGTCGTGTAGGGA
>OJAS01000062.1_pt1 | contig 11055 bp, 10 predicted proteins | sample 1590311 | NCBI WGS metagenome assembly OJAS01 (sample SAMN05416833, study PRJEB24817) | seawater metagenome | isolation source: Sea water | place: Canada:Atlantic | collected 2013-07 | reverse complement strand
CGACCACCGAGATCTACACTCTTTCCCTACACGACGCTCTTCCGATCTGTTCCAACAGCACCGGTTGCAGTACCCGTAACTATCGTTTTTTTGCTTTTGGATACACTGTCGCGGCCTAATGAGAAAGAATGGAACAATTATTAACTAGACTCGTTAACTTAGGAAAATCAGCGCCTAAACGCGCCTTCCTTATCATCTTTCTATGCCTCGCCTTATGTGATCTATTTTTAGTGCGTGATCTTACGTGGCTCATGGAAAACTGGACGGGAAAACGGTTTTGGGTCAACTACAGCTTCAGCCTCATCTCGTTGTTACTGCTCATGGTCATCCTTGCCCCGAGCAAAAACGGCAGTGTTCGTTCACTCTTTATGTTTTTTATACTCGGCACGCAGATCGCCCAACAATCTTATTTTGCGATCTATCGTAATTTTGTCACCGTCTTTGACCTACGCTTTGTTGCCGCTGACCCTTTATTAACCCTAGAGCTGTGGCTAGATAACGCCATTATTCTCAAACCGCTATTACTGCTTCTCATTGAGCTACCGCTGTTACTGTTGCTCTTCCGCCTAGAGCTCAAACCCAAACTATGGCTGAAAGCATGCAGTGTAGTGGTTGCCTCTCTCTTTTTTTTACTGGTATCGTTTAGCTGGTACGGTATCAGTAAATTTCAATTCAGTGCTGTCGCTTATGCCGGCGTCTTTCCCAGCCTGATTGAACGAAACGCGTTTGAAGGCAAACTGGCTGACAAGCCGGTCTTAACACCACAGAAACCGGTCGAAGGCCTGCCCAATATCGTCTTTATCGTTGGCGAATCACTCACTTTAGACCATACCGGCATCGCCGGATATGAGCGGCAGACGACCCCTAAACTGCAGCAGATGATGGCAGCTAACGAGCTGATCCTGTATCGCAATGCCGTCAGTATCGGCACCCGTACATTAAGCTCTGTTCCTTATATGTTAACCGGACTACAAGGCATCGACCCCCACGGTTTAGTCTATAGCAGCCCCACTATTTTCAATTACGCCAAGGCGGCTGGGTATAAAACAGCATTAATCAGCGCCCAAGATTTCCAATGGCGTAACGTAGACCAAATCTTTGTTGATCAGGACTTAGACTTCTACCGTTCTGGCACCGATTTCAGCGCATCGGTTTCTGTGTCAGAAGGTGCCGACGATATGAAAGTACTCGAAGAGGGGATACTGCCTTATCTACAAACGGCCCTCGATAGAAAGTCTGAAGCCCCAATGCTATTAGTCGCGCAAATGAATGGTAGCCACTACCCTTACAGCAGCCATTCCCCCGACTATATCAAGCAGTTTCTACCGGAAAATAATCCTAACGGCATGAACGCTTATGATAATACCGTGCTCTACACTGACTTGTACCTTACCTCCTTGGTCAAAGCGGTGAGACAAAAAGACCCTAATGCCTGGGTCTTTTTCTCGTCAGATCACGGTCAAGATGTCTCACATAACAAGACATCCTTTAACGCGGGTTACGGCTCCGGTGTAATACACAATGCGCTCATGGTTTTCCCGCCTGCTGACGCAATCGACACCCTTAAAGCAAACGAAACAGCTCCCGTTAGCCAAGCTGATATTTTCGCCACTATCTTGAAATTAATGCAAATCCAGCCGGTCACGGAGATCAACGGCATCAACCTGATGAGTAAAATCGATCCAGCAAGGTTACGTGTGGTTTCCGCATATATGAAAACGCTTCACAACGAGCCCAATGCGGTACTTGTACTACCCGACCTCCGCTATATACATATTGATTTTGACCGACAGAGCGCCACCTTGCCCGACGGCAAAACCATACAGCCCTATCAAGAGCTCATGCCTGAATACCGGGCTATTTTCGATCGTCGTCTCACACCAACTCAGCACGGTGAGTTATAGATTATGTTTGTTCACGCTGCATTTACTTATCCAACCCTAGGGTGCCTAAAATGAAAACACTGATTATAGGGCCTTCATGGGTTGGCGATATGCTGATGAGTCAGTCGCTATACCGGCACCTAAAACAGCAAAACCCTGCCCGTGAGATTGACGTACTCGCCCCCAACTGGTGCCGCCCAGTATTAGCCCGAATGCCTGAAATAAACCAAGCTATCGAGATGCCAGTAGGCCATGGCAGCTTACAATGGGGACTAAGAAAGCAGATTGGCAAACAGTTGGCTCACGCGGGCTACGAGCAAGCGTTTGTACTACCTAATTCGTTAAAATCCGCCCTGATTCCATGGTTTGCTGATATTCCAACACGCACCGGCTGGCGGGGGGAAATGCGGTACGGTTTATTAAATGACCTGCGGGTCTTAAATAAAGACGCATTTCCGTTAATGGTTCAGCGTTACGTCGCATTATCACAGCCGGCTCAAGCGCCCGCATTAACGCTCGATAACATACTCTACCCCAGCCTCACCACTGACAGCACACAGCTAGCCAACGCATTAGCCCAGTTCACGTTAACAACGGATAACGCTATCGCATTTTGCCCCGGTGCAGAGTTTGGTCCAGCTAAACGCTGGCCTGATTATCACTATGCAGCCTTAGCTAAAAAGCTGATTGTCGACGGGTTACAGGTTTGGCTGTTCGGATCAGAAAAAGATAAAGAAACCTGCCAACATATCAAAAACCAGCTCACCGAGCAGGAGCAGCGCCGTTGTCATAACTTAGCGGGGAGCACAAGCTTACCCCAAGCAATTGACCTGATTGCTCAGTGCCAAGCAGCGGTCAGTAACGACTCAGGCTTAATGCATATTGCCGCAGCGGTTGGCACGCCTCTCGTGGCACTTTACGGGCCCACGAGCCCAGGTTTTACACCGCCTTTATCACAGCACGCTGAGGTGATCCGTTTGATCGACGGTTTTCATAAGATAAGAAAAGGCGATGCCGATCAGGGGTATCACCAGAGCATGATCGACATCAGCCCAGAGATGACCTACACCGCATTACAAAAGTGGCTCGCAGCATGAAAGTACTGATCGTTAAAACCTCATCCATGGGCGATGTTATTCATACCCTGCCCGCCTTAACTGATGCGGCAGCGGCATACCCTGATATTCGCTTTGACTGGGTTGTTGAGGAGGGGTTTCAAGAGATCCCTCACTGGCACCCCCATGTTGACAAGGTTATCCCGGTTGCGATTAGGCGGTGGCGTAAAAACATTATTCAAACCTTAAAAAGCGGTGAGTGGTCTGCTTATAAATCGCAGCTACAAGCACAAACCTATGATTGTGTCATCGATGCCCAAGGGTTATTAAAAAGTGCGCTTTTGGTTTCAAAATTAGCCCGTGGCCCCCGTTATGGTTTAGATAAGCACTCAGCCAAAGAGCCCCTTGCCGCCCGTTTTTATGACCATCCCATTCATGTCCGTAAAAACCTACATGCGGTAGAGCGTATTCGTCAACTCTTTGCCGCCGCACTTAATTACCCCTCCCCCGAACAGCTCGGTGACTTTGCTATACGGCAGCATTTTATATCCGCAGCGCCAGCGGTAGCGCCCTATTTAGTCTTCCAACACAGTACCACCCGTTTTGATAAACATTGGCCTGAAACCTATTGGATTTCGCTTATTGAGAAAGCCGCAACGGCAGGTTGGAGCATCAAGCTCCCTTGGGGTAGCCCTACCGAAAAGGAGCGTGCCGAACGTTTAGCGCAGACTCACCCCCAGGTAGACGTTTTGCCTAAGCTCAGCCTCTCTGAGGTCGCCCATGTCCTTGTAAACGCCACCGCGTGTGTCTCGGTCGATACGGGCTTATCCCACCTTGCTGCCGCACTAGATACGCCCAACTTGATACTCTTTGGCCCGACAGACCCCGGCTTAGTCGGTGGTTACGGTAAAAACCAACAATGCTTAGAGGCGAAAGATTATCCAGACAGCACTCACCTTGTTGAGCCAGCAATTTTTGCCCCTCTCACACCCGAGATTGTATGGAGCAAGCTACAAGATATGATTTAACCCTGTACGGATACTGATCTTAGTCACTCTATTCCCTTGATGCATTTGCGGTTAAGCGAATACCCACTAGCATTAAATTAGGGGAGTCCCTAAATATGCGAATAGAGTAAACACCTTATGTTCACATCACTACTAGAGCGCCGCGATCAAGCCGACGTGGAGCAGCTCTCAGATGAAATAAAAAGCGCCCTGGCTGACCACCATCGTTGGATGCATAAAGTCAGCTTAGCCATTGCGGCACGTAGACCGATGAAAGATCGCTCATTCATCGCAACCGATGCGCATCAATATTGCTACTTTGGTCAGTGGCTACGCACGCTATTAGCTGATGAACGCTTTCAAACCCGCGCTTTTGAAAAAATAGATCAGTTACATAAAGAGCTGCACGATACCGCGCGAGTACTGCTTTTATCACTTGAGCAAACGCAGCAGTTTGATGAAGCGCAATACGATACGTTTCTGAAGATCCAGCACACCTTCTTTAATTGTGTACTGTCTATGTTGGAGTTTTCAGTCATTAGTAAATACCAATTTGACCCCACCACTAAGTTGCTTAACCGACGAAGCGCAAACATGCTACTGGCCCATGAGAAGGTACGTCTGCAACAGCGGGCGAACCATGCATCCTGCTGCATCGCCTTAGGTGATATAGACAAGTTCAAAGCCGTCAATGACACTCATGGACACGATCTCGGCGATCTCGTGTTAGAACATGTCGCCTGCATCTTTAAGGCAACCATCAGAAAGCATGATTCTGTCGCGCGCTTTGGCGGGGAGGAATTCCTTTTCATCATGCCCGGTTTGGATTTAACAGGCACAGAAAAAGTGATCGAACGGGTACGGGAAGAGCTCGCTAGCACCCCTTATATACATAAAGGGCAAGCGCTCACCATCACCGCATCCTTTGGCATGACCCAACTAACACCAGACGATGACATAAAAGACGCCGTAAAACGGGCGGATATTGCGCTATATACTGCCAAAGATGAGGGACGTAATCGAACCGTTTGCCTAAATGCAACGGAGGCGCACTAATAAAAAAACCAACCATGCAGAGTCAATACGCAGACAGAAAATAGCATACGCAAACAGATAGAAGCGTGTTTATTAACGGTCGTAAAAGGAAAAGGATTAAGCGGAGGGAGAAAATGGTGCCGGCACGAGGAGTCGAACCCCGGACCTACTGATTACAAGTCAGTTGCTCTACCAACTGAGCTATACCGGCTTCTCAACAACGAAGTGGCGCGTATATTACTCAGTAGGCCTTAGGCTTGCAACCCTTTGACACACTTTTTTTTCATTTTTTTCTACAGAATAGCTTTCTACCACTACTTCTTTGATTTCATTGGATAATTTTCGATCAATATACTCAAAAACACGCACTTTAAAACGGAGCTGATGAACCGGGTCAAATTCGATGCGAGCCTTTATTTTAGCGCCTTTCAGCTGCGTCAGCTTTTTTTCTGCTGCGTGACGGTCCTTAAATCCCGTTATCGCATACTCAAAATCAAGCATATCATCCAATTCCCGCTTTTCAGTACGCGCTAAGTAATCAATAACTTTCATCCGTTCATTTAGTTGCGGCGGAAGCATCACAACGACCCTATGATTCCGCTCCCCATTCACCCGCACCTGATCAATTTCTGATGTAAAGCCTTGTTCATAGACAAACCGCTTTACGGCACTGGCTTTAACCCAACTACCAAAACCATCAAACTCTACACAGGAAGAAGTTTCCACATCACCTTGCAACCAAGCTAACGACTTTGGATTAATCTCACTCACAAGACGCAACGTATCAATATCAACCGCCGCACTCGCTTTATCCGCAACCGGGGCCACTTGTATGGAGTACCACAAAAATAGCAGCGCATTAGCCAATAGCGTAAACAACGCAATCCAACGCAACATTACGGCCCAACGCTCCAGACAAGACCATCCAGAACCAGATCCGGCAGATACGTCGCCCCATCAACAAGCGAAGCAAACAACGCGCCGTCACCACCGGTCACAAGCAGTTGATAACCCTGCCTCGACCCATCAAGCTCTTTTGCTACCCGCTCAGCCAACGCAAGAAATAGGTAATTAATACCATGGGCAACCGCCGCTGATGTGTGCGTTCCCGGGAGTACATTAAAGTCTGATATAGATTGATCCACTTCAATCTCGGCTGTGTTTGACAACAACCCCTGCTTCATCAACCGCAGGCCCGGTACAATATAACCACCCTCATGGGCACCCAATGAATCAATATAATCGATCGTTATCGCACTACCGCAATCCACAACACAGCACGCTTGCCTTGCTCTATTGTATGCAGCCAACATAGCCAACCAGCGATCAACCCCCATTCGGGTCGGCTGTAAATAACTATTCTTTACACCGGCACATTGCTCTTGAGTTTGAGCAAACAGCGCATCGACTGATTGAGATTCGGAAAACAGGGCCGCGATCTTTTGATTAACCGCCTCACCCGCAACAGACGCGACCCGAATGGCCGAAAACGACGTATCCCACGCGACTGGAATATCGGCATCAAACTGTTGCGTGAGGAAACGGCCACGATCCACAACAACTGAATCAGCTAATCGTCGCCATTTAACAAATGTATTTCCCGCATCGATCTCTAGAATCATACCGAACGTCTAATACTAATTTCACCGCCATGATAAGCCTTAACACCCGCCGGTGACTGGAGCAATAACGCACCAGAGCCATCAACCCCTCGACACACACCTTCCACCAGCTCTTGGCCTATCTGCAAGATAATGGCCTCATTCTGCATGGCATGACGCGACTGCCACTCATCAACCAGCCCTGAAAAGCCATTTTTTTCAAAATCACCCAAACAGACCACCAGCTCATTAAGAATAACCGCCAACAACGTATTACGACTTACGACATCACCGGCAATCGTTTTTAGATCAGTCCACGGTTGATCAATCGCATCACTAAAAGCCTGCGACATCTCCACGTTAATGCCAACACCGATCACCACCTGACATTGGCCAGACGCTTCACCATGAACTTCGAGCAAAATACCCGCAAGCTTCTTATTCTGATAGAGGAGATCGTTTGGCCATTTAAGCTCAACGCCATTGATATCCATTTTTTCCATCGCGCGTACAACCGCAAGACCGACCAGCAAGCTCAACCCTTCAAGCGCCGCCACACCTTGTTCAAACCGCCACACTAACGAGAAGTAAAGATTACGCGCAAAAGGGCTTACCCATTCTCGCCCGCGACGACCACGCCCCGCATTTTGCTGCTCAGCTAAGAACAAACGACCATGACAGTCGCCCTGCTGACTTGCCTTCATCGCCAACTCATTGGTCGACTCCGTACTCAACTGCAAATCAGGACAACCAATTAAGGCCTTCACTTCAGGTAACAATCCCTGATTAATTCGCTCGATATCGAGTAGTTCCAAACCCCCAGGCACGCGATAGCCTCGCCCTTTAACACTGAAAATTTCCAAACCACCGTCTTCAAAACGACGCATATGCTTCCAGATCGCACTACGACTAATGCCAACTTCATCACCAAGCTCTCGCCCTGAATGAAACTTGCCATCAGCCAAAATAGACAACAACGAACGGATCGTCATACTACTTAGCCTTATTTAATTAAATTCTGTCCAATATAATGAAACTGTAGTTATAAGGATTTGGCCCTTCAGCCAAAAAGTCCTTTCTACCTACCTCACTCCAACATGACCGATCAAACTCAGGAAACCACGCATCGCCATTAATCTCTGCATCAACTTCCGTAAGGTACAAGCGATCTGCTTTTTCAATCGCTTGTGAATAGATCTGCGCACCACCAATAATCATTGCTTCTTCAGCGCCATCAATGAGACATATACTCTCCGCCAGCTCAGCCGCTTCATCCAAACTACCCACCACCTTTACACCGTCAGGGGCATAGGCTTTTTGGCGCGAAACAACAATATTAACCCGGCCCGGCAACGGGCGGCCAATAGATTCAAACGTTTTGCGCCCCATAATGATAGGCTTCCCCATGGTCACACGCTTGAAATAGCGCAGATCCTCAGGCAGGTGCCAAGGTAATTTATTATTAATACCGATCGCTCGGTTTTTATCTTGCGCAACAATAACCGCTAACTTCACCTCCACACCTCCTTCTCGTCTTAAAAAATATTACTATATGACATTCTCGATTATCGTTATCATAAACTAGTCTCAAATCGAATTCAGGTTAATAACAAAGCGATGAAGCAATATCTAGATCTTTGCCAAAGAATAGTTGATCAGGGAATCTGGGTTGACAACAAACGAACAGGAAAGAAGTGTCTAACCATTATCGACGCGGACCTTACCTATAACGTAAAAGACGGGGAATTCCCTCTTGTCACTACCCGTAAAAGCTTTTATAAATCTGCCATTGCGGAGATTATTGGCTACATTCGAGGCTACGATAACGCTGCTGATTTTCGAAAAATCGGCACAAAGACTTGGGACGCCAACGCTAACGACAACGCAGACTGGCTAGCAAATCCACACCGCAAAGGAACGGATGACTGCGGATTAATCTACGGTAAGATCGGGCGCAACTTCCCTAAAATAGACGGCGGCAGCATTGACCTGCTTCGCAAAGTTGTAGATGACCTGTCTAATGGTATCGATGACCGCGGAGAGATTTATACCTTCTATCACCCCGGCGCGTTTCACATGGGTTGCTTACGCCCTTGCATGTACAGCCATCATTAATTCACGACACCTTTATTGCACAATTCATTTAAGTCCAATGACCAGAGAAGCCAATTCACAGCAATAATTCTTTTGCACAAAGAAACAATACTGATACCTAACAAAAAAACACTTCAACGTACCTCTATACTCTTTGCCCTACGCAGCACCTATGAAAACTCTCCTCAACTTCATAACAGCTCTCCGCATTATCTCGTAATATGCATTTTAAATAACAGCTTCACTACGTTGCTAAAAGAGTAGAAGTCCCCACCACATCATTCAAAGGAAGAAGGCAGACCCGACGTCACACTATTCACTCTGCCAGGCAGCCTGCTGAATTGTCACCACGATGAAGAGGGAACCGCTAGGTAAGACCCTGCTCAACCCTCACCTACTCCCATACTTCTATCAAGCTTTTATAAATTTTTATAGCGTACTCCGCATACAACACATGAAACTATATTCGACACAATACAGATAAGAGCTTAATGATCTAAAGCTTCTTTAAAGAAATTTAATGCAAGTGTATTAAATCGATCTTTTTGTTCTATTTGAGTCCAATGACCACAGCGACCAAAAACATGCAGCTGAGACTGATCAATAAGCTCAGCTAAACGCAACCCACTAGACACCGGAACAACTTCATCTTCACGCCCATGCACAATCAGGACCTCATTAGTAAGCGACCTAATACGTTCATCAGAACTAGCCAAGGAATCTACCCAGCGCTGCCTTGGCTCTGGAAACATACTTGAGAAAGACTCATGAAAGCCTGGCTGTATACTGGCTTCATAACGCAAGATTGCTAACTCATTAGTTACAAGCGATCGGTCAAAGGCAAAAATATCAAGCAGGCTTCGCATATTTTCAATTGATGGTTCATAACCCCAAACCTCATTCAAACCATCTGTAATCTCAAATTTCGTACCTGCAGCACCCATCAAAATCATTCGATCAATACGATTGGGATATGCTATCGCAGCAGCTATGGCAAGCCCTCCACCAAATGAGTTGCCAACAATATGAGCCTTTTTAATTTCTAAAGCATCCATCAGCCCAATAATATGCTTAACCCAATTTTCCATTGTATATTCAAAGCCTTCCGGCCTATCCGTATAACCAAACCCCACCATGTCAGGAGCGATCACACGAAAACTTTCACTCAATGCAGGTATAGTTAACCTCCAATTGGCATAGGCCGTTACGCCAGGACCCGAACCGTGAATAAGAAAAACAACTGGCCCTTCGCCGCAATCGTGATAATTTGTTTTAATTCCGGCAGCAACAATACTTTTAGAAATTTCTGGATTTGTCATTATAATTTTCCGTTAAATTATTTGGTAATAGTACAGCTTAATATGTAACCAATAACTGGGGGGGGCGGGGTAAGAATAATTTCCTTTAGAAATCCCAAGTCAGCGCTATATTCAAGCTGTCTTGAGCATGCACAACGTCAATTGGTTTAGAGGTATTTGGCTGGCTTGAGTTCGTCATTGTTTCTTCAAAAGAATGCACCCAAGCAAAGTCGATATTACTTTCTTCTGATAACTGGTAAGAAAAACCTACTGTTGAGAATACAGTCGGTATAGCAGGTATAACAGCTAGTACGGTGTCAGAACGAAGTGCTTGTGTCGTAAATCGAGCCCCTCCTCGGAGAGTCCATTTACCAGAAGTAAAAGCTGCACCCAAAGATAACGCCGTTTGGTCACGATAGTTCTGCGGTAGCAATATATTAATATTCTGGCCGTTATTAGCAACGAAGCCCACATTAATATCCTTCATCGCATGCTCTAAAAAGATACGAGAGATATCGGCTGTAATAAGCCATTGCTCATCGGGCTTATAACTTAATCCAAAATTCAACTGAGCTGGCGACTGGAAGTCACGAATAGTGATTTTTCCGGGCATCGAAATATTACCAGCAACTCCGTCAATAGCTGTCAAGGTACCTTTCCCTTCCATATCAGCTATTTTACTTTCCATTGTATACGCTAAACCTAAGGTAAGACCTTTGTTCACCTTGTAAAGCATACCTAAGCGACCAGTATACCCCCACCCATCTACACCACTAGCGACATCCTCACTTTTTGATAAACTGAAGTGCGCGCCTCTAAGATCTGGCAGACCTCCTAAGACTGGAGCTAAACTACCATTTACTCTACCTGCACCCAATAAAGAACCTACCTGATCAGCCCCCATGAGCATTTCTAAATTTAACCCCTGCCAAACGGCATCCACACCAGCACCAATAACAACTTTTTCATTGACCTCAAAGCTTGCGGCAAATGGTATATTTAAGACCAAGAGTCGACTCGAATTTTCAAGATCAGAGATCGGAAGAGCACACGTCTGAACTCCAGTCACAACTAGAATCTCG
>OJAS01000060.1_pt1 | contig 11122 bp, 12 predicted proteins | sample 1590311 | NCBI WGS metagenome assembly OJAS01 (sample SAMN05416833, study PRJEB24817) | seawater metagenome | isolation source: Sea water | place: Canada:Atlantic | collected 2013-07 | reverse complement strand
GCGACCACCGAGATCTACACTCTTTCCCTACACGACGCTCTTCCGATCTGGTACCTACACTAACGGTGGAGGAAAACATTCTTATACCTGCGTGGGCAAATGCGCTATCTGATGCGGAGGCTCGTTTGGCATGGGTGTATGAGCTGATGCCGGAAGTCGAAGCGTTTGCTGGGCGCAAAGCATTACAGCTATCCGGTGGTCAGCAAAAACTGGTAGCCCTTGCGAGAGCGTTGATGACGGGGAGCCATATTCTGTTATTGGATGAACCTTTTGAGGGTGTAGCCCCCGCGTTATCACGTCGATTAGCCAGTGTTTTGCATACGTTGAAAGATGAAGGTCTGACGGTGTTGTTGTCGGAGTCAGATTACAGCCATTCGGCTGATTTGGTTGACCAGATTTACACCATAGAGCGAGGTGCTGTTGCGGCACAGGAAGGAGCGGTAAAATGAGTGATTTTGTTTTTAATTTTCCTAAACAGCTAATTTGTAAACCTGGGTCTGCTAAAGAGTTAGGTGATATTTGTCTGCGTACTATAGGTAAACGTGTTCTGGTTGTGACTGACCAAGGGATTGTGAATGCAGGCTTGTTACAGCCGGTACTCGACACACTTAAAGCGGCGGGTGTTGATGCGCTGGTTTTTGATCAGGTTCTAGCTGACCCTGCTGCATCGATCGTATTGACAGCAACCGAGCAAGCAATCTCTGCCGGTATCGATGGTGTTATTGGTTTAGGCGGTGGCTCATCAATGGATGTTGCCAAATTGGTTGCACTGCTCGCGAAAGGTGAAGAAACATTAGACGAGATCTACGGGGTTAATATGGTGAAAGGGCAGCGTTTGCCTTTGATCCAGATCCCTACGACCGCAGGTACGGGTTCAGAAGTCACGGCTGTATCGATTATTACGGTTGGCGAAGGCGAGAAAAAAGGCGTTGTATCCTCGCAATTGTTACCTGACCTAGCCTTGTTGGATGCCGAATTAACCTTAGGTTTACCATCGATGGTCACGGCGACCACCGGTGTCGATGCGATGGTGCATGCCATTGAAGCGTATACCTCGGCTAGCCCGAACCATAATCTAATTTCTGATGCTTCCGCCAAAGAGGCCTTATTGTTATTAGGCGCTAACATTGAATCTGCGGTGCACGATGGCAGTGACCTTCAGGTGCGCTCTAATATGTTATTAGGGTCCATGTTAGCGGGGCAAGCGTTCGCGAACTCTCCTGTGGCTGCGGTTCATGCCTTAGCTTATCCATTGGGTGGGATTTATCATTTACCTCATGGTTTAACTAATGCGCTAGTACTGCCCCATGTGATGCGATTTAATCAATCGGCTTGTGCTGAACAATATGCTGAATTAGCGCCGTTGGTTTTCCCTCGTTTAGCCAATATCACTGATGTTGCTGAGCGTAGTCATGCTTTTATTGAAGGGTTAGATCAGCTGAACCGTTCATTGGGAATATTACCGCGCCTACGGGATTATGATATTGAAGAATCCGCGATTACTGTTTTAGCGCAAGATGCGATGAAGCAAACACGGTTGTTGGTGAATAACCCACGTGAAGTGACGCTTGAGGATGCGACAGCTATCTACCAAGCTGCATGGTGAGGCCGGTATGTCTGATTTAAAAACATTGGAAACCCGTGCTGACTATCAGCATTTCATCACTATTCCCACCCGTTGGATGGATAATGATGTGTATGGTCACGTGAATAATGTGCAGTACTACAGTTATTTTGATACGGCGGTTAACCGCTACCTTATCGATCAAGGCGTATTGGATATTCATAAAAGCGACGTGATCGGGCTGGTGGTTGAAACCCAATGTCGATATTACAGCAGCATCGCTTTTCCTGATGATGTGATTGCGGGTATTGCGGTGACTAAACTGGGTAACAGTTCTGTTCGATATGAAGTGGGTCTCTTTTTAGGCGATACACAGAAACCGTCGGCACAAGGGCACTTTGTTCATGTCTATGTTGATCGGGCTAGCCAAACGCCAGTCGCGCTGCCCGCAGCGTTACGTGCAACGTTACAGAAAATTGCGGTATGAGGACTTTTAAATGCAATTAAATAATCCTGCTTTATTACAACATCAGTCGTTTATTGATGGCCAGTGGTGTGACGCCAGTAACGGTGAAGTTTTTGCCGTAAAAAATCCTGCTACAGGTGATGTGATTGCCGAGGTTGCTGATCTAGGCGCAGATGAGACGACTCGTGCGATTGCGGCGGCCGAAGCTGCACGCGCTGACTGGAGTGCTTACACAGGTAAAGAGCGCAGCGCATTACTACGTCGATGGTTTGACCTGATTATTGAAGCGCAAGATGATCTTGCGGTACTGATGACGTCAGAACAGGGTAAGCCGGTGAATGAAGCACGTGGGGAGGTCTTGTATGGCGCCTCATTTGTTGAGTGGTTTGCTGAAGAAGCGAAGCGTGTTTATGGGGATATTATTCCGCCACATGGTCGCGATAAACGTTTGTTAGTACTGAAACAGCCAATTGGTGTTGCTGCCGCCATTACGCCGTGGAACTTCCCTATTGCTATGATTACTCGCAAGGTGGCGCCAGCTCTAGCGGCGGGCTGCCCTGTAGTGATTAAGCCATCGGAATTGACGCCGCTGTCCGCGTTAGCTTTAGCGCAATTGGCACAGGAAGCGGGTTTCCCTCAAGGGGTGTTTAACGTTGTAACATCCACAAATGCACCGGCCGTGGGTAAGGTGTTGTGTGCGGATTCTCGTGTCCGTAAATTATCCTTCACGGGTTCTACTCCGGTGGGTAAATTATTGGCAGAACAGTGTGCCAGTAATGTGAAGAAGGTTTCTTTGGAGTTGGGAGGCAATGCACCTTTTATTGTCTTTGACGATGCGGATCTTGATGCGGCTATTAGCGGTGTTATTGCATCAAAATTCCGTAATGCGGGACAAACCTGTGTCTGTACTAACCGTATCTTTGTTCATGAGGCAGTTTATGATGCCTTTGCTGAGAAATTAAAGACGGCGGTACACGCCCTTGCTGTCGGTAATGGGTTTGATGAAGGGGTCGCTATTGGTCCGCTTATTGATGACCGCGCGCTGCATAAAGTTGAAAGCTTAGTTAAAGACGCGTTGGATAATGGCGCTACTCTGCTAAGTGGCGGCGAGCGTTTTGAGAGTGTGACTAATGGTTACCGTCCTACGATTTTGAGTAATGTTGATAATGCTATGCGCATTGCTCAGGAAGAGATCTTTGGTCCAGTGGCAACGTTGATTCCTTTTACTGAAGAAGCTGACGTTGTTCAGATGGCTAATGATACGCCGTTTGGACTGGCTGCTTACTTCTATTCCCGTGATATTGGACGTGTTTGGCGCGTCTCTGAAGCGCTGGAATACGGTATGGTGGGTATTAACGAAGGTATTATCTCTACAGAGGTTGCGCCGTTTGGCGGCATCAAAGAGTCAGGTTTAGGCCGTGAAGGTTCTAAGTATGGTATCGATGATTATGTCGAGATTAAATACCTTTGTATGGGTGTGAATTGATTTAACCCTATAGCTTGTACCGTCCTCATTGCTATATTTGCCCCTTCATTGGGGCTTTTTTTGTATAGGTGTCCGTTGCGTGGCTAATGGGTTATCGACTGGGTGAAGAGGCGTTGCTTTCGATAATCTTTTTCCATAAACTCGAAACATACTCATCATTTTTTGCGTCTAAATAAGGTGTTTAAAATTACCTGTAGGTAGTTTTAATACTAAGCTCAATTAATAACGCTGTTAGCTATCATCGACTGTGTCTAACATTCTGAAAAATAATAATGTTTAACTCTACTATTGATGAGGTCTGGTCGTTAATTTGCGTAAAAAACAGCCCGTTGGCATGCCGTATTTTAGTTTGAATGGTTTTGCCGAAGGGTATTTTAGTTGGTTTTTTAACGCGTGATTGTCCGTGCAATTGGTGCTTTTAAATACTTATTGGCGAATGTGTAAAGTTTCGCTAGCCTAATGAGCGGATTAAGGTATATCTTTTACATATTATCCCGTTATTTGATGGGATCGATTTTTTATATTTTATCTTCAATCTACAGTGCAGCAGTGCTTACCTAACAAGTGTGTATTGTCGAAAAAACGAATGGATCTGGAATTACTTCTTAAACCTATAAAAATTTTAATCACCGGTGCTAAAGGGCAAGTCGGCACGGATCTCACTCGCTTAGGGAAAACAGATTCATTTTTTGAAATTATCGCACTGGATAAGTCCGCGTTAGACATTACAAACGCAAAACAGATCAACGATCAATTGACACACTATCTACCTGATTATGTGATTAACTGTGCCGCATTTGATCACGTGGATGAGGCTGAGCATAAGGCTGACTTATGTTATGCGGTGAATGCAAAAGGTGTCGAAACACTGGCACTGGCGTGTGCTGATCTATCGATCCCTATGTTTCATTTATCGACGGATTACGTATTCGATGGTCATTATGCCAGCGGATATACTGAAGATGATGAGGTTGCACCGCTTGGCGTCTATGGCGATAGTAAGTGGCAAGGTGAAGAGCTGTTGCGACAAGTTTTGCCTAAGCATTTGATTCTGCGTGTGAGCTGGCTGTTTAGTGGACAAGGGAATAATTTTGTTCTTAGAACCTTAGAGGCGGCAAGAACACAGAACGCCTTAGAAGCGGTCAGTGACCGTCGAGGCTGCCCAACATCCGCGTCCGATGTGGCCCGCGTTATTTTGGCTATGTTGAAGCAAGTTCATAATGGTGCTGACGCGTGGGGCACCTATCATTACTGTGGCGCCGAAATAACTAACCGTTATGATTTTTGTAAAGAGATCTTAATTGCGGCGGGCAATTATGAAAACTTTGAAGTAGAAACCTTAGTACCCATTTCAAGTAAAGATTATGTAACAGAAGCTCAAAGGCCTAATACGTCAGTGTTGACCTGTAAAAAGCTTTTGAGCGTCTTCGGTATACGTCAACGCCCATGGCGGCAAGAGCTACAATGGTTGATGCGTGTTATCTATAACTCGCCTAAACAATAACGCTTACCCCCAAGGGATTGGCGAGTGTGTAATGGCGACGGCTAAGATATAAGCGAAGGTAGCGGTTGCGCCAAATAGTGCGGCGAGTTTGATGAGCGGCGTTTTTCCTCTTTTTAGGGCAATGGTACCGAGTACGATATATAGGCAAAGCGCGAGTAGTTTAGCCGTCAACCAATGATCTACAAATGGGTATTTCTGTAGCAGTACTGCCAGCGCTATCGCACTAACGAGTAAGGTAGTGTCGATGATATGAGGCGCAATTTTAACCCAGCGTTTTTCCATCATTTTGGGTTTTATAAAGACCCAAAAGGCTCTCAAAAGGAAAAAGCTGATACTTAATACAATGGCTGTTAGGTGTATATGCTTTATGGCTAAATACATAATGGCGTTTGTCTTCTCTTTAATGATTTTTATATCAATAGGTTGTGAACAAAGGTGACCTAGGTTGCTCCCTTCGCATAAACGAAAGGTGCATCTGGGTTATTCACAGCTTTATTGAATTCTATGCTATTTTAGGGCTTTAAAATAAAGCTTTATGCTATATATGCAAGAGATTCATGTCTAATAACAGAAATCAGACCACAACACTCGTTGATCGCTTTGGGCGGACTGTTGATTACATTCGCCTATCGGTCACAGACCGATGTGACTTCCGTTGTGTCTACTGCATGGCTGAGCAGATGACCTTTTTGCCCCACGCCCAAGTTTTGTCGTTAGAAGAGATTGAGCAGGTAGCGGCCGCGTTTGTTGGTTTAGGCGTCAAAAAAATCCGCCTGACCGGAGGTGAGCCACTGGTTCGCCGAGACGTTATAAAGCTCATTCGCGCGGTAGGGCAGTTAGAGGCAGAGCTCTCTATCACTACGAACGGTTCTCAGTTGTTGGCGATGGCGTCTAGCTTAAAAGAGGCGGGTGTTAATCGGTTAAATATCAGTATTGATAGCCTTAAAGAAGATCGGTTTAAAGAGATGACACGTACGGGTAAATTACCCCAAGTGTTAGCCGGTATCGATGCGGCGCTTGCGGCCGGTTTTGATCGCATTAAGTTGAATGCTGTTGTCATGAAAGGCAAAAATGATGATGAGGTACTCGATCTTATTGAATATGCGCGCTTAAAAGGTGTCGATGTGAGTTTTATTGAGGAGATGCCTCTCGGCCATATCTCGGAACATGATCGCGCAGCGGTGTATTGTTCGAGTGATGAGGTTAAGTCGATCATCAGTGAGCGTTACCCTTTGCACTCAACGACTGAGCGAACGGCAGGCCCCTCCCGTTATTACCGTATGCAGGACTCGGCAAGCCGGATCGGTTTTATCTCTCCCCATAGCCATAATTTTTGTTCTGAATGCAACCGTGTCAGAGTGACGGTTGAAGGTCGCTTACTGCTTTGCCTAGGCAATGAGCACTCCGTTGATCTGCGTGAAACTCTGCGTCAATACCCCGATGATATAGAACGCTTACAGCAGGTGATTATCGATGCGATGGACCTGAAGCCGGAAAAGCATGAGTTTGATTTGAATGACGAGCCGCAAATTGTTCGTTTTATGAATATGACGGGTGGTTAGCTTGCCCCGTCTGTAAACGTTTAGTTTTAAGGATTACTTTCTGATGTCGCATACACCTAAAGATGCTGAATTCACACCGTTGAATATTGCGGTGCTTACCGTTTCTGATACAAGAACCGTTGAGACGGATACATCGGGGCAGGTATTAATCGAGCGTTTAGAACACGCAGGGCACCACTTAGCTACACGTCACATTGTTATTGATGATGTCTATCAAATGCGTGCTGTTGTCTCTAACTGGATCGCTGATCCTGAGATTCACGTCATTATCTCAACCGGTGGTACTGGTTTTGCTGGACGAGACTCTACACCGGAAGCGATACAGCCGTTATTTGATAAAACCATTGAAGGGTTTGGCGAGCTGTTTCGTCACATTTCAGCGCAACAGATTGGGACCTCAACCATTCAGTCACGCGCAGTCGGTGGTTTGGCCAATGGCACCGTGATTTTTTGCTTGCCCGGCTCTACTGGTGCTTGTCGTACCGGGTGGGATGATGTGATTGCGGATCAGCTGGATAGCCGTCACCGACCTTGCAACTTTGTATCGATGCTTTTGACGCATCGTGCAGACAACAGCAACGGGTAGGTGAGTCTATGAAAAGCTGCGACACACAATCTGACTTGATACCGGTTGAGACGGCATTAGCTCATTTGGTCGAAAGATCGACACCGATAACAGGGGTTGAAACTATACCTGTTGCTGAGGCGCTGGGCCGTGTTCTGGCGGAATCTCCAGTTGCCTCTGTCTCCGTACCGCCGGCAGATAATAGTGGTATGGATGGCTACGCACTGAACACATCGGATCTACATAAGGGCGAAACCCAGCTTGTTATCAGTCAGCGTATTCCAGCAGGGGTTGCGCCGCAGCCGTTAACGCCAGGGAGTTGTGCGCGTATTTTTACAGGGGCGGAAATTCCAGCCGGGGCTGATACGGTTGTGATGCAGGAAAATGTGAGCCTTGATGGGGATCTTGCCACGTTCCCGGATGGTGTGGCCGCGGGGGATAATATTCGACGGGCGGGTCAAGATATTAACGCAGGGGATGCGCTGCTTGCTAACGGGGTACGCCTCCAACCCGCTGATCTTGGATTACTGGCCTCCGTGGGTTTGTCTGAGGTAAGCGTTTATCGTCGCTTAAAGGTCGCTATTTTATCTACGGGTGATGAGCTGGTGGAGCCCGGCTTACCTTTAGCTACGGGTCAAATTTATAACTCTAATCGGTACATTCTAACGGGTCTCTTGCAGGGGCTGGGTATGGATGTGGTGGATCTCGGCTGTGTAGCTGATACGCGAGAAGCAACGCTTGCTGCACTCGAAAAAGCTTCGGTTGAGGCGGATGCTATTGTGAGTACCGGCGGTGTGTCGGTAGGTGAAGAGGATCACGTTAAACATTGTGTTGAGGCGTTAGGTGAGCTGGACCTGTGGAAAATCCGTATTAAGCCCGGCAAGCCGGTTGCCTATGGTCGAGTAAAAGACACCCCTTTTATCGGGTTGCCGGGTAATCCGACCTCGACACTCATTACCTTTTGTTTGTTTGCTCGGCCTTGCTTGCTGGGTTTGCAAGGGGCTATCTATCAGCCATCGGTGGTGTTACCGCTACCCGCGGGATTTGAACGTAGCCGTGCCATTCAGCGCCAAGAATATCTTCGCGTGCGCTTTGAGGGCGGGGCACTGATCCCTTATTCAAATCAGAGTTCAGGTGTACTCGCGTCGGCGAGCTGGGCGCATGGATTGGCTGTTGTGCCAGTGAATACTCAAGTGTGTTTAGGGGACCCTATTGGCTTTATTCCTTTCTCCGAACTACTAACGTAGTTTATGACTGAGATCGCTTAATTTTCCTGCAGAGTCGGCGGGAAAACGGTAAAATGTGCCTTTCATTTAAGAGTAGTGCTGAGGAACACATGGCAGACCAGCAAGATCCGTATAAAGAGATTAGACCGTTTAATGATGCCGAAGTCGCAGAGGCATTGACGCATATACTGCATGATGATGAGTTTATCTCGGCGGTAACGCGTTATCAGTTCCCGCGCTTGTCGGATCGTTTAGGCTGGTTACTAAAACCGTTTGTGCGTATCGCTCTGGCAAGAAAAGTCGGTGATGTTGCAAGTATTGCTGATTTCCAAGCCTTAGTGGCTGACTACATGAAAAAAATGATCGCCCGCAGTACTACAAAGTTAAGTTGTAGCGGTATTGATCAATTCGATCCAGACGACGCCTACCTTTTTATCTCTAATCACCGTGATATTGCGATGGACCCTGCGTTTGTAAACTGGGTTCGTTATCAATATGGAATGGATACTGTGCGTATCGCTATCGGTGATAACTTGCTGAGTAAGCCTTATGTTTCTGACATTATGCGCCTTAATAAAAGTTTCATTGTAAATCGTTCAGCCACAGGACGAGAGATGATGAAAGCACTGACGCAGCTCTCCTCCTATATTGATCACAGTATTCAAAGCGGCCATTCTATCTGGCTAGCGCAGCGTGAAGGGCGTGCTAAAGATGGTAACGATACAACAGACCCTGCGATTTTAAAGATGCTTTATATGGCGCATCGCAAGGCGAGAAGTTTCCCTGAACACGTTAAACGCTTAAATATTGTGCCCGTTTCAATCTCTTATGAATATGACCCGTGCGACTCTCTTAAAGCGAATGAGTTGTATGCAAAAGAGGTTGAAGGGAATTATGAGAAATCTAAGTTCGAAGATATTGAAAGTATCGTGAAAGGAATTACTGGCCATAAAGGACATGTCCATGTTGCCTTTGGTGATCCTATTGATGGTGACTTTGATACACCGGAAGCCTTGGCGCAGGAGATTGATCGCCAAATTATCTCTAACTACTATCTGCACCCTTCCAATTTATTGGCTGCAGGGGAAGAGGTGGATGTGACCGATGAGGCGAGAAAAGGGTTAGATGAACGGCTCAGTAACACGGTGTGCGGAGCTGAAGATATTTTGCGTAAAATGTACGCTAACCCTGTGTTAAACCAACGAAAAATTCAGGAGTAACCATGAGCCGACTGACCCATTTGGATGATCAGGGCAACGCAAACATGGTTGATGTGTCCGATAAACAGATAACCTTCCGCGAGGCGGTTGCTTATGCTGAAGTTCAGATGCGTCCTGATACGTTGGCGCTTATTACTGAAGGCGGGCATAAAAAGGGTGATGTGTTGGCGGTGGCGCGTATTGCTGGGATTCAAGCGGCAAAGCGCACCAGTGATTTGATCCCTTTATGTCACCCTTTAATGTTGAGTAAAGTGGCGCTTGAGTTAGTACCCAATGGGGAGCGAAACGTGGTTGAAATCACCGCTACCTGTAAGTTGTCGGGCCAAACCGGGGTTGAGATGGAAGCCCTTACAGCGGCTACGGTCGCGGGTCTAACAATCTATGATATGTGTAAAGCGGTTGATAAAGAGATGGTGATTAGTGCCGTTAAAGTGTTGGCTAAGTCCGGCGGAAAAAGTGGTGATTGGACGGCGGAGAAGGCGACATGCTAAAGGTGCTTTATTTTGCTAGCTTGCGAGAGCGTTTGGGGGTTGAGCAAGAGTCATTAGCACTGCCTGCGGACCGAACGGTAGCCGGTGTTATTGATGCCTTAATCAGTGCGCATGGTGATCGATGGCAGCACGCGTTAAAGGATGATCCTATTTTGACGGCGGTGAATTTAGAGATGTGCGATGTGGCCCAATCGGTCGAAGACAATGATGAGGTGGCGTTTTTTCCACCGGTAACGGGAGGCTAAAATGTCAGAGAAAAGCGCGAGCCCACTACAGTATGTTAGGGCATTCTTCTACTACCTCGGTTTTTATCCGTTGACCATTATTCACTCATCGTTGAGTTTGATTATTAGCCCCGTGCTTAATTTTCAGCAGCGCTTCAAATTTATTACCTTGATTAATTTCTTTTACATTTTTTGGTTACGTGTCTGCTGTGGTTTGGGCGTCAACGTAACGGGGCGCGAGCATCTACCCAAAACGGGTGCGTATGTGGCCGTTGCTAACCATTCAAGTGAGTGGGAAACCCTGTTTTTACAAACCTTTGTGCGGCCCCAGTGTGCGGTTTTAAAGAAAGAGCTGCTGAGCATTCCTTTTTTTGGTTGGGCGTTGGGTTTATTGAACCCTATCGCCATTGACCGTAGTCAGCGCAGAGGTGCGCTTAAACAACTACTGACAGAAGGAAAGTCGCGATTAGAAGAGGGTATTCCTGTTGTTATCTTTCCGCAGGGAACGCGTGTTCCCTGCGGTAAAATGGGTAAATTCAACAAAGGGGGCGCTATGTTAGCGCTCAGTGCAGGGGTTCCCATTGTGCCGATTATCCATAATGCCGGTATTTATTGGCCCGGAAAGAGTTTCACTAAAAAAACGGGTACTGTGCAGGTGCATGTGGGTGAGCCTATTCCCGTTGAAGGGCGGACAGTGGATGAGATTCATGCGGATATGGTGGCTTGGTTGGAAAAGCATATGAAAGAGTTAGGGCTGGTTTAATCGAGAGATCGGAAGAGCACACGTCTGAACTCCAGTCACAACTAGAATCTC
>OJAS01000059.1_pt1 | contig 11189 bp, 7 predicted proteins | sample 1590311 | NCBI WGS metagenome assembly OJAS01 (sample SAMN05416833, study PRJEB24817) | seawater metagenome | isolation source: Sea water | place: Canada:Atlantic | collected 2013-07 | reverse complement strand
GCTCTTCCGATCTCTGATATGTCCGTCAACGGTGGTCTACATATGTCTTAATTGACACCGTTGAGCATTAAAAAACCCGCGATAAGCGGGTTTTTTGGTTTTAGGTGATAGCGTAACTAGTTACACACCGGCACCTAAAAAATCTGTTCGAGTTTGCTCTCAAACCGATCATTAAATTCCTCTATATGAGCGGCAAAAGGAATACATAGCCACTCATGTTCTAGCTGCTTAATCTCCGCGAGGTTGAACGCTTGCTTCTGCTCAGCAAGTGCTTGCTGTAAGCGTTCCATCTGGTATTCCATGCGTAAGGCTTGGTCGCTCAAAGGAGAGGGTTGTGATGATGCGATCTCCAAACGGATGCAGATCTGTCTAAGCTTTTGCTCTTGTTCGCTCAGAATAGATTCTAACGCGTCAGGGGTTTCCGCTATTTTAAGTAGAGTAGCGAACCGTTCCGCGATTTCGTTCTGCATTGGATGTTCAGTTGTTATTTCTTGCGCCCACGCGAGCTGGATGCTAGGCAGTTGCTCTGTGACACATTGGTCTAAAATTGCGTGTTCCAGTTGCTCACAAATGTGTGCTTTTCGCGCTAAGGCTAAATAGGGCTCGGTTTCAAACGATTGTAGCTGTTCTTGTAGCTGTTGCAGAGCCTCTATCGCAGTTTGCACTGTGTCTTGGTTAAAGGCCGGCACTAAGGAGTTTTGGCTTTCGAGTTCAGTCATATACGATTGCGCTTGATCAATCGATGCTTCTAATGCTTTGAGGCTGCAGCCTGAACTCATCATATCTTTAAGCTGCTGACAGGCGTTATCTAATAAAGGCTGTATTGAGTTTGAGGCTGAGTTGGGCTGCTTACCTTCATAGAAGGCTTCAAAGATCTGGCTGCAGTTTTCACGAAACTGGTTCCAAAGTTTTCGTTCTTGGTTGCGCGGTGTTGGTCCAATGGTTTTCCACTGCTGCTGAAGAGCTTTCACCGTATCAGTGGCTTCAGCAAAATTGTCAGAATTGAGTAGGCGAGTGGTTTCATCAATTAAGCTTTGTTTTCTAGCAATGTTATCGGCACGATATGTTTTGAGCGTGTCTTCGCATTGAGTAAGGATAAGATCTAGCTTGGCTTGCAGTTTTTTTCCTGGCGCACGATCAACCGGTGAGTAGGTGCGCCAATCTTGTTTTGTCTGACGGATCTGCTCTTCGTATTGTTTCCACTCTTCGGCACCGCTACCTTCCGGAATAGACAGTTGCTCTAAGCGCTCACATATCAGCTCTCGTTGTTTTAAATTAGCAATACGAAGCTCTTTCTGTTCCGAGAAATGTTGATCACAAGGGGCATAGGCGCTGTCAGATGCTTTTTTGAAGCGCTTCCATAACTGTTGAGAGTGCACTGAATCGGTTGCGTCTAATAGCTTCCACTCTTTTTGTATTCTGCGCACTTCATTCGCACGTTCTTGAACCGTGAGGTCAGAAGCGGACAGTGCTTCCATCTCTTGGCATAAATTCTCTTTTTTAGGTTGAACTGCATAGGCTTGCCAATCTCGCATCTCTTGCAGTTCGGCGCCCAGTACTTTAACTCTATGGGCCAGCGCTGGCGGTAAATTTCCATTTAGACGCTTATTGATCTGTTCTACTTTTTTGATGTACTTATCTGCGTTTCGAATCTCGCCCTGTTGGATAGACTCCGTAAGATTGTCTAGTAAGGTTTTGAGTTCATCATGGAGTTGGCTCTGCTGGTGGTCTTGACGGTCTATTTTGGCTTGAGCGGTCGCTAAAACAGTTTCTAAGTGCACTAATGGTGTCGGTTTTTCATGGTGGGTTGGCCAGCTCAGTTTATTGAGTAGCTGCCGGGCCTGCTTCATCTGTTTATTCAGTGTAGTGGGTTTTATATTGTCGTCAGCGAGGGTGTGAGTTAGGTTGTCGATCTGCTCCGATGCCGCGATATAGATGCGGTAGCATGCGAGCAAGTTGCCCAGCTGGGATTTAATTTTATTAAAGCTTTGCTGCTCTTGTTCGGAGCTAAAGGCTTTAAGTGTTTCCCATTGTTCGCTTATCGCTTGTAATTGGCTTTCAACTTCATTGACGCGATTTTGATCAAGAATCGCTTCGGTGCTTTCTTTTAAAACACATAATTCTGAATAAAGGTGGTGGCTTTGAACGACCTTCTCTTGTTTTAACGCCTCTTCCGCCTGTTGTTGTTGGAGGCGAGCCTCTTCGGCGCTTAATATGTGTTCGCATTGTTGTTGGTATTGTTGAAACCTAGCCCGTTGATCGCTGTTGACGTGGCTTGATAGGGCTTCCCAGTCACTAACCAGTGCGCATAACTTGGCGGCAAAGAGTGGGAAAAAGGCTTGTTCGCTCAGTTGTTCTATCTTGCTGATCAGCAGGGTTATTGAGTCTTGAGTCTGGCGTTTTTCTGCTTCTTGCTCCTCAATGGCCTGAAGTTTATCGCGTGCCGCTTTAAAAACCCCTTTGTCTTTGTTACGTGAAACTTTACAGATTTTATCTAAGGTTTCTGGGCAGTTAATACGTTGTGCGGCTTGGCTTCTATCCGCTGCGCGTTGGCTTTTTTCGGCAATAACAAAAAGGCTGTAATCATCATCTAATTGTTGGATTGCTTGCTGTCTAATCTGTTCATTGCTGCTATTTAAGACAATATGAGTGAGAAAGTTACACTCGCCAATTGTTTTTAGGGCAACCAGTTTTTCGTCTAAAACACACTCTGGAGAGGAGCCAAGTATCAATTGACTAATGCGATGTAGCGATTGTTGTTGAATTGTATCCGAAGTGGTTTGTTTACTGATTTTTGTCAGTAAGCTAAGGCTATTGAGTTTTTCAATAGCGGCCAAACGTACAAGTTCATCCTGATCTTCCAATGCTAATTGAGAGAGGATGGGCTGTGATTGGGGATCAGTATCACGTAATTTTGCAATAGCCTTAATACGTTTATCTGATTTGCTGTGTTGCCAACTGGGTTTAAAAAATCTTACTAACATAACGTCCTAAACATCTCTGGCAGAGGCGCGTATTAAAAGGTAGATATTCGATGGAGCTCCACCTGCCTATAAGGGCACATATTCTAACGTAGATTTGAAACGCTGACAGCGTTGACTTTAAATGAAAATGTCTAAGCGGAAGGATTTTTTTTAGAATTAACACGAGGACTCAGTGTTGACTCCCAGAATACCTAGCTTTGCCGCCCACAGAGAGCGTGTATGAAAATCTTTAATAATAATGTGTGATCACACTATTCGTGGGGGTTAAGCACTGTTGAAGGGTAAGCAAAGGTGTTTTACGTGCTGTAAACGTCCTTTGCTGCACCGGTTTTAGCGATAACTTCTCTGTTGATTGATAAATATTAGGTTCGGACTTCTACATCGCCATCAACATATACCCAAAAACCGTTTTCTTTTCTGAAATTAGACTTCTCATACAAGGTGCCGGTTTGGTCTTCAGTTTCAAACTCAGCTTCAAACTCAACCGTACCCACGTCATCATTGCGGTTTCCTTGCGTAGTCTCTAAAATTTTCAGACCTGTCCAGTTAGTATATTTAACTTGATCAGCAAGAATTTCTGCATCATTGGGGCCTTGTTTTTCAGGCGCTGTCGTATCGATCAGGTAGTCGATAGCGCCCAATGCAAATGCACAATAGCGTGAGCGCATTAGAGCTTCGGCTGTTGGGGCAGGTTTTTGGCCTTGCACAATAGGGTCACAACAATAGATAAATGGCTTGTTGGAACCACAAGGACATGGTTTTTGCATCGCTTCCTGATGATGAGACATGGGTGAACCCTTAACAGTGAAATGTTAATCTGCATGACAGAGAGTTTATACAACGTATATTAGTACTTCTATGACGCTAAATCTCGCTCTAGCGATCAGATCTGCTGTTTTTTCAAGGATATTTTTATGGCACAAGCACCATTAACCTTTTTTTGGCACGATTATGAGACGTTTGGTGTAGATCCAAAACGGGATTGGCCGGTGCAGTTTGCCGGTGTTCGTACTGATGAGCACCTTAATATTATTGAAGAGCCGGTGATGTTCTATTGTAAGCCGAGCGATGATCAGTTACCTCACCCTGACGCCTGTTTAGTAACCGGTATTACACCGCAAAAAGCGATGGAAGAGGGTGTTTGTGAGGCTGATTTTTTTGCGCAAATTATAGAGCAGTTAGGGCGGCCGGGTACCTGTGGTGTAGGTTATAACAGCATTCGATTTGATGATGAAGTGACCCGTTATGGTCTGTATCGCAACTTTTATGATCCTTATGCCCGCGAGTGGCAAAATGGCTGCTCCCGGTGGGATATTATCGACATGCTGCGGTTAACCCGCTCTCTTAGGCCTGAGGGTATCAATTGGCCGGTATATGAAGATGGCTCCCCCAGCTTACGTTTAGAAGATTTAACGAAAGCCAACCAGATCGATCATGGTCATGCCCATGATGCCCTGTCTGATGTTTATGCAACGATCGCGATGGCTAAATTGGTACGCGAAAAGCAACCTAAGCTGTTTGACTACCTACAAAAAAATCGATCGAAACAGGCAATTCAAGCACAACTTGATCCGATTAGTCATAAACCGGTGCTGCATATCTCATCACGCTACCCAGTTCAGCACGGGAATGCGGCCATTGTTGCCCCTTTAGCGACACACCCTGTTAATAAAAATGGGATTTTAGTGTGGGATCTACGTTATAGCCCTGAGCCGCTGATGCGCCTGCCAGTGGAGGAGATCCGCCGGCTGCTCTATACCAAACATACGGAATTGAACGAGAATGACCCGAAGATCGCTTTGAAACAGGTGCATATTAATAAGTGCCCGATTATCGCGCCAGCGGGCATGTTGAATAAGGAAGAGGCAGCAAAATTAGAGATCGATGGTGATACTTGCCGTACTCATCTGCAAATGTTGCGAAGTTTTACTGATCTTTCTAGCAAGATTGCCGATATCTATAGTGAGAGTCCATTTGAGAGTGAAAGTGATCCAGACATGATGTTATACAGTGGGGGCTTTTTCTCACCCACGGATCGTAAGCTGATGGATCAAGTGCGCATGGCGAGCCCGAGTGAATTAGCAGAGATTGATCTGCCGTTTCAGGATGCTCGGCTTGAAGAGATGTTACTGCGCTATAAAGCGCGCAACTGTCCCGCTGTGCTAACCCATGAAGAGCAGATGCAATGGGAAGGGTATCGTCGAGACAAGTTAATTAAAGGCGAAAACGGTCATTTGACGATGGAGCGGTTTTATCAACGATTGAACGAGCTTTATTCCGAGCATGATCAAGATGAGAACAAAAAGCATATACTTGAAGAACTATCGGTTTACGCAGAGGCGATTTATCCATTGGAAGAGGCGTTTGATGAAGCCTACTAGTTGGCTTACTCCTATTTTATTGACGAGCTCTATGGTTATCTCCCCTTGGGGACACACCAAGGAGGAGTTTATCTCGTCTTTAGAATATAAAGTAACGCCCCCCAGTGGAGACTATTACGGTACGGTAAAGGGTGAAACGGCGTATAAAAATTGGCGTCGTGGGGCATTTGATAAAGAGCGGATGGTCGAGGTTGAACCTAAAGAGTTACCCAGTAATCTGCCTCCGCCTGCGGTTATCCCGTTTGCGGAATCGATGCTCAGTGAGGTGAGTGGAGGGGAGTTCAGCAATCCTGCGTTAACCGGTGAAGATAAGGTGTTCTTGCAAATTAGTCGGGATGAGCAAAAGGCGCGCTGTGTGCTCTTAGGGCAGCGTTGTGAAGCTTTCCTTAAGCCGGATGATACGGACTCCGTTTACGCTCGCCCGATTGAGCTGCAAAAGAAAAACAGAAAAATTATCACCCCTGATGAGAAATAAGAGGCGTTGTTAGCCCCCCTTATTTCTGCCGTGTCCTTAATGATTAAGCCTCAGGTACATTGACCCCTTCAGCTTTAAGTCGATTAAACAGCGTGCTGGCTGTATTGGGTTTGCTTGGCGTGGTTTGGGTGAACTTTTTACCGGTATTGCTAACCACTATGCTTCGCGATTGTAGCGCTGTAAAGCAACGAGCGAGGTCGTCTAATGTAATCTTTTCTACCGCAGCGGCGAGACGTTCACGGGTGTCAAAATCGGTTTCCTGCCAATCCAGTTCACGCCAGTAACGCTTAGTTTGTGCTGATAACTTATTATCCTTGCGTGTAATACGAGAGATCACACTGCGTTTAAACTGGGACAATTCCTCAGCGCTCACATTAAGTAGTTCCTCATTCCAGCGGGCAAGAAACTGATCAATGTTTTTCTCTAGGGTTGTGGCGTTTGCTATAGGAGATTGAACAATAAAGGCGATGCCGGGGGTTTTGTTCATCTGTAGCGGCGTGGCGAAAACAATATAACCTAACTGCTTTTCAGTTCTTATATCGTTATAGAACGGCGAGGCGAGCACTTCAGTTAACAACGCTATTTCGGCCCGAGTTTTTACACTATTAGATTCGCCTTGTAGCAACATTGAAATGGCTGAGTCGTTGTGATTGATCTCAAGGGTCTCTTTTATGCGCGGACCTTTAGGGATCTGTGTGGCTTGAATAGGCGTGACCGCTTGGGTATTTTCTTTTAAAAGCTGAGCTTTAATCGTTGCACCCATTGCTAACGCTGTGGTGTTGTCAATATTGCCGTGGGTCAGTACTTTCAGGCGAGGCGCAGCGGTGAGTTGGGCTGCAAAGGTCTTAAGCGCCTCAAGGTCAACCTGTTGAAGTGCTCGGGTTTGGTTAGCGTTATCCCATTGGGGGAGCAATAACTCATATAGTCGATTGGTTGTTTGGTTATAGGGCTTGTCTTTGAGTGCATTAGCCAAACGGTCTGCGTAGGTTTTCTTGAAGATTTCAAAACGCGCAGGCTGAAAGTCAGGTGCCTGAATAGCTGCGATTACTTTGTTTAAGAGCAGATCCAGTTTGTCGTTATAGCCGGACAGACGGACAGTGAAACCCTTCATATGTGGGTATATTTGCGTGCTTAGCCCTGCCAATGATGCGTCATACAATGTTTCATTTAATTGCTCCTGTAGGAGCTCTGTATATAGCTTGTTCATTACCCAGTTTTCAGGGGATGCGTTGGCGACAGGGGTTTGCAGTGTGAAATATAGATCCGCTTGAGGAATGTTAAAGCGTGTTTCAGTCTTGTGCCAAAGGCTAAAGCCGTCGGCTGCATCGATCTTGTGTGGAACGTCCGCTGCCGGCTGTGATGTTAATAGCTCAAGGTTTTCAGCAATAAAGGGGTTGTTTGCTCTAACCGTCATAGTTGGGTCAATGGTATTGACCTTAAGGCGAGCTAACATCTCTGTGCTGAAAGGTGTTTCGGTATAAGGAACATGGTAATAGTGTTCAACTTTACCTTTCTGCTCGCGGTTAGACTTTAAGCTGAGCAGCATGTTGTCTGGGGTTAAGTGCGCTAAGAAACGGTGGATGAGTTCGGAATCATAGTTATCAAAAAGGTAGTTAGCGGAAATGGCCAACTCAGTGGGGAAACGTTGCATTTGGCTGGCTAAGCTGCTGACAAGATGGATAGGTTCAGCTTCTTCCTGAAAACGAAAAGCGATCTCGCTTAACTGTTTCTCCTCTTGATAAAGGGAGGCTTGAACCCCTTGTTTTTTGAGGAGTTCGATATATTGAAAGACTGCTTGAGTGACATCAAGATAGTCATTTTCACCCTGCTCTGTGAGCTGGATGTTTATCATAATGCTTGATTCAGTGGGTAGGTCGTGCCCTTGTGAGGCGGACAAGCCCGTTGCCCAGCCTTTCTCTTTAAGGTAAGAGAGCAGGCTGCCTTTGCCCTCATAGCCGAGTAAGCTGCTGATGTAATAAATAGGTTTTGCTTTCCAGTGGCTGCGGTTTTCAGGTGTTGGAAACGTCAGTGTTAATGAATGAATATCTTTAACCGTTTGAATATTTACTTGTAGCGGCAGTTTGGATTTATCAAACAGCGGTGCATCAGTTGAAAATTCAGCCGCGTTTCTATTTTTAACCGATGAGAATTTACTGCGTACGAGTGCGTCTAATTGCTCGATAGGTTCTTTGCCAAGCACAACTAAGGTCATCACATTAGCTGAGTAGTATTGGTTGTAGAAATCGATCAATTCGTTACGAATGGGACGTTTTTCATCATTATGCAGGGTCTCTAAGTTGCCTACTGCAAAATGGTTGTAGCTGTTTTCTTGGTTCATTACCTGCTTTATCGCGGCATAGCTGCGGCGATAATCGTCTTTTATTTTCGCTTTGTATTCGGAGTGAACCGCATGGCGTTCACGATCTACATATTTCTCATTAAAAAGCGGCGCAATGAAAAATTGCGCAAAGCGATCGAGCGCAGGCTCTAAACTGTCCGAGGTCACATCAAAGAAGTAATTGGTGTTCTCTTGTGAGGTATATGCGTTATGGCCACCCCCATGGGATCGAATATAGTTTTGGTATTCATCCGCTTCAGGGTATTTCTCAGTACCTAAAAACAGCATGTGTTCCAAAAAGTGCGCAAGGCCTGCGCGATCTTTTGGGTTTGCACTGGACCCCACCGCCACATTCATGGACGCCGCTGCTTTGTCTGTTTCTGGGTCTGAGATGAGGAGTACCCGCAGTTGGTTGTCTAAGGTGATCGCTGAGTATTGTTTGGGGTCGATAGGGCTTTTTTTGATCGCAGCATAGATATTTGATGAGCACAGCACACAACCTATAAGTACAACGATAAAGGTGGCTTGTACCCGGTTAATTGAAGCTAACAACATATAACAGCGCCTTATATTACTTACACTAAAGAAAGAAATGAGTTACAGCTAAAACTAAGTGACCAAGAATAGCGCCTAGGGTTCCCAGTGGAAAGTAGGTTTTTCTGCAGCGACGCTTATCGCAATGGTATTCATAGCCGCCAGTGTTACAATCATTAAAACTATTTTCGTTCAGCTTGCAGGAAGGATGCTATGAACAAAGAGAAGGTCATCTTCGCATTTTTCATCGTCTTGGCGTTAACTCTTAATTTTGGCTTTTTTATTGGCGATCTTACTGATCCCGCCCATCATAATGTATTTGAATTTTTTGCCGCACTGGTTGTAAGCCTGATCTGTACGGTGATTAAATTTGGTGACCGTACTCACTTAGGTGCGCTGATGTTAGCGACCTCCCTCGTTGTTGATCTACAGCTTATTGTTGCTGCGGGTATTTGGGGATATGCAGAGCATATTAGCGGTACAGGAATGGACCCATCGACGATGTCGAGCATTATTTCGCTGAGTGGCGGCGCGTTACTCGCCAATATTATTTCAGTGGTCTTGCTGGTGGTTGAAACGGCTTTACTGCGTCGTTAATGGTGTTTACGTTTAATGGTGGCGTTGAGTATTCACGATGAATAATGTGATCTACCTTTTTTTGCGGCGCTTAAAAACGCCGCTGATTACGATGATCGTGGTGTACTCCATATCGATCTTAGGCTTTGTGTTAGTTCCAGGCCAAGATGATCAAGGCAATGTTTACCATATGGATTTTTTCCATGCGGTGTATTTTGTCTCTTTTATGGGCTCCACGATTGGCTTTGGTGAGATCCCTTACGCGTTTACTGCTGCCCAGCGCATGTGGACGTTATTCTGTATCTATGCAACGGTTATCTCTTGGTTATACGGCATAGGTACGGCACTGGCCCTGTTACAAGAGCCTATATTTGGTCGCATGCTTCGTCGCCGCTCATTTACGTCCACTGTAAAAAAGATGAATGAGCCTTTCTACTTAATCTGTGGCTATGGTGTGACAGGGCGGGTTGTTGTTCGTCAGTTGGTGAAGCGAGATGTTCGGGTTGTGGTATTGGATATTGAACCCGATCGGATTGATGAGTTAGAAATGGATGACCTTTCCATCTCAGTGCCGGCTCTGTGTGCCGATGCCTCTCTGCCTGATCTTTTAGATGCGGCAGGATTACAGCATGAGAAATGTATCGGGGTAATGGCGCTGACGAATGATGACCACGTTAACCTCTCTATAGCGATCGCCAGCAAACTATTAAGCCCTGATCGTATGGTTATTAGCCGTACTGAGTCGGATATAACAACCTCTAACTTACATTCGTTTGGGACTGATTTAGTGGTCGATCCGTTCCGCACGTATGCGCAATATCTCTCTTTAGCCGCGCATGAGCCGTATATGCACCTAGTCTATGACTGGATACATAACCCTTTCCATCGACCGCTATCCAGTGTGTATCAACGTACAAAAGGGCGTTGGATTATCTGTGGTCATGGCCGGTTTGGGCGCGCACTCTATCGGGCGTTTGATGAGGGCGAGGTTGACCTGACGGTAGTGGATGTAGATGCGGTAAGTATCGAGGATATTCCGCATCAGGTAACGGGCGTTGGGACGGAAGCGAGTACTTTGCTGGAAGCGGGTGTGATGGATGCGGTTGGTATTGTCGCCGGTACCCCTAATGATGCCGATAACCTATCGATTATCATGACCGCACGGGAGCTGAATCCAAAAATTTTGACGGTTGTTAGGCAGAATATTCATGAAAACAGCTTAGTTTTTAAAAATAGCCGCGCCGATTTTGTGATGGAGCAGGGACGCATTATTGCTAACCGTGTTCTGGCTCACCTCAAATCGCCGTTAGTTCCTATATTCATTGAAGAGATGCAAAACCGTTACGACGATGTATGGGCGCATACATTAATTAACCGTATGAGCAGTGTGGTTGGCCAAAATGAATTAGATTGTTGGGCCTTTGTGGTTGGCGAAGAGGAAACGCCGGCGTTGATTGAGGCGTCACAACAAGGGATTGAGTTGAAGTTATCGCTGTTTTTTAAAGACCCCCATGATCGAAAACGAAATTTACACGCGTTTCCTTTAATGCTTCGTCGGGGCGAGCTGGTTGATATGTTGCCGGGTGAACTGGACATTATTCAGCCGGGAGACGAGATTTTAGTCTGTGGGCTAAATAAAGCGAACAAACGTATGCAGTGGACGGTTAATAACTATAATGTGCTGCACTACATTTTAACGGGGAACGACGCCAATAATAATCTTCTGTCTCGGTTTCTACTAAAATATTTTTAACGGTGTGAGGCGTTTCTTCTGGCTTACTTTCTTCTGGTTTTAACCACGCTTTTTTGGGCGGGTAACTTTGTTTTGGCCCGTGCGTTTTCGGTTGATATTCCAGATCGGAAGAGCACACGTCTGAACTCCAGTCACAACTAGAATCTCG
>OJAS01000056.1_pt1 | contig 11279 bp, 11 predicted proteins | sample 1590311 | NCBI WGS metagenome assembly OJAS01 (sample SAMN05416833, study PRJEB24817) | seawater metagenome | isolation source: Sea water | place: Canada:Atlantic | collected 2013-07 | reverse complement strand
ACGAGATTCTAGTTGTGACTGGAGTTCAGACGTGTGCTCTTCCGATCTCAGGGGTGTGAGCTGGAAATGTTAGCGCCCCACTTAACCTGCCAAGGGTTTACAGACAAAACGCTTAAAATCCTTCATTATTCTTAGTATATGAATCTATCTCTTTCATAAAATAGAGGCGTGTTTTGGATGTGGCGTAACACAATGTTTACAACCCCTGTGATTAGTTCGCTTTTGCGGCTCCTATCTATCATGGTCTTAAAACTCTGTGGCTGGAAGGTTGAAGGGGTGTTTCCTAAAGAGGTGAGGCAGTGTGTGTTAATTGCTGCGCCCCACACGACTAATTGGGATATGCCGTTTTCGCTTATGATCGCTTTTGCGCTGAAGATGCCTTTACATTGGGTCGGTAAGGCCACGATTTTTAAATTCCCTTTTGGTTCTTTGATGCGCTGGATGGGCGGTATTCCGGTTGATCGTGCTAAAACGAAGAACATGGTTGAAGCAACCGTGGAAAAGTTTACGCTCTATTCGGATCTAAAAATAATGATGGCGCCGGAGGGCACCCGTTCGCACGTTTCCCATTGGAAGTCAGGGTTTTACCATATAGCCCACGGGGCAAACGTGCCGGTTGTGCTTGGGTTTATCGATTATAAGCATAAGTGTGGTGGCATTTTAGGTGTGTTTCATACCACGGGTGATTACGACAGTGACCTAAAACGCATACAGGCATATTATCAGCCCTATATGTGATCACCGGTATTTATTTTTGTAGCTGCTTTTCAATAAGGCTTACGCTGTATTCAGACACCGCTTCAGCTTGTTCGTCTGACAATTGATTGAATGTTGTCGTGTGGTGTTTGGTGGTGCTTTTATCGAACTTAATCATCAGCATCACTTTGTAAGGTTTAGGTGCCGTTGTACCTGAATACCTTTCCATCTCTGCGCCGGGCCCTTTCTGCTCATGACAGCTTTTGCAGTAATAGCTATAGATCTCTTCACCTGTTTTCATTCTTTCTGGGGGCGTTTCTTCACAGCCGCTGAGGAGTAGGGCTGATAACAGTAGTGCTGATCTGAAAAAGGTTGAGTGCATGGGCGATAATGGGCCTTAAATGTTTATTGTTATCATAGCTAACATATTGATTTTGGGCTAGCTGAGTCGTGGGCCGCGGTTAGGGCTGTGCTGGCTTATGCGTAAGATGCTGGGTTTAGTAGGGTGAGAGGTTGTCCTGCAAGCGCAAGGGATATGGCGGACAGCAGAAGCCAAGCGTCGCCATTAGCGAGGCCTTTAACAATCTTATCGACCTCGGCACACTGTTGTAAGGCGAGATTGATTTGTACCGTTGAAATACGTTGTGCAGCTTGCCGTGCTAAGGGCTTGCGCTTGCCCCAAATTCTTTCCCGTTGGCAAACCGTATCAAAAGACTGCCCGCTTTGCTGGGCTTGTTGAATCGCCGATAAGCTACGGAGCTCTTTTGATAAAGCCCAGAGCACAATAGGGGGCTCGGTGCCATCTTGTCTAAGGACTTGTAATATTTTGCAGCAGCGGGCGGCTTGTCCATTTAAGGCGGCATCGGTTAAGCCGTAAATATCATATCGAGAACTATCGGATACGGAAGCGATCACATCATCAGCGGTCACGACTTGATGTGGAAACAGCAAGCTTAGCTTACTAATCTCTTGTTTCGCCGCGAGTAAGTTGCCCTCAATGCGGTCACATAAGAGTTGGATCGCTTCTTCGTTGAGTTGCAGGTCAGTTTGCGCTGCCCGCTGTCTTATCCAGTTGGGGAGTTGGGTCGCTTCTACGGGCCATATCTCGACAATCACGCCACAGTTATCAATCGCTTTGAACCAGGCACTCTTTTTCGCTCCACCGTCTAATTTGTCGGCAGTGATTAAGAGAATATTGTCGGGTGCAGGATTGCTGAGGTAGCTTTGTAGAATGTCACTGGATTTTTTGTTGAGCTTTTGGCTGCCCAGCCGTAACTCGATAATCTTTTTTTCGGCAAAAAGGGAGAGGGCGTTGGCGCATTCTAGTAAGTATTCCCAACTAAAGCTGCCATCCACATGGAGTACTTCGCGTTCATTGAAGCCCTGTTGTTGAATATGGTGGCGGAGCAAGTCGGTGCTTTCTTCTAAAATAAGCGGCTCATCACCGGTAATAAAATAGACCGGCGATAAGCTTTTTTTTAGCTGGGCACTCAGTTGCTCAGGGCGTAGCTTCATTGTTGCGTGTTATTACTGGCTAAATAACGACGTAAGATGGTTTGGGCAATGGAGTCGTATAGCTCTCCACGCAGCAGTTCTTCTTGCTCTGAACTGGCCGCGGCGGCATCTTTGTCATAAGTATAGATTCGGTCACGCTGGATCTTAATGTTCTGCGTTAGTGGTTGCCCCTGCCTATCTAAGATCAGCATGGATACCTCAACCGAGATCTCATACTCATCTACGTCGGCACTGCTACTAATGGTGGCGGCACGTCGCTTATAACGGAAATTTGATAAACGGATCTGATAGTTAGCATTGGCTGCTTCAGTAATACCGTTAAATTTCATGTTACGTCGCAGGCTACGGAGTAATTGATTATCAGTATTGCCGGGCGTCAGTATGACCAGTTTTTTATCTTCAGATACATCCTGTATTCCCCGAAGGTGGAAACCACATGCTGATATAAGGCTGAACAGCGTCACTATTAAAATGAGTTTCCCTGTTCCTGCTTTCCACTGTTTAATCATCTTTACTCCTTAACCGGCGACTTGGTTTTAGCCTACAACAATATTAACTAAGCGACCCGGTACAACAATCTTTTTACGAATTGTTTTATTTACCATATGTTTTTGTACGTTTTCATCCGCTAGCGCAGTGTGCAAAACAACATCTTCATCTGCATCAGCAGCGACGTTTATTTTAGCTCTGACTTTACCGTTGACTTGGATAACAAGCTGAACAGTATCTTGGACAAGAGCAGATTCATCAACCGTCGGCCATGGGGCGGTCAGTGCTTCAGTATGACCTAGTTCTTGCCATAGCTGATGGCTAATGTGAGGCACAATAGGTGACAGTAGCAATACGGCTGCTTCAAGCGCCTCTTGCATAACCGCGCGGCCTTGTTCGCTAATATCAACGAATTTAGCGATGGTATTGGAAAGCTCCATTACCGCGGCAATCGCTGTATTGAACGTTTGGCGGCGCTCCATATCGTCACTTACTTTTTGGATAGTCGAATGGACTTTTCGACGAAGCTCTTTCTGCACATCGGTCAGGCTATCTTTATCGATAGCTGCTGATGATCCACCTACATTTAGATGGTCATGAACCTGTTTCCATAGGCGTTTAAGGAAGCGATGAGCCCCTTCTACACCGGTGTCAGACCACTCTAATGATTGCTCTGGCGGTGCAGCAAACATCATAAACAAACGGACAGTGTCAGCACCGTATTTATCGATCATTATTTGAGGATCGATACCGTTGTTTTTTGATTTTGACATTTTAGACATGCCGTCATGCTTTAACGCTTTGCCTGTTGCACGATGGGTGGCGTTGGTAATGCGGCCTTTCTCATCGGTTTCAATGTCAACCTCGTTAGGTGCAATCCAAACTTGTCCGCCTTTATCGTCTTCATAGTAGAAGCTATCCGCTAATACCATGCCTTGGCAAAGTAGGCGTTTGAACGGTTCATCACTATCGACTAAGCCTTCATCACGCATCAGCTTATGGAAGAAGCGTGAATATAATAAGTGAAGAATGGCGTGTTCTATACCGCCAATGTACTGATCAACAGGCAGCCAGTAGTTAGCTTTTTCCGGTTCGAGCATGGCGTTTTCGCTGCAGCGTGAAGCGTAGCGCGCGTAATACCATGAGGATTCCATAAACGTATCAAATGTATCAGTTTCACGTTCTGCCGGACCGCCACAGCTTGGGCAGGTGGTGTTGATGAAACTTTCCATTTTTTTGATCGGCGAGCCGCTGCCATCAAACTCAACATCCGTTGGTAGTACGACGGGTAGCTGTTCTTCAGGGACCGGTAGCGCGCCACAACGTGTGCAGTTGATGACGGGGATGGGTGCACCCCAGTAACGTTGGCGAGATACGCCCCAGTCACGTAAACGGAAGTTGACAGTGACTTTCCCTTTGTTTTTGGCTTCGAGGTCCGCTGCGATGGCTTTAAAGGCCACTTCAAAGTCTAAATCATCATAGCTGCCAGAGTTAACCAACGCGCCTTTTTCTGTGTAGGCTTCAACGCTCAGATCGACGGGGGAATCATCTAATGGACGGATCACTTGTTTGATCTCTAGTCCATATTTTGTTGCAAACTCCCAGTCCCGTTGATCATGGCCGGGTACAGACATGACTGCGCCTGAACCGTAATCCATTAGGACAAAGTTAGCGGTCCATACAGGGACTTCTTTGCCCGTTAGTGGGTGTATAGCGTTGATACCTAACGCCATCCCTTTCTTTTCCATGGTTGCCATATCTGCTTCGGCAACCTTAATGTTTTTACACTCGTCGATAAATGCAGCAAGGTCAGGATTGTTTTTTGCGGCCTGTTGTGCAAGCGGATGCTGGGCTGCCACGGCAACGTAGGTTACCCCCATCAATGTATCAGGGCGTGTTGTGAATACCTCTAGCGGACCGTAGTCAGCTACATCAAAGGTGAGTTCAACACCTTCTGAGCGCCCGATCCAGTTTTTCTGCATCGTGCGAACTTGCTCCGGCCACTCATCTAGTTTATCTAGATCAGAGAGTAGCTGGTCAGCATAGTCTGTAATTTTAAGGAACCATTGGGGGATCTTTTTACGCTCAACTAAAGCACCTGAACGCCAGCCTCGGCCATCGATAACCTGCTCGTTGGCGAGTACTGTTTGGTCGACGGGGTCCCAGTTTACTTCAGCTTCTTTTTTGTAAACGAGGCCTTTATCCATCAACTTAGTAAAGAACCATTGTTCCCAACGGTAGTATTCAGGATGGCATGTGGCGAGTTCACGGTTCCAGTCATAACCAAACCCCATCAATTGGAGTTGATTACGCATGTAATCGATATTTTCGTAGGTCCATTTAGCCGGCGCTACGTTATTTTTCATCGCTGCGTTTTCAGCGGGCAGGCCAAATGCATCCCAACCCATAGGCTGGAGAACATTTTTACCTTGCATACGCTGGTAACGGGAAACTACATCGCCGATAGTGTAGTTACGAACATGCCCCATATGGAGTCGACCGCTTGGGTACGGAAACATGGATAAGCAGTAGAACTTTTCTTTCTGCTGATCCTCTTCGCACTTAAAGCTATCGTTATCTTTCCAATGTTGCTGGACCTGTGGCTCAATCTTTTGTGGGCGGTATTGTTCGTTCATGTTCGTAAATCGTGATGCCTTTGATAGAAAAACCGGCATCTCTTGATGCCGGTTAATAAAAGTTTGCTTATTGGCGTATAGCATACAATATATACAGGTAAGCAAACAGAGTTTCCGCTCATAACGAGGTGGTTTTATGTCGCAAAATAATGATAACCAAAAGAAATTAGCTTCTGAGGACTACGATAGGGTCTTATTACGCCTTACAAAAGACCTTGAAAATACCGAAGCGGGTTCTTGGGATCTTTTACAAGAGAAGATCCATGATGCTGTTGAACTTGAGCTGGCCGCGGAGGAGATGACGCGGGATGAGCTTGATCTGCTTAAGGCTTATTTAGCGAGAGACCTGAAAAAACTAGGGTATTACGCGAATGAAACCGGCGAAGGTTTAGCTGCATGGTTAGGTTTTGATCTGAATGTGCTGGAGCAGACGCTGATTGAGCAGCTGAAGTTGATTGCCGATCAAACCCGTATAGGGCAAGAGGCGCTTCGAGAGCGTTTAGATCATACGGATGAACAATATATGGCGGGCGAGCTGGCGACGGTCGGTACCCTTGAATGCTTAAATTGTGGTACTCAATTTAATCTGTATAAAACGGAAAAAATTAAGCCGTGTAACGATTGTGGGGGCGTGTACTTTAAGCGCGTTTCAGCCCCTTGGCCTAAGTAATTAGACAGAAGGGTGGGCGCTTACCTAAAGTTAGGGTAGCGCTCTCGGTTGTCTCGTTTTCTGCGCTGACCTAAAGAAATCAGCGTGAGGATTAGGGCAAGTAATAAAACAGGCAGCGCCCCATATTGCTGATAGGGTGTTTGCCCCTGCATACCTTGCGCGGTACCGCGTAATACCCCTGATTGAAACTGTGGCAACTGCTGTACGATTGCGCCTTGTGCGTTGATGAGTGCGGTGATGCCATTGTTCGTGCCTCGAATCACCCAACGCCCATTTTCTACTGCCCGTACGCGGGCGATCTGGAGGTGTTGTGCTGGCGCAATAGAGCGACCAAACCAGGTGTCATTCGATACTGTGAGTAACATATCCGCGTCACTCGATGAGGTGCGGACTAACTCAGGGTAGGCGATTTCATAACAGATTGCGGCGCTGAGTTTTGTCTGGCCAACACTGAGCAGCGGTTGCTGTGACGTTGGTAATGAGAAGCTAGACATCGGTAGGTTGAAAAAATCAAATAACCCCCGAATGCTTTTTTCCATTGGTACGTATTCACCAAAGGGTACTAACCGTTGTTTATGGTAAACACCGCTGCCATTGGTGAGTATGGCTAAGCTGTTATGGATAAGGTAACCCTTAGGGTGTTCGCTATCGGGTATGGCGCTGGGTAAGCCGCTGATGAGCGTTGTGCCACTGCTATCGAGGTCATTGAGCAGTTCAGCCAAAGGTGCTGCGACGTAACGAAACAGGGCAGGGATGGCGGTTTCAGGCCAAAGCACCAGCTGAGCATCAAGATGATTGCGGGTGAGCGTTTCATATTGAGTCAATATGTCTTCACGGTAGCCCTGATTCCATTTGATCGCTTGTGCGATGTTGGGTTGAACAATCGCGACGGATAAGCTGTTTTCGCTAGGTTCAGTCCACAAGGGGGGTAATAAGTAGCAGCCAATTAAAGGGAGAGGCGCTATAAGCAAGGGAAGAAGGCTGCGTGACCTAATTAGCTCGGCAATCGCTAAGGCGGTGATTAAAATAGCGCTACTAGCGAGCCAGACTCCGCCGATGGGAAGAAGGTTTTGGTAAGGGGTATCTAAGGAAGCATTGCCTAAATATAACCAAGGGAAGCCGGTAAAAAGCCAGCTTCGAACCCACTCAAATAGTATCCATAAGCCGATAAAACTGAGTACAGGCATCCGTGCGGAAAAAAGCTTTTTCCACAGGTAGAGCTGCACGCTAAACAGTAAAGCTAATGCGGCGACAAAGAGTGTTGTTAAGCCAACAGCTAAGGGCAGGGGGGTTTGACTGTGCTCTGATATGCTGACAAAAACCCAAGATACGCCGCTGCCAAAAAAACCAAGACCGAAGGCCCCGCCCAATAAGGCGCCCTGAGTGGTATTTTTTTGATAGCTGAGTAAGTAAAGCAGTGCCGGCGGGGCAAGTGCAAGGTAGGGGATGTCAAAAGGGGCAAGGCTAGGGGCAATCAATGCCCCTGCAATTAAACATAAGATAAATTGCAGAGGCATCATGTTTACTCTTCTCTGGAAACCTGAAGTAACCGAATGCGGCGTGTATCGGCGGATAGGATTTTAAAGTGGAAGCCGTCTATCTGTACCGACTCATCTTTTTTCGGTAGGTGGCCGAACTGTTGAGTGACGATACCGCCAATGGTATCAAACTCTTCATCGGGGAAAGAGATAGAGAAGTAGTCATTAAAATCATCAATCGGTGTTAAAGCTTTTACAATAAATGCGTTGTCATCGAAAGGTTTGATGTTGCCATCATCCTCTTCGCTATCATGTTCATCTTCGATTTCGCCAACAATCTGTTCAAGCACGTCTTCGATGGTGATTAAGCCAGATACACCACCATATTCATCCATGACAACCGCCATGTGATTGCGGGTAACGCGAAACTCTTTCAGCAGCACATTAAGGCGTTTTGACTCCGGTATAAAGGTCACGTTACGGAGCTTACTTTTTAGATCAAACTGTTCTAAGTTGCCTTCCAGTATTAAAGGCAGCAGATCTTTTGCCAGTAAAATACCTTGCACTTCATCCGGTGTTTCTCCAATCACGGGGAAGCGTGAATGGGCACTGGAGATGATAATCGGTAAAAACTCTTTTGGTGTTTGATCCGCTTCAACGACTACCATCTGCGAGCGTGGAATCATGACATCACGTACTTGCATGTCAGCCACTTGCATCGCCCCTTCCATAATGGTGAGTGCTTCGCTATCTAGCAGGTTGTCATCAGAGGCCTGACGTAAATCGGTTAACAGGTCTTCTCGGCTTCTGGGTTCATCGCTAAATGCGTGGGTTAGTTTGTCGAACCAGCCTTTATTTTGTCCCGATCGATCTTCGCTCATGGTGTGTCTATTCGTCCTTAGTTAGTTTTCTTCCCGGTAGGGATCAGCAATATCTATGCTGGCAAGTATTTTTCTTTCGAGATCTTCCATCTCTTCCGCTTCTTCATCATTTATATGATCGAAACCGATAAGATGCAAGCAGCCGTGAACAACCATGTGGGCCCAGTGGTCGAATAGCGCCTTTTTCTGTTCTTCCGCTTCTTGCTTGACGATATCGGCACAGATAACTAGATCACCTAGTAGCTGTAGCGGGATGCCTTCTGGTACCTCAAACGGGAACGATAGCACATTTGTGGGCTTATCTTTGCCTCGGTAGGTATGGTTGAGCGTTTGACTCTCGGCTGGCGTGACCACCCGAATACAAAGTTCGCCTTCGCTGAGCTGTGTCGATAAGGCGGCATGGACCCATGCGTTAAATTGGGCTTCGGTGGGTAGTTCACCCGCCGTTTCATACTGTATGTCGCAATCAAAACTCATAGACGTTTATCCTGAGTACTGTCTTGCTTTTCAAAACGGTCATACGCACGCACTATATGTTGAACAAGTGGGTGGCGTACAACATCTTTCGCGGTGAACTGGGTAAAGCCTATATCTTTTACACCGTCTAGCACGTGCATGGCGTGTATTAAGCCTGAGCGTGTGCCTTTAGGTAGATCAACTTGGGTTATATCACCGGTGATCACAGCGGTTGTGCCAAACCCAATTCGGGTGAGAAACATTTTCATCTGTTCTCGTGTGGTGTTTTGGCTCTCATCTAGAATCACAAATGAGTTGTTGAGCGTACGGCCTCGCATAAATGCTAAAGGTGCGACTTCAATCACATTGCGTTCAATCAGTTTGCCTACGCGCTCAAACCCTAGCATCTCGTAGAGTGCATCGTATAAAGGGCGTAAATAAGGATCGACTTTTTGGCTTAGATCGCCCGGTAGAAAACCTAGTTTTTCACCCGCTTCAACGGCAGGGCGAACTAAGAGGATACGGTCAACCTCTTCACGCTCTAAAGCATCAACCGCGCAGGCTACGGCTAAATAGGTTTTGCCTGTACCTGCGGGGCCGATACCAAAGTTAATATCGTGCTGCAAAATAGAACGGACATAGCCTTGCTGGTTCTCTCCACGGGGACGAATTAACACTTTTTTGGTACGGATACTGATATCGATATCCGTCACTGTTGGGTTACTCGTAACCTGATCTATGCCGCTTTGCTGAATCAGTAGGTGTATTTGCTCAGGTGATAAACGTTTATCTTGGACCGCTTCGTTATAAAGGCTTTTAAGCATGCCCGAAACCGTTTGGATAATGTCGATATCGCCTAATAATTGGAAATGGTTGCCGTGGTTGCGGATCTCAACACCTAAACGTTTCTCTAACAGTTTAATGTGTTCATTAAACGGTCCGCACAGGTTCGCCAAAAAGGCAGCATTCTCAGGTTCAAGTGTAAGTTTGATCGATTGTGCAGTGCTCAAGCTAAGCCCGCCTTTTGTGGGAAGTTATCGTCCAGTTCCGAGCAGATGAGTTCACCGACCAGTGAGTTAGCGTACGCGTCGAGGATATTTACATCGGCAAAGTGGCCAATTAAATCAGGGTTGTCACAACGGAAATTGACGACACGGTTGTTTTCTGTTCTGCCGGATAGTAGCCCAGGGTCTTTTTTAGAGTAGCCGTTGACGAGGATACGTTGTGCCGTACCCACCATTTTACGGCTGATCTGCTGTGCGTTTTGTACAATACGTGTTTGTAGAATTTTTAAACGCTGTTTTTTTGTTTCGTCATCGATGTTGTCTGGTAGATCTGACGCTGGTGTGCCTGGGCGGCGGCTGTAGATAAAACTGTAGCTGTTATCAAAGCCTATATCTTCAATCAGTTTCATGGTTGCTTCAAAGTCGGCATCCGTTTCATTGGGGAAACCGATAATAAAGTCAGAGGATATCTCAATATCTGGGCGGGCTTTGCGGATACGGCGTATTTTCGATTTATATTCTAGCGCGGTATGGCCACGTTTCATCGCCATTAAAATTTTATCGGATCCGCTTTGAACGGGAAGGTGAAGGAAGCTAACGAGCTCCGGTACCTCGGCATAGGCTTCGATAAGGCTATCCGTAAATTCCACCGGATGGCTGGTGGTGAAACGGATACGGTCGATGCCATCAACAGCCGCTACGCAGCGGATAAGCTCGGCTAAATCGGCGCTATCGCCATCGTGGGTATCGCCACGGTAAGCGTTGACGTTTTGCCCGAGTAAGTTAACTTCTCGTACCCCTTGCTCTGCAAGTTCGACGCATTCGGTAATAACATCATCCAGTGGGCGGCTAACCTCTTCACCACGGGTGTAAGGTACAACACAAAATGTGCAGTATTTGGAGCAGCCTTCCATTACGGAAACAAACGCTTCGGCGCCTTCTACCTTAGGGGCAGGAAGGTGGTCGAATTTTTCGATCTCAGGGAATGAAACATCCACAATACCAACGCCGCCGGCATTGGACTCATTGATCATCTCAGGCAGGCGGTGCAAGGTTTGTGGTCCAAAAATCATGTCCACATAGGGCGCACGCTTGAGTATGCTTTTCCCTTCTTGGCTGGCAACACAACCGCCAATCCCGATTTTGATATCAGGGTTTTTGGCTTTCAATTTGCGCCAGCGTCCCAGTTGATGGAACACTTTTTCTTGTGCTTTTTCACGAATAGAACAGGTGTTAAGCAACAGAACGTCTGCCTCATTAGCATCTTCTGTTAACTCGAGCTCATGACTTTCTCCCAGAAGGTCAGCCATACGCGCAGAGTCGTATTCGTTCATCTGGCAACCGTGAGTCTTAATAAATAGCTTCTTCGCCATTGTTCACCTGTATCTAGCGTGTTTCATTAACTGAGATCGGAAGAGCACACGTCTGAACTCCAGTCACAACTAGAATCTCGT
>OJAS01000052.1_pt1 | contig 11465 bp, 10 predicted proteins | sample 1590311 | NCBI WGS metagenome assembly OJAS01 (sample SAMN05416833, study PRJEB24817) | seawater metagenome | isolation source: Sea water | place: Canada:Atlantic | collected 2013-07 | reverse complement strand
GAGATTCTAGTTGTGACTGGAGTTCAGACGTGTGCTCTTCCGATCTCTTCCACGTACCCGCCCTGACATCACTCGGCAGAAATACAGGACCAAAACGAACACGCTTCAAACGGCTTACTTGAATCTCTTGTGATTCCCAAAGGCGACGTACTTCTCGATTTCGCCCCTCCATAACCACACAGTGATACCATTTATTAGCGCCATCACCATCAAAGAACTGCACATCAGTGAAGCGTGCCATTCCATCGTCAAGCAATACACCATCAGTTAAACGCTTCAAAAGCGCGTCATCCACACTCCCTAAAACACGTACAGCATATTCGCGATCAATTTGAGCCGACGGATGCATAAGCGCATTCGCAAGGTCACCATCCGTCGTGAACAATAAAAGACCTGATGTATTTATATCTAAACGACCAATGGCAATCCAACGCCCTTCCTTAAGCGGCGGCAAGTGGTCAAACACGGTTGGGCGCCCCTCTGGATCATGACGCGTACATATTTCACCGACAGGTTTGTTATATACCAACACCCTGCGTTCAGCTTGCTTATCAAAGATAAGATTAACAAGCGATCCATCCACCGACACAACATCACCTTCTGCTATGCGGTCACCTAAGGTAGCAACTTGATCATTAACGGAAATTCGCCCGTCTTTAATCCAACGCTCCATCTCACGACGTGAGCCTATACCGGAGCGCGCCAAAACTTTATGTATTTTTTCATCTGACATATGACGCACCTAACATTTATCTAACAACTTACAAAAAATATCATCAATAAACGACGAGGACACAGCCCCCCCCTTATTGATAATAATAAAACAAACATTAAAACCAACAAAAAAGCCCTTTCAGCTAAGGAAAGGGCTCTTATTTATAAAAACGCGACCCAATAATTAAATGAGGCAATCGTCTTTAGTAAATCCTTTTTCAAAATAAGCCTGGAAAGCTAAAGGCGTACGGCCACGACCTGACCATTCATGTTCAACACCTTCATCATCTACAACGCGATATTTTGGCTGAACCTTTTTCTTAGGCGCAGCAACCTCACCAATCATACCCATGAGATCATTCATATCCACGCCTGCTTCTAACATGCTTTGGCGAATCGCTTCAATCTTTTCAAGCTTTTCCTGTTCAGCTGCCTGAACTGCAGCTTCCTCTTCACGTCGATCGTCCGCAATCACAGTCAAATCAGAGATTACTTTTTCGAGTTCAGAAACACTAAGTTCCTGACACTGTTTACGAAGAGAATTTTTGCGCGTTAGAATTTTTAAAAAATCAGACATTTCTCATACTCATCGAATTAAATAAATAAAGTGATTATCGTTATAGGTAATAAGGAACTCAGTATAAACAATAATATTAAATTATGAAAAGCTAGTAATATCTCCCGCCCCTTGTCGAATAACCTCAGGCACCTCTTCAACAAGATTAATAACACTGGTCGCTTCCAAACCGCAGTATCCACCGTCAATAATAAGATCAACCTGATTTTGCAGCAACTGCCGCATTTCATAGGGATCCATTAACGGGGTTCCATCTCCGGGCATAATTAATGACGTACTCATAATAGGTTCACCCAGCGTTTCAGTTAATGCCAACGCTATAGGGTTATTTGGTATACGAATACCTATCGTTCTTCTTTTAGGATGCAAAAGGCGCCGAGGCACTTCTGAGGTCGCTTTAAGAATAAACGTAAACGCACCAGGTGTATGTGCCTTTAATAAACGGTAGTTAGTATTCTCGACCTTAGCGTAGGTACTTATCTCACTTAAATCACGGCAGACCAACGTAAAATTATGTTTATCATTTAATTGGCGTATTTTTTTTATCCGTTCCAACGCTCGCTTATCACCTAGATGACAACCTAATGCATACGCACAATCTGTAGGGTAAATAACAACCCCACCATTATTAATGATTTCAACCGCTTGATTTATCAAACGCTGCTGAGGGCTCTCAGGATGTATTTGAAAAAACTGACTCACAATCTACCTTAGATAATTATCAAAAATAACAATGACCGATTATAACTTATCTATATCATTTTACGTATTAAACCGGATCAATAAATCACAATAAATAATTTAACACGTGATTTACATTACTTTTCAATGGTGGATATTTACCTAGGTCCGTCCATGTATGCCCCGGAGAATGAAAATCACTCCCCGCTGAAATCATCATATTTTTCTCTTTAGCGATACGCAGCAATTGAAAATGATGGTCCGGCGTCATCCCAGGATAAGATACTTCAATACCATCCCCCCCGGCTTCAGTAAAATCGTTAATCGCGCCACGCAGTTTAGTAAATGTCATTTTATATTTAGTCGGGTGCGCCAAAATGGAAACGCCTCCTGCGTTTTTAATAACGGACAGCGCTTCCACCAGCGATGGCCACTCCATTTTTACATCACCTTTTTTGCCTATACCTAAATATTTTTTAAATGCCTGCTGCTCTGTACTGACCAACCCCTGCTCCAACATAACCCGAGCAAAATGCGGACGACCAATAACACCTTCACCCCCTTTCTCTTTAGCGGCCAAATAAAGATCGGGCAATCCCATGGTCATCAACTGATCCGCAACCTTTCTTGCCCTTGCCAACCTTAAGGCCGAAAGGTTCGCTAGATAATCTTTCAACTCAACGGACGTCACATCCAACCCTAAACCAACAATATGCAGCACGCGCTGATTCCAAGTGCAGGTAAACTCAACGCCAGAGATCAAACGGATCCCTTCTAGGTCCTCATCGCTAAATTGCGCAATTCCCGCCAGCGTGTCATGGTCAGTAATCGCCAAGACTTCGATCTGCCGCTCCTTCGCTCGCGCCAATAAAACGTGCGGCTCAAGTGCCCCATCTGACGCGGTTGTGTGGCAATGTAGGTCGTATTTAGGTAATTCCATATTTATTCACTGTTTATATAAAGTTCAAGCAACCTTATAATCCAACGTTAACCCACTAGATTAAGGCGACCATGAAGCTTTTATTAGATTTTTTACCGATCATTATCTTTTTTATCGTATACAAAACGACTAATGACATTATTTTAGCCACGGCTATCCTGATACCAGCAACGCTTTTACAGATGCTATATACATGGATACGCACGCATAAGATCGAAAAGATGCAATTGGTCACCTTAGCGTTAGTCGTCATCCTTGGTGGCGCTACCGTCCTATTTCAGGACAAGACCTTCATCCAATGGAAACCGACCGTTGTAAATTGGTTATTTGGTATAGCGTTTTTAGGTAGCCAATTTATTGGAAGTAAAACGATTGTAGAACGCCTGATGGGAAGTAACATCTCCCTTCCCGGTTTTGCTTGGCGTACGCTCAACATTGCTTGGGTCATTTTCTTCTTAGCCATGGGCGCGCTTAATCTTTATGTCGCCTATTCCTTCAGCGAAGAAACATGGGTCAACTTTAAACTATTTGGGATGCTAGGTCTCACGGTGATTTTCATTATCGCTCAAGGTGTCTACCTTTCTCGCCATATTGAAAATACAGAAAACAACGATTCAAATAATTAAGGATATATCTGTGTATTACGCCATTATTGCAGAAGATAAAGAAAACAGCTTAGAAAACCGCCTCGCAGCACGCCCTGAGCACTTACTACGACTAAAAGATTTAAATGCAGAGGGCAGATTACTCATCGCGGGCCCTCACCCAGCCATCGACAGCGAAGACCCTGGCGCTGCGGGCTTTACAGGCAGTTTAGTCGTTGCTGAGTTTCCATCATTAGCCGATGCACAGCAGTGGGCAGATGAAGATCCTTATATAACTGCGGGTGTTTACAAAAAAGTTACTGTTAAGCCGTATAAAAAAGTACTACCCTAGTACATAAGAACGCTATAATACTGGTACAACTATGAACTAAAGACTAAGAATGCGCCTACAATGTAGATAAAGCAAACTTAGTTGAGCGTTGCCTTAGATGAGCATAAGTAAGCAATTAGTCCAAAAATATGACTATTTTTCTGCTATTTATCCTAGGTTAAGGTAGGAAGAGTTGTAATAAACAGATTAATTCTTATTATTCCTAATTACAGAATCCAAATCGTATTTCAAGGACAGCTAAAATGAAAAAATTCGCAATCGCTTCAGGCTTAGTACTCGCTATGGGCCTAGCAACAGGTGCTCAAGCTCACCCGGAGAACGCAGGTTACTGGGATGAATCACCAACGTCTACAGTATGGAAAACAGGTACTGGTGGATGCTGGCGTCATGGTTTCTGGGAAGAGTCTGATGCAATCGAAGGTTGTGAGGGCTACAAAGCGCCAATGGCAGAAGCTCCAGCTCCGGCTCCAGCTCCAGCACCTAAAATGATGAGCACTGTTGAAAAACACATCGTATACTTCGATTTTGATAGCTCAAATCCTGGCGATGTAAGTGACATCTCTAGCTATGTTAACTCTCTTAAAGAAGTAACTAGCGTTAATCTTGTTGGCCATGCTGACCGCATTGGTGCAAGTGCATATAACGATGCGCTTTCTCAGAAACGTGTAAACGCTGTTGCTAAAGCACTACAGGCAGGCGGCGTAAGCGCTTCTGTAATTAGCACTGGCTACATGGGCGAAAATGCACCAGCTAAATCATGTGAAGGCCTACGTGGCACTAACGTTGTTGACTGCCTACGCGCTAACCGTCGTGTAGAAGTTGAGATTTCTGGTAAAAAATAAGCGATAAAGTCAGCGTACTTTGTTGCTAGAGAGGCACCTTTAAACAAGGTGCCTTTTTTTTATAACAATAAAATAAAGGCTGATGATGAACACACTAACAAAAGTCCTCCCCTTTCTATTTTTACTGTTAAGCGCCTCTGTTTTTTCTGCTGAAGCCTATCAAGATCAAAAGGTCGTTTACCATATCAATTATGATGACCCTACCCGCATCTCCGCCACGTTCTCGAATATAGCGAATCATATAAATCAACTGGGTGAAGATCACATCACCGTTAAAGCGGTTATTCATGGCCCTGCGATTAAATACTTTATTGAAGCCAGCCACGATGACGCTAAACAAATTGCGCTCGATTCACTACGTTTAAATAATGTTCAATTCATTATTTGCCGTAACAGCCTTGAAGGCTTTCATGTGACCCGTGAAGACCTCTATGAGGTTGAAGCCGACGATGTTGTGCAAGCAGGACTCCCCGAGATTGTACACCTACAGCAGCAGGGCTATTTTTACGTTCGCCCCTAACAAGGGATGACACTGCGGTGACACGACAGACACAAAAAAGGTGGCACATGGCCACCTTTTTTAGTGATGCGATGACTATAGGTTTAACCAACCCATACCCGCGCATTTCGGAACATACGCATCCACGCCCCATCATCAGCCCACTCATCCGGTGCCCAACTGTTTGTCACAGCTCGGTACACACGTTCAGGGTGCGGCATCATGATAGTGACACGACCATCGCTATTCGTTACACCGGTAATCCCTGCAGGAGAGCCATTAGGGTTAGCAGGATAAGCTTCAGTCTGCTGCCCATAGTTATCCACATAACGTAATGCAACCGCATTTGCGCCCTGTAGATTAGCCAGATGAGTAGCGTCCTCAAACTCAGCACGCCCTTCCCCATGAGCGATTGCGATAGGCATACGAGACCCCGCCATGCCCTGCAAGAAGATAGAGTTCGACTCTTGCACCTCAACCATAGCTACACGCGCTTCAAACTGCTCTGAAACGTTACGTACAAAGTGAGGCCACAAATCAGCGCCAGGAATCAGTTCATGCAGGTTAGATAACATCTGACAACCATTACAGATACCTAACGCAAAGGTATCTGTACGGGCAAAGAAGGACTGGAACTGATCACGTGCACGTGCGTTGAACAAAATAGATTTCGCCCAACCTTCACCCGCGCCTAATACATCCCCATATGAGAAACCACCACAAGCAACAAGCCCTTTAAACTGATCAAGCTCAACCCGACCCGAAAGGATATCGCTCATATGCACATCGATAGCGGCAAAGCCTGCGCGATCAAACGCAGCAGCCATCTCGATTTGGCCGTTTACGCCCTGCTCTCGAACAATGGCAACCTGCGGGCGAACTCCCGTACTAATAAACGGTGCAGCAACATCTTCGTTTTGATCAAAGGTTAATGCGCTGTGAAGTCCTGGGTTCTCTTTATCATTAATGCTATCAAACTCTTGTTGCGCACACGCGGAGTTATCACGCAGCGATTGAATCTGATAAGAGGTTTCTGCCCACCAACGCTGCAACTGCGTCCGGCTTTCGGCGTAGACCTCTTCCTCATCAAAATGGAAACGCAACTCATCATCTAAATTAAGAGAACCGATCACTTGGGTTACATCACCTAGACCCGCCGCATTCAATTCAGTTAACACGGTACCTAGATCGTCACGCTTAACCTGAATAACCGCACCCAACTCTTCAGAAAAGAGTGCAGCCGCCAGCTCACTTTTATCAGCCGCCAGCATATCTAGATTAATATCAACACCCGCATGTCCAGCAAATGCCATCTCAGCAACCGTGGTAAATAAACCACCATCTGAGCGATCATGGTAAGCAAGCAACAAGCCCTGCTCATTCAACTCTTGAATGGCCGCGAAAAATGCAACCAGCAGCTCAGGCTGATCAACATCAGGGACGTTTTGACCCACTTCATTATAAACTTGAGCCAAGGCAGACAAACCAATACGGTTCTGGCCCACACCTAAATCAAGCAGAATCAGATCCGTTTCACCTTTATCCGTGCGTAGCTGCGGTGTGAGCGTTTTACGTGCATCAAGCACTGGCGCAAAACCGGTAATCACCAATGACATCGGCGCCGTCACGGACTTATCTTCGCCCTCATCATTCCATACGGTACGCATAGACATAGAGTCTTTGCCGACAGGAATCGTCATACCTAGTGCTGGACATAACTCCATGCCAACGGCTTTTACCGTATCGTAAAGTTTTTCATCTTCGCCCGGATGGCCTGCGGCACACATCCAGTTGGCCGATAGCTTAATATCTTTTATCTCGCCGATACGTGCAGCCGCCATATTGGTAATCGTTTCACCAATAGACATACGCCCTGACGCCGGTGAATCAACAAGCGCAAGCGGCGTACGCTCACCCATCGCCATAGCTTCACCAGCATAGGTATCAAAAGAGGCGGTTGTAACCGCGCAATCCGCAACAGGCACCTGCCATGGGCCGACCATTTGATCCCGTGCAACTTGCCCGGTGATGGAACGATCGCCGATGGTGATTAAAAAGGACTTAGACGCGACTGAAGGCAGCTTCATAACACGTTCTGCCGCTTCTTTTAGGTCGATGGCGCTCGTATCAAAATCAGGCACTTGATATGTAATACGCTCGACAGAGCGATGCATTTTTGGCGCTTTACCAAAAAGAACACTCATCGGTAGATCAACCGGTTTATTTTCGAAATGCGTATCACCTAAGGTCAGGTGCATCTCTTCGGTTGCTTCACCCACAACAGCATAAGGGCAACGCTCACGTTTACAGATCGCTTCAAAACGCGCTAAGTTTTCTGGCGCAACCGCCATAACATAGCGCTCTTGCGCTTCGTTACACCAGATCGCCAATGGCGACATACCCGGTTCATCATTATTAACATTACGTAACTCAAAGTTACCGCCACGCTCACCATCTTTTATAAGTTCAGGAAACGCGTTAGACAAACCACCCGCCCCAACATCATGGATAAACGCGATAGGGTTGTCATCGCCTTGCTGCCAGCACTGATCGATGACCTCTTGGCAACGACGTTCTAACTCTGGGTTATCACGCTGTACTGAAGCAAAGTCTAAATCGGCAGAGGAGGTACCTGAAGACATAGACGACGCAGCACCGCCCCCTAAACCGATCTGCATGGCAGGACCGCCTAAACAGATAAGCTTTGCGCCAACAGGAATCTCGCCTTTTTCCACATGACTATCGCGGATATTACCTAAGCCACCCGCTATCATAATAGGCTTGTGATAACCGCGAACCTCTTCGCCCGCCGCACCATTTACTTTTTGCTCAAACGTACGGAAGTAACCCGTTAAGGCTGGACGACCAAACTCGTTATTAAACGCCGCACCACCAATCGGACCTTCCAACATAATATCGAGCGGTGTAACAATACGGTCAGGTTTGCCGTATTTAGATTCCCAAGGTTGTTCAAAACCGGGAATATTAAGATCGGAAACCGTGAAGCCGGTTAAACCCGCTTTAGGCTTAGAACCTTTACCCGTCGCACCTTCATCTCGAATCTCACCACCCGACCCTGTCGCGGCGCCTGAATGGGGCGCAATCGCTGTAGGATGGTTATGTGTTTCCACTTTCATCAGGATCTGAATATCTTCCTGATTGTAGCTATATTCTTTACCTTCAGGTTTCGGGAAGAAACGACCTGCCTTACTCCCTGCCATAACCGCCGCATTATCTTTATACGCGGACAATACATTCTCGCCGCCTAGCTCATTCGTGTTACGGATCATCGCAAACAACGATTTATCCTGAGCTTCGCCATCAATATCCCATGACGCATTAAAGATCTTATGACGACAATGCTCTGAGTTTGCTTGCGCAAACATCATCAGCTCCACATCGGTTGGATTACGTTTTAGCTCGATAAAACTATCAACTAAGTAATCAATTTCATCATCAGCCAATGCCAAACCCAGTTCGACGTTCGCAGTAACCAAAGCGTCACAACCACCGGACAAAATATCGACCGTCGTTAAAGGCTTAGGCGATTCTTCTATAAACAAAGCGGCCGCATCATCTATACTTGATAATACTGTTTCAACCATGCGGTCATATAATACAGCTTTAACGGCATCAACATCGGATGCAGAGAGCGCTGAAGAGGCATTCACATAATACGCAATACCGCGTTCTAAACGTTTAATCGAGGCAAGACCGCAGTTATGTGCTATATCAGTTGCCTTCGATGACCAAGGCGATATGGTGCCTGGCCGAGGCACTACTAGGAACAGCTGACCAGAAGGTTCTTGAGCCTCTGCTTTAGGCCCATAACGCAAAATACGTTCAAGTACTTGTTGCTGATTTTCCGATAATGCTTGTGACTGATCGGAAAAATGCATAAATTCAGCATACAAGCCAGTAACGGCAGGAACCTTTGACTGAATACCAGATAGTAACTTTTCATGACGAAAAGCAGAAAGAGCAGGTGCTCCGCGCAGTGCCAGCATCTCTAATAGAGCCTCTTGATAGCTGCCTACGTTAGGCAGTAGTTACAGGAGAATGATAGGCTGTGAATTTTACAGAAACAGTTCGCTGGATACCAGAAAAGCAGCAGTATGTTTGATATTAGTCGTAAAAAAGATGCCATACAGGCGCTGGTCATTTTTTTAATGTTCTGCATTCCGGTACTTTTAAGCTGGAATAGCAAAACTCAGCTCGGCGCCATCATCGAGTCGGGCAGCCTGAAAATGGTTACTCGCAACTCCCCTAGCACCTATTTCATTGAAAAAGGGGAACCCGCTGGTTTCGAATATGACTTAGCGAAAGCCTATGCCGAACATTTAGGCATCAAGCTCGAACTGGTTCTACCGGAAAGCTTTAGCGGTATATTTTCAACCATGAAAGCACGGAATGGCCACATTGCCGGCGCGATGCTCACCGTTACTGATGACAGGGAAAAAGCCTTCGAGTTCTCAGCGCCCTTTCTCACGACCACGGCCGCCGTGGTTTACCGTACAACAAAAGGGGTCAAGGCTCCCAAAGATTTAAACGACTTAGTTGCCAAAGATAAGACAATCTTAGTGCTGGCAAATAGCAGTCACGCAGAACTTCTCGCACGATTACAAACAACACACCCTACACTCAAATGGAAAGAGAGCAGCGAACACTCGGCCGTTGAGTTACTTGAGAAACTACACAATAAAGAGATCGACTATACCGTCGTTGATAGCATCACTTTTGATGCGCAAAAATCCTTTTTCCCCGGCCTACAAAAAGCCTTTGACTTGAATGAACCACAAGATTTGGCATGGATACTCAACCCCCATAGTGACCGCAGCCTAAAGAGCTCCGTCGATCGCTTTATGGCGCTTGAATCCACCCAAAAATTAATTAAAAAACTAAAAAAGAAATACTTTAATCGCTTCAATCCACTCAACTTCTACGACACAGCCTCCTTTAAAGAGGATATGGAAGAGCGATTCCCAAAGATCGAACAGTATTTTTATATGGCCGAACAAGAAACCGATATTGACTGGCAACTGCTGGCTGCGATTGCCTATCAAGAGTCCCACTGGAATCCAGATGCGGTTTCGCCCACCGGCGTAAAAGGCATCATGATGCTAACCAATGATGCCGCATCAGAAGTGGGTGTTACTGATCGTACCGACCCTCAACAAAGTATTATTGGCGGCGCTCACTACCTCGTCAGCGTAATGAACAAGATCCCTGAGCGAATAAAACAACCTGACCATACCTGGTTTGCATTGGCAGGCTACAACATTGGTTATGGCCACTTAGAAGACGCGCGTGTACTCACCAGCCGGGCAGGCCTAAATCCAGACAAATGGGACGATGTAAAACAACATCTCCCCCTATTAACAAAAGAGAAATACTTCAACACCGTACGCTACGGCTATGCCCGTGGTTATGAACCGGTGCACTATGTCAGCAACATCAGAAAGTACATGAAACTTTTAAGCTGGGAGGTCCAAGTACGTCAAGCCAAACGCCAAAGCGAAGAAGCGGATATGAACCCAGATCACCCAAGTTGGGATGACACGACCGTCGTAGAGGATATTTTACCTACGCTATAAATCTAGCGTACTACTTGGCCGAGCTTTGCTGCTTTTTTCTCTGCGCGGCGGCGCTGGAAAAAAGCACTGATTTTTTGACGGCACGCATCCGCTAAAACACCGGAAGTCACCTCGACCTGATGGTTAACCCAAGGTTGTTGAAATAACTGACAGTTACTATCAACCACACCCGCCTTTTCTTCGCTTGCGCCATAGATCACACGGCTCACCCTTGAGTGCACAATGGCACCCGCACACATAGTACAAGGCTCAATGGTCACATAGAGCTCAGCCCCGACTAAACGATAGTTTCCAACCCGTGCAGCCGCATCTCTTAACGCCATAATTTCAGCATGAGCAGTAGGGTCATGACCGCTAATCGGGTGATTCCAACCTTCACCCACAACCTCACCATCGAGAACAACGACCGCCCCCACGGGCACCTCTCCTGCATTTTCTGCGTGATCAGCTAAGGCTAACGCTTCATGCATCCATAACAGGTCTTGTTGTTTTTGCTCACTCATTAATGTTTACACCCCATTGCGTACGGCGACAAACCCTACGCCTTTTCAGTCACACAGGCCCGACCACGTCACCCTGACAAGTCGTAGGGTTTGTCGCCGTACGCAATGGGGTGTAAACATTAATGAGTGAGAGATCGGAAGAGCGTCGTGTAGGGAAAGAGTGTAGATCTCGGTGGTCG
>OJAS01000050.1_pt1 | contig 11715 bp, 10 predicted proteins | sample 1590311 | NCBI WGS metagenome assembly OJAS01 (sample SAMN05416833, study PRJEB24817) | seawater metagenome | isolation source: Sea water | place: Canada:Atlantic | collected 2013-07 | reverse complement strand
TACGAGATTCTAGTTGTGACTGGAGTTCAGACGTGTGCTCTTCCGATCTCCGGTCGCTTTCACAAAGCGGCGTAAAAAGGTTCGCCCAGTTAGATGGGATTGATCCGCCAATTGCTGAATAACAACGGTCTGCTGAAAGTTACGCTGTAACTGATGTTGCGCTTTAATAATAGCCTCATCACCATGGTCAAGTTTGGGCGAAAAACTCTGGTAATAGCTTTGCTCTCGCGGACCCGTGTCCACAATCAGAAACTTACCCAACTGGCGCATAATCTTAGAATTAGTAAACTGCGCGACCAACTCCAAACCTAAGTCGATCCAGCTCATTAAGCCGCCCGCCGTAATAATATCCGTATCGTTTATGAGCAGTTTATTCGTATTAAGCCCAACCGCCGGAAATCGCTTCGCAAAATCATCCGCTAACGCCCAGTGCGTCGTCACCTTACGGCCATCTAACAAACCGGTTTCAGCCAATACAAATGCACCAGCACAGACCGAGCAGATGATCGCTCCATTTTTATGCTGCTGCTTTAACCACGCCAGCAGTGCGGGTTGAGGTTTTGAATAGTAGCTATCATCTAAACAGGGCGGTAAAACAATGACATTAAGCGGCTTAAACACCCCCTGATCACCCTCCTTAAGCTGCTGGCTATCACACATTGAGGTGTTAAATACATCACCTAGCTCGTACTGTCGACAGATCTGATTCGCAAGATAAAACTGCTCAGCAATCCCTTGAACCGCCGAAAGCAATGCGCCAGGATAATGCACTATACCTATCTCAACCTGCTTTATTGTCATATTCAACCTCTTTTATGCCAATTTCGCCCTCAGTATATGGTTTAAAATCATCGAATAATAGGGATCGAGGATCTAACCATCGTTCCACACTTAGAATTCAATTAGCCACATAAATTGATAGGAAAGTTTTTATGACAACGTTAACGACTATTCGCGATCTTGCCGGTCTTGGACATGAAGCAAGCTCAGTGCAGGAATCCGCCCTAATTATCATTGATGCGCAAAATACGTACTGTGAAGGGGTCATGAAGTTAGAGGGCGTAGAAGCCGCATTAGTTGAATGCAGAAAGCTTTTAGAGCGTTTCCGTCAAGCGGGCCGACCTATTTTTCATATTAGACATGATGCTGGCCCCGGCACACCTTACGACGTTACAGCGCCGATTGGCCAAATTGCTGATGTCGTTGCACCGATTGACGGCGAAGCGGTTATCACGAAGAACTACCCAAACTCCTTTGCACAAACGGAGCTAGAGGAACTGCTGCAGAAAGCCGGCGTTAAAAACCTAATCTTAGCCGGGTTTATGTCTCATATGTGCGTAAACTCCACGGCCCGCGCCGCTTTCACCTTGGGCTACAACCCTACAGTCGTAGCCTCTGCAACAGCAACACGCGCACTACCATCAAAAGTAACAGGGAAAGATGTTCCCGCTGCACAGATCCATGAGGCAGCTTTAGCGGCCCTATCCGATCTACCCTCAGCGGTTGTGCCAGCCGTCAGCGATGTTCCTGATTAAGGGGTGCCTGACTAAGCTATTCCTGATTAAATAGGTATGCATAAGCACACCTGAGTAAGTCATGACACAAAGAGCGTAAGAGCCCACAGGGCAGGCTCTTACGCTTGATGTTCACCCACCTCACTGCCCAGCAGCGCAATTATAGTAAGCGACATTGAGTGTTGTTGAATCCAGCAGTTGTTTAAGCCCAGCTTTTAAACGCATCGTATCCGAAGCCCCTTCAGGCGTTAAGCGATAGCGTTTTGTCATCGTCGCCTGAACCGGCGTCACACTGTCCCTACCCGGCACAACAAAATCAGCCCAACAGTTTACCTGCACATCCGTTTGCTGACCTGTTTTACTTTGCACCGCAAACGTCACATCTAAATAACACAGAGAGCCTCCCGTAATCATCGAGCGTCCCTCACAGACGGGCTGCGCAGCCGATACGTTAATAGCAAACACGCTCTCAGCCACCGTATCGGGGGTCAAGGTTTGGGGCTGAATATATCGGTTATACACCCAGCCCTTAACATTCGCCTTATGGCTATCTAAATAGAAGATCTCTGACCAATCTCCCTCGCGGCGAGTTTCCAGTACTAACTGGTGCTGCGGGGCTTTGGTGATAATATGTCCACTATGGCTCGGCCCTTGCCGAACATTTAGTGAGTCCACCATCACCATATAAAAATCCACCGCCATAGCGCTGTTTGCTACGAGAACAAGACAACCGCCCAGCACGCATTTAAGCCATCGCACTTAATCCACAGCCTCCGCTGATTCCGTTTCTGCACGTTCAACATCTAAACTATCCACACGCTGATAACCCCGTGGAAGTTTATTGCCTCGACGGCCACGCTCCCCTCGGTAGTGTTCAATATCGGAAGGTTTCAGTTTTAAATGCTGTCGACCTGCATGCACAAGTAAAGTGTCATCCGCCGATAAGATCGCAATGGCAACCACCAGCTCCTCTCGGCTGGCCGCGCGCGCAGAAGGAATATTAATAATCTTATTCCCTTTACCTTTGACTAATTCAGGTAGCTCCGCCACAGGGAAGACTAAGAGACGCCCCTCATTCGTGACCGCAGCCAATAAGTTAGCTGAGGTATCATTCACCAGCGTCGGCGCTAAGATCTGAGCATTTTTAGGCAGCGTGAGTGCCGCTTTACCATTTTTAGTTTTACTGGTGAGGTCACTAATCTTAGTAATAAAGCCGTAACCCGCATCGGATGCCATTAAGACCTTATCGCTGTCTTTACCCGCGATGGCCGCATCGATAGTCGAGCCTTTTGGCAAAGTAATACGGCCAGTAATCGGCTCACCCTGCCCCCGGGCAGACGGTAGATTATGTGTATCAACCGTGAAACTTCGTCCCGTTGTATCAAAAAGAATCGTCGGCTGGTTCGTTCGGCCTTTGCACTCAAGTTTAAAGGCATCACCGGATTTATAATTTAAACCCGCGCCATCAATATCATGGCCTTTGGCGGCACGCACCCAGCCCTGTTTAGAGATAACGACCGTTACAGGATCGGAAGTAAGTAGGTCTTTCTCACTGAACGCTTGCGCTTCTTCGCGTGAAACAATCGGTGAACGGCGGTCGTCACCATAGATCTCTGCCGCTTCTTTTAACTCTTGCTTAATCAGCTTACGCATCTTGCTGTCAGAACCGAGGATCGCCTCTAGCTTTTGACGCTCTTCATCTAACTCGTTTTGCTCTGACTGGATCTTAAACTCTTCCAGCTTAGCTAAATGACGTAGTTTTAAATCGAGAATCGCATCCGCTTGAACTTCGGTCAGCCCAAAACGCTTAACCAGCTCGGCCTTTGGATGGTCTTCGTGACGGATAATGGCGATAACCTCATCAATATTGAGGTAAGCCACCATTAAACCTTCAAGGATATGCAACCGATCCAACACTTTCTCTAAGCGGTGCTGCAAACGTTTCCGTACTATATTGGTTCGCCAGCCTAACCACTCCACCAAAATCTGGCGCAGGTTTTTAACTTGCGGCTTACCATCAACACCAATCATGTTCATATTGACACGGTAGGTGCGCTCTAAGTCTGTTGAGGCAAACAGGTGTGCCATCAACTGCTCAACATCAACACGGTTAGAGCGAGGAATAATCACAAGCCGTGTTGGGTTCTCATGATCGGATTCATCACGTAGATCGCTGACCATCGGCAGTTTTTTCTGCTGCATCTGCGCCGCAATCTGTTCCAGAATTTTAGCGCCAGACACTTGATGGGGTAGCGCGGTGATAACAATTTCACCCTGCTCTTTCATATACACAGCACGCATACGCACGGAGCCTCGCCCCGTTTCGTAGATCTGTTTAAGATCGCGACGGGCCGTAATAATCTCTGCATCGGTGGGCATATCAGGCCCAGGCACAAACTCACAAAGCTCATCCAGATCGGCACGCGGGTGATCCAATAGATGGATACAGGCCCGGGTAACTTCATTCAGGTTATGAGGCAGAATGTCAGTCGCCATACCGACAGCGATACCGGTAGTACCATTGAGTAACACGTTCGGCAGACGGGCCGGTAGAATCATCGGCTCCTGCATTGTGCCATCAAAGTTAGGGGCCCAATCGACTGTTCCCTGTGCCACTTCAGCTAACAACACTTCAGCGTAAGGGGATAAACGTGATTCGGTATAACGCATGGCCGCGAACGACTTAGGATCATCTTGTGACCCCCAGTTTCCCTGACCATCAACTAAGGGGTAGCGATAACTAAAGGGCTGCGCCATCAACACCATCGCTTCGTAACAGGCAGAATCACCATGGGGGTGAAACTTACCCAATACATCACCCACGGTACGGGCTGACTTTTTATATTTGGCGGTTGCCTTTAAACCCAGCTCAGACATCGCATATACAATGCGGCGCTGTACGGGTTTCATGCCATCACCAATATGGGGCAAAGCACGGTCAAGGATGACGTACATGGAGTAATCCAGATACGCCTTCTCGGTAAAGTCTTTAAGTGCTATGCGCTCATGGCCATCTTCGAACGTTGTTTGTACCGTCATATCTACGTGTTACCGCTTATCAATATCTGTTTCATTAATGAGTGGAGGTTTAAAACCCTTAAACGATTAGGTCCGTTTTAAATAGCTCCACTGGCCGTCAAGAGTAAACCTCACTGCCGGGTTTAAATATCCGCCAGATTACCCTTACTCTGCAGCCATTCTTTACGATCGCCAGAACGTTTCTTAGCGAGTAGCATATCCATCATTTCGTTGGTGCCATCACCGGGAGCTACCGTCAACTGAACTAAACGACGGGTATCCGGTGACATGGTTGTTTCTCGTAGCTGTAACGGGTTCATCTCACCCAACCCTTTGAATCGCTGTACACCAATCTTCGCGTTCTTACGCTCAGCACGAATACGTTCCATAATGCCATCACGCTCCGAATCATCGAGCGCGTAATACACCTCTTTTGCCACATCGATACGGTAAAGCGGTGGCATCGCTACATAAACATGCCCCTCGCTAACCAGATGCTTAAAGTGCCGGACAAACAGTGCACATAACAGTGTCGCGATATGCAAACCATCGGAGTCGGCATCCGCTAAGATACAGACTTTACCGTACCTTAAACCTTCCAAATCATCCGAGCCGGGCTCCACACCAATAGCAACCGATATGTCGTGAATCTCTTGGGAGCCAAGGACTTCGCTGGGATCGACTTCCCACGAGTTTAAAATCTTACCGCGCAGGGGCATAATCGCTTGGAACTCACGCTCACGCGCTTGTTTTGCGGAGCCGCCCGCCGAATCACCCTCGACCAGAAACAGCTCTGACTGCATAGTATCTGCACCCGAACAATCGGCCAATTTACCCGGCAGTGCGGGGCCTTGGGTGACTTTCTTACGGATCACTTTTTTGTTTGAGCGCATACGCTTTTGCGCATTCGCGATGATCACTTCGGCCAGTTGCTCACCCTCCTCCACATGGCGGTTAAGCCATAAGGAGAACGCATCTTTTATTGCGCCGGAGATAAAGGCCGCTATTTGACGTGTAGAGAGTCGCTCTTTTGTTTGTCCCGCAAACTGAGGGTCCTGCATTTTGGCCGATAGCACATAGCAGCACTTATCCCACACATCGTCTGCGGTGAGCTTTACGCCCCGTGGCAATAAGCTACGGAATTCACAAAACTCACGCATCGCCTCCAACAAGCCGGTACGCAGCCCATTAACGTGGGTCCCGCCTTGTGCGGTAGGGATCAGGTTTACGTAACTCTCGCAGGTCATTTCGCCACCTTCAGGTAGCCACTGCACGGCCCACTCCACCGCATCCTCTTCCCCTTGCAAGGAGCCGGAGAAGGGTTCTAACGGCAGCGATTCAAACACCTGCGTCGTCCCTTTAAGATAATCGATTAGACCATCTTCGTAGTACCACTCCTCTTTCTCACGCTTAGCACCGGTGAGATCGGTAAAGGTCACTTTTAAACCGGGACAAAGCACCGCTTTAGCCCGTAAGTTATGCTTTAAACGGGAGACACTGTATTTTGGCGAATCAAAATACTTAGGGTCGGCAAGAAAACGCACCGTTGAACCTGTATTGCGTTTGCCACAGGTATCGATAACCTCAAGCTCAGATACTTTTTCACCATCGGCAAAACCGATTCGATACACCTGCCCATCACGGCGAACTTGTACTTCCAACAGCTTTGACAAGGCATTAACAACAGATACCCCAACCCCGTGCAAACCACCGGAGTAGTTGTAGTTATCATTGTTAAATTTACCCCCTGCATGCAGCTTACAAAGAATCAACTCAACCCCGCTCACCCCCTCTTCTGGGTGGATATCGACAGGCATACCTCGACCATCATCGGTCACACTTAATGAGTTATCTTTATTAAGCACCACATCGATCTGTTTTGCATGACCCGCTAACGCCTCATCCACCGAGTTATCGATGACTTCTTGCGCCAGATGGTTTGGTCGATCCGTCTCGGTATACATCCCCGGACGACGTCTTACCGGATCTAAACCGCTTAAGACCTCAATGGAACCAGCATCATATTGCTTGGACATCAATCGTATTTCCTGTTGCTATGCTTTCTATGTATCAGGCGAAAGCTCATATAAACCATACTAAGCTTTACGCAGGCTACTTAATTTTATATTGGTTGCGCATCTGGCAGCTCAACCCGCCCTTGAGCAAACGCCAAAATCGCGGGAATCATTTTTTCAAACTGATCAAACCCGTGTGAACCTCCCGGCTGTATAAACTGCGGAGAGTCTGCAAACTTATCCACAGCCTCACGGTAATCTAATGTTTCATCACCCGTCTGTGTCAGCAGTAAATATGAATCAGGTTTGCCTATCGATTCACAATTGATGGCTAACAGCTGCGCTAGATGCGCGTTGGTGAGCTCATAGGTTTCACCGCTATATAAGTTCTGGTTCTCACCCAAATATTGGGGCAATAACTCAAAGGGCCGAACAGATGGGTTAATTAATACCGCCCGCACATGGGGGTAATGCTCAGTCAGCCAAGTACTATAATACCCACCTAACGAACTCCCCAGCAGGATCACCGGCTGCCGATGGTGTGCTTCAACCATTGCGGTCAGCGTTTCCATCGCAACGGCGGGCTCATAGGAGAGTGCAGGAATTAACACCTGATCTGCACCCCCCCTCTCTTGCATATAATGCAAAAACAGCTGGGCCTTCATCGACTCTGGCGAGCTATTAAAACCATGTACGTAAATAAAGATTGGCTTATTCATTTTCGTCCTCTGAACAAGAACTTACCGGAGGCAAAAGGCTGGCGCAATACCCAGCCAAACTATGATGTTAATCGAACCACATCAGATTGGATCTCTCCATCATCATACAGCTGAATTCTGCGGTAGGCAGGCCCCGTAAAACGAAGATCATCTTCAGTCGTCGCTACAGCAGAAAAGGGTTTAAATTGCGGTGCTGTTGCAGGGCTCGCGAGCACGTTCACCGCCCCCCGTTGCTGTTGCACCGCATGGTGCACATGACCACAGACAACCCCTTTGACCTGAGGACAGCTATCAACCAGTGCCCAGAAATCGTTTTTATTCCCTAACCCTATGTTATCCATCCACTCACTTTTTACCGGCACAGGGTGATGGTGCAATGCCACCAACACATGCTGATCCGAAGCGGTCTGCGCGAGCTGCTGAGCAAAAAAGGCTAACTCTTCGTTCGCAAGAGAGCCTCCGCCTTTACCATCGGGAGAGGCGGTACTATCTAACAAAATAACTCGCCAAGCGCCCTGTTCGACCACCTTGCGGTTATAACCCAACGCGGAGAAACGTGCCATCTCATCGATTAAATCATGATTACCCGGCAACCAACAGCTCGGAAAAGGCAGGCCTTGCAGGCTCAACGCTAAACGATCATACGCAGCCGGGGCATGGTGTGTAAGGTCACCCGTCAGCAGCAGAAGGTCTGCTGCTTCACCTTCGATATGCTGCATAACGTGCTGAAAACGCCGTTCAACGTTTTCCCCACGCATTAATGTGGTGGGGTCTTGCTGAAGGTGCATATCCGTGACTTGAAGTAACCTAACAGAATGCCCCCTAGCCACTGAACACTATCTCCATTAGATGGCCATACCGTAGGCACTCACTTAACCACTCGCCGAGGTACTCGTTTAACTGAAGTTTTTCATCAGGCAGGTGCATATTAGGGTTTGGATAGGGGTAAGCGCCGGACAGCTGTTTACGCCGCTGCATACAGATCACTTCGGCCACGGAGGCATCATGATAAAGACGGACCACAAGCCCCGGTGATTCTAGCCAAGGGGAGTTGGTTTCATAACGATGGCTAACTAAAACCGTTGAGGTATATTTAAAACGCTCATCAACCTTTAAACGCAGATACGCACTATGCTCAGGCCAACTCACCTGAAACTCTCGCTCATCGCAGTTGTCCAGATCCGGCAGGAGTTTCATTATGCGCACATAATTCGCCTCGCATTGGGACATCTGCCGAGTTAGGTCTGGAATATATTTACGCTTCATACGTCTCAACTTTCTTATTCATATGTGAATACGCTCACACTTCATCACACTCTGTAGGCTAACGCGACCAACGCTGGTCAAGCGCGTCTTTATTTACCTGTAACCACAGCAACGCAATCATCGCTGGCGCATTGTTAATTTTACCGCTTTTTACCCATTCAAATGCAGCCTCAACAGGTACTTTATGTACTTTGATATCTTCACCTTCCTCAGGAAGACCGTGAATACCACCAATACCTTGTGAATCCACACTAGCACAAAGCAGGTCAATATACTCACGTGTACCGCCAGAGCTTGGTACGAAGCGACTGATCTTTAACACTTCACCTAGCTGGGCTCCCGCCTCTTCTACCGACTCTCGCCGCGCCACATCCTCAGGGGTTTCGCCCTGCTCAACAATACCGGCCACCAGCTCTAATAACCAAGGCCCATCAGGGTGATCAAAAGCACCGACGCGGAACTGCTCGACTAATACCACCACCTGCCGCGGCGCATCATAAAGCAAGACACACACCGCATCGTCACGATAAAACAGCTCACGCTGAATACTAATCGTTTCGCCAGCAAAGGTTTTATGGGTCAGATGCAACTTAAACATCTTAAAAAAACCATCGTAAAGCGGTTCCTGCTTATCGACACTGAAATCTTTTTGCTGATAGGTTGGCTGCCAACCCTCAAACATAGGGTGTTCAGACATCTTTTTTACCCCTGCGGTCATTCATAGAGAAACCCACTATAACAAGCACGGGTTTCATGGCTAGATTAAGACTTATAATTGCTTAGTATATTCTTATGCTTTATTGTTATACCCATATAAACCGTCGTAACGGAGACCTTAAGATGCGCCCTTTGGCCGAAGTTTTTCCTCTTTTAGGTTGGCTAAAGCACTACCAACGCCAGACGTTTATCAGCGATCTAGTCGCCGGTATTATTGTCGCTATCTTATTAATTCCTCAAGGGATGGCTTACGCTATTCTGGCCGGGCTACCTCCCCAGTATGGTCTCTATGCCAGTATACTGCCGCTGTTTATCTATTCATTATTAGGCAGTAGTCGCTCCCTGGCTGTCGGGCCTGTCGCCATCGCCTCGCTCATGGTGAGTACATCCATCAGCCAACTGGCACCCCAAAGTGAGGCGGACTATATTAATGCCGCGATCAACCTATCCCTCTTAGTCGGCGTTATTTTACTCGTTCTACGTTGTATAAGACTGGGGGCCATTGTCAATTTTATCAGCCATTCAGTGCTGACCGGCTTTACCAGTGCAGCAGCCATTATCATCGCACTAAGCCAAGTAAAACATCTATTAGGGCTCGATCTGGCCCGTGCAGAGCGCATTGATGAAAGCCTTATGGCTATTGCCTCAAACCTACCCAACACGAATAGCATAACCGCCGTGATATCCGTGATCGCGTTTATCATTTTATGGTATTGCAAACGAACATTATGCGACCAACTCTTACGCCTCAAACTACCTCAAGGGGTCGTTGAACCGATCTGCAAAGCTGGGCCTATGTTTGCGCTACTGATCGGTTCTATCGCCGTTTGGTACTTTAGCTTTGACCAAACAGCGGCAGTCAAAACCGTCGGTATGATTCCGCAAGGGCTCCCCCATCTACACGCTCTACATATTGATGTAGATCTGTGGCGACAGTTAATGATGCCCGCACTGTTGATTGCTTTAATTGGGTTTCTCGAAAGCGTTTCCGTCGGAACCGCCCTTGCAAGTAAACGGCAGGAACGGATCAACCCCAATAAAGAGTTGGTCGCCCTTGGTATGGCGAATATTGGCTCAGCACTGAGTGGTACTTATCCCGTTGCCGGTGGGTTTGGCCGTTCAATGGTTAACTATAGCGCTGGCGCGCAAACCACAATCGCCTCGATGATTAGCGCAATACTGGTCGCGATTACCGTCGCCTTTTTCACCCCGCTCTTTTACTACTTACCTAAAGCCGTCCTTGGGGCCATTATTATTATGGCGGTGATTCCGCTCATCAATATTGCCGCCTTTAAAACCTGCTGGCGCTTTAATAAAGCCGATGCCCTTACGCTGGCAGCCACCTTCTTTTTAGTACTGTTCACCGGCGTTGAGATCGGTATTTTATCGGGGATTGCGATCTCGGTAGCCCTGCTTATTTACCGATCAAGCCAACCCCATATCGCGATTGTGGGTCGCGTTGGCGACAGTGAACATTTTAGAAATATTACTCGGCATGATGTCACGACAGGAAAGAGTACATTAGCTTTGCGGGTCGACGAGAGTCTCTACTTTGCCAATACGCGCTTTGTAGAGGAGTTTATCTTGCAGCAGTGTGCCGATAACAAACAGATAAAACACATTATTCTCATCTGCACCGCCGTCAATTTTATTGATGCCAGCGCACTAGAAACCTTAGAGAATCTCATCATCAACCTACGCGATGAGGGGGTGACCTTACATCTTGCTGAGGTCAAAGGGCCCGTGATGGATCAATTGAACAGCACGCACTTTCTCACCCAGCTGGCACCCGGCAACATCTACTTTACAACAGACCAAGCGATGCGCGAGGTCGCAGGGGTATAGTCACGACTTAGGCGGTGCGTTGCCTATCCTCAACACAGGTAGCGCGCCGCTGCGAAATAAACAGCAAACTATCGGCACTGCGTTTTGCTTCTTTTTTCGCCATGGCCGCCAGCTCGGCTACCTCATGGAAGCTCTCGCATTTATACGGGTCCGGATGAACCACACCAATCGCCAAACCTAACAATGGGAAAAAGGAGCGAACACCTTTGCGGTCGGTCGACCAGATACCCTCCGTCTGAAGATCTTTAGGCAGGTAAAACGAGCGCACCTCTTGATCGAACTCCCGAATAATACGCTCACAACTTAATTGCCAATCGAGGGTGCGGAAGATCACAACAAAATCATCGCCCCCCACATGCCCAATAAAGTTCCTATCGTTATCAATAAAGCGCGTTAACAGGTCGCCCAACAAACGGATCACTTGATCCCCTTTGGAGTAGCCATAGCAGTCATTGAAGGGTTTGAAGTTATTCAGATCAAAATAAGCCACATGGAAGTCCGCCGTGCTTTTTAACAGGGCATCCACCTCATTATTAATCGGCACATTGCCGGGCAATAAGGTTAAAGGGTTTGCATACTGGGCATTTTGAATTTTCAGATCGGAAGAGCGTCGTGTAGGGA
>OJAS01000049.1_pt1 | contig 11728 bp, 13 predicted proteins | sample 1590311 | NCBI WGS metagenome assembly OJAS01 (sample SAMN05416833, study PRJEB24817) | seawater metagenome | isolation source: Sea water | place: Canada:Atlantic | collected 2013-07 | reverse complement strand
TAGTTGTGACTGGAGTTCAGACGTGTGCTCTTCCGATCTTTACCAACTTAATCTTCTAAAAGATTACGTCCTTTACTTGCTGCAATACGCATACGTAGCGCATTCAACTTAATAAAGCCTGCTGCATCTTTCTGATCGTAAGAACCCGCATCATCTTCAAATGTTGCGATACTTTCGTCAAACAGACTATCGTCAGAACGACGACCGACGACATCAACAGAGCCTTTGTATAACTTAACACGCACATCACCGTTAACAACACGCTGAGAGTAATCGATAAGCTGCTGCATCATTTTACGCTCTTCTGACCACCAAAAGCCGTTATAAATAGTTTTAGCATACTTAGGCATCAACTCATCTTTAAGGTGAGCCGCTTCACGGTCTAACGTAATAGACTCAATCGCGCGATGCGCTTTCATCATGATGGTACCGCCCGGTGTTTCGTAACAACCGCGCGATTTCATACCCACAAAACGGTTCTCTACGATATCTAAACGCCCAATACCGTTCTCGCCACCCACTTTATTCAGGTATTCAAGAACAGTCGCAGGACTCATCGCTTCACCATTGATAGCGACGATATCACCCTTTTCATAAGTCAACTCAAGATACGTAGGCTGATCAGGTGCATTTTCCGGTGCGACCGACCAACGCCACATCTCCTCTTCAGCTTCAGCCCAAGGATCTTCTAAAATACCACCTTCATAAGAGATATGAAGAAGGTTAGCATCCATAGAGTAAGGGGACTTTTTCTTGTTTTTCGCGTAATCAACTTCGATGTTGTGAGTTTCACAATAATTCATCAAGGATTCACGGGAGTTTAGATCCCATTCACGCCAAGGGGCAATCACATGAACACCAGGTTTAAGCGCATAAGCACCTAACTCAAAACGAACCTGATCGTTGCCTTTACCTGTAGCACCATGAGAGATGGCATCGGCGCCTGTTTCATTCGCAATTTCAATTAAACGCTTTGCGATTAACGGACGGGCAATAGACGTACCTAATAGGTACTCACCTTCGTAAATTGTATTTGCACGGAACATTGGGAATACAAAGTCGCGTACAAACTCTTCACGTAGATCTTCAATATAGATCTCTTTAACACCAAGCGCTTCGGCCTTAGTGCGTGCTGGCTCAACTTCTTCCCCCTGCCCTAAATCGGCAGTGAAAGTAACAACTTCTGCGTTGTATTCATCTTGCAACCAACGAACAATTACGGACGTGTCTAATCCACCGGAATAGGCCAGAACGACCTTTTTGATCTCGGACATTCTCAAGCTCCAACTTGCGAACAGTTTCAGCCGAGAAGTCGACTGAAAGGGATGATTCAAATTTAGCGCGAAAGTATAGCAGAAACTATACGGGTAGCGAAACGACTGGATGGACTAGGCTTAAAATTTCACCCGTATTGATCAAAAACAGATTCGGTTCGCTTAATCACGTTCCAAACGAATGGTTACACGGCGATTTCGATCACGGTTTTTCTTACTATTATTTTCAACCACAGGATAACGTTCACCATGATAACGTGTGGTGATAGACGTGGGGTCTAGACCTAAGCTGATCAGGTAAGCGGTCACCTCCTCCGCTCGACGTTTAGACATATCTCGGTTCATTAAGCGACGTCCCATACTGTCAGAATGGCCATCAACAAAAATCCCTTTAATACTGTCATCATTTTTAACATAGAGCGCAATCAAGTCTAAACGCTCACGGGAAGCATCCGACAAACGCCATTGGGCAGAAGGAAATAAAATTGCGGTTCGCGCTACCTGACGGTAATTAACAGGGAGTAAACCCGCCGTACAACCAACATAGTCAGAGTAAGCGGATTGAAAGTTAACTGCTGAGACCGAGACCCGCAGTGACTCATTTGTACCGTACCACTCTTTAGAGGTGAAGGTAGGCATCATCCCTTTATATAGCGCCGCCAACATGTTTTGCGCTTGCGCCGGTTCTACCTTGATAAACCCCGTTTGCTCCTCGGGCTTAAGCGAACCGATAAAGCGAGGCGCGATACCGGGCTGCCATGGCGATGCTTCCGCAACTAACTTGGCCCCCTCGGTAAAATGAATATTTTCAGTCGGCTTTAATATGAAACGTACCGTCTCGCCTGCTTCATGCTCAAACACAGCACTACCAAACGAGGGAATCATCTGGCTCAAACGACAGCTAAATTTAGACGCTTCTAATTCCCATTTAGCATCATCAATCGAGCTACGAAACGTCATAGCCTGTACAGAAGCTGCCGAAAACAGAATAAGCAATGAGATAATTACACGAACAAGCACAGAATAAACCGCCTAGAAAATTCAATAAAGACAATAGTATCTACTTCTTTTCGGCCAAAACATCATTATCTTGAGAAGGTAATTGGAGTGACTTCAATTACACTGTTAGAATAGCCGCTGATTAAACGGAAACCTATCGCCAAGTAAGGGCAGCACTTGAATAACCTTCATGACACAAAACATCCCATGGCTAACCGCTTTCGCGGATTTTTGCCCGTAGTAATCGATGTCGAAACGGCTGGTTTTAATTCCCGCACCGACGCGCTACTGGAAATAGCCGCAGTAACACTCACAATGGATGAAAATGGCTTCTTAATTATAGATCAAAGCTTTGAAGCGCAAGTAGATCCATTTGAAGGTGCCAATATTGAGCAATCAGCCCTCGACTTCACGGGTATCGACCCATTTGACCCCGATAGAGAAGCAGTCCCTGAACGTGAAGCACTTGAAGAAATTTTTAAGGCTGTACGTAAATCAATTAAAGCACATGACTGCAAACGTGCCGTATTAGTCGGCCATAATGCCTCATTTGATCAAGGCTTTGTTAATGCCGCATCAAACCGTGCAGATATTAAACGTAATCCATTCCATCCGTTCTCCACATTCGACACGGCCACATTAGGCGGCTTAGCGTTTGGTCAAACCGTACTGGCTCGAGCCTGCCAAGTTGCAGGGATCGACTTTGATGGAAAACAAGCACACTCCGCCCTTTATGACACAACCAAAACTGCTGAGCTTTTTTGTATTATTGTTAATCGCTGGAAAGAGCTAGGCGGATGGGACATGGTCGACAGTTATGATGATTACGAATAAATAATCACGGCCCCCATCAATTAACTGTTCGATATGAACACAAAAAAACCCGCTATTGCGGGTTTTTTTTATTAAGGCAGCTAAATTATAGCTTGTCGCCTTCAGCAGAAAGGTAAGACGCAACACCTTCAGGTGATGCAACCATACCTTTATCGCCTTGATTCCAGCCTGCAGGGCAAACTTCACCATGCTCTTGGTGGAACGCAAGCGCATCAACCATACGTAGCATCTCATCAACGTTACGGCCTAAAGGCAGGTCGTTAACAACTTGATGACGAACTAAACCATCTTCATCGATCAAGAAAGAACCACGGAAAGCAACGCCGCCTTCAGATTCCACATCGTAAGACTTACAGATACTGTGAGTCATGTCAGCAACCAACGTGTAGTTAACTGCACCGATGCCGCCGTCATTAACAGCAGTGTTACGCCAAGCATTGTGTGAGAAGTGAGAATCAATAGAAACACCGATCACTTCTACATTACGCTTTTTGAACTCTTCGATACGGTGATCGAAAGCCAATAACTCAGAAGGACAAACAAAAGTAAAATCAAGAGGATAGAAGAAAACTACCGCTTTTTTACCTTTTGTAGCTTCAGACAGTGTATAGGAATCAACAATCTCACCGTTACCTAATACAGCTGGTGCAGTGAAATCAGGTGCCTGCTTACCTACAAGTACGCCCATTGTAATAAATCTCCATTAAGTGATATCTAGCGTTTAAGGATATTATGATAGGAGAGCACCCTTTAAAATCAAGCGCTCTCCTTTAAAAACTTATTCTGCGTCTGTTGCTTCAGAATTCGCTGCGGTTTCTTTGATCAAGGCTTCAAGTTCACCATTTTCAGCCATTTCACAAATAATGTCACAACCACCGACTAGCTCGCCTTTAACCCACAACTGCGGGAAGGTTGGCCAGTTGGCATATTTTGGCAACTCAGCACGAATCTCTTGATTTTCCAAAATATTTACAAAAGCAAAACGCTCACCACAAGCCATTACTGCTTCAGAGGCACGGGAGGAAAAGCCGCACTGAGGGAAGCGAGGCGTCCCTTTCATGTAAAGCAGAATGTCATTACTCTCAAGCTGCTCTTTGATGGTTTCAATTACACTCATTCGTACACCTACTATTTACTAAATTCTGAGAACATTTCTTATGTATATCGTGGCGAACAATATACCATATATCCGACCATCTTACTCTGATAATGTACATTTGCATTTCTTAATTAGGTCGATAAATAAATTCTATCGCTACGCCCTTAGCCGCTCAATCTATCAGACTATTTCCTGACTTTATTTATCCAAGATCTTGCCAAATTGATAAAAGCTGCCTATTATTCGTCCTTTGATTGGCAGCCTTGGCTGCCTTTTTGCGTTGTAGGGAAATATAAACATGGCTGTAGAATCTATCATGACTACCTACAACCGGTTGTCCGTAGCGTTCGAGCGCGGAGAAGGCAGCTGGTTGTTTGATATAAACGGTAATAAATACCTAGATGCATTAAGCGGTATCGCTGTATGTGGCTTAGGCCATGCACACCCGGCTGTTACGCATGCCATATCAGAACAAGCAGGCAAGCTTCTTCATACATCAAATTTATATACCATTCCCAATCAGCAGCAACTGGCTGAACGCCTAACCCAAATATCGGGTATGGATAATGTCTTTTTTGGCAACTCAGGCGCTGAAGCCAATGAAGCGGCAATAAAAATTGCTCGTCGCTACGGCCATACCGTTCGCAATATTGATAATCCAGCCATCATCGTTATGGAAAACGCATTCCATGGACGCACCATGGCAACCCTAAGCGCCACCGGTAATCGCTCAGCACAAGCGGGCTTTGAACCTCTGGTCAGCGGTTTTGTCCGCGCCCCTTATGATGATATTGACGCGATCAAAACCATCGCAACAAACAACCCCAATATTGTTGCTATTTTAGTCGAGCCGATTCAAGGCGAATCAGGTATTCAGATACCCGCTGACGACTACCTCAATCAAATTCGTGCGATTTGCGATGAAAATAACTGGTTGATGATGCTCGACGAAGTACAAAGCGGTAATGGTCGCTCAGGAAAATACTTTGCCTACCAACACAACAACATTCTGCCCGATGTCGTAACAACCGCAAAAGGCCTAGGCAATGGCGTACCTATTGGTGCCTGCCTCGCACGGGGCGTTGCTGCCACGATCTTATCACCAGGCACTCATGGCTCCACATATGGCGGAAACCCGCTTGCATGCGCCGCCGCCTTAGCGGTCGTCAATACAATAATGAATGAAAACTTGTGTGAGCGCGCTGAATCTTTAGGCAATAAAATTGCCGATGGTTTCCGCAAAGAGATTGGCACCGCACCCTATGTAAAAGAGATTCGTAATAAAGGGATGCTCATTGCAATCGAGCTGACCGAAGGGGGTAGCGAACTTGCCGTCTTAGCAAAAGTTAAGGGTATCCTATTAAATATTACGGGCGGCGGGAAAGTAATAAGAATGCTTCCCCCTCTAACAATGACTGATAATGAAGCTGAACTTTTGGTCAACACTCTGTCACAAATAATTAGAGTGTATGCCGCGGATGAACGTAGCACAGCTTTTCCAGAAGCACCCAATAGCGACCGTAGAGTACAATGACGATTAGACACTTTTTAACACTTAATGACCTAAGCTCAACTGAACTACGCCGCCTGATCCGACGCGCAAGCGAACTCAAGGCGATTAGGAATCGCGGCGAAGTCTATGAGCCTCTAAAAAGCAAAGTAATGTCGATGATCTTCGAAAAATCATCGACCCGCACCCGTGTATCTTTCGAAGCAGGTATGGCTCAATTTGGCGGTCACGCCATGTTTTTATCGCCTCGTGATACACAACTAGGCCGCGGCGAGCCCATTAGCGACAGTGCTAAAGTCATCTCTAGCATGGTCGATGTGGTGATGATTAGAACCTTTAGCCATCAACTGGTTGTAGATTTTGCAGCTAATTCATCTGTACCGGTTATAAACGCACTGACCGATGAATATCACCCCTGCCAATTGCTTGCAGATATGCAAACCTACTTTGAGCATCGCGGTGAAATTCAAGGTAAAACGGTTACTTGGATTGGTGACGGCAATAATATGTGCCACTCCTATATCAATGCAGCGAAACTGTTTGATTTCAAACTCAACATAGCTTGCCCTGAAGGATTTGATCCAAACATGGCGCTGGTTGAAGAGAACAAAGAACGGGTCATGATTACTCGCTCACCCCAAGAAGCCGCTACAGGTAGCGATCTTATTGTGACGGATGTATGGGCCTCCATGGGACAGGAAGAGGAACAAAAGGAACGCGAGAAGCAATTCTCAGGCTTCCAAGTTTCCCCTACCCTAATGGATCTTGCGAATAAAGACGCCCTGTTTATGCACTGCCTTCCCGCTCACCGCGGCGAAGAGATCAGTGTAGATATGATGGACGATCCTCGTTCTGTCGTCTTTGATGAAGCAGAAAATAGACTACACGCACAAAAAGCACTATTAGAGTTTTTACTCGTGAAGTAAAATTAAGGTAACTCCAGTAATTTACTGGGTTACCTGCTCTTCTTGCTCCAACGTACTATACTGCGTATATTCCGAGTACAAGATCACCCAATAGAGAGACGAGCAAATGGTTGAACTTCGACATCTAAAAACACTGTCCGCCTTGCGCGACGCCGGTAGTCTTGTCGAAGCAGCAGAACGAGTTCACCTTACTCAGTCTGCCCTATCCCATCAGATTAAAGACCTAGAAGACCGCCTCAACTGCTCTCTATTTATCCGCAAAACAAAACCAATCTGCTTCACCAGCGCAGGCCAGCGCCTATTAACATTAGCCGATGAAATTCTGCCAATGATTCGCAATACCGAACGCGATATTGCACGCCTTGCAGGCGGTGAAGCCGGTAGACTTAATCTATGTATTGAGTGCCATAGCTGCTTCGATTGGCTCATGCCAACCATCGATCATTTCCGTCAGCATTGGCCTGAAATTGAACTCGATCTATCCAGCGGTTTCAGTTTTCAACCTTTACCAGCACTTGCCCGCGGCGATTTAGACCTCGTTATCACGTCCGATCCTGAGCCACGTAATGGCATCACCTATATCCCGCTGTTCACCTACGAGTCTCGGCTAGCGATCAGCAAACAACACCGCTTAATGGCAAGACGCTTTATCCACCCAGAAGACCTAGCGCAAGAAACGCTCATCACCTACCCAGTAGAGCACCAGCGGTTAGATATATTTAATCACTTCCTTGATGAAGCGGGCGTAGAACCACAAACGATCAGAACCGCTGAGCTGACCATTATGATGCTGCAGCTAGTGGCAAGTGGTCGCGGTGTAGCAGCCTTACCAAACTGGGCACTGCATGAGTACATTCAACGGGAATACATTGCCTCCAAGCCACTTGGCGAGAAGGGAATATGGTGCACCCTTTACGCAGCGATTCGTGATGATCAAAAAGATGCAGAGTTTATGGTCGACTTCCTTAATACAGCAAAAGATATCTCTTTCCGTAATTTAACGGGTATTAAGACCGCTTAATAAATGATATAAATAATTAATCGATATTTAACAAGATAAGTAATTCAACGTGAACCGTAGCAATATGAATGCAGACACCCTGCAATCAAACTACATTACTTGCCCCGCTTTTTTTCTATACTCCTATTTTATTTAGGTCTGTAGGTTTTGTGCTATCTGCACAAAGTTGACAGGCCGCCCCCACTTCGTTTTTAGACGTTAGCGTCAATCATTATATTTCTCGCTTTAAATTAGAAGAACACCCTAGGATTCAAAAAATGACTACACAAATATGGACACCTGCAAGCTGGAGAACCAAACCCATTGTTCAACAACCGCACTACTCTGACGCGCGCGCATTAGAACAAGCCGAACAGCGATTAAGTAAAATGCCACCTTTAGTTTTTGCAGGCGAGATAAACCAGCTAAAAAAAGAGCTGGCTAACGTCGCAAAAGGAAAAGCCTTTCTTCTTCAAGGAGGCGATTGTGCAGAAAGTTTCAGTGAGTTCAGCGCCGATAAAATTCGCGATACATTTAAAGTACTCATGCAGATGGCCATCGTAATGACCTTCTCCGCGAGCAGCCCCATCGTAAAGGTGGGTCGAATTGCAGGCCAGTATGCGAAACCCCGCTCCAGCGACATGGAAAGCAACCAAGGCGTGGAATTACCCAGTTACCGTGGTGATATCATTAATGGCATTGAATTCACGGACAGCGCCCGACAGCCAGACCCAGAGCGCTTAGTAACCGCTTACCACCAAGCCGCATCGACGCTTAACCTGCTAAGAGCATTTTCTAGTGGCGGCTTTGCCGATCTCCACCAAGTACATGCGTGGAACCAAAACTTTATTACCAACAGCCCCTTAGCCGCTAAATATCAGGATTTGGCCGACCAGATCGACCAATCAATCCGCTTCATGGAGGCATGTGGAATTAATGCATCCAACACCCCTCAGCTGCATGAGACCACACTATACACGTCCCATGAAGCGCTGCTCTTGAGTTATGAGCAAGCACTGACACGAACCGATAGTCTATCTGGCGACTGGTATGATTGCTCAGCCCACATGCTATGGATTGGCGACCGAACACGTCAGCCGGATCATGCTCACGTTGAATTTTTACGGGGCGTGAAAAATCCGATCGGCATCAAGGTCGGTCCGAGCACTCAAGTTGACGACCTCGAGCAACTGCTTAATATTTTAAACCCTGAAAACGAAGCGGGACGTATTACCTTAATCGCACGCATGGGGGCTGAAAAAATTACCGAGCACCTTCCTCGACTTGTGCGTGCAGTAAAACAAAGTGGGCACCAGGTTATCTGGAGCTCGGATCCGATGCATGGCAACACAATTAAAGCATCGAGTGGCTATAAAACCCGTAGCGTGGATGCCATCTTACAAGAAATGAAAGGGTTCTTTGAGGTTCACCGAGCTGAAGGAACGCACGCTGGCGGTGTTCATTTTGAAATGACAGGGCAAAATGTAACTGAGTGTATAGGCGGTGCTTACATGATTAGCGAACAGGGCCTCGCTGATCGCTACCATACCCATTGCGATCCCCGCCTTAATGGCGAACAAGCCTTAGAGCTCGCTTATCTGATTGCTGATACGCTAAAAGCGGCTCGACACTAAAACAAACGCCTCACCAAAAAAGCCTGCGAATGCAGGCTTTTTTATACACAATCATGATTGATCGTGTTCTTTAACAAACCTTTCAAAACAATACTTCCATAACTCACAACCCCTAGCACCTTGTCATCCTTAATAACCGGCGCACACGCTAAACCAAAATTTTCAAATAAACGCGAACAGTAACGAATATCCATCTCTGGAGCCACCGAGACAACAGGCTTAGCCATCACTTCATAGACATTAACACGGTCTGGCGAGCGATCTTTAGCAATCACTTTCTTGGCAATATCAGATAAAAGCAAAAGACCATATTCATCATCCGGGTTCCGTTTATTAATGATAAGCACTTCTGCACTCTGCTGCTGAAAGACAAGCAACGCGTCTTGCACAGTTATTAGACCGTCAATAATAGCGAACGCGTCCGTCATGACATCGTGAGCACGAACCACTTTCCGCTCTGTACTCATAACTCATCCTCCACAATATCCGTCAATGTTTGTACTTGGTGAGCAATACCAACAGCGTCTTCTATATCTACTTGTATCGCAATACCTCTACCGGGGTGTTCTTCAAACTCGGCAACGCCAGAGATCGTTTCCAAAATTTTTCGACTTAAATGTTCTTCCACAATAAACAGCACTACATCCCGCTGAGATACCAGTGTTAACCCTAAGAAAGTTTTCATCTTATTAACACCTTCGCCACGGGCATTATTAATAACCGTCGCACCGGTTGCCCCCGCTTCTCGCGCAGCCTCCATAACCGCTTCAGTTTTTGAGTCTTCTACAAAAACCACCAACAACTTGAAATGCATAACCGCCCCTTTGACTAACCCTAGTCCACAATCTTGTTACGTTTAGTCCGCAACGCTGCAATTTGCGCATATGCCATAACCGTTATTATCGGAAACAAACTAGCAAATGCAATCAAACCAAAACCATCAATCAAAGCACTCCGTCCCGGCACAGTTTCAGCTAAACCAAGTCCTAACGCAGCCACCAGAGGTACAGTAACCGTTGATGTTGTAACCCCCCCAGAATCGTAAGCCAAGGGCACAATCATTTTAGGAGCAAAGAAGGTTTGGATAACCACCGCAATATAACCAGCAATAATGAACCAATAGATCGGATATCCGGTCACGATGCGCCAAGTACCTAACGAAATACCTATGGCCACTCCAACTGCCACGGCAATACGAAGTCCCCAAACACCGATTGTGCCACCCGACACTTCATTTGCTTTCATCGCCACAGCGATCAACGAAGGTTCAGCAATTGTCGTGCTTGCCCCTATAGTAAACGCAAAAATATACACCCAAAAGTAATCAGACCAATGAAAAACAGCAACAGAGGAATCACTCCAACTACGAATGAAGTCCGGGTCCGTTAGCTGCTCTGCCATTAAACGGCCGATAGGAAAGAGCGCCTTCTCTAGCCCTAACAAGAATAGAGCAAGACCAATAACCACATAAACAAATCCAACCAAAACCTTGCGAAGGTTAGTTATGCGCCGCCGGATAACGCAAAACTGGAAACCAAAAATAATAATTGCGATAGGAATTACATCTTTTATAGTAGAAAGTGTAATGTCAGCAAACTGCTCCCAAAACCCCATTACACCAACATCCCATAGGCCATCACAAAAATCATAGGTGAAAGAGAGGCAAAGGCAATTAACCCAAAACCATCGATCATCGGATTACGCCCCTTAATTGAAGATGCCAACCCAACACCCAGCGCCGTTACTAAAGGTACAGTAATCGTCGACGTCGTTACTCCACCCGAATCATACGCGATACCGATTATCTCTTTAGGTGCAAAAAATGTCATCACGACCACAAGCATATAACCCACCACGATCATATACTGGATCGACCAGCCTTTAAGAATACGGAGCACGCCTAAAACAAGGGCGAATCCAACAGAAAAAGCGACGGTATACCTAAGGCCTGACGCATACTCCATCTGCGATTGAACCCCAGCATCAATCATTCCACCCGCCGCCGCAACTTGGGCAGCTTCCGCCGCCACCGCAATAAGCGCCGGCTCAGCAACCGTTGTACCCACCCCTAACGCGAATGCAAAAACCAACAACCAGAAGAGACTTCCTTTTCGCGCAAACTCATACGCCATACTGCCACCAATGGGAAACAACCCCATCTCTAAGCCATAAATAAAAAAAGTAAGGCCAGCAACGACACAAAAAAAGCCAATAAGAAGGTTAAAAAAATCAGGGATCGGTTGCTGTAAAACAACAAGCTGAAAAAACGCAATCACAAGTACAATCGGAGCTAAGTCACGTAAACTCCCCAGCATGGATCGACTTAATGCAAACACACCTGCTTTCAATACAGTCCGCTCTCTATCGGTAAAGAAATAAGTTATAACAGAAAGGTGAGTGTTTTAGATCGGAAGAGCGTCGTGTAGGGAAAGAGTGTAGATCTCGGTGGTCG
>OJAS01000048.1_pt1 | contig 11751 bp, 10 predicted proteins | sample 1590311 | NCBI WGS metagenome assembly OJAS01 (sample SAMN05416833, study PRJEB24817) | seawater metagenome | isolation source: Sea water | place: Canada:Atlantic | collected 2013-07 | reverse complement strand
GAGATTCTAGTTGTGACTGGAGTTCAGACGTGTGCTCTTCCGATCTTTTTATTCCAAGTAAAGGTTGTTTCACATAGGATGTGGTTGTCTTCATTGTATGATCCGACTTCTGTTATTTTTACTGTTGTTAACGTTTTCTCGGATAGGCTTATCTGAGGTGATCGTCAATTCGAGCGTATCGCTTGAGCATGTTAGTCGGCAGTACCTTCTTTCTATTTTCTCAATGCAAACCCGTGTTTGGCCCGATGGCCAATCTGTTCGGGTCTACATTCTTCCTCCTCATCAATCAGAACACCAAGCGTTTGTTAAGACAGAGTTAAAAGTCTTTCCCTATCGATTAGTAAAAATTTGGGATAGAGCTGTTTTCTCTGGTGCGGGACAATCACCGATGGTTGTTGGGTCTTATCAAGAGATGCTGGACAAAGTATCTAGTAATAAAGGAGCCATAGGATATATGTCCACGGATATGGAGGTAGGCAGCGATGCTAAAAAATTACAGGTTGATTAAATGGCTTGGATTATTTCTTTTTAGTCTTCCGTGGATGCATGCTACTGCTGATGAGATCAACTGGGAGGTAAATGGCTTCGTTACTCAAGGGTTTGCCCTGAGCGATGATAATAATTTCTATGGTGATAGTGAGTCAGGTAGCTTCGATTTTAGGGAGCTAGGGCTGAGCACGTCAGCGCGGTTAAGTGAGCGTTTACTAGTATCGGGCCAGTTAGTTTCTCGAAAAGCCGGTAAGGTAGATGACGGTGATCTGAGTGTCGATTATGCCTTGGTGGATTATCGCTTTTTAGAACAACAGTGGGGGAATGCAGGGGTACAGTTGGGACGTATTAAAAATCCTTTTGGTTTTTATAATTCGACCCGCGATGTGGCCTTTACTCGGCCGTCTATTATGCTACCGCAATCTATCTATTTTGACCGCGCGCGAAACTTAGAGCTTTCATCCGATGGTTTTGTTCTTTATGGAACAAAAATGTTCTCATCAGGGCGGATTAAATCAGAGTTGTTTGCGGGGGCTCCGCGTAAGGATGCCAACGTTGAATATGCTTATCTGAACGCTGATTGGCCCGGCTCGTTTGAAGACAGTGAAGGTTACCTGTGGCGTAATGAATATAGCTCTAACGATTATAGTTTTATTGCGGCGATTACCTACGGCAATTTTAAATTAGACTTTGAACATCCAGGTACCCCTGCACCTGGAGCGCCAGGTGATGGGGTGCTTGATCTCGATATTGCGGCTATCTCACTTCAGTATAACTGGGATCGTTGGAGTTTAACGGGCGAATATTTTAGACAAAATATAGACTGGGGAGACATCGGTGGCATTTTTTCTATTAAGCCTCAGACATCTAGTGAATCGTTCTATGTACAGTTAGAGCATAGGCTAACCTCTGATATCTCTATGTTTGTACGGCGCGATATCTTTTATATGGATAAAGATGATAAAGATGGGACCAAAGGGCAGCTGCTTGATGGTCAGCCGCCTTATACTCATTATGCCTTTGATTGGACGGTGGGTGTGGGATGGGAGGCGACTCCTAATTGGTTGCTTCGGGCAGAGTTGCACAAAGTGGAAGGTACCGCGTGGCTAGCAACTCAGGATAACCCCGTTGGCGTTGAGAAAGAAAAAAACTGGAATATGTTCTTACTGCAAGCAACTTATAGGTTTTAATCTATATGCCTTACTCAAATGTTGACCCTCGTACGTTTTTGAGTTTGCGTTGGAAGGTCTTTATCTACTTGGTGTTCGCGCTGGCGATGGTGCACCTTATTTATGGTTATTACTCCTACCACAGCTTAAAGCAGGACAGCGCAGAGGAGCGTTTAGAATTAGCGGAACGTGATTTCAGCGTGCTGGAAGGCTTAGTCGCCACCTCTTATGACCGTCTCCTCGAATTGTCTGAAATAATCCCCTTGGTTGTTGATCACAACGCTAAAGGCGCAGCGACGCCGAGTGCCTATATTGATGCGTTAGAGACCTTGTTTCCCAGTCTTGCTATAAACGGCTCAATGGATGCGATCTATTTTTATGATGGAGCGGGTGAGCTAACGACGGAGCAGGGTATTGTTGTTGATTTTCCCTCGTCGGTCATTACAACGGTGATTGAAGAGGAGGAACCGGTTAAGTTCTTCCACTGTTTTGGCCAATGTTTACGTTTTGTCGCGATGCCAGTCACGCTTGTGGGCAATAAAACTGGTGTGGTGGTGGTGGGTCGCGAGATGCGTGACATTATTCTGGAATTTAATCACCAAACAGGGCGCGACATTGGACTTGCGTTGCAACCGTCCGGTAGTGCAGCTGCGGCCCGTTTGTGGACATTAGAGTTAAAGTATTTAACGAAAAAAGCTGAAAATACCGCACTTTTAAACCGCCTTGTGAGTGAGCAGAGTATCTCTTTAGGCGATGGGGCATATGAAGTCAATGTAGAAGGGCGTCGTTATCAGGTTATTTTAAAACCGCCAGAAGGGGCTGCGTCAGGCCGAGCCTTTTGGATTTTAATTGAGGATCATACTCGCTCCTATATTGATGCGAGGGATGATTTGATTCAGCGTTTGTTGGTATCGGGTGCCGGTCTGTTTTTAGCCGCCCTGTTTTTGTTGACGGTTTTGCGCTCACCGTTGAGCGCACTTGCTAGAATATCTGCTCTGCTGCCTCTACTTGCCAAAAGCGCCTACGAAGAGATTCGTTTAGGCATACATTCTATTAAGCGCAGCAATCTGTTTGAAGATGAACTTGACCTGCTCAAGCACAGTACCCTAGACCTTACGGAACAGCTTGAGCGGTTAGAGCAATCCTTACTTGAGCGTGCCCTGCATCTGTCTGAGCGGTCGGATCAGCTTGAAGCAGAACGTGATTTTGTGACGAGCCTATTAGATACCGCTGAAACGATCATTATGACGTTAGACCATAACGGCAATATAGTGACGCTTAATCGCTTTGGTTTAGAGGCCCTTGGGCTTAGCGCGGATGCAGTAAAACTACTCAGTTTCTTTGATCTCAGCCATGACAAAGTAGGGTTGGACGAACATCAAAGGTTGATGCAGCGTTTGTTTAATAAGCAAGAAACTAAGGTACAAGTTGAAACGGCCATTAGATCTAAAAATGGTCAGATGTTGCAGGTTTCATGGTTACATTCCGTGTTAAATATTCCAGATTCAGAGGCGCAGGTTTTATCGATAGGCCTTGATTTTACCGAACGTCAGCAAGCCGAAAAACAACTGGTTTGGATTGCTAACCATGATCCACTTACGGCACTGCCTAACCGGTTAATGTTTAATGATGAAGTGGCGCGAGCACTTAAACAGCACTCAGGTAACAAGGACATTATCGCTGTACTGTTTTGTGACCTTGATTCTTTTAAAGATGTTAATGACTCCTTAGGTCACCCTGTAGGTGATGAGTTGCTTCAGCAAGCGGCTGAACGTATTCAAAGCGTCATCTGTCATGATGGCCTTTTAGCGCGTTTAGGCGGAGATGAGTTTACCGTACTGTTAGAGTCCCGTTCCTCTATTCAAGAGATCGAGGATGTGGCTACACAGCTGTTAAAAGCGTTTAGGGAATCTTTCTTTATTGATGGGTATGAGATATTTAGCACGTTGAGCATAGGTATCGCTATGTACCCTGAAAATGCTACAGACGTCACAACCTTGGTGCAGTATGCCGATGTGGCGATGTTTGATGCGAAGGAGCGAGGTAAAAACCAGTTACGTTTCTATCATGATGAGCGGGGCAGTGAGCGTTATGAACGTTTCTCCTTAGTGAATGACCTTAGACGGGCGTTGGAGCATGATGAACTCAAAGTGTATTTTCAACCTCAAATTGATACGCGCTCCGGTAGCGTGATGGGGGCTGAGGCACTTTTACGCTGGCAGCATAAAGAGTTAGGTATGATCTCGCCTGCTAAGTTTATTCCTTTGGCAGAGGAGCAAGGGCTGATTATTCCTATTGGCGAATGGGTATTACGCGAAGCCTGTAAGCAAGGAAAAATATTACATGATCAGGGCTTTTATGTCCGTATGGGCGTGAATGTGGCGGGTCAGCAGATCATGCATGAAAGTTTATTGTCCAGCGTGCAGCGGGTGATTAGCGAAACCGGTATAGATCCGAAGCTGGTGGATTTGGAGGTAACGGAGAGCTTTTTACTACGCCAGCCTGAGATCACGATTCCTAAGCTTCACAAATTCCGTCAAATGGGCATGTCGCTTTCGATGGATGATTTTGGCACCGGTTACTCATCCCTGAGTTACTTAAAGAAACTGCCTTTGAATACACTCAAAATTGACCAGAGCTTTGTATGTGATATCGGGAACGACCCAGAAGGGGAGGCGATTGTTAAGGCCATTATTGTGTTGGCTAAAAGTTTAGGGTTAGGCGTGTTGGCTGAAGGGGTTGAAACCACGGAACAGTTGGCTTACTTACGTGCGCACGGTTGCCATCTTATTCAGGGTTATTATTTTAGTCGTCCACTGCCTGTGGAAGCGTTTGTTGATTTTGTTGATTTTGTTGCTAATCAGGCAGTGGATATCAGTGCAGACTAAATAGCGTGCAGGCGTGAGTCTTAGTGCTGCTCAAATATCTTTGCCCGCTGGTTTAGGTAGTCGAACGTTTCACCGCTTTCTTCTGCGCTGAAACGCATCTCGTCTAATTGTTGGAATCGTTCGATCTCTTCATCGGCCATATTATGCAGGCAGCTGCCGCCAAAAAACCATAGCAGGTCTCTAGCAATTAAGTGAGCAAGGGCAGGGTACATTCTAAACGCACGTTCTATTACATGTTCTCCGGTGGTATAAATCTCTTCGCTACCGGCCTCGAATGCTTCGATCAGTTCTTTAAGGCTAAGGATAAAGGCTTCATCTTCATGGGTGATCTCCTCATGGGTGAAGGGCTCGCACTTGATCAAATTGTTATATGCAATTTTCAGGAAATTAAGGTGATGAATTTGGTAAGATGTCATTTCGAGCTCCAATATCATGATGGCGCTTATTTTATAAGGTGAAACACAAGCTAGCTAGGTGGATATGAACAAATAGTTCATTGAATGCTTAGCTGAGTCACTTAAAATGTGCGGCGACTTTTAGTTGATAGGTGAGCTGGGCATTTTAGCGCCAGACTCTCTATTAAGCGGTTGTAGTCGAAAACGTATGTTTACAAACTTGAAATCACCCCCTTATTTAAGTCGGGATAGCTAGATGACATTAGCGTTAACAGTTGAAAATTTACATAAAGTGTATGGCAACGGTTTTGAGGCCTTAAAAGAGATCTCTTTTGAGGTTAAGCAGGGCGACTTTTTTGCTTTGCTTGGTCCTAATGGCGCCGGTAAGTCGACCACGTTAGGTATCGTCTCTTCATTAGTGAATAAAACCTCCGGTAAGGTCTCTATTTTTGGTGTAGATATTGATAAAGATTTAATCGGTGCAAAGTTAAACTTAGGCGTGGTGCCACAAGAGTTTAATTTTAATATGTTCGAAAATGTTAAAGACATATTAGTGACGCAAGCGGGCTACTATGGCATCGAGCGCAAAAGAGCGTCAGAGCGTGCTGATTACTACATGAAAAAATTAGGGCTATGGGAAAAGCGCCACGGGGCTGCCCGTATGTTGTCCGGTGGTATGAAGCGTCGCCTTATGATTGCTCGCGCTTTAATGCACGATCCTAAATTACTGATTTTAGATGAACCTACAGCGGGTGTTGATATTGAGTTACGCCGCTCTATGTGGGAGTTTCTGCGAGAACTCAATGCCGCAGGGACGACCATCATTTTAACGACACACTACCTTGAAGAAGCTGAAAGTTTATGCCGCAATATCGCTATTATTGATCGCGGTAAAATTATTAAAAATACCAGTATGAACGCGTTGCTGCAGCAGCTCACCACTGAGACCTTTATTTTAGATATCGAAGATGCGTTGACTCAGGCGCCGCACTTGGAAGGTTATGGGGTGCGTTTAATTGCAGAGAATGTTTTAGAGGTCGATGTGGAAAAAGAGCAGGGCTTAAATGGCCTGTTTGAACTTTTACAGGATAACAATATCTTAGTTCGAAGCATGCGCAACAAATCAAACAGGCTAGAGGAGTTATTTGTGTCTCTTGTTGATAAAACTCTTAATCAGGATAATGCATGAACAGCCACGATCTTTTCATCGCTTTTTGGACCATTTTACGCCGTGAAATACGTCGCTTTACGCGCATTTGGGCGCAAACCTTGCTACCCCCCGCAATAACAATGACGCTGTATTTTATTATTTTTGGTAACCTGATCGGTAGCCGTATCGGTGAAATGGGCGGTTTTGATTATATGGAATATATTGTTCCAGGTTTAATCATGATGTCGGTTATCACTAACTCGTATAGTAATGTGGTGTCCTCATTTTATAGCACTAAGTTTCAGCGCAGTATTGAAGAGTTGCTGGTCTCACCTGTACCCAATTGGATCATTTTAAGTGGGTTTGTGTTGGGGGGAGTTGCCCGCGGCTTAGGTGTGGGACTGATTGTCACACTGCTATCGCTGTTCTTTACTGACCTGCAAGTGCAGCATTTATTCGTTACCGTAGCGATTGTGTTTTTAACAGCGGTTCTTTTTGCGTTGGGCGGCTTTATTAATGCGGTCTTTGCTAATTCGTTCGACGATATCAGTATTATCCCTACCTTTGTGTTAACGCCACTGACATATCTAGGCGGTGTTTTTTACTCGATTCAGTTGTTGCCAGAGTTTTGGCAGGGTGTATCGCAGTTGAACCCGATTCTTTATATGGTGAATACCTTCCGTTACGGTATCTTAGGGGTGAGTGATATCAATGTAGGGTTCGCCTTTATGATGATCCTACTGTTTATTGGTGGGCTCTTCTCTTATGCGCTTTATCTGCTTAAACATGGCAAAGGAATTCGTAGTTAATGGACACAAACGACGTAGTAACACAGTCACCGCTGGGTAAAGACACAGAGTATATTAATAGTTACGATCCATCGTTACTCTACCCTATCGCGCGTGATACTAATTGGCAGGCCCAAGGGATTGATCGTGAAACGTTGCCTTTTAAAGGGGTTGATATTTGGAATGCGTATGAGCTTTCTTGGATAAACCATCGGGGCAAACCTGAGGTGCGCCTTGCTGAGTTTCGTGTGTTTGCTGATAGCAAAAATATTATAGAGTCTAAGTCATTTAAGCTTTATCTAAACTCCTTTAATTTAAGTAAGTTTGCGTCTCAAAAAGAGGTCGAAGCGTTACTGATTAAAGATCTATCTGAGGCCGCAGAAGGGCGTGTTACCGTCAGGATCTATCACCCAGATCAAGCCCCTGAATTTGGTCAATTTACAGGTTTCTGTATTGATAATCAGGACGTTGATATTACGGCCTATACCCCCGCGCCTGATTTACTGTTTACCGGTGAAGATGAGGTCGAAGAGGTGCTTTATAGCCATCTATTAAAGTCTAATTGTCCGGTTACAGGGCAACCCGATTGGGCGACGTTAGGGATTAGCTATAGCGGCAAGGAGATCGATCGAGAGGGGTTACTTAAATATATAATCTCTTACCGTGAACACGGTGATTTCCATGAGCAGTGTGTAGAAAATATCTTTATGCATATCTGGGAGCGTTGTAAGCCCGATAGCTTAAATGTTTATGCGCGTTATGTGCGTCGTGGTGGGTTAGATATTAATCCGTTCCGTAGTAGTGAGATGGACGATATTGATAATCTTCGTCTTAGTCGACAGTAGGGGAGAGAATTTATGGATGCGCTAGAACTGCTGCATCATCGTGTATCTTGTCCTGCACTCATGGAGCCGGGGCCGACAAGTGAACAGTTACAGAATATCTATCAAGCGGCCCTAAGGGCGCCGGATCATGGTGCCATTAGGCCGTGGCGATTTCTAACCGTATCGGGTGCGTCCCGTGAGCGTTTAGGCGAGTTGTTTCTAAAGGCCGCCTTAACTGATAATCCCGAGCTTGCACCGGAGCGGCAAGAGAAAACACGTAATATGCCGCTACGTGCACCGACGCTGATCGTTGTGATTGCCGCGGTGTGTGACCATCCTAAAGTGCCACCTTTAGAGCAAGAGATCTCTGCAGGGTGCGCCGCGCAAAATATTATTTTAGCGGCACATGCCCAGGGTCTAGGTGCTATGTGGCGCACAGGTGATATGGCCTATCATCCGGTTGTAAAGTCAGGTCTCGGTGTCGAAGCGACAGAAACCATTATTGGTTACATCTACTTAGGTAGCGCTAAAAAATTACGCACTGCCCCTCAGCATGAGCACGAGGCTTATGTTACTGAGTGGTAAGGTGAGATGGAGAGGGTAAGCAATTTTGATCGACTATAATCGAATTGCAGATGCGTTCCTTGTTCGCTTAAAAGGCGAAATCCCATTGGTTAACCATTTGGGGTTATCCCCGTTACAATGGGATGGTCAAACGCTGGCAATGACAGCAGCACTGGCGCCTAATGTGAATGATAAAGGCACAGGGTTTGGGGGTTCATTGGCGACAATTGCTACGTTATGTGGTTGGAGTATTGTCATGCTCTACCTCAGGGCTAAAGGGCGCGATGATGATGTGGTCATTCGGGATAGCCATTTAGAATACTTTCTACCGGTTACCTCGGACTTTACCGCTAAAACATCGTTACCTGAACCTGCGCTATTAACGGCGTTTTATCAGAAAATGTTAGAAAAAGGTCGGGCTAGAATCGATCTTGTTATCGAAATAAAACAGGGTGATAAGGTCGCTATGCGCTTGACCGGTAGCTATGTAGCGTTAGAAAAACAGCGTTAATACTTATTATGTTTGATCTAGATGCCGACTCAGCTGCGCTTATGGGTTAGGCCCCCGCTTATCTATTGTGTTTCTACTGATTGGGTAACAGCATGCTCTATCGATTTTCCTTACAAGGTGTTAAATGCGCAGGTTGCGTACGTTCGTTGGAGAAGGGCTTAGCCTCGAACGCCATTATCGATGACTTTTCAGTTAATTTTGCTGATCGAAGTTTGAGTGTGTCCTCCTCCGGTACTGTTGCACAAGTGATTGCTGTCGTTGAGGCGGCGGGTTATGGGGCGATTGAAATCACAGACAGTGCGGGCTTAGCACAGGTACAACGTGCAGAGCAGCAGCATTATCAAAAAACATTGAGCCGTAGTCTTTTAGCCTTGGGCTTGGGTGCGGTTTTGATGCTTCAGATGTGGCTCGGTTGGATGCCGAGTATTAATCATATCAATGGTATTCTGGTCGGGGCTATTACGGGCCTGTTAACACTTCTTATTATGTACATCTGTGCGCGTCACATCTATCAAGGCGCTTGGCGTTCTGCGCGTAAATTAAACTTTAATATGGATAGCTTAATTGCCCTCGGGACGGGGGCTGCTTGGATCTACTCTACGGGCATTCTAGTGGTCTCATCTGCGGGTGTTACCCTACCAGAACCGGCAACACATCTGTATTACGAAGCGTCCGTGATGATCCTTGGCTTTATCTTGTTAGGGCAGGCCTTAGAGGCGAAAGCGAGAAAGAAAACCGGTGATGCCGTGCGTAGTTTAATGCAACTACAGCCGAGCACTGCGCTGCGGGTACGGGGTAGCGAAGAGAAAGAGGTCGCCATTGAATTACTGTCGTTACAGGATTTCGTCCGTGTGCGTCCCGGTGAAAGTATTCCTGTTGATGGCGTTGTGGTCTCTGGTGAAACCTATATTGATGAGTCTATGCTGACGGGGGAGTCTGAGCCTGTGCATAAGGTACAAGGCGATAACCTTGTTGGGGGTACGCTCAACGGTTCGGGTAGTCTATTAATGCGGGTAGAGCAGATCGGCTCCCAAACGGTACTTGCGCAAATTATTGAATCGGTTCGGGAGGCGCAAAACTGTAAGCCTGAACTGGGAAAACTCGCCGATAAAATCGCATCATTTTTTGTGCCTTTAGTGATGTTTTTTTCAGCCTTAACGGGCCTTATCTGGTTTAACTTAGGCCCCGAACCGCAGCTCACCTATGCGGTAATCACGATGATGACGGTATTAATTATTGCCTGCCCCTGTGCATTAGGGTTGGCCACTCCGATGTCGGTGATGGTGGCTGTAGGACGCGCAGCCAGTGAAGGCATATTGATTCGCAATGCCGATGCCTTACAAGTGGCCGAACGGGTCACAACGGTTATATTTGATAAAACAGGTACAGTGACGGAAGGTAAGCCCGCGGTGACTAATCAGGTCTATGTGTGCGACCGTGACAGTATCGGGTACGTGAACCAAGCGGTGTTAACGATACAGTCCCGCTCGGAACACCCGCTGGCATCAGCGCTATGCGCCAGCATGCTAGCCGAAGGTGTAAATAAAGATGACAAAGTAGCGGTCGATGCCTTTGAAAGCATGTCTGGGCTAGGTGTGCTAGCCACTGTGGCGGGGGCAGACTGGCTTATCGGGAATGCGGCATTGATGGCTGAGCATGGCGTTGATTGTGACGCGGTATTACCTCAAGCCAAGCGGTGGGCATCAGAGGCTCGCTCTTTAGTGTATATCGCGCGTGCTAAACAGGTTATGGCGCTATTTGCGATTGCTGATCGGGTAAAAAGTGATTCAAAATCTGCAATCGAGATCTTAAAGAAGGCGGGACTGAAGATTATTTTGTTGTCTGGGGATAACCAGCTTACCGCCGAAGCGATTGCCCGTGAGGTGGGCATTGAGCGGGTGATTGCGGATGTTAAACCTGAACAGAAGCAGAAAGTGATTCAAGATCTACAAGCGCAGGGTGATGTGGTCGCAATGGTGGGTGATGGTATCAACGATGCCCCAGCGTTAGCTCAGGCGGACTTAGGTTATGCGATTGGAACGGGATCGGATATTGCGATTGCCAGTGCGGATGTCACCCTCATCTCTGGATCGATTACGCGTGTGTCTAAAGCGATGGCGATCTCGAAAGCGACAGTCAAAAATATTAAGCAAAACCTGTTTGGTGCGTTTATCTACAATGCGGTTGCGATTCCTGTTGCGGCCGGCGTACTCTTTCCCTTTATCGGGGTTCTCCTCAACCCAGCGATCGCGGGTGCAGTCATGGCAATGTCGTCTATTACGGTTGTAAGTAACGCTAATCGGCTTAGATGGCTGAGAATTGATCGTTAATAGGCATGAGCCTTACCTTGATCAATAATCTTAGGTAAGGCTCATGCAGGGGGCGCTTTATTCGCTTACACGTACGACTTTTTCTATAATGATCGGTGATTTTGGTACGTCCCTATGACCACCTTTTTCAGCTCTAGGTACACGGCTTATTTCTACCGCTAATTCCATACCATCAGTGACACGGCCAAAGACGGCGTAGCCAAAACGGTTACCGCGTGCATCTAAGTTTCTATTATTAACGGTATTGATAAAAAATTGCGATGTGGCGCTGTGTGGATAATTTGTCCGTGCCATAGCAATAGTGCCTTCGGTATTGCTTAGGCCGTTTTGCGACTCATTTTTTATCGCCTCTAAGGTATCTTTCTTTTTCATATCTGCGGTAAACCCACCGCCTTGAATCATAAACCCTGCGATTACACGGTGAAAAATGGTGCCCTCGTAGTAGCCACTGTCTACATACTTAAGGAAATTAGCGACCGTTTCCGGAGACTCATTAGGGAATAGCTCAAGGGTGATGTTGCCTAAATTCGTTTGCAGCGTCACTTTAGGGTTAGCCTCTTCGGCAAAGGCCGTTGAGGTGAGTAAAACAGGTAAAAGATCGGAAGAGCGTCGTGTAGGGAAAGAGTGTAGATCTCGGTGGTCG
>OJAS01000046.1_pt1 | contig 11873 bp, 15 predicted proteins | sample 1590311 | NCBI WGS metagenome assembly OJAS01 (sample SAMN05416833, study PRJEB24817) | seawater metagenome | isolation source: Sea water | place: Canada:Atlantic | collected 2013-07 | reverse complement strand
CGACCACCGAGATCTACACTCTTTCCCTACACGACGCTCTTCCGATCTGTTGGGCGTTAGTTTTACTAAGGCGATCAGCACCCAGTTAGGGTTAAGTCAGGGCGTGCAACTGCGTTAACGGCGATATCTTCTACCGGTTTAAATGGAGGGCTAAGCCCTCCATTTTGTTATAACTCAGCTTAAACGGGGCTTTAAAGTACATTAACCCCTTCGTTTTCCAGCATGCGTACAAGACGGATAAGGGGGAGGCCTATCAGTGTGTTAGGGTCGTCGCCCTCTAGTTTGTCAAACAGTACAATTCCAAGCGCTTCTGATTTAAAGCTGCCTGCACAGTTATAAGGCTCTTCAGCGCGCAGATAATTTTCAATCATCTCATCCGTCAAGGTTCGGAACACAACATCAAACGGCACGGCTTCGCGTTGAATATTGCCGCTTTTTGAGTTGATGAGGGCGAGCCCTGTTAAAAACGTGACGCGGTGGCCAGATAATCTCTGTAACTGTTTAACTGCGTTTTCGTGGGTGTGGGGTTTGCCTAAGATCTCATCACCTAAAACCGCGACTTGGTCTGAACCGATAATTAAACTATCGGACTCGGTTTCGGCAATCTTTTCAGCTTTAGCGACGGCAAGTCTAGTCACCAATTGCACCGGCGTCTCATTCCCGTTGGGTGATTCATCAATATCAGGCGAGAGGCATGAATACTCAAGTTGAAGTTTATCTAAAATTTGACGACGAAACGGTGAGCTAGATGCTAAAATCAGGTTTCTCATGTCTTTTTTTAACCGTTAATGTATGAAGGCTCGAATATTAGCGGTTTTATTACATAATTAAACCCCAAAGTCTTTGACAGATGGGTTTTCGAGCCCTAGAATTGCGCGCTTATGTCAAACGGTCCATTACCTAACAAAGTAGATCCGCGAAAACTTGCTGAGCGGGAAGTGCGAATAACGGGTGTAGCCGATTTAAATAGGATGCCTATTCTTTGCCAATCATTGATTGGTACTGATGGCTCTATTAAAGTCGATCTCCAGTTTGCTGTCGATGAACAGCGTATTCGTACCATTACTGGCAATGCTGAAGGTCATGTTTTCATGACGTGTCAACGTTGCTTAGATCCAGTAGAGGTTGCCGTAGAGGTTGATTTTAATCTTGCCCTTGCGGTCAGTGAGGATGCTGCAAAACAGCTTCCTCGCGTTTATGATCCCTTAATTATAGGGGATGAAGAGATTGAGTTGCTTTCTGTGGTTGAAGAAGAGTTGATTTTGAGCCTTCCTCATGATGCTTATCATGATGATTGTTCTATCAAAACTTCATACGGCGATGCCGGGGCAGTGACAGAAACTAACGATAAACCGAATCCATTTAGTGTGTTGGCGCAATTAAAAGCCAATAACAAATAGAAAGAACCAGGAGCTATTTAGTCATGGCAGTTCAGAAAAGTAAGAAGTCTCGTTCCCGTCGCGATATGCGTCGTTCACACGATGCGCTAGGTAACCCGACTCTATCTGTAGAAGCAACTACAGGTGAAACGCACCTTCGTCACCATGTATCTGCTGACGGTTTCTACCGTGGCAAACAAGTAATTAAGCAGGATGACGAGTAATATTGTCAGCCTACTACACCATTGCAGTTGATGTGATGGGCGGGGACTTCGGTCCCCGCATTACGATCCCCGCTACAATCGACGCACTAAAACGTTACCCGCATCTTTCGGTCAAACTTGTTGGCCATCAAGAAGCTATTACCCCCTTATTGACCCAGTTAAGCTCTGAAGTCGCTTGTCGTCTTGATGTTGTTCATGCCGCTGAGACTATCTCAATGTGCGCGAAACCCTCACTCACGATTCGTAATGGTCAAGAGTCCTCAATGTTTAAATCCCTCCAATTGGTTGCTGATAAGCAAGCTCAGGCGTGCGTAAGTGCGGGCAATACAGGGGCTTTAATGGTGTTGGGGCGTTATATTTTACGCACACTTCCTAATGTTGATCGACCGGCGATTACCTCGACCGTTCCAACAACTGACGGGCATTGTCATATGCTAGATCTCGGCGCGAATGTTGATTGCAGTGCAGAACACCTTCTACAGTTTGCCATTATGGGATCTGTGATGGTTCAGGCTGTCGATGGCATTGCAGAGCCGCGTGTTGGTTTGCTGAATATCGGTGAGGAAGAAGTTAAGGGTAATGAGCAAGTTAAGTTGGCCTCTCGTCTTATTGAAGAGAAGGGCGGGCTTAATTATATCGGCTATATTGAAGGGGATGACCTTTATAAAGGTAAAGCGGATGTGGTTGTTTGTGATGGCTTTGTCGGTAATATTGCGCTAAAAAGCAGTGAAGGCTTAGCGCGACTAATTAGTCATAAGTTTCAGTCCAGCTTTAAAAAAGGTCTATATCGTCGAGTGCTTGCACTACTGGCCAGCCCTATTTTAAGTGAGATCAAGCAACAGCTTGACCCTTCGCGTCGTAATGGTGCGAGTTTGTTAGGGCTTCAAGGGATTGTGATAAAAAGTCATGGCGCAGCCAATGAACAGTGCTTTGGTTATGCACTTGATCAAGCTGTAGCCGAAGTAGAGCAAAACCTCCCCAGTAAGATATGCGATGAAATAGAGCATAAGCTCGCCTGATTCATCCGCTAGCGGTTTTAATTACTTTGTAATGTTGTAAACTACGCCGACATTAGCCTGTGCTATTACATCAATCTGCAGGCGTGTTACTAAATTAGATTGACGATTTGAGGAAATCATGTCGCAAAAACTTGCTTTCGTTTTTCCGGGACAAGGCTCCCAACAGCAGGGGATGCTCGCTGAATTAGCAGAATCTCACCCTGTGATCACTGACACTTTTGCCGAAGCGTCTGCTGTTCTTGGTTATGACCTATGGGCGCTTGTTCAAAGCGGTCCATCAGAAGAGCTTGATCGAACTGATAAAACTCAGCCCGCATTGTTAACGGCGGGTGTTGCTTTATGGCGTCTTTGGCAAGAACAGGGTGGCGAGATGCCTTCCGTTTTAGCCGGTCATAGTTTAGGTGAATATACGGCTCTTGTGTGCGGTGGTGCTATCAGTTTTGCGGATGGTGTTAAACTGGTAAAATTGCGTGGTGAGTTTATGCAAACCGCGGTGCCAGCGGGTGCTGGCGCTATGGCAGCTATTCTAGGTCTTGATGACGCAGCGATAGCGCAGGCGTGTATAGACGCAGAGCAAGGTGACGTTGTTTCGCCGGTTAATTACAACTGCCCAGGGCAAGTTGTAATTGCAGGCCATAAAGAAGCAGTTGCACGCGCTATTGAAAACTGCAAAGCTGCAGGTGCTAAAAGAGCGATACCTTTACCTGTAAGTGTGCCTTCGCATTGTGACTTGATGCGTCCCGCTGCTGAAAAAATGGCGCTGGAGCTATCAAATATTGATGTTCGGATGCCTGATATTCAAGTGGTACAAAACACAACGGCACAAGCACCTGCATCGGTTGATGAGTTAAAAAACAATCTTTTAACTCAACTATACAGCCCTGTGCTTTGGACAAAAAGTGTTCAGAATATGGTCGCACAAGGTATTGAAAACGCATTAGAATGTGGGCCAGGTAAAGTATTATCGGGCTTAAATAAAAAAATTCACAGACCTCTGATCGTAGCGGCGATTAATGATGCAGCGGGCCTTGAAAAAGCGCTTAATGCCTAATCGGACGAGCAAGGAATAATAAGAATGAGTATTGAAGGTAAGGTAGCGCTAGTAAGCGGCGCAACACGGGGTATCGGTAAAGCAATCGCGTTAGAGCTGGGTAAGCAAGGCGCGGTGGTTATTGGTACAGCAACCAGTGAAAATGGCGCTACAGCTATCAGCGCTTATCTTTCTGAGTCTAATATCAAAGGCGCAGGCCTTGTTTTAGATGTGGCGGATAGTGATTCCGTTACGGCTGTACTTAAAACCGTTCAAGCAGACTACGGTACGATAGAAATACTTGTAAATAATGCAGGTATTACCCGTGATAATATTTTAATGCGAATGAAAGATGACGAATGGGATTCCGTTTTGAATACCAATCTAAACTCTGTTTTTCGTTTGGTTAAAGGCTGCCTAAGAGGCATGACCAAAGCGCGCTGGGGACGTATCATTAGCGTTAGCTCGGTGGTTGCCTCAATGGGCAATGCTGGTCAGGCTAACTATGCAGCAGCTAAATCCGGCATGGAAGGCTTTACCCGTGCTTTGGCTCGTGAAGTGGGTTCACGCAACATTACCGTTAACTGTGTTGCACCGGGTTTTATCGATACCGATATGACGAGTGGACTGGCCGATGAGCATAAAGAAGCGCTTAAAGCACAGATTCCACTGAACCGTCTTGGTCGACCAGAAGAAATTGCAGCTGTTGTTGGTTTTTTAGCCAGCGAGAGCGGTGGATACGTGACGGGAGAATCGATTCAGGTCAATGGTGGCATGTATATGGGCTAAAAGAGGCCTAGGGGAATTGTTTTTTTCCTCGAAATGTTGATAATGTGCCGTCAGGTAGAGAATATTTATCATTTTAGCTGAGTTTAGTTTGAATTAACTTGTTTAGCTAAAGTGCTTTTAATAAAATTTCTTTCCGCATACCAAATCAGGTGTGTGGTGTTAATAAGAAGATAGGAAGAGATATGAGCAGCATTGAAGAGCGCGTAAAAAAGATCATCGCAGAGCAGTTGGGTGTTAAAGAAGAAGAAGTTACTCAAGAAGCTTCTTTTGTTGAAGATCTAGGCGCTGACTCCCTAGACACTGTAGAGCTAGTAATGGCTCTAGAAGAAGAATTTGAAACAGAGATTCCAGACGAAGAAGCTGAGAAGATCACTACAGTTCAGCTAGCTATCGATTACATCAACGCACACCAGTAATCGTATACAGCAAGAATCTATGGCAAGCCGCCTATCTTAGTAGATAGCGCGGCTTTTCTTTTGTCTGTAGATTTGATGTTGTACATCTGTATTTAGCGTATGGAGATATTTAATGACACGTAGACGTGTAGTTGTTACTGGTATAGGGATGCTGACGCCAATAGGCAACACCGTCACTGAAACTTGGTCTCAACTGTTATTGGGCAAAAGTGGTGCCGCACCTATAACGCACTTCGATGCCACCCCTTACGCAACGCGTTTTGCGTCCTCTGTTAAAAACTTCGATGTCGCAGACTACCTAAATCCAAAAGACGCTCGCAAGATGGATCTATTTATCCAGTATGGCATGGCGGCGGCGATACAAGCGGTGAATGACGCAGGTATCGAGGTGACTGAGCAGAACGCGACACGCATTGGTTGCGCCATTGGTTCAGGCATTGGTGGTTTGCCAATGATTGAAAAGAATGTTGATATATTAGAACAGTCGGGCCCTCGACGTGTTTCTCCTTTTTTTGTTCCCGGTAGTATCATCAACATGATTGCAGGTAATTTGGCCATTAAATATGGGTTCAAAGGGCCGAATATTGCAATCACCACCGCCTGCACAACCGGCACCCATAATATTGGTCAAGCTATGCGCATGATTCAATACGGTGATGCGGATGTGATGTTAGCTGGGGGCGCAGAGATGGCGACGACGCCTTTAGGTATTGCGGGCTTCTCTGCCGCACGAGCACTCTCCACTCGCAATGATGCACCCGAAGCCGCTAGCCGTCCTTGGGATAAAGACCGGGATGGCTTTGTGTTGGGTGATGGGGCCGGTATTCTTGTGCTTGAAGAGTATAGCCGTGCTAAAGCGCGAGGCGCTGAGATCTATTGCGAACTGGCAGGCTTTGGTATGAGTGATGATGCCTACCACATGACCTCACCGCCGGCTTCAGGTGAAGGGGCGGCGTTGGCGATGAGCAATGCCATTGCGGATGCGAAACTGGCATCCGACAAGGTTCACTATATTAATGCGCATGGCACCTCAACCCAAGCAGGGGATATCGCCGAGTCTAACGCGGTTAAGCAGGTTTTAGGGCACGCGGCTGATGCAGTACGCATGAGTTCAACAAAGTCGATGATAGGGCACCTGCTCGGGGCTGCGGGCGCCGTTGAAGCGATTTTCTGCGTTAAAGCGCTGAAACATCAGGTCGCACCTCCAACCATTAATTTAGAAACGCCCTCTGATGGCTGTGATCTTAATTATGTGCCCCATACCCCGCAAACCTGTGTTATTGATTCAGCTTTGTCGAATTCATTTGGTTTTGGTGGTACAAACGCCTCACTTCTTTTTAAAAAAATATAAATTGTATTAGGCAGATTTATGCAGGCGACTTGGGTTAATGGTACCGCTACTGATCAAATAAACATTGCGGATAGGGGGCTTGGCTATGGCGACGGTGTCTTTGAAACCATTGAGGTTATCGGTGGCTACCCTCAACGTTTGCCTCAGCACCTTAGTCGTCTTGCTTATGGTTTGGCACGTTTAGGATTTCCTGATCAGGTTGCCTCTCAGGTTGAATCAGACCTCGCTCAACTGCCGCTCTGCGGCGATCAGACCGTTAAGGTGATCGTGACAAGGGGGGAAGGTCTTCGCGGCTATGCGCCACCACAGACGGTTTCAGCAACACGTATTATCACCGTGGCAGAACGGGCACTTAATACCGCGAAGATGGAAAAGGGGGTTGTTGCTCGAGTTTGTGATTACCGTTTACCGCTTAACCCGGCATTGGCGCAATTAAAACACCTTAATCGGCTCGACCAAGTCATGGCCCGTGCAGAATGGCAAGACCCGAATATCTCTGAGGGCGTTATGCTAGATGCGGAAGGTTTTGTGGTTGAAGGTACAATGAGCAACCTGTTTTGGTATGATCCAGAAAAAGGGGAAGTACAAACACCACTCATTGACCGTTGCGGGGTTAAAGGGGTGATGCGTGATCATCTTATTGGCTTATTAAAGCGTGAAAACATCTCCGTTGTTGAAGGGCGTTTTTTACCATCCGTGTTGATGCAGGCGAATGATCTCTTTATGTGTAATAGCCTGATAGGCCTGTGGCCAATCGTTACCTTAGATAATAAACATTATGATGTGGGCCCAATTACACGCCTGCTGCAATCCATTCTCCAACGAGAGATTGATTGTGAATGATTCCACTGTATTCGTTAGCTTAGGAAATTAAGTCGTTGAAAAAGATATTTTGTGTTATTGCTTTGATTGTACTGATGGCTACGGCGGCTGCGTATTGGCTATACAACGACTTTAAAACCTACATAGCAACGCCATTAAACTTTGCTGAAAATAGCAGTATCGTTGTTGATAAAGGATTATCATTCAATGGTTTAGTCGATAAACTTAAAACCAAAAGTGAAAATATAAACATCTATTATCTTAAGTTCTATGCCCGTCAAACGGGGCTGGGCAGGAAGATAAAAGCAGGCGAGTATGGTTTAACACCGGATATGACGCCCGTCACTCTTTTGAAAAAAATCACCTCAGGTCGTTCTATCAATTACAACTTTACCATTGTGGAAGGGAGTAACTACAAGCAGTTACTTGCTGCGCTTGAGTCTAATCAATACCTGAAGAATGATATTAAAGGGTTATCGCCAAAACAGTTACTTGAGCAGCTAGAAACTGAGTACACTCACCTTGAAGGGTTGTTTCTTGCTGAAACCTATAGCTTTGAAAAAAACAGTTCAGCACTAGCACTGCTTAAACGCTCCCACAAAATGCTGATCGAAACGTTGGAGCCAGCATGGCAGGCGAGAGATAAGAAACTTCCGTACACGTCAGCCTACGATGCTCTAATAATGGCGTCTATTGTTGAGAAAGAGACCGCGCGGGCAGAAGAGCGACCTATTATCGCCGGAGTGTTTGTGCGTCGTTTAAACATCGGTATGCGTTTGCAAACAGACCCGACGGTTATTTATGGTATGGGGGATAATTACAAAGGTAATATACGTCGTTCAGATTTACGTAAGCCAACACCTTATAACACCTATACCATTTCAGGATTACCGCCAACACCTATTGCAATGGTTGGTCCTGATGCGATCACCGCTGCACTCAACCCTAAAAAGGGGAAAGCGCTCTATTTCGTTGCAAAAGGGGATGGAACCCATTACTTTTCTTCATCACTTAAAGAACATAATAATGCGGTAAGGAAGTATCAATTATCACGCCGCAAAGACTATCGATCATCACCGTAAATAGTAAACAGGAATATATGACTACAGTTCAGCGAGGCCGCTTTATCACGGTTGAAGGTACCGAAGGGGTGGGTAAATCCACGAATATTGATTTCCTTTGTCATCTTTTACACGCACGGGGAATTGATATTGTATTAACCCGCGAGCCGGGCGGCACGCCACTTGCTGAAGAGCTGCGCGAGCTACTATTGAGTCCACGTGAGGAGCGCGTTAGCCAAGACACTGAGCTTTTATTGATGTTTGCTGCAAGGGCTCAGCATATTGAGAACGTGATTCGTCCAGCGTTAGCGCGTGGGGCGTGGGTTATTAGTGATCGTTTTACCGATGCAACATTTGCTTATCAAGGTGGCGGTCGCGGCGTTGATGAGGAGCATATCCGTTTGCTAGAAACCTTAGTTCAGCATGGCCTTCATCCCGACTTAACCTTGCTGTTAGATCTTGATGTTGAAGTGGGGTTAATGCGTGCGTCAGCCCGCAGTACCCCTGACCGTTTTGAACAAGAGAAAGTCGACTTCTTTAGTAAGGTGCGCCAAGCCTATTTGCAGCGTGCGGCTAACGAACCTGAACGTTTTGCTATCATCGATGCATCGGTTGCATTGCCTGATGTTCAACAGCAGATCGCGTCTGCTGTCAGTCAGTATTTAGGTAATTAGCGCTATGTCCGAACTTGTAACCGCTCACCCTTGGTTTAATGACCGTTTTCAGCACCTGACACAGTTACACCAAGCTAATCGATTACCGCATGCGCTTTTGCTCCACGGTATGCCGGGTATAGGTAAAGCCGACTTTGCTCAATCCTTTGCCCATTACTTGCTGTGTCAGCAGCCAGAAGGTAACAGAGCCTGTGGTCATTGTAAGCCTTGTGAGCTTAACATGGCGGGTAGTCATCCTGACCTGTATTTGCTCGAGCCCGAAGAGCAAGGGAAGCAACTCAAAGTTGATCAAGTACGTGCTTTAAATGAATTCATCTATAGTACGGCACAGCAGGGCGGCTACCGTGTTGTTGTACTTAACCCCGCAGACTCTATGAACATAGCGTCTGCCAATGCGTTATTGAAAATGCTTGAAGAGCCTGGGGGCGATACACTCATTCTGCTGATCACCTCCAAGATGGGGCAGCTACTTCCTACCATTAAGAGTCGGTGTCAGCATGTAGAGTGTCACCCCCCAGCGGAAGCGGAAGCGGTTAGCTGGCTTATGAATGCAGCGGAGTTAGACGAGGAGCGTGCTAAAAACATACTTCATATCAACTTAGGTGCGCCCATGGAGGCCCTTGCTTATATCAACAACGGCCTGAATGAGCAGCGTGCGCAGCTTGTAAGAGGCTTGGCCGATATACTTAAGCAGCGACGTACAGCGCTTGAGGTTGCACAAGCATGGAGCAAATTGAACATTGAACTGATTCTGAGCTGGTTTTATAGCTTGCTCATTGATGCGGCCCGTGGCGCTCTATGCGAATCAAGCGAGTTTATTCGACAGGATGATGCGCGTAATATGATCAATGCTGTTGCTAAAAAAACTAACCCCGTTAGAATCTTCAAGTTAGCAGATAAAGTTCATGAAGAGCGCAAAGCTATATTGTTAAGGCAAAACCCTAATAAACAATTATTGCTCGAATGCATCCTACTGGAGTGGGCTGCACTGCTTAATTAAGGAGGAGAGAACTGTATGGTAGCTGTACCACGTTTAAGCCATGGTATTTTATCGTTAACGATAAAAACCAAAGAAGAGCTGTATAAGGCTTATTTACCGTACATCGTCAACGGCGGTCTTTTTATACCGACCCTACGCTCCTATCATTTAGGTGAAGAAGTTTTCATGCTACTTGAGCTCATGGAGGAGGGAGATAAAATACCGGTGACGGGTAAAGTTGTGTGGGTTACACCTAAAGGCGCTCAAGGTGGTCGTACGCCGGGAATCGGTATTCAACTCTCGACAGACGATTCCACATTGATTAACAAAATCGAAAACTATTTAGCGGGCTCGTTAAGTTCTGAGCGTAAGACTAACGCACTTTAAGTTACCCTTCCTATGTTTATAGATTCGCACTGCCACTTGGACAGGCTTGACCTGTCCCCGTACCATAATGATTTCTCTTTAATGCTGAACGCTGCCGATGAACGCAAGGTTAAAAAGATGCTTTGCGTGTCTATCGACCTCGTTCACTTTGATGAGATGTACGCCCTTATTGAAGCCTATGAACAGGTGTACGCATCGGTTGGTGTTCACCCGTTAAGCGCCGCTGAAGAGCAGGTCAGCATTAACGATCTAGTTGAGCGCGCTGAACGTGAAAAAATTATCGCGATAGGTGAAACGGGGCTAGACTATTTTTATCAAACAGATACCCAAGATCAGCAGCAGGAAAGCTTTAAAAACCACCTTGTTGCAGCCGGGCAGTTAGGGCTTCCAACGATTATCCATACCCGCGAAGCTCAGCAGGATACACTGTCGCTGATTAAGGCCCATGGTAATCTAGCGTCGGCAGGGGTTATGCATTGCTTTACTGAGAGTTTAGCGATGGCGAAAGCCTCCCTTGATTTAAATTACATGATCTCTTTTTCCGGTATTATTACGTTTAAAAATGCGGCGGATTTACGTGAAGTCGTTAAAGCAGTGCCTCTGGACCGTATCCTGATCGAAACCGATTCGCCTTACTTGGCGCCGGTTCCACACCGCGGTAAGAAAAATGAACCTAAATATGTGGTTGAAGTAGCCCAATGTGTGGCCGATTTAAAAGGCATAAGCGTAGAAGCGGTAGCCGAAGCCACCAGCGAAAACTTTTACACTTTATTTAACAAAGCCGCGCCATAATATGCATCTCTACCCACCCATTAATTACATTGAGCCTGTGTTTCGCCCTCCCAGCGAGGCGAATTCGCTTATTTTACAGGTCACCAATGGGTGTAGTTGGAACCGGTGTACATTTTGTGAAATGTACACTCAACCACAGAAAAAGTTTAAGCCAAAAGCACAGGCCGATATTGTTGAAGACCTTCAGCGCTGGGCTCTGTCACTGACCAGCGTAAGACGCGTTTTTCTGGCGGATGGTGATGCTATGGCACTCTCCTTTGATCGCTTAAAGAGTATCTTATTAGCGATTAAACAGTACTTACCGTCAGTTAGTCGTGTCTCGTCCTATTGTTTACCTCGAAACTTGAAAAATAAAACCGTTGAGGAACTCGCTGAGCTTAGACGTTTGGGACTGGTTCTATTGTATGTCGGTGCTGAAAGCGGTAATGATCAGATTCTGACCAAAATAGATAAAGGCGAAACCTTCCAGACAACGGTTGATGCACTGCATAAGGTCAGTGCAGCGGGCCTAAAATCATCGGTGATGATTATTAATGGCATGGGGGGCGTCAATTACAGCGAACAACATGCGCTTGATTCAGCCACACTGGTTAATGAAACTCAGCCAGACTACTTAGCGACCTTAGTGCTTTTCTTCCATCAAGCGGAGGCCTCATTTATTTCAGCCTTTGGTGATGACTTTGTCATGGCTTCCCAGCGTCAGCTTATACAAGAGATGGAGCTCTTTATCGCGCATTTAACATTAGAAAAAACCATCTTCAGAAGCGACCATGCTTCAAACTACCTGGTTTTAAAAGGCGTGCTCAACCGTGATAAAGATGCCTTATTGTCGATGATTAAAAGAGCGCTTTCTCAGGATCAGCGTATTTACCTTCGTTCTGAATCCTCTCGTGGTTTATAAAGATCGGAAGAGCACACGTCTGAACTCCAGTCACAACTAGAATCTCGTA
>OJAS01000043.1_pt1 | contig 12097 bp, 12 predicted proteins | sample 1590311 | NCBI WGS metagenome assembly OJAS01 (sample SAMN05416833, study PRJEB24817) | seawater metagenome | isolation source: Sea water | place: Canada:Atlantic | collected 2013-07 | reverse complement strand
CGACCACCGAGATCTACACTCTTTCCCTACACGACGCTCTTCCGATCTCCGGATTCTCCGGAAACTGCTGAAACGGATTTAGTCAATAGATGCCCTTCGCCAAACGCTCAACATACACGCTAACACTTGCTATCAGCGCAGCATTATTTTCTAGCTATGCTGCTGCAGACGCTGCACCTACCGACCAAGAAATGGCTTGGAGCTGCAGTATGACTGACAATGGCGAATGGGACTGCTCCGTTAATGAGGATATTGTCGACGATGTTGAAAACGCAGATCAAGCACAACAGACGGCCGAAACAGCCCCTAAAGAACCTCAAAGCACAAACCAAACCACTGAGCCGGTTGTTATCCAGCCCGCGCCAGCCGCTGTTGCAGCACCAATTCAAACCGTCGGCTCGGACAAACCTCAACCCCAAGCCCCAAATAACAGCAGTGCTAGCGCCGTAGTAACAGCACCACCTAAAGTTACAGCCAAAGCCTCTTCTAACGGCACTTGGGACTGTGTAGCAAATAAAGCGGGTGAATGGGTATGTAATGGTGAGGGCAACGAAAGTGTTCATCAGGTCGCAGCCCAACCCGTTGTTCAACCACGAGCGCAACAAAGCCAACAGACGCAAACAGCCACACCCTCGACCAGCTCTCAGCCCATCACAACCGCAGAGGTCATAGGCAGCGAATGGCAATGTAGCACCTCAGCCAGTGGCGCGTGGGACTGTAACAAAGTAAATATTCATGCCCTTTCAGTGCCTGGCGGCCCAGCTAGTTCAACACCATCAGCGCCTGCATATATCACTGAAAACCCCTATTCTCACTTAGACTGGGCTTATTATAGAAACCCCGTTGGCCAGCAGTGCGCCGGACGCTACTTAGAACCTGAGTATGCCCTAACTGGCGATGAACAACTGGCCAACCCGCCACTATACTTAGAGGCTGACCAATCCTCTACCGTTATAGGCGGCCTCAGCCAACTGGCCGGCGGTGTTAACATGCGCCAAGGCAAGCGGCGCTTAAACTCCAGCAGCGCTGAGCTAGACCAAGTCACGAACAAAGCCCGTTTTGATGGCAATGTACAATACCGGGAACCCGGATTACTCTTACTCAGTGATAATGCACAAGTTGATACTGTCACCTCTGAAGCGATCTTTAATAACACCCAATATGTCTTACATGCGGAAGGGTTTCGAGGCACCGCAGATAGAATTATCCGCTTAGAAGATGAACGTTTACGACTTGAAAATGGTGACTACACTTACTGTCCTCCGTATAGTGAGGCGTGGCAATTGCATGCAGACAGCATCACCATCAATAAACAAGAAGGGTATGGCGAAGCAGAAGATGCTGTTTTACGCGTAGCCGGCATTCCGGTTTTCTATACCCCCTATTTTACATTCCCAATAGATGATCGTCGGAAGTCTGGTTTTTTACAGCCAAGCATAGGCTATAGCAAAGACAGCGGCACCGATCTCTCCGTGCCTTATTATTTCAATATTGCTCCAAATATGGACGATACACTGCGAGCACGTATCATCACCGATCGCGGACTCATGCTAGAGAACGAATTCCGCTACATGAATGAGTGGTCAACAAATACACTCAACACAGCCTATATCAACAACGATGATGTAATCGACGATAACCGCTGGCTCTTAGGTATCGAACACAAAGGTCGACTCGGCACTAACTGGCATACCGCAATCGATTACACCGCGGTAAGTGATGAAGACTACTTCGATGACCTCGATACTAACTTAGATATATCACGCGAAAGCCATTTAGATAAGCGAGCTGACCTCTCTTATGTTAAAGAGAACTGGCAACTCAGAGCACGCGTCCATGACTTCCAAACACTAGATCAAGACTCTACCGCGCCTTACAAACGCTTACCTCAACTAAGGCTGACTGGGGAAGAAAGCTTTGGCGAAGGCGGAGAGTTTCATTATCTAGCGGAATATACCCAGTTTGACCGAAACCTATCAGGGCTAACAGACAGTGATAGAGTTATCGGCGATCGACGTTTTGCCCAACCCAATATAAGCTATAGATGGCAAACACCGTGGGGATACCTAAAACCTCAGCTAGGGCTTTGGAGTTCATCCTATTCACTTGAAAATCAAACGGCAGGGTTAAACTCAAACCCAAGCATCAACGCCCCTATACTCAGCATGGATAGCGGACTATTCTTTGAACGCGCCATGTCCAATGGTGGTACGCAGACCTTAGAGCCTCGATTATTCACATTATATGTCCCCGAAAAGAACCAAGATAGCATCCCGGACTTTGATACATCAGAACTGACCTTTAATTACAACTCGCTGTTCCGAACCAACCGTTTTAGTGGCTCAGATAGGCTCGGGGATGCAGAACAAGTATCATTAGGCATCAGTACACGAATCTTTACGAAAAGCGGCTTTGAGCAAGCCAGCTTCAGTATTGGGCAAGCTTATTACTTTGCCGACCGAAAGGTTCAATTAGACAGCACTGACACGGATGAAACGAGCGGACAAAGTGATATTGCGACCCAAGCGACATGGAATATTTCGCGTAACTTCCGCGCAAGCCTTGATACAATTTTAGATAATAGCGATTTCGAAGCTTCGGAATCTAATGCACGACTACGCTATAACAGCGATACTAACCACAGAGTTAACTTTAGCTATCGCTTTAAAGACACCACACGAGAGCAAACCGATCTATCATTCATTTGGCCTCTCGCCAATAATTGGACCGGTATGGGACGGTGGTTATATGACATCCAAGACAGTGACAGCCTTGAGACCTCACTCGGACTCGAATATGAGAGCTGCTGTTGGAAAGTAAGCGTTGCTGGACGACGCTGGCTAGATGATACAGACGAATTTGATACAGGTATTTTCCTTAAATTTACCCTTAAAGGACTTGGTTCATTCGGAAGCGGCGATAGCAGCTTTATGGATGACATAATCGGCTATGAAGAGCGTGAAGAGTACAATGAAAACTAGGCTCCGAAAAATTTTATCTGTAGCAGCCTTAACACTGCTAGTACCTACTCACTCAGCACTTGCAGATCCAGTGCCACTCGACCGCGTTGTCGCGGTTGTTAATGACGGCATTGTGATGCAAAGCGAGCTTGATCAGCGCATTGCGATCACACGAGAGCAACTCTCTGCTCGTAATACAAAACTACCGCCTGAAAATGTGTTTAAAAAACAGGTTCTAGATCGTTTGATCTTAGAGAGCATTCAAAAACAGTTGGCCGTGCAACAAGGGATTCGCATCTCCGACAGCCAACTCAATAACACACTAAGCAGTATTGCATCCCAGAACGGCTTATCACTTGAACAGTTCCGCGACGCACTCATCGCCGAAGGCCGTAACTACACCCAAGTTAGGGAACAGATTCGTGGCGAGCTTTTGCTTAACGGCGTACAACAGAACATGGTTAACCGCCGTATTCGTGTTTCCGAGCAAGAGCTTGATAATTTTTTACAATCCGAAGTAGGCCAAAGCCACCTCTCGGCAGAATATTCATTGGGGCATATACTGATCGCTACCCCATCCCAAGCATCGCCAGAAATCATCCAACAAGCTGAAAGAACGGCAAAAGATATCTATGAAAAACTAAAAAACGGCGAAGACTTTTCGAAACTGGCTGTCGAATTCTCCAATGCTCCCAATGCGCTTAATGGCGGCGACTTAGGCTGGAGAAAAGCAGCAGAACTTCCTGAAACTTTGGGTAACGCCGCACGCCAACTCTCACCATCAGAGTTCAGCAAGCCAATACGCTCCTCAAGTGGATTCCACATTATTTTAATGAAAGATAAACGAGGTGGCAGCGTACAATTAGTTGAGCAGCGCTTAGTTAGCCATATCCTGCTTAAACCGAGCGAAATTAGAACCTCCGCTCAAGCGCAAGCCCAAATCACCGCCATTAAACAAAGAATAGACAAAGGCGAATCATTTGCTTCGCTAGCAAAAGAATACAGCGATGATCCGGCAAGCGGTTCAGAAGGGGGCTCCCTTGGATGGACTCAAGATGGACAAATGGTGCCAGAGTTTGAAGAAATTATGAAAACCACCCCCGTTGGTCAAGTGTCCGCCCCATTTGAGTCCCGCTTCGGCTGGCATATACTGACCGTCGTTGACAAACGCACACAAGACTTAGGGGAAGAGATGCAGGAGAACCGCGCCCGCGCCGTTATCCAAAAACGTAAGTTTAATGAAGAGCTAACCAACTGGTTGCGCGAAATACGCTCACAAGCTTATGTAGACATTAAGGAGTAAGTCGTTTGGCAATAAACCGTCTTGCGATTACACCCGGCGAACCTTCAGGTATCGGCCCTGACCTGTGCATCCAAATTGCACAGTTAGGGCATGCTGATGAGTTGGTAATCATTGCTGATCCCAACCTGCTTAAACAACGGGCCGAGCAATTACAGCTCCCGCTTACCTTAAAGCAATTTGACCCCACTAAGCCGGCTGCACCCACACCAGAAAAAACATTATTAGTAATGCCCGTTCCGCTTCAAGCAGAGGTCATCGCAGGAGAGCTCAATACAGCAAATGCAAACTATGTGTTATCAACGCTGACCCTCGCAACTCAAGGCTGCTTAGGTGGAACATTCTCCGCATTAGTTACAGCCCCTGTTCACAAAGGCATCATTAACGATGCAGGCATCCCTTTTAGCGGCCATACTGAATTCCTTGAAGCACTAACGAACACATCAAAAGTTGTCATGATGCTCGCGACAGAAGGACTACGTGTCGCGCTGGCCACGACACACCTACCGCTGCGTGATATTGCTGATGCCATAACGCCGGCGTTACTCACCGAGGTCATCAACGTTCTCGATCACGACTTAAAACTGAGTTTTGGCATTAAGTCACCTCGAATTTTGGTGACAGGCCTAAATCCTCACGCCGGCGAAAACGGTCACTTGGGCATGGAAGAGCTTGAGATTATAGAGCCAACACTTGCCCGCTTAAGAAGCCAAGGAATTAACCTGACGGGCCCTCTTCCAGCCGATACTTTATTCACCGAAAAATACCTACAGAATGCCGACGCTGTACTGGCCATGTATCACGACCAAGGCCTACCCGTATTAAAATACAAAGGCTTTGGCAAAGCCGTCAACATTACACTAGGTATGCCAATCATACGCACATCGGTAGACCACGGAACCGCCCTTGACCTGGCAGGCACAGGCAAAGCTGATTCCGGTAGCTTACTAACAGCAATAGACTATGCTGGCGAAATGTCTCGCCATCGCAACCAACTCGCGAACTAATTCATGAGCAAAAAACCAGTAGCACACAAGGCCCGAAAACGTTTTGGGCAAAACTTTCTACATGATCACGGCGTTATTCGTCGAATTATTCGTGCTATCTCACCACATGAATCGGATCAAATGGTTGAGATTGGACCGGGCTTAGGCGCCTTAACGGAGGAACTGCTATCTGAAGCAGGCGAACTTGATGCGGTAGAACTCGACCGGGATCTCCCACCAATCTTACGTGCTAAGTTTTTCATGTATGGGGATAAATTCCGTATTCATGAAGCCGATGCCATGAAGTTCGATTTTTCTCAGCTACGAAAAGGCGAAAAACGTCTACGTATCGTTGGAAATCTGCCATATAACATATCAACACAGCTTATCTTTCACCTGCTTAGCCATTCAGACAATGTGGAAGATATGCATTTTATGCTACAAAAAGAAGTGGTCGATAGAATGGCTGCCGGTCCGGGTGAAAACAACTACGGCAGACTAGGCATTATGGCGCAATATTACTGTAACGTTGAAGCCTTATTTAAAGTGCCTCCTGGCGCCTTCAACCCTGCACCCAAAGTCGACTCAGCGATTATAAGGCTAACGCCTTACCATGATTTACCTTATGTTGCAGAAGATGTAGAACAATTTAAAACAGTCGTTAGAACCGCGTTTAACATGCGCAGAAAAACCCTACGTAACAACCTAAAACCTCTGCTGAGCGCCGAATCACTCGAAAGCATTGGAATTGATCCAACATTACGCCCAGAACGATTATCAGTTGCGGATTTTGTCAGCATAAGCAACTTCCTTACTCAACATAAAGGCAAAGAAACAGATTAATGGATAACATGTCGCTTGGGGAACAAATTACAATTGATGTACAAACCGCCTATCTGGACAAACAATCAGATCCAGATAGTAAGCGTTTTGTTTTCTCATACAGTATTACCATCACAAACAACAACAGCATCCCAGTGCAACTGCTTAATAGACATTGGCTAATTACGGATGGAAACCAGCATATCCAAGAGGTCCAAGGTGAAGGCGTCGTTGGCGAACAACCCGTTATCGAACCTAATACCAGTTACACTTACACCAGCGGTGCCGTACTAACAACCAGTGTTGGCAGCATGCAAGGACATTACGAAATGAGCACCAATGAAGGGGAGCTATTCAAAGCCCCTATTAGCCCATTTACACTTGCTAGCCCAAACGCACTACACTAATAAAAAACAGAGTCGCGCCTTATGGCTATATATGCAGTTGGTGATATTCAAGGTTGCTATGAGGAGCTTAAACTTCTTTTACAACAAATTGAATTTTCCGAAAACGACCAACTCTGGGTAGCAGGCGATTTAGTAAACCGAGGCCCCCATTCACTAGAAACCTTACGGTTTATTAAATCACTAGGCTCCCGGGCGACCTGCGTCCTAGGTAATCACGACCTACACCTCCTAGCAATCTATTTTGGGGCCACTCAGCACAAGCGTAGTGATACGTTGACGCCCATTCTACAAGCACCCGACAAACACGAATTGCTAACCTGGCTGTGTAAGCAAAAATTGATGGTGTACGATAGAAGCGCAAGAATCGCCATGGTACACGCAGGTATCCCACCATGCTGGAGTATCCATAAAGCGCAGAAACGCGCAAAAGAGGTAGAAAAGGTTCTAAAAAGCACACTCGCGGGTGAATTTTTTAACCATATGTACGGCAATCAACCTGACCTCTGGTCCTCACACCACAAAGGCTGGAATCGTTTAAGGTTAATCACCAATTACCTCACCCGCATGCGGTTCTGCACCTCAGATGGCAAACTCGACTTTTCCGCTAAAGGCAACTTAGGCTCCCAACCTAAAGATCACAAACCTTGGTTCCAATTTCCACGCAAAGATCCAAGTGAACAGGGTATACGTATTCTTTTTGGTCACTGGGCCGCTTTAGAGGGAGATGCAAATGCACACAATGTATTTGCATTAGATACAGGGTGCGTATGGGGCGGAAAACTCACGGCATTACGTTTAGATGATATGCAATTATTTAGCACACCGTCCATCATGCCAAAACCACTTTCACCTGAAACTAATAACGATATAAAGGTAACCGAATGAGTGAATTTCAATGTATAGACTCCACCCAAGCAGTCGCTCTGCTAGAAGACGGTGCCGGAGTCGTTGACATACGTGACCCACAAAGCTTTTCACAAGGCCACATTTCAGGCTCGTTCAACCTTAGCAATGAAAACATGCACCAGTTCATGCATGACGCCGACATGGACAAACCTTTATTAGTCTGCTGCTACCATGGTATCAGCAGCCAATCCGCTGCCCAATTCCTAGCTGAACAAGGGTTTGACCGCGTGTACAGTATCAACGGCGGTTATGAGGCATGGCGGGCAGAACAACCCAACTATTGTGAGAAGATCTAATGGAAATCTATCTTGTTGGTGGTGCGGTTAGGGATCAGCTTTTAAACTATCCGGCTTACGACAAGGACTGGGTCGTTGTCGGCGCAACAGCCGATGAAATGCTCGCCAACGGCTATCAGCCGGTAGGTCAAGATTTTCCTGTATTCATCCACCCCGACACCGGAGAAGAATACGCACTTGCTAGAACAGAACGTAAGTCAGGCAAAGGCTATACAGGCTTCAACTACCATGCAGACCCCTCTGTTACACTAGAGGAAGACTTACTCCGGCGAGACCTAACAATCAACGCCATGGCGATGGATCAACAGCAACAGATAATCGACCCTTACCACGGCCAAGATGATTTAAAGAGAAAACGCTTACGCCATGTGTCACCCGCATTCTCGGAAGACCCACTCAGGGTTTTACGTGTTGCCCGTTTTGCCGCACGGTACGCCCACTTAGGCTTCAGTGTCGCGGATGAAACCCTGACACTTATGCAGCAGTTATCACAAACGGATGAATTAGAGCACCTGACCGCAGAGCGGGTGTGGAAAGAGTTTGAGCGCGCATTAACTGAACGATCACCGGAAATTTTTTTGCAGGTTCTGCATCAATCCGGCGCCATCACAAAAGTACTGCCTGAGCTAACAGACACCCTTAACGACCCTGATTTTAGCAAGCACTTTGCAACCCTCTGCCATAAAAACGAGAGCGCTATTGTTCGTTTCGCCGGTCTACTGTCCTTAGCAAAAAACATCGACATCCTACGTTTTTGTGACCGCTTACGCGCACCCAACAGCTACAAAGAGCTTGCTCTGCAATGCAATAAACACCACCAGCAGCTCGCCCAATTCGATCACCTAGATGCACAAACAAAGCTAGACACCTTGCTGCAATTAGATCTTATTCGACGTCCACAGCGTCTGCCGCAATTACGTCTATGCTTAGATACACTCCACGATACCGTACAGCTCGACAGCTTACCCCCTATTTTAGAGCAGATAGCCCTGATTCAACCTAAGCAACTGATGGCTGAAGGCTTTACGGGGCCCGCGTTAGGGGAAGCGATCAACCACCAGCGCTTATCCATCTGCCAGCAATATGATCGAGGCATTGAATGAATAAAATCGCCTTAATAACCGGGGCCGCTAAAAGGGTTGGCGCAATAATCGCCACACACCTTCATAGACAGGGCTATTCCGTACTTATTCATTACAACAGATCAACAACTGAAGCCCAGACCCTCGCAGACACGCTAAATAGCGTACGTCCGAACAGCGCGCACGCATTTCAAGCTGACCTTAATAACATGAACGAAGTTGAACAACTTGCGCAAAATAGCCTAAAGCACTGGGGACGTATTGACCTACTGGTCAACAACGCATCCTCCTTTTACCCCACACCCCTCAATGAAAGTACACAAGCACAGTGGGACGGTCTTATAAATTCTAATTTACGTGCCCCCTACTTTCTAAGCGCGGCGTTAAGCAACACCCTGAGCCTACACCGCGGTTCTATCATCAACATAATTGATATACACGCACAGCGGGGGCTTCCAGGACACCCTATTTACTCCATAGCTAAAGCGGGACTAGAAATGATGACAAAGAGTCTTGCGAAAGAATTAGGGCCTGAGGTCCGTGTAAACGGCGTATCACCCGGAGCCATCTTATGGCCCGATGCAGGTTTATCTGATGCACAGCAAACAGCCATTTTGGACAAAACATTGCTAGGAAGAACAGGAGAGGCAGAAGATCTAGCGGAGGCAGTCTACTTTTTAGCGAACGCCGATTATATTACCGGCCAAATACTCGCAGTAGACGGCGGTAAGTCACTCTATAGCCATTAGCCCTGTTGAGCTCAAGTGCGACAAGGCAAACGGTGCCCAGCCCACTCAAACTCGACAGTCCACAGCTTTTGCTGATTTTGAGAAGAGCACCACAACTCGGCATAGGTCATATCTAATTCAGGGTGTTTAACATCTGGCGCAATCTCCGCTAACGGCTGTAACACAAACGCATTCTTTGTCACTTCACCTCTGGGCAATTGAACCCCCGAAAACACTCCCACACATTGATCATACGTCAGAATATCAATATCCAACGTACGCCCACTGAATTTAGGCCCTTTGCGGCAGCGACCATTCTCATCTTCAATACCTTTCAAGCGCTTTGATAATTCAGCGATCGATAGCTCTGTCTCAAATTCGGCAACTAGATTAAGGAAGTTATCGCCGTCAAAACCAACCGCTTCACTTTCATACACAGAAGAGATCAGTAACGAACCAAAGTGCTCTTGCAGCGCATCAAGTGCTGAGCGGGTATAGCGCTCTTTATCGGTATTACTCCCTACACTCACAAAAACCTGGGCCATTAAAACCGCTCTCCACGCTCTATAATCACACCCACATCTGCCGCCTGCGGAACCGCTCCCGGCTTACCTAAACGTAACCGCAGCCATTTTACAGAGAACTCATGTAATACAATCTCTGCAATCTGTTCAGCCATTGTCTCAATCAGCAAAAATTCACTCTGTTCAATAAACTCGATTAAACGATCAGAAACCGACTTATAGTTAAGCGTATTATCAACATCCTCAGTATTCGCTGCTTGGCGGATATCGGTCCCCATCTCTAAATCAAGATTAATCCGTTGACGAATCTCGCGTTCCCAGTCATAAATACCAATGACTGTTTCCACTTCTAGCTCTCGAATGTACACTAAATCCATAACTCTACTCTTGGATTGATGATGACCGATACTGGCTTAATCACCATTGGACTGGTTTTTCTAGCTTACCTTTGGGGTTCAATCCCCACAGCCGTACTCGTTTGCCACGCGCTGAACATCCCCGACCCTCGAAAAAAAGGCTCTGGCAACCCAGGAACAACCAATGTGCTACGCATCGGCTCGCGCAAAGGCGCCCTATTCACCCTTGTCGGCGACGCAGGAAAAGGCATATTAGCACTTTTACCCTGTTCTCTTTTACAGCTTTCAAGTGCCGAACAGTCATTCTGCGCTTTAGCGGCCATTATTGGGCACCTATTCCCGCTATTTTCCTCTTTTCGAGGCGGTAAAGGTATAGCCACAACCTTTGGGGTATGTGTTAGCTTATTCTGGCCCATCACTGTGCTGCAATCATGCATCTGGTGCCTGGTTTTTGCTGTCAGCCGAACAGCCTCACTAGCATCTATAGCAACCGTCTTAATTACACCGATTATTGTCGGGTTAACAGAACCCACTTATCTGCCGGCAATACTTATTATTTCGGCACTTTTATTACTCAGCCACCGCGTAAATATAAGTAACTTACTACAAGGTAAAGAGCCTCGTTTTTAACCTTAGCTCCTGACCCCGTTTACAACGGCGCTAATGTATCCAAAGGCCAACGGGGCTTTGTTACAATTTCAAGGCCACTATGCTGCCCCGCCATTAAACGCTGACAACCCGCATAGGCAATCATTGCCCCATTATCTGTACAAAACTCAGGACGTGCATAAAACAACTCAGCCCGCTCTTTAACAACCATCTCCTCGAGACGTTCACGTAATCGCTGATTAGCACTCACCCCCCCAGCAATAATTAACTGCTTAAAGCCGGTATGCTGTAATGCACGCTTGCACTTAATCGCCAAAGTATCAACAACCGCCTCTTCAAACGCAGCAGCGATATCACACATCGTTTGATCATCAATTCGACCATCGTTATCGCGATGGTCATTAGCCGTATTTAACGTATAGGTTTTAAGCCCAGAAAAGCTCATATCCATACCGGGGCGATCAACCATTGGGCGGGGAAAACGGAAACGCGTACGGTCACCCTGTAAAGCGTGTTGGGCCACCAAAGGTCCTCCAGGGTAATCAAGCCCTAACATTTTTGCTGCTTTATCAAACGCTTCACCGGCGGCATCATCTAGCGACTCGCCGAGTAGGGCATATTGACCTATACCATCCACTTGAACCAACTGGGTATGGCCTCCTGAAACCAGCAGTGCCACAAAAGGAAATGACGGCGGATGTTCTTCAAGCATCGGTGCTAAAAGGTGCCCTTCCATGTGATGAACACCCATTGCCGGTTTATCCCACGCCAATGCTAAAGCACGCCCAGTAGACGCACCCACCATTAATGCACCAATAAGACCGGGGCCCGAGGTATAAGCAAGCGCATCCACATCACCCTTTTCTAAACCCGCGTTCTGAAACACCTCATCCAATAGGGGTAACAGCTTACGCACATGATCACGGGAGGCTAACTCAGGTACCACACCACCATACTCAGCATGCATTTTAACTTGGCTATATAAGACATCCCCTAGCAACCCCTGCTCACTATCGTAGATAGCAACACCCGTTTCATCACAAGATGTTTCAATTCCCAATACACGCATTCTTGAGATCGGAAGAGCACACGTCTGAACTCCAGTCACAACTAGAATCTCG
>OJAS01000042.1_pt1 | contig 12207 bp, 10 predicted proteins | sample 1590311 | NCBI WGS metagenome assembly OJAS01 (sample SAMN05416833, study PRJEB24817) | seawater metagenome | isolation source: Sea water | place: Canada:Atlantic | collected 2013-07 | reverse complement strand
ACGAGATTCTAGTTGTGACTGGAGTTCAGACGTGTGCTCTTCCGATCTTGAATACTCTTACTGTTTTTAACACCCGTTGGAATATCAAAGCCCTGCTCATCAGCCATGTCGTTGCGTTTATATGGATTGGTTTTTTCCTGACGGATACAGGCTTTGCGTTCTGGCGCAGCATTGATCAAAACATCTTCTTTACCTTGAACGGCACGCTGTCTGAAGACAACAGCTGGACACGGTTCTGGGCATGGTCCAATGTGCGTATTTTCGACATGATCCCACTGCTTATCATGCTGGCGAGCATTACGTTTCCGGGGATGGGAATAAAACGGGATCGCCTACAACAAGCGTTTATTGGGTTTATTCTTTTGCTGGTACTGATGTTCCCTATACGGGAGTCCGTTTACGAATATGCGCGCGCAATCGGCCTGAGCGGCAATAGCCCCTCACTGGTGCTTGAACCCTCGTTTAAATTCAGCAAAATCGTTCCGGATATCCCAGCTAAAGATTCCGCTGGCCATAGTTTCCCTGGCGACCATGCCGCAGTGGTACTTACGTGGGCCGGCTTTATTCTATTAAATGCACGGAGCGCGCTATCCATAAGCGCCCTACTTTTAGCCCTTCTATTTATGTTACCGCGTATTGTCGGTGGCGCTCACTGGGCCAGTGACAATCTGGTTGGCGGGGCCTTCTCGGCGATGCTGACGCTTAGTTGGGCCTTTTGCACCCCGCTAATGCACTATTTCACATCAGGTGTACATAAACTATTACGCCCGTTAATTGATTTATTTGGCAAGATCCCATGGCTGAACCAACTGCCAATTCTGAAACAGCCTCGTTAACAAGGGACAAGTGCGTTAGGCATAACACCGCGCCTAACGCATAAGCACGCGAGCTTACTTATCAAAAATACCGCGTTCACTATCCTTAAAAGAGATAATCTGGCGCCGTTCTTTTTTGTTGGGCCGGTTGCGTGGGTTTAACCCACTACCCATCGCTTTTCTTTGCGCCGCATTCTCTTCCCGCTTGCGGATACTTGCGTCGGTTTCGCGGTAGAGTTTTTGCGCATCAGGTGCGCCTCCACGTCGATCGGACAGCTCAACCACAACAATCTCTTTCTCATCAAATCCTTGGCGAATAGTTAATGTGGCACCCACTTCAACATGGCGACTACACTTAGTTCGCTGTCCGTTGTAGTGGACTTTGCCCCCATCAATCATCTGTTTTGCAACGGCTCGGGTTTTATAAAAACGGGCGGCCCAAAGCCATTTATCTAAACGAACTTTCTCGTCAGGCTGTGTCATTCTTTTCCGTCTTACTTCGGTGTAATTTCATTGAAATGATCAATCGCTAAAAAGCCTTCGATCTCTCTTTTAGGCTGCTGGCTATCCGGTTGAAAAATTGAAAGCAGATAACGGATACCATACGTTTTGGCGCTTTCAAGCACAGCAAAGCTATCATCCACCAGCAGTGTTCGTTCTTTATCAAACGCTTCGACCTCTTGTAGTTTATCCCAAAAACCAAATGTTTCCTTAGCAAGGCCAAAGTCATGTGAACAGATCACATGATCAACCAACTGATCCAGGTTCGTTGTTTCTGCCTTCAGGGATAAACTATCTTGATGCGCATTGGTAACAATTACGGTGCGAATCCCCTGCTGCTTTAACGCCAACAAAAAATCCTCTACGTGGGGCCTAAACGCGATTTTCGTTGCCACTTCCCTTTTCAGCTCCGCCACGGGCACATTAAGCTCCCGCGTCCAATAGTCTAAACAATACCAATTAAGCGAGCCCTGCTCCTCTATGATACGCTCATGAAGCCACTGACGAGCCTCATCTACCTTCATCGCATGTATCTGGGCATAACGTAGAGGAAGATGCTCAAGCCAGAAAAAAGTGTCAAAGTGTAGGTCAAGAAGCGTGCCGTCCATATCTAACAACACGGTATCGATATTTTGCCAATCAAACATTACTCAGGCCATTTGTAGGAGGAAGGTTCAGTATGACGGTTAAACCCGAGATTTTGAAGATAACTAACACCGCTAAAAGTCGATTATTTAACGTTGAAGAGATAGAACTACGCTTTTCTAACGGTGCAGAGCGTACCTATGAACGTTTAGCTAATCGCGGTCATGGCGCGGTTATGATTATCCCTATTACCGAGAATGGCGACGTATTACTTATTCGTGAATATGCGGTAGGCATAGAAGATTACACACTCACTTTGCCAAAAGGCTTAATTGATCCAGGCGAGGATGAACATACCGCTGCCGACCGCGAGCTAAAAGAGGAAGCGGGATTTGGTAGTAACCGCTTACATACCTTAAAGGTTATGACTTCCGCCCCCAACTATATGGGTCATGCGGTTACGGCCGTAGTTGCGCAAGACCTTTACCCCTGCCGATTGGAAGGTGATGAGCCTGAAGAGATGGAGGTTGTTCGTTGGCCGCTTGATAAATTAGAGCAACTCGTTGCAGATCCAGATTTCACAGAAGCCCGCGCGATTGCCGCCTTATATATGGTAAAAGATTTTTTGGCTAAACAATCGTCAAAAAGAGACTAGACTGTAAACAGAGGCGTAACAATCAAGGTTCAATAACAAAAAAAGGGCCGTTGTGATGAATCATAAAAAACTCATCAAATCACTTATTCCCCTGTGTGAGCAGGCCAGTGAAGCGATCATGCAGGTTTACACGAGCAAAGACTTCGCTATTCGTATTAAGCAAGACCTTTCACCCGTGACCAAAGCGGACCTAGCAGCACATGAAATCATCCAAAAGGGATTACTTGCCCTCACCCCCGACATTCCACAGCTTAGCGAAGAAGATGAATCAACAACCTTTCAGCAACGGCAGCAGTGGGACCGATTCTGGTGTATTGATCCATTAGATGGCACAAAAGAGTTCATTCAACAGAATGATGAGTTCACCATCAATATTGCCTTGATTGAGCAGCACAAGCCGGTGCTTGGCATTATCTATGTCCCCGCCACTAAAACCGCTTACTGGGGTAGCACACAACTCCCCGCCCATAAGCAGATCGACGGCCAACGCTCCGCGCAGATCCGCAGTAGACCTTTAGGGCAGGAATTAATTATTGCCGCAAGCCGCAGACATGGGCAGACGCGTAATGACGTCCTACTCAAGCCTCTCTACAAATATTTTCGGCGCGTACACAATCAAGCGGTCGGCAGCTCATTAAAGATGTGTCTAATCGCAGAAGGCGTGGCCGATTTTTATCCTCGTTTATTTCCAACCAGCGAATGGGATACCGCAGCAGCACAAGCTATTGTCGAAGCGGCAGGTGGACGGTTAGTGAATGCAACCAGCTTGCAGCCATTAGCCTATAACGAACAGGAGTCGTTGGAAAACCCATTTTTCTATGTCTGTGGCGATCCTCAATTCCCACTAGAAGAGGTCGCGCTGCGTAGGGCCACACCACCGGCGTGACGTGGCAGGGTTGTTAATAGGACACTATTTAAAAAGGGCCGCCACCAGTAACAGATAAGGCGCTATAAGATACGCACCTTTCAGTTACTGACGGGGATGAAGAAAGCGATGAAATGCCCCTTTCTCTTTTTATACGCTTATTCAGCTGCGCAGGCGTTAGAACCCGTACGCACAACTTCATCCACTTTAAACCTGAAGTCGGGATCGCTAATTTCACCCCCCATAATCAGTTTCACTTCATTATCACTAAAGTGCTTATGCACATATTTAGCTAAACAGTCACAACGGGCTTCAGTCGTCCCCTCTGCTTGCATACAGCCTTCTTTAAACGGGCCAAAGGTACTTGACGTCAAAAATTGCGTTTTAACCGCTAAAATACCTAACGCAACAAGGGCTATCCAAATAAGAACTTTATACATCGTAAAATAATCACTTTTTTATAGTTATATAAAATAAACAGCCCGTTATTCTAGGGCGAATAAGCCGCAGTTTCAGCAAACTTTAGTCGCAAGCAGAGCGGAAGCACCCCCATTTGATGGCAAATGAACGATTAAACACACTTTTTGTACCATGAAATGTAAAGTATTGAGTGCTATGATTCACTCGAATTAATATTTACCGGCTGCTCTATCATAGTGAGAGCACTAAATAATGGTAAGCAGCTGCCTGATAATTTGTCTAATATAGACTGACACAATAAGGTGACACTTATGAGCTTTGAACTTCCGCCGCTACCTTATGCTAAGGATGCTCTGGAACCACACATTTCTTCAGAAACTCTAGACTTCCACCACGGTAAGCACCACAACACATACGTTGTTAAGCTAAACGGCTTGGTTCCTGGTACTGAATTTGAAGGCAAAACGCTAGAAGAGATCATCACTTCAGCGCCTGCTGGCGGCGTATTCAACAACGCAGCACAGATCTGGAACCACACTTTCTACTGGAACTGCCTAGCACCTAACGCTGGTGGCGAGCCAACAGGCCCTATCGCTGATGCAATCAACACTAAATGGGGCTCTTTCGCAGCGTTCCAAGAAGCATTGAACGATAAAGCTGTAAACAACTTCGGCTCTAGCTGGACCTGGTTAGTTAAAAATGCTGACGGTTCTCTAGAAATCGTTAACACTAGCAATGCAGGTTGCCCACTTACAACAGGTCAGACGCCATTGTTGACTGTTGACCTTTGGGAACACGCTTACTACATCGATTACCGTAACGTTCGTCCTGATTACCTTAAAGGTTTCTGGGCGCTTGTTAACTGGGATTTCGTAAACGCAAACTTCGCATAAGTTTTCGTTTTACACAAAAAAGGCACCTTAGGTGCCTTTTTTTTCGCCATCAGGCTACTAGCCCCTATAACAAGGAAAAGGCTAATCCCGCTCTTCTAACAACGGCTCAAGATAAGGCCAGACTTTATCGACCAGATAGGGCTGACCTTTTGCATTAGGGTGAATTCCATCTTTTTGCATCCGTTCTGGCACCAGTGCCACCTGCTCCATAAAAAATGGCACAAAAAACACGCCCGTTTCATCCGCAATATCAGGATAGATCTCTTTAAATGCTTGGGTATAGGCCACGCCGTAATTGGCCGGTAGCTGAATACCTAAAAGCACCACTTCAGCATCAACCTCTTCCACCATGTCGATCAAGCGTACTAGGTTTTTACGGATAGCGAACGGAGGCGTGCCTCGTAGTCCATCATTTCCACCAAGCTCGATAATAACTATTTCTGCATCAACCTTTTGCAATAGCATTTTGAGACGTGCAATTCCATTTTGGGTAGTATCACCACTCACGCTCGCGTTAATCACATCGATCAAATAACCTTCACGCTGTATACGCTGGTCGAGTAAATGAACCCAACCTTGTTCTGGTTTCATATTATGAGCAGAGGACAAACTATCGCCCAACACAACAAGGGAACCTGCGCTTGCAGGTAACGTCAATGTAAAATGGCCTAGAATAATAAGCAGTGAAAGTAGAATTCGCACAGGGACACCTAATGAATCAGAAAACAGATACGGTTATCAGCGCTCAGCATCTCGCAAAACGGTTTAAGACTCAAGCGGGGAATTTAGAGTTATTTAAAGACCTGAACCTCGAAATCCAACGGGGCGAAACTGTTGCGATCATTGGCCCATCCGGCACGGGAAAATCATCTTTACTTGCTATATTAGCGGGTTTAGACCAACCCAGCACGGGCACTATCCTGCTCAACAACACAGACCTCGAAGGTTTAAGTGATAAACAACGGGCGGCGTTCCGTAATCAACATATTAGTTTTGTATTCCAAGCGTTCCATTTACTCCCCGATTTAACTGCACTGCAAAATGTCATGCTCCCCCTGCAGATTCGTAACCACAAAAATGTAGCGCAGGAAGCCACCCACTGGCTCAACAAGGTAGACCTAGCCGAACGTCTTAATCATAAACCCGCAGAGCTGTCAGGAGGCGAACAGCAGCGTGTAGCGATTGCTCGCAGCTTTGCCACACAACCCACGCTACTCTTTGCCGACGAGCCGACCGGAAATTTGGATGAACAAACGGGCGAACAGATCATCCAGCAGCTATTTACCCTCAATAAAGAGCAGAATACGACACTGATTTTGATCACCCATGATCCCTCCCTCGCGAAACGCTGCCAGCGCGCCTTAAAGCTACAAAATGGTGAGCTAACCGAGATCGACCTATGAGTATAACAACACCCCTCCAGTTAGCCGCTAAACAAAGCATTAGTTGCCTAAAGTTGAGTGAATGGCGTGCCTTAATTATTGCCCTGCTATTAGCCGTTACCATTGCCAGCCTCATGGCTGTTTTAGGCGAACGCATCGAGCGCACGTTGATGCGTCAAGGTAGCGACATTTTAGGCGCCGACTTAATTCTCAGTAGCAGTCGAACACTGGATGAAAGCACGCTGGTGAGCGCTCAAGAGTCAGGTATTACCGCCAGTGAAGTCGTTCAACTAGGGACCATGGCCAGCCATGATGAACGCTTTTTATTAGTCACCATTCGCGCACTACAGGCCGCCTACCCCCGGGGAAAAATAACCCTAGAACCGCCCACACCCTTAAGCATTCCAAAGCCCAATGAGGTCTGGGCTGAGCAAAGCGCATTGGATCGTTTAAACCTAACCTTAGGCGATCAGATCACGCTGGGGAGCGTCTCGTTTACCTTAACCGCCGTGATTCAATCAGCCCCCGATCGCGGGCGAGGTTTTATTAGCTTTAACCCTCAGCTGATTATTAATCGCCAGCAGTTAGAGCAAACCGGCTTATTAGGGCCGGGCGCGCGCCTGAGCTACCGCCAACTTTTTGCGGGAACACCGACCCAGATTGCCACGTTAAGGCAGCGTCTTGAGCAGAATTTAAAGACCGGGGAAAAACTCTCATCCATTACGTCAGAAGAGGGGCAACAGAATAGCGCCCTCAATAAAGCCTCCTCTTACCTACGGTTAGGCGCACTCTTCGCCTTGCTGATCTCGGCGATGACCATCTTTCTAAGCCTACGACGGTTTACACAAAGCCAATACAAACGCGCTGCACTGTTAAAAACCTTAGGCGTAAGCGATCAACAGATACTACAGCTCTATATTATTCAACTGTGTTTAGCTTGGCTGCTATGTTCCGTTGCAGGGGTTATCCTGACCTGGTTATTAGAAAGCGCGGGGCTAACACTGCTACAAGGCGTACTCCCCCAACCCGTCCCTGCGGCCTCAATATTCACCTATCTATCCGGCCCTCTCTTAGGGATAACGATCCTGCTCTGCTTAGGATTACCTTCGCTATTTAAGTTACAAAACAGCAACCCCTTACAGCTGATTCAAGACCAAACCGCCCCACTAACATGGGGTAATAAGTTACCTTATGCAGCCGCTATGCTTATCTTGGTCGGTGCTACCGCTTGGTACTTAAACAACCTGCTATTAACCATCAGCTTAACGCTCTGTCTACTTGTGGTGGGCGGCCTGTTGGGCAGTCTCGGCGCCTATCTCAGTAAAGTGATCAGTCAAAAATTCGCCCCTCATCACCCCCTAGGGAATTTGCTGTTCAGTCGCGTTCAACAGCAACAGCGCTGGTATAAACTACAAATACCGGTGATCTGCCTGCTATTTTCACTGTTAAGTATCAACTTAATCGCATTAAACGATCTACTCAGCCGCTGGCAAGCTCAGCTCCCCGAGGAAACCCCTAACCACTTTGTGATTAACATCCAAGAATGGGAAAAAGAGGGCGTACAAACCCTACTACATAGCCACCAAATCGACCCTCAGCTGTGGCCGATTTACCGTGGGCGACTCAATGCCATCAACCACCAGCCCCTATCGGAGGCGCTCACTCAAAAGCAACAGGACCACCCTTCGTTGAATCGCGAGCTTAATTTAACCACCACGATACAACTGCCCGCGCACAATACCCTTGTAGCGGGCCAGTGGCGGGCCTCTAAACAGACAGAGAAGACCGATACACCGTTGACCGGACAGGTATCGATTGAGGAGAAGATAGCCTCAGAGTTAGGCTTAACGCTGGGCGATATCGTGACGTTTAATATCGGGGGTATAGAGCGAAGCGCAGAGGTTAATAGCATACGTAGCGTTCAGTGGGACTCCTTCCAGCCGAACTTCTATTTTATCTTTGCGCCGGGACTGCTAGAGGATATCTCGGCAAGTTACTTAACCAGTTTCCATTTAGGGGACAATAGCGCTGACATTAGCCGACAACTGATTGAGCAGTTTCCGACCTTAACCCTGATCGATGTCCGGCAAATACTTGAACAGCTACAACACTTGCTGACACGCTTATCCATGCTCTCTAGCCTACTGATGCTACTCACCACCAGCGCTGGTTTAATCTTATTATATGTCACGCTCACGCAAGAGCTGGAGCAGCGCCGTTATGAAAATGCCTTGCTACAAACCCTCGGCGCAAGCCAACAACAGTGCAAGCAGCTCGATCGAATGGAAATGGGTTTAATCGGTATGATTAGCGGGTTTATGGCGGTCATTATTAGCGAGTTAAGCTTATGGCCCATCCATCAACAACTGCTGAAACTGGACCCGGTGGTACACCCTTACCTGTGGATAAGTCTGCCAATACTAAGCTGTGGCCTATTTATGTTGATAAGTAAGCTCAGCCATCGACAACAAAGTTTGGCCAGCAGCTATCGAACCCTGATCAGCCACTAACCCTTTGCACAGAAGCACGGAGGTACAAATCCGTCATTCAGATTGATACCATCATCTGAATGACGGAACAGGTTCATGCTTATAACCCTAATGAAACCTGCGGTTTATCTTTAGATTTTAGGTCCACTTTAGGGTAACAACTAAAGAGACGCTCGCTATCAATCCCTTGCTTATCGGATAGCTCGGTCTTCACCGCATCACTACGCTGTTGCGCTAAGGCCTGTAATGCAGGCTCTAACTCCAGCAATAGAAGCGCTTCATCAAGCGGTGCTTTCTGCTGTTTATTCGTCTCTTGCAACTGCGCCCAAATAGCAGGTTTATCGGCTAATACCGCAACCCCACAAATGTTCATACGCATCCCTTTACGCTCGTTCATCATCTCCGCTAACTTAGCCATATAGGCCTTTGATTCAGACGACAGGGTAGTTTCCGCCGGCTCAAATATCACAGGTTGCAGCGTGATAAACGATCCCTTCTCTTGGGCATCCATCACCATCTGGCTGATCGAAATTAACGCGCCAAAGGGCTGCAGCGCATTGCTTATGTAGCCGATGGCGGCATTTTTAAGCCCCTTACCTGCCAGTTTATTAATAATGGTTTGGTAACCAAACTTAGGATCATCCAAAGAGCCTTCCAAGGGGATTTGCAGATCTATATTGCTATCATTGTCTTGTAGCACCATGATCGCGGTACCCAGCGGCATTGAGACCTTTTGGTCAAACTCACCACTACGCTCACTATTACGTGCCTCAACTTCAAGTCTGTTTAACCGTATATCGGAATCGCCACTCAATTTCCGGTCTTTAATGGTGCCTTTTGTGGTTAACGTTAGCTGACCACTTTGCAAATAATAGCCGGTATATTCCAGTGAGTAAGGGCTAACTTCTGGTAGCTCTAGACCTTTAATTTCTGCATCCCAGTGTCCCCCGTAATTACCGCTGAATAGCTCCATAGCCCCTTTAGCTGAGATTTTGGCGAACTTACTCTTCGCCGCTAACTCAAAGCTCGTTTCACCTTTGGCTGCAGTGTCCAGTTTGCGCAACTCAACTTTGCTAATATCCAGCTGGGTTTTAAACGCCGGTTTGACACCCCTATCGACCACATTAAGGGTGTTACTCCCTGACAGGGATAGACGATTAAGTTTCACACGAAAAGGCGCGCTAGAGGATGCCGCCTTGCTGCCCGAACCCGCGTTACTCTCTGCCGATGAGAGCTGTGCTAATAACCAGTCCAGATCCGACAGGTTCCGCTTTGGTGTGAGGTATAAGCGGGTTTTACTGTTGTTCAGCAGTAACTGATTAATACTGAGGGATTGCAACTGGTCAAGCGTAACCCCTTCCGCGCTAATTTTGTTCCACTGGGTAAAGACTCCCCCATCACCTTCAACGACTAACTGATCAGCCTCTAACTCAGCCAGAGAGATTTTATCGGTATGTTGCACAACCGCTGATTTCAGCGTTAAACCTTTCAAGGTCACAAGCGACTCGCCCGCCGCCGATAGATCAATATCCGCGAGCGTTAACGTTGGAACCGTGGCTTGCCATATCTGCATATCTTGAGTTTCAGCACCTGCGGACAACTGTAACCTACTGACCTGTACACGCTGCTTCGCTTGAGACAGCTGCAATTGATTCACATCGAGCAATAACCCAGACAGGCTGAGTTGCGTTAGATCCTGTAGGTTAATGGCATCGGCCGTGAGGTGAAGGTCATCCGCATTCATCGCCTGATCAGCTTGGGAGAGCTGCAGCTTTTTGGCATCAAGCACCAGAGCGGACACATTCAACGACGTGAACCCCTGAAAATTAATAGCAGAGTTCACCTTAAGACTGTCCAATGAAACCTGGCTACCGGCTTGGGTCAGAGCCAACCCTTGCAGGGCCAACTCGCCTTTGGTTTTGAGCGATTTTAACTCACTGCCAAGTAGCGCCACATTAACACCGCCATTCCACGCCAAGCTTTGCTCTTTAACCTGTAGCCCCTCTTGCGCATAACTCAGGTTTCTCACGCGAACCGAACCGCTTTGAACAATAGAGGTTAAATGGCTACCACTATTACTTTGCGCCTTAATACTTAAATCAAGATCGATATGTGCGCGCAACGTTGGCAAAAAGACAGCGGTAACGCTGTGTAGGGGGAAGTTTTTGAGTTTAACTTTGAGCTCTGAGCTTTTCTCTTCTGGTAACGGGCGAGAGTTGGACGAGAGCAAAATAGGTGCATCATTTAAGGTACCCTCTAAGTCGACCGCCACCAATTGATCCTGATCCCATTGGTAGAAATCCGCTACACGCCCCGTGCTTAAGGTTAAATGGTGTTTTTGTCCTGCAACTTCGGCCCGCCAATTAATATCACGTAACTGCAACTCCTTCAGTCCAAAACTCCAATTAGAGCTGCCCTCTTCCGCGTCGGGTTCCGCCTCTACGGTCTTATCACTCTGGGTCAATTGGTTCAGATCGAGAGGCCCAAGCCACAACTGTTTATCTTGCTCTCGGATACCCACATTGATACCCGCCAGCTCAACCGCCGTTAATAGTACTCTCTCGTCGGCTAGCTGGGCATAATCCAGCGCCACACTGAGCTGATCAACCGCAAGCGCGGGCTTACCCTCCGCAGAAGCCTTAAGCCCTTCGATACTTAAGCGCCCATCAAACCAATCCACGTTAATCGCTTTTAACTCTGCCGTCTCAGCGCCATTATTCAATAACCAAATAACAACCTGATCCCGTACAAGGTACGGAAGGTTGTGCAATAACAGAGCCATTGCAACGAGGATGATAAGAAGAAAACGTACCATAATTATTTTTCGCCCATTTACATAACACTAATCGTTTAATCATAATCGAATTTTATGAATAAGGGCCGAACATTCCATAAAAAACCAACATATTGCTCACGAATACTTAATTAATTGGCAACCGCCTACTAAAACCATATAAAAAGTAATGATATAGCGCCGCTATTACATCATAAGTAGCTCATATAAATTATCTATTAAATTTTAACCAACCCTGTTAAAATCCCGCGCCATTGGGCGCGTCTATTACAGACAAACCAAGACAGTTCTATGCATATTAACTACGGTTCTAACCGTTCACGATACCCGGCCAAAAGAAACCTTAAAGGTTCAGGCGAATAGGGTTGAAGTAATAGATCATTTACTTCGCTGAATAGGTTGGCACCGTTATGTCTTAAATAAGGGGTGACTACCATGGCAGAACATAACGAAAACTTCCGCGACTCTTCTGGCTTCGCTTGGATCATCATTAATTTAATCGCTATGGCTTGGATTACCATGCCTGCGAGCATTGCCGTTAGCCGGATGACGTTCTAAGCGTCTAAGGAAAACTGCAAAAAGCATTGAGCTGTTTTTACATCTACATCCATAAAAACAGCTCAATATTTATCGGGCGATAACAACCACTGCTCAGTGCTCGATAAACACACCCGATTCTCCCTGCTACACCACCCTCTTTTTAACATTAAGCGCAAAAAATCAGGCGTTATCTAGCGACAACACGCCCCGTTATATCTAAAAGATCGGAAGAGCGTCGTGTAGGGAAAGAGTGTAGATCTCGGTGGTC
>OJAS01000040.1_pt1 | contig 12322 bp, 10 predicted proteins | sample 1590311 | NCBI WGS metagenome assembly OJAS01 (sample SAMN05416833, study PRJEB24817) | seawater metagenome | isolation source: Sea water | place: Canada:Atlantic | collected 2013-07 | reverse complement strand
CGAGATCTACACTCTTTCCCTACACGACGCTCTTCCGATCTAATCTCGGTTTTATCTTTAAATTCGCATAGATCTTCAATCATACACGCCCCACATTTGGGCTTTCTCGCAACGCAAACATAACGCCCATGTAGTATTAGCCAGTGGTGAGCATCTAAAATAAACGCCTTAGGAATAAAACGCATGAGCTTCTGTTCAACCTCATTAACATTTTTTCCCGGCGCAATCTTCGTACGATTAGACACCCTAAAGATATGCGTATCGACCGCCATAGTTGGCTGCCCAAACGCTGTATTTAAAACCACATTAGCTGTTTTACGCCCCACACCCGGCAACGCCTCTAGCGCTTCACGTGTATCTGGCACAACAGAGTCATGCAGCTCCACCAGCATTTGGCATGTCTTGATTACATTCTCTGCTTTAGCATTAAACAGACCAATCGTTTTGATGTATTCCTTTAGGCCATCCACACCCAAGTCATAGATAGCTTGCGGGGTATTAGCAACCGGATATAACTTACGGGTAGCCTTATTGACACCCACATCGGTGGCCTGTGCCGATAAAATGACCGCAATAAGTAATTCAAAGGGGGAGCTATATTCAAGCTCAGTTGTCGGATGTGGATTATCATCTCGCCAGCGAGAAAAAATTTCGTATCGTTTTTGCTTATTCATTATGTAAGGTCGATCGCAAAACGGTTATACGCTAAAAAGCGTTACCCCATTTCGGCCATTTTGTTTAGATTGATACAGCGCTTTATCCGCTTGCTCTAACCACGCGGTTGCACTCTCAACATCCTCATTAAGTTCAGATACACCTAAACTAATCGTACAGTTAATCTGATACTCACCATGTTTAACCAAAAGTGATTCGACATTTGCACGCAACCGTTCCGCAAAGATCATAGCGTTTACGCCGTCGGTGCCGGTTAACACCGCACCAAACTCTTCACCGCCATACCGTCCTGCAATATCAGTCTTTCGAGCTTGTATCTGAAGAGCCTGAGAGATGGCACGAATAACTTCATCCCCCGCTTGATGGCCATAGGTATCATTCACTTTTTTAAAGTGATCAATATCAAACATCACTAAGGAACTGACTAACTCCGTCCGGTTATAACGCTCAAATTCGCGATTTAAACACTCTTCCCAATAACCCCGATTATTTAAACCGGTCAGCCTGTCTTCACGGCTCAATTTTTTTAACTTCTGGTTAGCATTTTCTAAGGCAATCTGGCCGGTAGCCGTATCCGTTACGTCATAAATCAAAATGCCAATATGATCCACATCCCCTGTCGGGGATGTCAGCGGAATTAAGGTTATATTTTGATACATAAATTTAGAATAACCGGTAATCGGACGGTTATTCTTAAAGTTAAAAAGGTAGGGGCGCTGCTCCCACGAAATGTAAGCAGGGTTTCTTAATAAAAAAACAGTTTCAAGTTTTTGATGTAGCCAGTGCGTAGGCAGGTCAGGAAATTTATCAAACAGCTTTTCCCCTACCACATCTTGAGCAGGCAACCCCGAGTGGTTTGCCATAAAGCCATTCCAAAGTTTTATGCAGGCTTTTCGATCAACAACAACTAAACCTACTTCCAAATTCTGAATTAATCCCAGCGTCCAATGTAAATCATCGATCTCATCTAAGGCTGTCCCATTCATGAGAAGTAGCTCGCTATGTTTTGTAATTTAACTAATGAGTCCTGTGTAAAAACTAACATAAGTTCACACTGTGTATCATGTTCATTCATCTGATAATCAATCGTAATCATCAGACTTTTATCCCAATGCTCAGCCTGCTCATTGAAACCGATAAAATCACGTAAAATATGGGGTGTGGCTTTACTAAATACGATATCAATTTGTTTAGAAAAACTGGTGAGGAACGCACCGATCAGCGCATTCGATAACGACATAAGCAGCTCAGATGTCCTAAATTCCCCCCCATCGTGGAGGTCCATCAGGGTGGCGACTTTATCTAAGTTACTTTTTTCCAGCAGTAAAAATGCCTCGCCAGCAACACCTCCACCAATAAAGCCTTGACTGACCAGCTCATACTCGCTGTCTTTCGCGGTCATAAGCCGATCTTGTAAACTTTGTGGGTCAACCATACTGACAATAGGAATGGGGAGATGAACAAATGTATTCAGCAATCGAGCCAGCATTTCACCTGCTTGCCCCATCGCCACGTTTGCGATCTCTTTGTAATATTCAGGTAGGTCTATCTCCGCTTCAGCTTCAACGGAGGGCGCTGTTGTGCCTTCCAACTCAGTGAGTAAGCCAAAACGGTTTAAAACTTCAGCGATATCTTCAGAGGTTGTTGGTTTACGAATAAACTCAAGCGCGCCCAATGCCAACACGCGCTCTCTTGCCTCGGCCTGTACATCACCGGATATGACAATAACCATGGTGGGTAAGTCATCTTTGCGAATACGTTCTAAAACTTGATAACCATCCATAATCGGCATCGTTAAATCAAGGAATAGTATATCCCCCTTCCCCGCACGGACGGCTTCAAGCCCTTCTAAACCATGTTCAGCAAACGTAACTTCAACATTCCACCCCCGAAGGACAGAGGCCATTTGTTTACGTGCTAAACGAGAATCATCACAAATAACAACCGATACAGGTTGGCTCACATCACATCCTTAGCTACAACATTAAGAAAATGCTTTTTTTCAAACACAAAGCCTAAAGGATACATAGAGAGAACACAATTACCACTGAGTATATTTTATACTGTCCACTCATCCTGTAACACGGACGCGCTCAGGGCGCGCACCGACATCAGGTTCAACTTTACGCGCCTTAATGCGCGCATCAATAATATTTTTAAGCGCAATAATTAACCCCATGCCGACAAATGCACCAGGAGGCAAGATTGCGAAAAGGAAACCGGGATAATCTTCTATCAACGTGATTTTCCAGCCTTCTGCCATAGGGCCAAATAGAAGGTGCATATCGCTGAACAGCGTCCCCAAACCTAAGGACTCTCTCATTGCGCCAAGCACAACCAACACGGCGGTAAAGCCAAGCCCCATCATAAAACCATCAAGCAATGAGGCTTTAACTGGATTTTTACACGCGAAGGCATCGGCACGCCCCATAATGGCACAGTTAGTCACAATCAGTGGAATGAAAATCCCTAGAATAAGATAAAGTTCATAGGTAAAGGCCTTCATAACCAGCTCGATCGCCGTTACAAATGACGCAATAATCATAACGAAGATAGGAAGACGAACCGCATCGGGAACAAACTTACGAAAAGCAGACACTGTCAGGTTAGACCCCATCAATACCAGCGTACTTGCTAGACCTAAGCCAATCGCATTGACAACCGAGCCAGTGACCGCCAAAAGGGGGCATAAACCTAGCAATTGCACGAGTGCCGGATTATTTCCCCATAATCCATCATGGGTTATTTTTTTATAATTAGCTGCCATTAGTTAGTTACCTCTACAGACTCGTCTGCTGTTAGATCTAACAATTCGGTACGGTGTTGCGCAAAATAATCAAGCGCGCGCGACACGGCGCCAACCACCGCTCTCGGTGTAATCGTTGCACCCGTAAACTGGTCAAAATCACCGCCATCTTTCTGTACCGCCCAGCGCGAATCCTTTTCACCCTGTTTGGATAAGCCATTGAAGTTATATATCCAATTAGACTTTTTAATATCAACCTTATCGCCTAAACCGGGGGTTTCTTTATGTGTCAAAACACGAACACCCGCCACAGAACCATCTGCATACACACCGGCGATTAAGGTAATAGCTCCACTATAACCATCGGGCGCAACAAGCGGTAGGATAACGGCGGTAACACGCCCATCTTTACGCGCACGATACACTGACACCGGATTCGAATGACCCTGCAAGCGAGGGGCGACAATCTGAATCGTATCTTCAAGTAGATCATTATCGATTGAAGAACGGGGAATAATGTCATACAACGCTTTGGCTTTTTGTGTCCGCTCATTCTGCGCAATACGATCTACCGTTGTTACTTGTGTGGTCGCGATAACAGCAGCACACACCACCGCAAATAAGCTAATCGCAAAAGTACTGGTACGAAGTGCACTCCACATCTGCATTATGCGCCCCCCTTCATGCCGCGTTTAGCCTTAGCATGGCCATAAGAACGAGGCTGTGTATATTGATCAATAAACGGTGCAGAGAGGTTCATTAACAAAACCGCAAAAGCAACGGCATCGGGGTAACCACCCCAATCACGTATAACAAAAATTAAAAGACCAATACCTATTCCGTAGACAACCTTACCTTTGTTACTGGTCGCCGACGTTACGGGGTCCGTTGCGATAAAAAACGCACCTAACATCGTAGCCCCTGCAGTCAGGTGGAAAAACGGATCAGCAAATTGATAAGGGTCTATGGCATAAAAGATGGATGCAATACCCCCTAACGTAGCGAGAATAGCGAGCGGTGTATGGACCGTTAATACCTTCCGATAAATAAGGAACACGCCGCCCATAAAGTAGGCAGCACTCACCGCATGCCAAGCACCCATACCTTGAGCAAGCACAGGCACATTTGCCCAAACCTCTTCGGTTGTTTGACCGCCACGATGACGCATCGCATCCAACGGTGTTGCCCCCGAAAAGCTATCAATCATGGGCGGTTCAATACCTGCAAAAATAAGTTTAAAGGTGTCAATGAAGCCCATGACATTCCAGCTTTGCCCATCATCCACCATTAAGAAGGGTTGTGTCCAACTGGTCATGACGACAGGAAAAGAGATCAGCAGAAGCGCATAAGCAACCATTGCTGGATTAAATGGATTTTGACCTAAGCCACCATATAAGTGCTTAGCGATCACGATCGCTACAAAGACCCCAACCACCATGACCCACCACGGCGCAAAAGGCGGTAGCGCTAACCCCAATAACAGACCTGTCACTAGCGCACTATAATCTTTCAGATAAAAACCTAATGGCCGTTTACGCATTTTTATAATAATGGCTTCAAAACCGACCGCCAATAAACACGCCCAAATTACATTGATTAAGGTTCCCCAGCCAAAAAAGAACGTCATCGCTGCAAGGCCAGGCAGTGTAGCAAGCACAACTAAGCGCATCACATCCGTGGCGTTTACGGCTTTATGAAGATGAGGTGAGCTGGTATGTATCAGCGCCATTGGTTAAATCTTCCTCAATCGGTAAAACGACTTAGTGTCTGGTTCAATTGTTCGGCGTCCTGTTGGGCAACGATCAACTGCTGCTCTATATCTGACAGGTCATCCGACTTTTCTTCTCGCGCTTTTTGCGCAGCGCGTTCCGCTTTTGTCACCGCCGCTCGAGCCATCGCTGCATCAATTTTTAACTGTTTAAGATCGATCCCTTCGGCAGCGGCTTTATCGAGCTGGACACTCTCATAGGCATCCAAACTCGCTTTTGCCTCATCGTGGGCAGTAGTAAGACGCTCAACCTCAGCGGTAAGTTCAGATAAATTGCCCTCTTCAGCATCGTCTAATGCGGCTTGAGCTTTTTTCAGCTTGGTTCTCATAATGGAAACCTGCTGCTTAAGTGCTTTAGGGTCTACAGGTTCAGGCCTAGCAAGCACACCACCCGCGTCACTATATGACTGGGTCAACTCATCTAATTTTGCTTGCAGCTTTTCAACACCCGCTTTCATTTTTTCTGCCGCAGGGCTGGCTGATGCTTCGGCACTCGCTAACGCACGTTTGGCTTTTTCAACTTTAGACGACAGCGTTGTAATCTCTTCGCTTAATGCGTTCAACTGTGGGGCATTATCCGTAACACTCAATGAGGCCTGCGCTTTATCATAGCGTGCTTTAGCATCAAGATATTTAGCCTGTAATTTATCGACCCCTGCTTTCATCTTATCTACCGCGGGGTTGGCTGATGCTATCGCGTTATCGAGTGCCGCCTGCGCTTTAGCGACCTTGCCATGCAAGGCATCCGCATCGGCTTTTAATTCAGCAACTTGCTCAACCGTTGGCCCAGCAGGCTCTGGCGTTTGCTGATTGTTTGCCTTTTCATAGTCGGCTTTAAGCGCTTCATATTTAGACTGGAGCTTATCCACCCCAGCCTGCATTTTTTCGACTGCAGGGCTGTTGCCTGCAACAGCAACCTCAAGTGCTTTACGCGCTTTTTTGACTTTATCTAAAGCGGCATCCATATCGGCTTTAAGTTCATCTAAGGCCGCGTTTGATGGAGACGATGCGGCATCCCCTGCTTCCGCTTTGTCATACGCAGACTGAGCGGCTTCAGTTTTAGCCTGTTGTGCGGTTAATTTAGCTTTAAGCTCCGCTATGTCGCCTTCGCCACTCTCTTCCGCTTTTGCGAGTGCTTTTTCTGCTTGCTTTAATTTTGTACGCGCAACCGCCGCATTGGTTTTCAGCTGTTTAATATCAACAACCGCAGGTGCTGCAACAGGTAAATTCTGCGCTTGATCATACGCGGCCTGCGCCGCCTCTGCTTTTTTAGCCAACTCGGCAACGGTAATGGCTAGCTTATCCTGCCCTTCAAGCCCTTTTTCTTCTGCATTTTGTAAGGCTTTCTGGGCTTTCTTTAATTTCGTTCGAGCAACCGCAGCGGCCGTTTTAAGGGTTTTAATATCGGGTTCAGCCGACGCCTCAAGTGTGGTCTCAGGCTGCGTTGCCACTTTGTCTTTTTTAACTGCTTGGGCTTTAGCCGCTTCTTCTGCCCGTTGTTTTCTACGCAGCTCTTTTTCAATTTTTTCTTGCTCTAAACGTGCCTGTCTCGCTTCAAAGCGCTGTCGGGCATGGTCCGCTTTTCGATGTTCCGCTTCTTCCTCTCGGATCTCCGCTTTCGCATAACGGTAGTACTGAACCAAAGGTAAGTTACTTGGACATACGTAAGAGCAGGCACCACATTCAATACAATCAAAAAGGTTGTGGTGTTTTGCTTTTTCAAACTCTTTCCCTTTCGCAAACCAGTAGAGTTGCTGAGGTAATAACTCGGCGGGGCATACCTGCTCACACATACCGCAACGGATACAGGGGTTAGCCGGCGGCGCGGGCGGCATCTCGGCATAGGTCGCCGCAATAATACAGTTGGTTGTCTTAATCATTGGAATAGACTGACTGTCTACGGTAAAGCCCATCATAGGCCCACCGACAACGATTCGGTACAACGCTTGTTGATTAACCCCTGCCGTCTCAAGCAAGGTTTTCAATGGTGTACCGATCAACGCGCGCATATTATGCGGATGCGTTAAAGCCTCGCCCGCTAAGGTAACAATACGTGAGATCAAGGGGACCCCATGATAGACCGCATCATAGATAGCGGCGGCAGTTCCCACGTTTTGACAAACAATACCTACATCAGCCGGAATCTTACCGCTCGGTACTTCAACGCCGGTCAGTAGTTTTATTAACTGTTTTTCACCACCGGAAGGATAGATGGTAGGCACAACTATAATATCTAAATTAAGGTCAGTGTTTTTAGCCGCCAACTCTAAGGCACGAATGGCTTGCGGTTTATTATCTTCAATACCAATCATGACATGATGAGGCTTGAGAAGATGAGCAATGACTTCAATCCCTCTGATCACATTATCCGCATGCTCGCGCAACAACATGTCATCGGCGGTAATATAAGGCTCACACTCCATCGCATTGAGTACAAGCGTATTAACAATATGATCATCGCCTAAATGTAATTTTACATCCGTAGGAAACCCCGCGCCGCCCATACCACTGATACCGTGGTGACGAATAAAGTCGATAAGCGCTTGCTTTGGAATAGCGGCGTAATCATCTAACCCTTGATGATCAACCCATTGCTCCTGTCCATCTGTTTCAATCACAATACAAGGTGCTTTCATACCCGAGATATGAGGTACACCGCGCTTTTCAATAGCAACAACGGTCCCAGAACTAGGCGCATGAACATTAACACTGATACGTCCAACCGCTTCAGCGATCACCTGACCTTTTAAAACACGATCACCGACAGACACAATCACTTCGGAGGGTGCGCCTATATGCTGCGACAACGGCACGACAAGTTCCGCTGGAATCGGTGCAGTTTGAATAGCGAGCCCAGTAGTACGCTGTTTATTTTCAGGTGGGTGTATCCCCCCGTGAAAAGAGAACTGTGTACTCATAAAGCAGCCTCCTCATCGGAAACTTCACCGCGGAGGTCAGTCACTATCAGTTGTACACCCGGCTTGGGCATCTCCCATTTCCAGGTATTCAGCGTCGTTTCAATCGGTAACATATCTATACAATCAACAGGACAGGGCTCAACACACAAATCACAACCCGTACATTCTGATTCAATCACGGTATGCATCTGTTTTGCCGCACCTAAAATGGCATCAACAGGGCATGCCTGAATACATTTAGTACAGCCAATACATTCATCTTCACGGATATAAGCAACCGTTTTGACCGGTTCCTCTTCAACCCCGCCTTCCAGAGGCACAACCTCTACATCCAGCAGGTCCGCCAGCGCTTCTACAGTGCTTTGTCCACCCGGTGGACACTTATTGATAGCATCCCCATTGGCAATCGCTTCTGCGTAAGGGCGGCACCCTGGATAACCACACTGGCCACATTGTGTCTGCGGCAAGATAGAATCAATTTGTTCGACAATGGGGTTGCCTTCAACCCGAAAACGGACTGAGGCAAAGCCTAATAACAAACCGAAAGCTAAAGCCAGTCCCAACAGAGCAAGAATGGCAATTAAGATGTAATCCATTATGTACTCCCTAGATCTGAACCAGACCAGTGAAGCCCATAAAGGCTAGCGACATTAAGCCGGCGGTTACCATGCCAATAGCAGCGCCTTGAAATGGAACCGGCACATCCGCTACAGCAATACGTTCACGCATGGCCGAAAATAAGATTAACGCAAGAGAGAAGCCAACTGCAGCACCAAACCCATACACGATGGAGTCGATAAAGCCGTTCACTTTTTTGATATTAAGGAGTGCAACACCCAGCACAGCACAGTTGGTGGTAATCAACGGTAGGAAGATACCTAGTACTTTATACAACAGTGGGCTGGTTTTACGTACGACCATTTCAGTGAACTGCACAACAACCGCAATCACTAAAATAAAGGTAATCGTTTGTAAAAATTCTAAATCGAGCGGTTGGAGCAAATAGGTAAATGCCAAGTAACTACATACCGATGACAGCGTCAGTACGAAGGTCGTTGCTAGTGACATGCCCATAGCAGTCTCCAACTTATTGGAAACCCCCATAAAAGGACAAAGCCCTAAAAACTGCACCAGTACAAAGTTATTCACCAGTACCGTGCTGATAACAATCAGAAGATAATCTGTCATAAATCTACAACTAACCAAATGGCATTTGCGAATGCAATTGAAGGCTCACGCTCGAAAGCGACCACTTAAAGCAAAAGTAAAGTGTTCTAAAGTTTACCGCTTCTTATAGAATTTAGGTATAGCGTAAGCCTGACGTAGCGCAAAAAACAGGAAGGTCGCACGACCTTCCCACTATACCTATCAGATCAACGCCTGCGCTTTTAGCTCTGCGATAGCCGCTTCAAGCTGTGCAAACGCAGTATCACCGGCCAACTGATCTATTTGAAGGTTTACCGCGCCCTCAAGTGCAGCATCCGTTTCCAAGAGCGAAATCAAACCCGCTGCATTAAATAACGGTGCTAAGGATAATAAGTTGCCATCCAAATCAGCCAGCTGAGTGCGATTAAAGGCAACAACATTACGCCCCTGCTCAAACAATACTGCTTCAAGACTAAAGAGTAGGGTTTGACGCTGTGCTTCAGTCCCGCCAGAGATCGTTACTGTCGCGCCCTGCTGACCAAAACGAATCATACGATCCGCCGCTGTTACTTTCGGCTCACTGACCAGGTTATGCGCTAGATCCACCGCCTGCTGAGTACCATCATTAATGATCATGCCCGCAGCAACCGTTGCATTGGTTAAGCGATCAACAATGATAAATGAACCCGTACCATGATGAGAACGATAGTCATCGGCAACAACTGGGCGCTCTAAGGTAATTTCACAGCGACCAATTTCATTTAACGCGAGTGTATTTGCCGCACTTTCTTCAAGCGTATTAACATCAATACGATTACGGACGTTACTAATACCACCCGCCACACGGGTCGTATTTAACTTAACCTCATATTGACGGCCTGACTGCATAGCCTCTTCAGACATCCATACAACCATAGCGTCAAAACGATTAGTCGTCGCGGGTACTGATGCGCTATGCACCAAAACATCACCACGCGAAATATCGATCTCATCGTCCAGCGTTAGTGTCACGGCCATAGGAGGAAACGCTTCTTCAATCTCACCCTCAAATGTCACGATTGACTTAACGGTGCTCGACTTGCCTGATGGCAACACAGTCACTTCATCACCAGGACGCACGATACCTGACGTCAAGGTACCGCAATAACCACGGAAATCTAAGTTTGGACGGTTAACGTACTGTACTGGGAATCGAAGGTCGTCAAAGTTTTTGTCGTTTGCTATCTCAACATTTTCTAACGTATCCATTAGAGGCGCACCATCAAACCAAGCCATAGGCTCAGAAGGCGTTACAACATTGTCACCCTTTAAGGCAGAGATGGGTACAAACTGAATATCGGGAAGATCAAGCTGTTCTGAGAACGCTAAGTACTCCGCTTTAATCTCTTCAAATCGCTCTTCACTATAATCAACCAAATCCATTTTATTGATGGCCACAACCGTATGCTTAAGTCCCAACAAAGAGACGATAAAGCTATGGCGTTTTGTCTGCACCTGAACACCATAACGGGCATCAATAAGAATGATCGCCAAATCACATGTTGAAGCACCTGTGGCCATGTTACGGGTGTACTGTTCATGTCCCGGTGTATCCGCAATGATAAATTTACGTTTTGATGTAGAGAAGTAACGATACGCAACATCGATCGTAATACCTTGCTCACGTTCAGCCTGAAGACCATCCACTAACAGCGCTAAATCCAGCTCTTCGCCCGCATTACCAACACGCTCATTATCTTTTTGAATCGCCGCAAGCTGATCTTCATAGATCATCTTGGAATCATGTAACAACCGGCCAATCAATGTGGACTTGCCATCATCAACACTACCGCACGTCAAAAAGCGTAGCAGTTCTTTATTTTCATGCTGATGCAGATACTCTTGGATATCAGAAGCAATCAGTTCACTGTGGTAACTCATTTTTCTCTCCTCGGAGAAGCTTTATACCTATACAGATACAAAGCCGTGTAATCATTTCAGTATTAACACCTTGGTGCCTATAAAAATAAACAGCGCCCGGTGCATCCACAAAACTATCGATATAGAAGACGCCTAGAAGTAACCTTCCATCTTCTTCTTCTCCATCGAACCGGAACTATCGTGGTCAATCGCACGACCTTGACGTTCAGATGTGGTTGTTAACAACATTTCTTGGATGATATCAGGCAATGTCACCGCTTCTGATTCAACAGCACCTGTAAGCGGGTAACACCCGAGTGTACGGAAACGTACGCTCTTCATTTCAGGCACTTCACCCTCTTTTAATGGCAAGCGATCATCGTCCACCATAATCATCATGCCATCGCGTTCAACGACAGGACGCTTAGCTGAATAGTAAAGCGGCACGATTGAGATATTTTCTAAATAGATGTACTGCCAAATATCAAGCTCTGTCCAGTTGGATAGCGGGAACACACGAATGCTTTCGCCTTTATCAACACGAGTATTAAATACATTCCAAAGCTCTGGACGCTGCACTTTCGGATCCCAACGGTGATTTTGATCACGGAAAGAAAATACACGCTCTTTCGCACGTGATTTTTCTTCATCACGGCGCGCACCACCAAAAGCAGCATCAAATTTATATTTATCTAATGCTTGCTTAAGGCCTTGGGTTTTCATGATATCTGTATGCTTAGATGAGCCATGAACAAAAGGATTGATATTCATATCAACACCTTCTTGGTTCACATGTACAATCAGATCCATACCGGCCTCAGCAGCCATCTTATCGCGAAATTCAATCATCTCTTTGAACTTCCATGTGGTATCCACATGCATCAGCGGAAAAGGAGGTTTGCCTGGCGCAAACGCCTTACGTGCTAGATGCAACATCACCGCGGAATCTTTACCTACAGAGTACAGCATGACGGGATTATCAAACTCTGCGGCAACTTCACGGATGATATGGATACTCTCAGCTTCTAATTGCTTGAGATGCGTTAAGCGATGTTCAGGTAAAGCACTCATCAGTAAATACTCTTTCTATTTAAACGGTGTGGACTAGAACCCTAAATTTCACAGATCGGAAGAGCGTCGTGTAGGGAAAGAGTGTAGATCTCGGTGGTC
>OJAS01000038.1_pt1 | contig 12496 bp, 8 predicted proteins | sample 1590311 | NCBI WGS metagenome assembly OJAS01 (sample SAMN05416833, study PRJEB24817) | seawater metagenome | isolation source: Sea water | place: Canada:Atlantic | collected 2013-07 | reverse complement strand
ATACGAGATTCTAGTTGTGACTGGAGTTCAGACGTGTGCTCTTCCGATCTTACCCTCCGAATTTGTAACCAAGATGGTGGACGCCGGTGAATCTAAAGTTCACATGTCCACCCGTGACACACTGATCCGAGCTTACATGGCTGGTGCCATCCTCGCACTCGCCGCGGTATTTGCAATTACGATCGCCGTTAAAACCGGTGTATTTCTAATTGGCGCCATATTATTTCCCGTTGGTTTTTGCATGTTGTACCTGATGGGGTTTGACTTGCTTACCGGTGTATTTGTCCTAACACCCCTTGCATTACTCGATAAACGCCCAGGCGTTACGGTCAAAGGCATTTTAAGAAACTGGGGACTCGTATTCCTTGGTAACTTCGGGGGCGCACTCACCGTCGCCATCATGATGGCCTTCGTTTTCACCTATGGCTTTAATACTGATCCCGGTGCCGTAGGTGCAAAAATTGCCAGCGTAGGTGAAGCCCGTACATTAGGGTATGCTGAATACGGCGTTGCAGGCTGGTTCACTATTTTTATCCGCGGCATGCTATGTAACTGGATGGTATCCATGGGGGTTGTCGGCGCTATGATTTCCACATCCGTAAGCGGCAAGGTCATCGCAATGTGGATGCCTATTATGGTGTTCTTTTTCATGGGCTTTGAGCATTCTGTTGTCAACATGTTCCTTTTCCCATCCGGTATCATTATGGGCGGCGATTTCTCAGTCATGGATTACTTTATCTGGAACGAAATCCCAACAGCACTGGGCAACTTAGTCGGTGGTTTAGCCTTTACCGGTCTAACCCTTTACACCACACATATCAGAACAGGTAAAAAACGCGCTATCGCTTAAACGACCCTGTGTAAACGACTGACCGTTTTGCACACCTCTGCATAACATAACAAAAGCCCTCTCACCTAGGTGAAGGGCTTTTTGGTACTAATAATGACAGCCAAACTTACTGTATCGATTGGGCAATATTCCGATAAGGGCCGCAAGCCGAGCAACCAAGATTTCCACGGCTGTGTCATTCCTAACAATGCCCAATTAACCCTTAAAGGTATCGCCTGCGCCGTTGCGGACGGTATCAGTAGCAGCCAGGTCAGCCATATCGCCAGCGAAACCGCGATTAAAAGCTTTCTCGATGACTACTACTGCACCTCCGATGCTTGGTCGGTGCAAACCGCTGCAAATAGGGTGTTATCCGCTACCAATGCATGGCTACACTCCCAAACCCAAAACAGTGACTACCGTTACGATAAAGACAAAGGGTATGTGTGCACCTTTAGCGCAATGATTATCAAAAGTAACAGCGCCTATTTATTCCATATCGGTGATTCAAGAATTTACAAATTCCGTGAAAATGCGCTGGAACAACTAACAAAAGACCATCGGTTATGGGTCTCACAAAATCAAAGTTACCTCAGTCGCGCCTTAGGTATTGAGGCGCAACTGGAGATCGATTTTTTATCCTTACCTATAGCAACAGGCGATATTTACATCTTAGCGACCGATGGCGTGTATGAGTATGTTGACGCCACGTTTATCAGCCAAACACTCCAAGATTCAGCCAACGACCTTAATGAGGCCGCCAAACGTATCGTCAACCATGCTTATGCATCAGGCAGTGGCGATAACCTAACCATTCAAATTATTCGCATTGATTCAATCCCAGAACTGGATGAGCACGAGATACCGCTTCAAGTTGAAGAACTACCTCTTCCCCCTATTTTAGAGGCCAGAGCCCGTTTCGATGGCTACACGATTCTGCGCGAAATACATGCAACCAGCCGCAGCCATGTTTATTTAGCCACCGATGACGAAAGCCATGAAAGCGTTATTCTAAAAATCCCTTCTATTGATCTACGCGGGGATCCCGATTACCTCGAACGCTTTTTAATGGAGGAGTGGGTTGCTCGACGGGTGAACAGTGCTCATGTGCTAAAAGCGGGCATACAAACAAGAAAGCGTAACTACCTTTATACCACGACAGAATATATTGAAGGCCAAACATTAAAGCAGTGGATGCTCGACAACCCCAAACCGAGCCTTGAAGCGGTCCGCGTTATCATAGAGCAAGTCGCAAAAGGCTTACGCGCGCTCCATCGCATGGATATTCTGCATCAAGATATTAAACCCGACAACATTATGATTGACCCATCGGGTACCGTTAAAATTATTGATTTTGGCTCCGCCAGAGTTGCCGGTATTGTCGAAGCATCGCCGCAGGGAGATCAATCCGACATATTGGGCACCGCACTGTATACCGCACCCGAGTATTTTTTAGGCGACACAGGCACCTCTCGATCAGACCTCTATTCATTAGGCGTACTCACTTATCATATGCTATCTGGACGCTTTCCATACGGCACACAAGTCTCTAAATCACGCACACCCGCCGCACAGAAAAAACTGAACTATAATTCAATCTTAGATGAAGATAGGGAGATACCTGCGTGGATTGATGAAACGCTTAAAAAAGCACTGCAACCCAATCCATACAAACGGTATGGAACGCTATCCGAATTTATATTTGACCTTAGGCAGCCTAATACAGCTTTTTTAAACAAAAGCAGGCCCCCTTTAATAGAGCGAAATCCAGTACTGGTTTGGCAAGGTATATCAGCACTGCTCACGTGCATCATTATCTACTTACTCAGCAGATAAGGATGTTCATACGCACAAGCCGTAACAGGATAGTGTTTAAATACTGGCCTGAAACTTGCTGATACCTAGACCTAACGCGAATTAAACGCTTATAGAAGGTATGCAAATCTTTTATGCACCACAAAGGTGCAAGGAAAATAAAATAGTGCGTATTTAAACGTTCAATAGCGCTCAACATTAAGATCAATAATCTGGGTATAGGTATGATTTGGGATAATTATCAATCTGAACAGCATTATGATGAGCTCATCAGCCCCACAGGGAGCGCTAGAGATTCTGCAACTAAGCTTGTAGAACATATCGCCCAAATGGATGAAAAAGACCTTGATAGACGTCGCCAAATGGCTGAAGTGACGATCCAAGAGATGGGTATTTCATTTACCGTTTACACCGAAGAGGGGAATATCGATCGTGCTTGGCCTTTTGACATCATTCCGCGCACGATTTCAGCTTCCTTATGGAAAACAACCGCTGAAGGTTTAACCCAACGGTTAAAAGCCTTAAACATGTTTATTGATGATCTGTACCACGAACAAAAGATCATTAAAGACGGCATCATTCCCGAGCATATCATCAAGGAGTCTAAAAACTTCAGGCCCGAATGTGTCGGCGTTAACCCCGCCCACGGGGTATGGGCACATATCTGCGGAACCGACCTGGTAAGAGACGCAGATGGTCAATTCTATGTACTGGAAGATAACCTAAGGGTCCCTTCCGGTGTTTCCTATATGCTCGAAAACAGGGCCATCACCAAACGCGTGTTGCCCGAGATGTTTGAAAAAGAAAACATCTTGCCGCTAGATGATTACCCTGAGCAACTGTTTGATATGTTGATCTCTCTCTCCCCTCGCGAGATAGAGGAGCCCGAAATTGTTGTGCTCACACCGGGTATTTTTAACTCCGCCTATTTTGAACATGCTTTTCTTGCGCAACAGATGGGGGTTGAACTCGTTGAGGGCAGCGACCTATTTGTCGATGATGACGACTGTGTCTATATGAAAACCATTTCAGGCCCCGAACGAGTTGATGTTATCTATCGCCGTATTGATGACCTTTTCATCGACCCCGACGTATTCGATAAGGACTCCGTGTTAGGAGTGCCGGGCATGATGCGCGCGTGGCAAGCAGGTAATGTAGCCCTCGCGAATGCACCGGGTGCAGGGGTTGCCGATGACAAGGTCGTTTATGCCTATGTCCCTCAGATCATCGAGTATTACCTTAATGAAAAACCCATTTTACCTAATGTGGAAACCTTCCTCTGTGAAGACCCTGAACAGAGAGCCTATGTACTCGATAACCTCGACAAACTGGTGATTAAGCCGGCGAATGAATCCGGTGGCTACGGCATGCTGATTGGGCCCCACTCCACGAAAAAAGAGCAAGCAACCTTTGCGGCCCTTATTCAAGAGAACCCTCGTAACTACATTGCCCAGCCCACATTGAGCTTATCAACCGCCCCCACCTTAATTAGCTCCAATACGATGGAGCCACGGCACTTAGACCTTCGCCCTTTTATTCTCCAAGGGAAAAATACCTATGTAACAACGGGTGGCCTTACCCGTGTCGCCATGAAAAAAGGCTCATTGGTTGTTAACTCATCGCAAGGTGGTGGCAGTAAAGATACTTGGATCGTTGATACAGAGGATAAATAATTATGTTATCTCGTGTTGCTGAAAGAATTTATTGGAGTGCACGCTACTTAGAGCGTGTGGAGAACACAGCAAGACTCGTGGGTGTCTATGATAACCTGTTATTCGACCTGCCCCGAGACACCAATATCAGTTGGTTTAATCTCATCAAAATAAACAGTTGTACGGATACCTTCTCCGAACGCTATAAAGTGCAAGATGAGCACAACGTGGTTAAATTTTTATTGGCCGATGACACAAACCCAAGCTCTATGTTGTCATCCCTTAAACAAGCCAAAGAGAATATCCGCACAACCCGTGATGTACTACCACAAGACACATGGGAGCTGATCAATGAACTCGATTTATATGCACGCAACAATATCCGCCAAGGGATAAACCGTACAGACCGTCATAAATTTCTAAACAGTATCATCCAACGCTGCCAAGAGATTAATGGCCTCTTCGAAGGCGCGATGAGCCGCGATGCCTCATGGCAGTTTATGACCCTAGGCCGTAACCTTGAGCGCGCCGATATGACAACCCGTATTCTTGATGCGGGCGTATCTATTATGCTCCAACCCAACCAAGGCACCCGCATTAACTTAAGCCAAGTGGTCTGGGGTAATGTACTACGCTCCCTCAGCGGCTACATGAATTACAGAAGAAGTGTACGTACCGCGATTGAATCAAAAAAAGTGGCTCGCTTCCTCTTAGAGGATGAGTTCTTCCCAAGAACCTTAAGCTACTGTATCAACGAGATGGAAACAGCGGCGAAAAAATTGCCCCGCTCCAAACTTGTTTTACAGGCGGTAAAGGCCTTAAAAGCGCACCACTACTCCCTTGCGAATGGTCATCCACTGGATGAGAAATTTCGTGATTATCTGAATGAACTGCAGATCAGCATCTCAGATCTACATGGGGTATTAATGACCAATTGGTTCGCCTTTAATATGGGGGATCCACAGGAGGAAGCCCCTACGCTAAAAAACAACATGGAAAAAGAATATCAGTTTGCTTGTCAGGCATAGCCCTTTATCGTTTGAGAGCGGCTATAATGAGCCCGAATTTGTTAATTAAAGAGTAAACCAGTGCAAAGCAAGCAGACTCAAACGCAAACCCAGGGCAAGCAAGAGCAGGCTATATCTTGGTCCTTACCGCCTATTGGGCATTATAACGAAGCTTATGACACATCAGGTCTGCCTCGTACGCACTGGGAATATCTACTCAATAGCCTTGACGCCCTTGGCACGTCTGGCTTACAGGATCGCTATCAAAAGGCCTCCCGGATTCTTCGTGATGACGGCGCGACCTATAATCTCATTAGCGATCCGCTGGGCAAAAACCGATGGGAACTTGACCCCATTCCTATGCTTATCTCAAGTGGTGAGTGGAGTCAGGTGGAACAAGGCTTAATTGAGCGCGCAGAACTGCTCAATTTAGTCTTAAAAGATATTTATGGACCGCAAGAGCTAATAAGGCAAGGCGTTATACCGCCTGAGATTATCTACAGCCACCCCGGTTTTCTACGCCAATGCAAAGGCATTACGATGCCAGGGGAGCACTGCCTAACGCTACATGCCGCTGATATGGTTCGTGGGCCTGATGGCAATATGATCATTATTGGTGACCGGACACAGGCGCCTAGCGGTGCAGGCTATGCGTTAGAAAACAGAACCGTGCTTTCCCGTGTCATGCCAAGCCTTTTCCGCGATAGCCATGTCCACCGCTTAGCACTTTTTTTCCAATCGCTTAGGGCGACACTCAGTACATTATCGCCAACACAAGGGGATGATCCACAGATAGTTATTCTCACCCCCGGCGCCTACAGCGAAACCTATTTTGAGCACACCCATCTATCCAATTACCTAGGCTACCCACTGGTTCAGGGAAGTGACTTAACGGTTAGGGATGGGCATGTCTGGTTAAAATCACTTAACGGTCTGCGTAAGGTTGATGTGATACTACGCCGTGTAGACGACAGCTATTGTGATCCGGTGGAGCTTAAATCTAACTCTTACTTAGGTATTCCTGGCCTTGTCGAGGTGGTAAGAGCGGGTAATGTTGTCGTGAGCAACCCCCTAGGGTCAGGCATATTAGAAACACCCGCACTCTTAAAATTTATGCCTGCCATCAGCCAGCACTTTTTTGGGCATGAACTAAAAATACCCTCGGTTGATACATGGTGGTGTGGTGATCCGCAAGATATGCAATATATCCGAGATAATATTGACACGCTGATCATTAAGCCCGCTATGCGTCAAACCAAAAGCCCGAGCATACATGGCCATACGCTCTCGGATATAGACAAACAGAACATGTTTGATCGTATTGCGAAAGCCCCTTACAGCTTTGTTGCACAAAGCTATATTTCACCGTCATATATTCCTGCGTGGCAAGAGCAGCAGTTAAAAACACGGCCATCCATTTTCCGCACCTTCACGGTAGCGAGTGAAAGCACTTACGCGGTCATGGCCGGTGGACTCACCCGTGTAGGACTCTCTGGACAGGACAGTTTTGTATCTAACCAAGTAGGCTCCCAAAGCAAAGATACTTGGATATTGGCTTCAGAGCCTGAAAAACAGATCTCACTGGTCGATGACCGCACGATTGCTCAGGAATCCAACCTGCCAAGCCGCGTGGTTGAAAACCTCTTCTGGTTAGGTCGATACGCCGAACGCGCTGAATCAACGATCCGCTTAATACGTACTGTTTTTATGCAACTCAACAGTATTGATCCACTCCCAATAAACAGTAAAAATCTGCTACTACAGGCATTGTCTAAACAAACAAACTGTTTACCTGGGTTTATGGGAAGCCAAGCCTTATTAAACCAAGATCAAGAGTTGATCAGCCTTATCCTTGATACTAAACGCCCTGATAGTATTAAGTCATGTTTACTCGCCGTCTTAACCTGTTCAGAAGAGGTTAAAGAGATGCTGTCGGCGGATACCCATCGTATCGTCAATGACTTACGAGATAATCTCTACGACTTAGAACGAGCCTATGTGGGAGGAATGCCCACCGCCCCAGAGGAAGCACTCGACCCCTTAGTCACCACCCTGCTCGCATTATCTGGCCTAAGCCATGAGAGCATGCTTCGTGGGATCGGCTGGAAGTTTCAAGAGATCGGTCGCCGTGTCGAACGTTCGCTGCAAACATCTCGGCTCATTCAATCCCTATTAACACCGGAGCTGCCCAACACTGACCAACCTCAGATGCTCGAAGCCGTTCTGCTCAGTGTTGAAGCCCTAATCACCTTTAGACGTCGTTATAGAACCTATAACGATATCGCTCACGGGTTAGAGCTCTTAATGCAAGATGAAACCAATCCGCGTTCAGTGTTTTTCCAGATTAAGCGCCTACAAACACACTTTGAGGAGTTGCCCCAAGCAATTTCACCACACAGCCCCGGCTTAAACCCTGCGCAAAAAACAATTATTCAAGCACTCAATGCTATTCAACTGGCTGATTTAGATAACTTAGCTAACATCGATAGCCTAAATAACAAGCGCGTAGAATTAGATCGGTTGCTCGCAGAAATCATCAAGCAGGTTGAAGCGTTTTCCATTCTTTTAAGTGAACAGTATTTCGACCATAGCGCTGGGCCTCAGCAACTGGCAGAGACACAGGGGATAACTTTCATATGATCTACAAAATAAGACATATAACAGAATACAAATACTTAAGCCCTGTATCCCTCTGCTATAACCAAGCGCATCTTTTACCACGGGATACACTGGAGCAACAGTGTGCGCCAAGTAATGTTGTCATTACGCCTAAACCCAATTACGTGGCACAACATAGTGATTACTTTGGCAATCACTATGTTTACTTCTCGTTGCAAAAGCCCCATACAAAGCTGGTGATCGATGTCACCACTGAGATTAATAGCCAAAATGAGCGTGCCGCTTATGCGCTCGAACTGGGCATTAGCTGCAAAGCAGCCCGCGAGATGCTGCTCTACAACCAAGATCCTGACACGATCCAAGCAAAAGAGTATATCTTAGCGTCGCCCATGATCCGTCCTAACGCCCAGTTAAAAGCCTATGCCGAAGCACTTTTCCAAGACGATGTCCCCCTCTTATCCGCAGCACGGGCACTGACCACTAAAATATTTACCGAATTTAAGTACGACCCAAGCTCCACCACAGTCGCTACACCCTTAGGTGAAGTCTTAGAACGAAAAAGTGGTGTCTGCCAAGACTTTGCCCATATAGCGATCGGATGTTTACGCGCCTTAGGTTATCCCGCACGCTATATCAGTGGCTACCTTGAAACCCTTCCCCCTCCTGGGCAGGAAAAGCTCGTTGGGGCTGATGCCTCTCACGCTTGGTTTGCCGTCTACTCTCCGGGAGAGGGGTGGTTTGAATTCGACCCCACCAACGACGACATTCCTAAAGAGCAACATATCACAACCGCTTGGGGACGCGATTACTCCGATGTTACACCCTTGCGCGGCGTCATATTTGATGGCGGTAACAGCCATGAGTTGAGAGTATCGGTTGATGTCAGACGCTTAGGTTAATACCGCTGTTACTCAACGTGAAACATCACCCACCTTGAGCTAAAAACAGCGGTTCCATCGCCCACTAAGCGACAGATGAGCTGATAAAATATAATTCCTTTAAGGAAATAATATTAACCACAAGTAAATTAAAACAGTTCGTGCTGCCACTATTCCTGTGTATACTGTGTCCATAGATCAACTTAACTTGTTAGCCTATGGATTTTTGTCAGAACAGCCCAATAGCGTCACTCGACATGAGTCAATCCTCGACGGCAACAGCGCTTGCCCAAGAGATCCCTATTGCCATCTCCGTCAACGGCATCTCCCATGCCGTCATGATGCTAACCCCTATCGACCTAGAATATTTCACCATCGGTTTTACCTTCAGCGAAGGGATTATTGATCACTGTTCTGACTTAAGAGAGATCACGATCACCCCACACGCTGTAGAGATACCTCAAGGGGAACAGCATTTTCAACTTCCCTCCTATAAAGTAGAGGTAGAGATTAGCCCAAGGCAGTTCACCCGTTATAAGAAACACCATAGCTTTCGGCAAGGCCTAACAGGATGTGGACTCTGCGGTACCGCCGCACTGGATACAGCCATTCCACACTTACGCAGCCTCACCCCTTGCCCAGTACCCCATCAACAACTGCATGACCTACCCAACAAACTACTCAGCCAACAAACACTCAAGGGGGTACATGCAGCGCTCCTTCTATCGCCCGACGGCGAAATAGTGACATGCCATGAGGATATTGGCCGACATAATGCGCTCGATAAAACCTTAGGCTTTGCACTAAAACATGCCATACCCCTGACCGGATACAGTGTTGTTATGAGTAGTCGATGCAGCGTAGAACTGATTCAAAAAGCGGTAAAGGCTGGACTCTCCACCCTCATTCACATGTCGAGTCCAAGCCTATTAGCAACACAGATGGCACACCACTATCACCTCAACTTGATTCAAATAACCCGTCAGGGTGAACTAAAAACCTTTCCCTACAGCCCACACGATGAACTAAAGGATTTCATTGATGAGTGAGAAAAAGAACAGTACTGACCTCCCCCCGGCTTATAAAGCACCGGCCGGAGGATGGGGCGCACTCGAAAGCACAACGCGGCATTGGTTAAACAGCAAAAATGCGGTTAAAAATATAAAATCGCTACTGAATACTAACCAAGATAATGGATTTGATTGTCCCGGTTGTGCATGGGGCGAAGAGAAAAATCCCAACAAAATAAAGTTCTGTGAGAACGGCGCAAAAGCGGTCAACTGGGAAGCCACCTCCAAACAGGTCGGCGCAGACTTCTTTCAGCAATACAGCCTCAGCTGGTTAAGAGAGCAAAGCAACTACTACCTTGAGTACCAAGGCCGTTTAACCCACCCCATGCGCTATAACCCTGAAACGGATAAATATCAGCCCATTAGCTGGGATGATGCATTTGGCCTCATCGGCAGCCACTTAAAACAGTTAGACCACCCCGACCAGCTTGAGCTATATACCTCAGGACGTGCCAGTAACGAAGCCGCCTTTCTTTATCAACTTTTTGGGCGCAGCTTTGGTACCAATAACTTCCCTGACTGCTCAAATATGTGCCATGAAGCCAGCGGGTTTGCACTCACAAGCAGTATAGGTGTTGGTAAAGGCACCGTGACCCTAGAGGATTTTGAAGAAGCGGATGCTATCTTCGTGTTTGGACAAAACCCCGGCACCAACCACCCACGCATGCTAGATACACTGCGTAGCGCCATTAAACGCGGGGCAAAAATCGTTATTTTCAACCCCTTAAAAGAGCGCGGATTGGAGAAGTTTCAGCACCCTCAAAACCCAATTGAGATGCTGACCAATAACGCTACAACCATGCACTCCATCTACTTGTCACCCAAACTCGGGGGCGACATGGCCGCGATTCGCGGCATGGTAAAAGCCTTATTGGAAACATACGATTCCAGCCATGATGACACACTCATAGATCAAGCATTTATCGCAGAACACACTCAAGGGATGGCCGCCTATTTAGACGGCGTTAGAGAAACATCATGGGATAAAATTATTGATCAATCCGGCCTAACACGCGATGAAATCAACAGCGCGGCCCGTATTTACATGGACGCAGACAAAGTCATTAGTACGTGGGCTATGGGGTTAACACAACACCACCATTCCGTGGCGATATTACATGAGCTTATCAACTGGATGGCATTAAGGGGCAATATCGGTCGTCCCGGTGCGGGCCTCTGCCCCGTCCGTGGTCATAGTAATGTTCAAGGTGACCGCACGATGGGGATTGATGAGCGCCCATCCGATACCCTACTGGATGCGTTAGAGGCTCACTTTAACATCCCGATGCCACGACAGCATGGTCACTCCGCTGTTGAAGCGATTGACGCAATGCGCTCGGGTGCATGTAAAGTATTTATTGGGCTAGGCGGTAATTTTGCAGCGGCCTCCCCTGATACTGACGTGACAGAGCACGCCCTAAGCCAGTGTGATTTAACGGTACACATAAGCACTAAACTCAATCGTTCTCACCTTATTACCGGCAAAGAGGCGCTGATATTGCCTTGCCTAGGCCGAACCGATATAGACCGACAAGCGAAGGGGCCACAAAAAATAACAGTCGAAGACTCCTTCAGCATGGTGCACGCCTCGGCTGGCGTACTTGAGCCTAGCTCAGCAGAGATGCGTTCAGAGCCTGCCATCATTGCGGGTATCGCCCATGCGGTACTCGGCACTAAGCCGATTGACTGGTTAAGCGTGATTGAAGACTACAGCGCTATACGCGCGCTCATTGCGCAGACGATTCCTGGATTTTCTGAGTTCAATAGTAAAATTGAACAGCCCGGCGGTTTTTACTTAGGCAATAGCGCACGTAAAAGAGACTGGGCAACCCAAGGTGGAAAGGTGATCGTCCATCGTCACCCACTACCAGACAGCATTTTACCCGATAGGTCGAGCAAACTGCTGCATAACAAAACACTAGTACTGCAAACCCTTCGATCCCATGACCAATACAACACCACCATTTACGGTATGAACGACCGTTACCGCGGCATAAAAGGAGAACGCGATATTCTCTTTATCAACCCCGCAGATATACAGCGCCTTGGCTTTAAAGAGGGGCAGTTAGTGGACATTAAAAGCCTGTGGGATGATGGCCGTACGAGGGAGGTGAAAGGGTTTAAACTGATCGGTTACAGTATTCCAGCAGGAAACATTGCAGCCTACTACCCTGAAACTAATCCACTGGTGCCGTTAGATAGTTACGGCGTCAACAGTCGCACGCCCACCTCTAAATCTATTGCAGTAGAGCTATCAGCCCATCAATCCAACCGGATTCTATGACGCCGATTTAATCACCGTCAATCAAGGCTAAATCGGGTAGTTAATCCAACAGGAAATTACCCGATTCAGCCCCCTCAACTAGCTCGATAGGCTCGGACTGATCTTTTAATTCAACACCCGAATAACTCAGTTGCATCGACTGCTTAATTAACCAGATCAGCTTATCCGCCGCCGCGTGGTACGACATACCTGCCGGTCGGATATTAGAGATACAGTTACGATCCGCATCGGATAACCCCAACTTAGGCCCATAGGTAAAATAGACCCCTAAGCTATCAGGAGAACTGAGTCCCGGAGATCGGAAGAGCACACGTCTGAACTCCAGTCACAACTAGAATCTCG
>OJAS01000037.1_pt1 | contig 12607 bp, 11 predicted proteins | sample 1590311 | NCBI WGS metagenome assembly OJAS01 (sample SAMN05416833, study PRJEB24817) | seawater metagenome | isolation source: Sea water | place: Canada:Atlantic | collected 2013-07 | reverse complement strand
TGGCTCTGGCTCTGGCTCTGGCTCTGGCTCTGGCTCTGGCTCTGGCTCTGGCTCTACAAGAGTATTGTCCGGTGCGGCCATAACAACAGGCATTTCTTCTGCAATATCGATAATTTCATCATTGTCCGCCGCCATTTGCGCATTGATTGCCGCAATTTCAGCCTCAGTATCAATGCCCGCGTCGGGATCAGAAAGAAGCGACTCTAAATAATCAAAAACCAGTTTCTGAACGCCGTGCACTTCATCCAATGCCTCTAGGTTCTTTTTAGACTTGCTCATAGAACCTCCTGCTTTTGACGCTCAAGCAACGAACGAAGTAAGCGCGCATATGAGTGAACTCCGCGACTACTAGAATCCATGACCGAGGGAACCAGCCCGCGGATACTGGCATTACGAAATTTAGTATCAACCGGTATAACAGCGTTCGATATTTCATTAGGGTATTTATTATGTAATTCGCGCAAACTGCTAACAGAAGCCTGCGTGCGCCGATCATAGAACGTGGGAATAATCGTAAAGGATAACTTTTTACTTTTGCTACGCGCTCGGTTGATCATGCTAATGGTGCGTACCATTCGCTCTAAACCTTTTAACGCTAAAAATTCCGTCTGTACAGGCACTAATAGATGCTGACAGGCCGCTAACGCATTAACCATCAGCACACCCAACACGGGGGGACTATCAATTAAAACATAATCATAGCTATCACGGACCTGTGCCAATGCCTTAGCCACTTGCAACCCCATGCCTTCTTCGCCTATCGCTTTTCGTTCCAAGGTTGCCATGGCGGTTGATGCGGGGATGAGATCAATACGGTCGTGGCTACTTTTGAGCAGCAAACGCTCAACCCCTTCCCGATTGATTTTATGTTTAGTGGCAAACAGGTCATACACGCTATGCTCTAGTTCATCAGGGTCGTAGCCAAAATAACTGGTTAACGAACCATGAGGATCAAGGTCAACCAATAAAACACGATAACCGACCTCGGCCAGTAGTCCAGCTACTGTTACGACGGTCGTTGTTTTACCGACCCCACCTTTTTGATTGGCTACAGACCATACATGCATTTATCTTTCTTCCTGCTGTGAAGCATCGGGTTCAGCTTGTCTGAATAAAACATCTCCGCCATCGGTTTCAACTTGTTCGATAGCAGGCATCTCTTTTTTATCTGGATTGACGAAAACAGTTGAGACGGCATCAGCACTTACTTGCTGGCTACCAAATGAAGAGACTGTTCGTCGCACTTTTTCATCTCGGGAAACAACAATAAGCACTCGGCGATTTAATCGTTGCCCCTCTCTTGTTCTATTGCTGTAAGCCGGCTGATACTCACCGTAACCTACAGCAGCCATACGTTCAGGTTCTACGCCAAAATAGGCAAGCAACCTCACCACCGCAGCAGCACGCGCGGATGATAACTCCCAATTGGATGGAAACGCATCGGTCGATATTTTTTGGTTATCCGTAAAACCTTCAACATGAATCGGGTTTTGTTTGCCCTTCAACATTTGAGCGATCGCATCTAACAAGCTATCTGCCGCCGCATCTGGCAATGCGCCACCGGACGGAAATAGATAGTTTGAGCGCAATTCAATGGAAAGCCAAAGATCATTACCGGTGACTTTAATCTGCCCCTCATCAATCAACGAGGCAAAATTAACTTCCATCTCCTCGCGCAAAGCTTTTAACGCATCTGTTTCTTTCTGATCAGGTCGAGAAATGGTTATTTCAGGGGCATCAACCGTTGTTTTTCCACCCGTAAACACCCCAAACCCACTATTACTACTTCCATCCGTAGAGGTTTGGTTCTCTTTTTTTCCTTGATCTACGCCGACAAAAACACCGGATAGCGCTTCCGTTAAGTGCTTATATTTTTCTTCATTTACCGATGAGATCGCATACATGACAACAAAAAACGCAAACAGCAGAGTAATAAAATCCGCATAGGAGATAACCCATCGGTCATTTCTTGGGCCGCTATCTATCTGTTGTCGACGTGGCATAGGTTAATCCAAATACCCTTGTAAACGCTGCTGAATTGCTTTTGGGTTCTGCCCCTCTGCGATAGACATCAACCCATCTAAAACCATCTCTTGGTGTTGATAACGCATTAACACTAAGCTTTTAATTTTATTAGCGACCGGAATCAAAAACAGGTTCGCAATACCTATGCCGTATATTGTAGCAACAAACGCCGTTGCAATACCGGCACCGAGCCCAGCAGGGTCAGAAAGATTACTCATCACATGAATTAATCCCAGTACCGCACCAATGATACCCAAGGTCGGCGCATAGCCGCCCATGCTTTCGATCACTTTAGCGCCTTGAAGGTCTCGTTGCTCTTGCGTTACAAGCTCAACCTCTAAGGTACTGCGAATAATGTCAGGACCTTTACCATCCGCAAGCAAAAAAAGCCCAATCCGAATAAAAGGGTCTTTCTCTTTCTCCGCCTCAGCCTCCAATGCAAGCAAACCTTTGCGGCGCGCGATTACACACCAGCTAACAAGATTGTCCACATTCTTACTAAGGTCAGGCTGATTACGACCAAAAGCCCACCCTAAAAGCTTACACGCCCTAACAACATCTTTACGAGGCGATTGAATGATTGCCGCAGCCAACGTACCGCCAATAACAATCACGGCAGCAGGCACGTTCAGTAACTCTTGTAATTGCCCCCCTTCAAGGAAATTACCACCAAGAACAGCACCTAAGGCAATTAGCACACCGAGTATTGCTGTAAAATCCATCGTTTAAGGCCTTTTACCACTAAAAATAGAAGTCAATTCATTGAGGTCCAGAACCGCATCAGCCAGTCCTGCATTAACGATCGCTTTAGGCATACCGTAGATAGTGCAACTGTCTTGATTTTGAGCCCAAATGGTTGCACCTTGCTGGCGCAATATCCCCGCGCCATCACAACCATCAGCCCCCATACCGGTCAAAATGACCGCCAATACTTTTTTCCCAAAGCTTTTCGCCACTGATGCATAAGTCACATCAACACTGGGCTTATAGGTAAGTCGTTCATCTCCAGGCATAATTCTAATTTTATCCGTACTACGCGGATCGATGATCATCTGATGCCCACCCGGCGCAAGCAAAGCTCGGCCCGGTATTAATTTATCGCCATCCTCGGCTTCTTTCACCTCAATATTACATTGCTGATTCAAGCGCGCTGCAAAAACCGTTGTGAACGCTTTCGGCATATGTTGTACCAATAAGATCGGATGGGGAAAGTTAGCGGGAATTTTCGTCAAAATTTGCTGTAAAGCGGCAGGCCCACCGGTAGATGCACCAATAACCACCACCTTACAGTCAGGGATTTTTATGTTACTGAGCGAACGCTCTGAAGGTTTACGGAGCCCACCCGTGGCCGGCAAGCGCTGTGGATCCGTTGAACTGACTCGGCTGGGTGTCGATGCGGGTGTCGACGCAGTAGACGTAGCTTTTGATGTTGATAAGGCTTCAGCACTAAAGACTCTAGACTTATTCGCCTGTGCTAATGAAGACTGATCAGTAAACGTACCCCGTAAACGAGCATGCGTAGAGCGACCGAGCGCCACTACTTTATCCCGTAACTGCTTTTCTAGTGAACCCGAATGCGCCATCCAAGCACGCATATCTTTCGGCAGGTAATCAAGCGCTCCTGCCTCGAGTGCTTGCAAGGTAACCCTCGCTCCCTCGGACGTTAGTGAGGAAAGCATGAGTATATTGGTTGGGCATTCACGCATGATGATGCCGACAGCTTCAATGCCGTTCATCTGAGGCATTTCAACGTCCATAGTAATAAGACTAGGACGTAATTTTTTCGCTTGCTCTACCGCTTCTTTACCGTTTTGAGCCGTACCCACAACCTCGATACGACTATCTCCAGATAGCAAATCACTGATGCGATGCCTAAAAAACCCAGAATCATCAACAATTAACACTCTAACCGGCATAAATCACGCTCCTATCGGAAATTATCAAGAAGCGTAATGTTTAAGCAAGTTAGGAATATCAATAATCAATGCAATACGACCATCCCCGGTAATCGTGGCACCTGATAAACCAGGCGTACCATGTAAAATCGTACCTAATGGTTTAATCACGACCTCTTCTTGACCTACCAACTGATCGACCACAAAGCCAACCCGTTGAGTACCGACAGTGACAATCACCACATGGCCTTGCTCTGGGAGGTCTGCGCCTTTCTGCCCTTCGATTAACCATCGTTTAAGATGGAACAGCGGTAACGCTTGGTCACGCACAATGATCACTTGCTGACCATCAACCACATTGGTTTTCGTTAGATCAAGGTTAAATATTTCGTTTACATTCACTAACGGCAACGCAAAAGCTTGCTCCTCTAAGATAACCATCAGCGTTGGCATAATCGCCAAGGTCAATGGAACCTGAATCGCAATACGTGAGCCTTGGCCGATAACAGAATCAATACTCAATGTACCGTTAAGCTGAGTAATCTTCGTTTTGACCACATCCATGCCGACGCCACGGCCTGACACATCTGAAATCTCTGTCTTGGTTGAGAAGCCTGCAGCAAAGATTAGATTAAAGCACTCCTGCTCCGTTAATCGACGAGCGGCTTCAGCATCCATCATGCCGCGATCTATCGCCAATTGCCGCAGTTTTTCTGCATCCATGCCCGCACCATCATCCTGTATAATTAACAGAATATGGTCGCCTTCTTGTTCCGCAGAGAGCAGTACATGCCCCTCTCGAGGTTTGCCGGCCGCCGCCCTGACATCGGGTGCTTCAATACCATGGTCAACCGCGTTACGTACTAAGTGAATTAACGGGTCTGCCAGCGCTTCCACTAGGTTTTTATCTAAATCGGTTTCTTCACCACGAAGCTCAAGGCTGATCTCTTTCTTCAGGTTACGAGAAAGGTCCCTAATTAAACGAGGGAAGCGACCAAATACTTTTTTCACCGGCTGCATTCGGGTTTTCATCACCGACATTTGCAAATCAGCCGTCACCATATCCAAGGTGCCTAGCGCTTTTGCCATATCCTCGTCTTCACTACTCACCCCAAGCCGAACGAGTCGGTTTCTGACAAGTACGAGTTCCCCAACCATATTCATAATTTCATCGAGCAACCGCGTATCTACACGTACATTACTCTCCGGTTGAGGTTTGGCTTGTTGATGCGCCGCTTTAACCGCCGCTGCCACTCCGCTTTCTTTTTTCGCAACCACCGGGGCAGGTGCAATTGGGGCGGGAGCGGGTTGAGCAACAACAGGGGCCGGGGTCGGTGCTGGGGTCGATGCTGGCGCCACGGGACTATCCGCTACAGGCGCTTCGACAAACGCACCTTTTCCTTGCGCTTGAAGCTCATCAAGAAGCGCTTCAAACTCATCATCAGTAATCAGTTCAGGTTCAGCACTCTCTGCTTCAACCGTAGGCTGTTTGGTCTCTACCTGTACATTAGGGCCTTTACCGGGGCCATGCAGTTCGTCCAACAAGGCATCAAACTCATCATCGGTAATTAGACCATCATCTACAGGAGAATCGTCAATAAGTGGCTCGTTAAGCTCAGGCACATCACCAATATCCTCTAACAACATATCAAATTCATCAATCGTTGGATCAAGTAAATCTGTTGCCACTGAGGGTGTTTCTTGCGCAATAGGCTCAGGGACCGCCGCAACGGTTTCAGCAGCAGGTGCTGCTTGAGGTGCACTACCTTTCGTGCAAGCGATCAAGGCCTGAATCAATTGTGGGTCAGCAGGTGCGAGGACCTCCCCATTACGTACAGCTTCAAACATAACATTGACGCTATCTAACGCTTGAAGCACTACGTCCATGAGTTCAGAGGTAACTTTGATATCGCCGTTACGCAGCATATCAAACAAGTTTTCAGCATTGTGACAGCAATCTACCATCGGCTCTAGCTGCAAGAAACCCGCGCCGCCTTTTACCGTATGGAAACCTCGGAAAATTGCATTGAGCAGATCACTGTCGTCTGGACGCTGTTCCAGATCGACTAACTGTTCGGATAATTGCTCGAGGATCTCTCCTGCTTCGACAAGAAAGTCTTCAAGAATTTCCTGATCCACTTCCAAACTCATATGGCGCTCCTCTTAAAAACCCAGACTGGATAACAAATCATCAACTTCATCTTGGTCACTGACTACATCAGCGCGTTCTTTCTTGATTTGTGGCCCTTCAGCCTGAATAGGATTCTTATTATTGGTTTGCTCATCTTCAGATTCTGCCGACATTTCGACGCCTGATATTCTTTCAACCTGCGCCGCCATGCCCATTAAAGCAACAAGATGGTCTTCAACATTGGTAACGAGGTTAATGACACGACGAATTAGCTGGCCGGTAATATCTTGATAGCTCTGAGATACAACAATATCCGTTAGTTCTTCACGTAGGGTGCTAATTGTTTGTTCTGATTCTTCTTTTAAAGCACATGTTCGATCATAAACGCCATTGAGGGAGTCATGTTCTTTTTCTAACTGGCCAACGAGTAACAATAGATCTTTAAAGCGCTCACTCTGTTTATCTAATTTATCAACAAATGTCAGGGCTCTATCAACACGATCCATCGTTTCGTGGGCATTTTTTTCTGTCATTTCTATAACATAATTCAAGCGTTCGGCAGCATCAGTCTCAGTTTGAGGTGTGCCATCAACATCAAGACTACGTCCTAGCTCACTTGAAAAGGATTTTATCGCTTCATGGAGTCCGCGGGTAAGATGCCCAACTTCACTAAAAAAAGTTTGGTGACGAAATTCATGAAGTTCGCGAATAATTTCCATCGCATCAGATAGCTTGCCTTCGTTGAGGACAGAAACAAGTTCCTGTGCCTTCAACTGCAATTCCATTTCGAAGTGACTCAATCCACTGCCTGTATCTGAAATCATTAAAACTGACCTTCTTGTTATTTAACCCAGGCGCTGAAAGATTTTATCGATCTTCTCTTTCAGTACTGCAGCTGTAAACGGTTTAACAACATAACCATTCACCCCAGCCTGAGCAGCAGCAATGATTTGTTCTTTTTTAGCTTCGGCCGTAACCATGAGCACAGGCATAGCAGCTAGGTTAGGATCAGAACGCACTTCTTTCAGAAGGTCAATTCCAGTCATACCCGGCATATTCCAGTCAGTCACTAAGAAATCAATACCACCCTGTTTCAGAATTGGTAGAGCAGTCTGCCCATCATCCGCTTCAAGAACATTAGTCATGCCCAAGTCACGTAATAGATTTTTTATAATTCGTCTCATCGTGGAGAAGTCATCCACCACAAGAATTTTCATGTCTTTATTCAAGACCAGCCTCCAATTAACACTGCGCAACCCATTGAGTCTACACTAAATTACCGCAATTACGTTGAGTCTTCGCAAGCAATCATTGCCATTCGCTTAATCGCGAACGCAATCTCAATGCTGCTTGACTGTGAATCTGGCTTACCCGAGATTCACTAACCCCTAAAATCTGACCAATCTCTTTTAAATTAAGCTCTTCATCATAATAGAGTGCTAATACTAACTTTTCCCGTTCAGGTAGGTTATTTATAGCGCCACTAAGTGCCTTGAGAAACGATTCTCGCTCCAAAAGCTGATTAGGTCCCGGATCGTCATTAGCAAATGACTCCCCTTGGCCTTCGTTTTGAGGGTTAATCATCTCCTCAAAACTAAATAAACGACTGTCGAGGGTATCTTTTAAAAGATTATGGTATTCATCCACAGATATCCCAAGCTCTTTTGCAACAGAAGCGTCATTGGCATCTCGGCCTGTACGTGATTCTACTTGCTGAATAGCTTCAGTTACCCTTCGACTATTTCGGTGCACTGACCGCGGAGTCCAATCACCCCGACGCACTTCATCAATGATGGAGCCACGAATGCGGATCCCTGCATAAGTTTCAAAGCTAGCACCTTTCGCAGCATCATATCGCTTAGCCGCTTCAAGCAGGCCAATCATACCGGCTTGTATTAAATCATCGAGCAGCACTGTCGCTGGCAGCCTTGCCAGTAAGTGATGGGCGATACGTTTAACTAGCGGCGCATACTGCTGAATTAACTCATCACTCGATTGTAATTGCAGCTGGTTGTACATACTGCCTCTTTATCAATCCGATGGGCGCGCTCCCTGTACAAGCCGCTCAACAAAAAACTCTAAATGTCCCCGGGGCACAGTCTGCACTGGCCACCCGTTTACCTTATTCGCTAATTGACGATATGCCAAGGATACTTTGCTCTTTGGAAAAGCTTTTAAAACAGCTACTTGGCGTTGTACCGCTTTACGAACATTTTCATCATAAGGGATTGAACCCACATATTGAAGCGTGACATCAAGAAACCGATCAGTAACCGTTAATAACTTACCAAACATGTTTCTACCTTCGGTATCCGTTCTTACCATATTGGCCAGAACACGAAAGCGGGTCATCTTATAATCACGATTTAACAGTTTAATTAAAGCATAAGCATCTGTAATTGACGTAGGTTCATCGCACACAACCACCAACACTTCTTGAGCCGCTTTAACAAAACTAACCACAGAATCCGAAATACCTGCCGCAGTGTCAATGATTAACGCATCAATATCATCAGAAACTTCACTAAATGCATGCACTAGCTCAGCATGCTCATGGGGTGAAAGAGCCGTCATCTCTTGCGTACCGGAGCACGCAGGAACGATCTTTAAATTTTCACAGACATCCAGCATGACCTCTTTTAAGCCACACTCACCACTCAACACATCTGAAATATTCTTTTTGGGACGCAAACCCAGCAACACATCAACATTGGCCAAGCCTAAATCGGCATCCATCAAAACCGTACGGTGTCCTAAGTCACTTAATGCGATCGCTAAATTAACAGAGACGTTCGTTTTACCAACCCCGCCTTTACCGCCAGTTACAGCAATTACCTTAACGGGCCTATGTTGATCTATCATTATTTCACCACTAACCCATTTTATAAGCTGAATCTAACGCTACTGTATTTTTTTCAGCCTCAATTGCTCTTTGCGCCGTAATTACAGCTCGACTGACGAGTTCATGTTTTTGGGCAATATCGATATCATCCGGTATACGCTGACCGTCGGTGACATAGGTCACAGGAAGACGTTTTTCAACAATAAGCGAAATCGCCTCACCCAAACTACCCGACTCATCCATCTTGCTTAAAACACACCCATTAAGACCCAAGCTTTTATAAACATTGAAGGCCTGTTCTACAACCCGCCGCTGGCTACTACAAGAAACCACTAACAACTTTTTCAACCGCAACGTCACACTTTCAAGCATCTCTAACTGCGCTTCGCTGTGCGGCTCCTGGGCATTCAGCCCTGCTGTATCGATTAAGACCAATCGTTTATTTTTCAACGAGTGCAGCACATCATCTAAACTGTTCGCCGCATCAACAACCCTAACCGGAACATCTAAAATACGCCCAAATGTACGTAATTGCTCATGGGCCGCTATACGAAACGTATCCGTCGTCACTAAGGCTAAACTTGAGCTGCCATATTTCAACACATAGCGCGCCGCCAGCTTCCCTATAGTGGTTGTTTTACCCACACCGGTAGGCCCAACGAACGCGATCATTCCGCCGCGTTCAATAAAGTCTTCGCCCAAAACAGGTATTGAATCCGACAGGCGAGACAGGGCATTTTTCCATGCTTTATTCGGCGGAAGCCCCACTTCCATAGAGCCTAGTAGGTGAGCTGATAACTTCTCACTCACACCTAGCATCTCTAATTTTCGTTGCAACGGCGGCTTAGTGTCGGAAGGCGCGACATTTTTTGTCGCTAACACTTGCTGATTTAAAAGATTTTTTAGCTGTTCGATCTCATTCTGCATAGAACGAATCAAGCTATCCCCCACCTCCTCTTGAGGCGGTGGCATGGATAGCTCTTCACGTAAATCAAGCCCCAGATCAGCATCATCAAGCACTGAGCTGGTCATAAAATTTCGGTGGGCTGCATCTGCTTTTTCTTTCTGTCGCTGTTTAAGCGATGTCAGAATGGCACGCAGCTCTTCATCATCATTATCCAGCTGCCGATTGACCTTGCCTGAGGTGTCATAATTTTGACTCCCTCCCATCTCGGCTTCAGCAATCTGCATACGCGCTTTCTGCAACTCACTGGCAAGGTTACTGTTTTGCCCTTGAGTTAAAACATCAATTTGGCTTTGACGCTTTTGCTCAGTCTTTTTCTTACGCGAGAACGCTTGTTGCGCCGCTTCGTAATCATTCTCATGGGCAGCAACAACCTCAACCCCACCGGCGACACGGTGGTTCGATACGATCACAGCGTCAGGACCTATCTCATCCCTAACCCTACGCATGGCTTGTCGCATATCTGGCGCGAAGTAACGTTTTACTTTCATATCAATTCCTTATCGGCCACATAAGGCGTAGCTAAACTATACTCAACCATTAACTTCACCTCCCACCGTCGCAACGATAGTGACCTTTTTATTTTCAGGAATTTCCTGATAGGAAAGCACGTGGATATGATGCTCCCCATAACGAACAAATTTAGACATTAACGGCCGTACCGGAGCCGCCACCAACAACACGGATGGGCGTCCCATCATCTCTTGCTGCGTCGCGGTTTCAGAAAGGGACGATTGCAACCGTTCAGCCATGCCCGGCTCTAACACTAAACCGTTATCCTGCCCCTGCTGAACAGAGTTTAATAGCAACTGTTCTAACTGCGGCGCCAATGTAATAACAGGCAGTTCCGCTTCTGAGCCATTGATATTCTGCACGATCAAACGTGCAAGGGAGATCCTCACCGCGGCCGTCAATCCAAGCGGGTCCTGTGTACGGTTCACTGCATCGGCTAACGACTCTGCGATCGTTCTGAAATCTTTTAACGGAACCTGTTCCATCAACAGGTTCTGCAGCACCTTCAATAACACACTGAAAGACACCTTCCCTGGCACCAGCTCTTCAACCAACTTAGGTGACGTCTTAGTCAACATATCAAGCAGTTGCTGTACCTCTTCATGGCCCAGCAACTCATGGGCATGAACCTGAAGTAGTTGATTAAGGTGGGTAGCTACAACGGTAGATGCATCAACAACGGTATAACCTAGCGACTGAGCCTGTTCTTTTTGCGACTGTTCGATCCAGATGGCATCAAGCCCAAAAGCAGGGTCTTTAACTTCAACACCTTGTAATTTACCAAAAACCTGACCGGGGTTTATCGCCAGTTCCCTGTCAGGGTAGACCTCTGATTCACCGACAACCACACCCATCAAAGTGATACGATAAGCGCCGGGCAACAGATCAAGGTTATCCCGTATATGGACAGATGGGACCAAAAAGCCAAGGTCTTGGGATAGTTTTTTACGCACACCCTTAATACGACTCAGCAGCTGTCCGCCCTGCATTTTGTCGACCATAGGGATCAAACGATAACCCACCTCAAGGCCGATCATATCAACCGGCATCACATCGTCCCAATCCAGATCTTTCTTCTCAGCGTCATCATCCAGCGGCAGTTCTGCTTGCTCTTGCGCCAACTGCGCCTCATCAGAAACTTTCTGTTTTTCCTTCTGAATAATCCACCATGCACCACCACCCGACGCCGCTGCTAATGACAAAAAAGCCACATGGGGCATACCCGGAATAATACCCATAATGGTCATAATCCCCGCAGAAACAGCAAGCGCTTTAGGCGAAGCAAACATCTGCGAGATAACCTGTTTACCCATATCATGGGAAACATTTTGTCGAGTTACCATGATCGCAGCAGCAGTAGACAGTAACAATGATGGGATCTGTGCGACCAGGCCATCACCGATGGTCAGCAACGAGTAGAAACGCATAGCGGTTTCAAAATCTAGGTCATGCTGAAGCATCCCTATACCCAAACCGCCCAGCAAGTTGATGACCAAAATCAAAATACCCGCTACAGCATCGCCACGAACAAATTTTGAAGCACCATCCATTGAACCGTAAAAGTCAGCCTCTTGGGTTACATCTTGACGACGCGCACGCGCCTCTTCTTGACCAATAAGCCCTGCATTTAAATCGGCATCAATAGCCATCTGTTTACCCGGCATCGCATCCAACGTAAATCGAGCGCTTACTTCTGATATACGGCCAGCACCTTTCGTGACTACCACAAAGTTGATAATAATCAGGATAAGGAAAACAACAAAACCAACAACATAGTTACCGCCAACAACCACCTCACCAAAGGCTTCAATCACTTTACCAGCCGCATCACCCCCTTCATGCCCCGCTAAGAGCACCACACGCGTTGACGCCACATTCAACGAGAGCCGCATCAAGGTTGCAATCAGAATAATGGTTGGGAAAATAGCGAAATCGAGGGGGCGATCGGAGTAAACACAGACCAGCAGAACAACAATAGAAAGGGCGATATTAAACGTAAATAACACATCTAATAAAAAAGGCGGGACAGGCAGCGTTACCATTGCCAAGATAACAAGCAGCAGCAAAGGCACACCTATATTGCCTTTACTTAATCCGCGAACATTATCGAGAATTACCGCTTTATCCACCCAAACTCCAGACCGTCAAAAAAACATCACAAAAAGAGACCACTCGACCAATACAGCACAGATCGGAAGAGCGTCGTGTAGGGAAAGAGTGTAGATCTCGGTGGTCGC
>OJAS01000036.1_pt1 | contig 12830 bp, 13 predicted proteins | sample 1590311 | NCBI WGS metagenome assembly OJAS01 (sample SAMN05416833, study PRJEB24817) | seawater metagenome | isolation source: Sea water | place: Canada:Atlantic | collected 2013-07 | reverse complement strand
CGAGATTCTAGTTGTGACTGGAGTTCAGACGTGTGCTCTTCCGATCTCGATCCTAAGCGCGTTTCATAAAACTGGTATAGATGGTGTTTACTCGCTTCAGTCACCGCTGAGCAGAGTAAAACGCCCCCCACAGGTAGTAACGTCCAGACGTGGCTTAATAACGCGGGCAACTCACCCCCGCTGCCACCAATAAAGACCTTATCCGGGACAGGCAAACCGGTTAATGCTTGCGGTGCGCGCCCCTCTACAATAGAAAGATTGCTTACGACACCAAACCGTTGACGATTTTGTTCAAGGCAACCGAGGCGATCAGCATGATGCTCTATCGCATAAATAGGGCTATTCGGATTCCAGTACGCCAACTCCACAGACACACCGCCACAACCGGCACCTATATCCCAAACACATTCCCCTTTAGCCACCTGCAACTGAGAGAGTATCGATAACCGAACCTCCCGTTTAGTCAGCATTCCACGTCCAGCCCCCACTTTATCGGTCACAAAATGCTGATCAGGAATACCCGGAAATTCCGGCAAAAAACCACGGTTACATCCAGGCTCAAGCAGGGAGACATGTAGAGGATCAAACTCAATCTGGCAGCTTTCACTCACCAGTTCTTGAGCGGTAAATCCTCTGATTTTCTCATTGGGGTAACCTAAGGCTTCACACACGGTGACCTTGGCATCTACAAAACCACAGGCGATACATTCTTGGGCGAGCGCTGTTGGCGTACTGTGGGCGTCGGTTAAAATCAGTAAAGGCTGATGTTGACGCAAGCGCGTGCGTAGTTTTAATAAGGGGCGGCCATGTAAGCTGAGCACCTCCACATCCTGCAACGCGATACCTAAACGATGACATGCCACTTGCAGGCTCGATACAGCCGGATAAAAGGTTAGCTGTTCGGCTGAAAAATGACGACTAAACCAACGCCCAATCCCGTAAAAAAGTGGATCACCAGACGCGAGGATCATCACTGATCGGTTGGCCGCTAACGATTCATCGATCAGCTCCTGCAAAGCCTCTAGTTTAGGCAGCAATAATGTCGCTTTACCTACAGGTAACAACGACACTAATGTTGCTAACTGCCGCTCCGATCCTACGACAAGATCAACCTGTTGTAGCACCTGCAATGCTTCCGGTGATAGGTCGGCTTCATGGCTGACACCTAGGCCAACCACATAAATTCCGGTGGCCATCAGTAGTACTCCCCCCGAATACAACGCAGTAATGCATTACAGCTGGCTGCCGTTACGGCACTGCCCCCTTGGCGACCCAATAAGGTAATACACTCAATACCTAACCCTTGATGTGTATCCCACAGATGCTGCTTTGACTCAGCCGCACCCACAAAGCCAACCGGCATACCGATAATCAGCGCCGGCTTTTCGGCCCCTTGCTCAATCAGCTCTAACAACCGAAACAGTGCGGTTGGCGCGTTACCAATCACCACCACACTACCGGCTAACTGTTCACGCCACAGCGCTACCGCCGCCATCGAACGTGTTTCACCACTCGCTTTCGCCAACGCAACCGCACGCTCATCATTCAAATAGCACAGGGGCGGCTGATCAATCATCCGCTTTGTAATACCTTGTTTAACCATTTCCACATCGCACAGAATAGGGGCCCCCTGCTTCAGGGCCGCAATACCGGATTCACACGCGTTGGCACTAAAGCGAACAGCACTGGCGATCTCAGGCATTCCTACGCTGTGGACAATCCGCATCACCACTTGCTGCTGCGCTAAGGTTAAATCGGTTAAATCCGTCAACGCCCGAATCTGACGAAAACTTTCCTGTTCAATTGCCTGCGGGTTGATCTCATACATTGTGGTCACTGCTCAACCCTTTTTTAACAAGTTTATTTATCACGTCATCGACTGAATGGAGTAAACAATCGGCCATCGGTAATACCGGTCTTTCTAACATAAACACAGGGATACCCAATTCCCGCGCGGCTGATAACTTAGCCTCAGTCGCCACGCCACCACTATTTTTACTCACGAGCAGGTCCACGTTGTAATCAAGGAGCAACTGTTTTTCAGCATCATGGTTAAACGGCCCAATCGCTTTTATCCACTGCATACTGTCGGGCAGTTCAGCGTTAGGAGGCGCAGCGGTTCGAATCACCTGTTTCTGCCCTGTTAACACCGTCTGTTGTGTAAACCGATCTATCACATCTTGGGGTAGTTGGCCGGCGGTCAAAAACAACGACGCATAATCTGCGGTCGCCTTAACCATGTCATCCCAGTCCTCAAACCGTTGCCATTGATCACCCTCTTGCGCTTGCCAAGCGGGCCGATGAAAGCGCCAACAGGGAAGTTTCAACTGTTTACAGGCGTCCACCGCCGCGCTGCTCATACGTAAAGCAAACGGATGGGTAATATCGATTACAAGGTCGAATCTTTCAGTGCTCAGGTAGTCGACTAGCCCGCCACGTTGCGTAAACCCACCACTAATGACCTCGCACGAAAACTTAGGTACACGCACTAAACCCGCCACGCTATACGTTATCTGAAAGGTAGCCAGCAATCCCTTATCTTCAAGTGATTCGACCACTTTTCGCGCATCGGACGTGCCCCCTAACATCAAGATTTTCATCGTAGGTCCTCGGCGGTCATATGCCCTACAAATTCGCCTTTACGGTCTATTGCCCAGACCTCAAGCGCTATATGGGTATTCTTTAACATCGTCTGTAGCACACGTAACGCTCGGCGACACACCTCTGCAGCAAGGTCTAACCCTTGCGCTTGGCAGAGGTGTAATACTTCAATACTGGTATTGGCCTGTAATATTTTATCGGCAAGTTGACTATCTGCGCCTACCGCAACCGCCATCTCCGCTAAATGCGAAAACTCAATGCTCGATGTGCGGCTGTTCAGATCCATATGACCATTGGCCAGCTTACTGATTTTGCCAAACCCACCGCAAATGGTGACTTTATCTACCGGCGCTTTCTTCAAGTGCTTCAACAAGGCCCCTATAAAATCACCCATCTCAATTAACGCCATGTCTGGCAGTTGATAGTACTGTTTAATCGCCGCTTCACTTGAGCTGCCTGTCGTCGCGGCAATATGCGTGACACCATTCGCCCGAGCAACATCAACCCCCTGCCGAATAGATGCGATATAAGCGGCGCAGGAGTAGGGTCTGACGATGCCCGTCGTCCCTAAAATCGATAAACCACCCAAAATACCTAACCGTGGGTTCATGGTTTTTAACGCGATCTGTTCACCGTTTTCAACCCCCACCGATACCTCAAACCCACCCTCGTATTGATACACCTCAGCCGCGTTAAGTAAGTGCTCTAGCATCATTTTTCTGGGAACAGGGTTAATTGCAGGCTCACCCACATCAAGCGCTAGACCAACGCGGGTTACGGTGCCTACACCTGCTGCAGGTTTAAATCGAACCCCTTTCTCTTGCGTTAAACGCAGCTCAACAAATACCGTCGCCCCATGCGTCGCATCAGGGTCATCCCCCGCATCTTTAATGGTCGCCGTACGCATCCCACCCTCAAGCGGCTGGTAACATTCGATCGATAGCTCAACTAATTGTCCACGGGGCAGTAACACCTCAACCTTAGTCGGTTGTTTACGGGCCAGTAATGCCTGTGCAGCGGCCACACAACAAGCCGTCGCACAGCATCCGGTCGTTAAACCGCTGCGCAATTCCTGTTTCTGTTCGCTACTTTCTGGCCACACGTGAGTACGACTCCCTACAAAGGCTGTGATGCAGATTGGCCATTAAAAATAGCAGCAATCGCATTAGGGTTAGAGGCAAAAAACAGATGAAGATAACTGGCGGTTAGCCCCTTTTCACGATAGATCGCCTCTCCCGGTGCAGGGTGACGCTGCCGCTTACCATAGCCTATAGGCGCGGGCGTATCGTGGCTGCGGGAACGGTGGTGCGCATGTGCCTGCACCGCTCCTTCAGGCAAAATAGCGGTTTGCATCCCTTGGCAACCACGTTTACCACGCATAGCGCCATGGCCGGCAATAACACCGCACATAGGGTAGGTCGACTCATCGAGATCCGTTAAATCGTCAAGACAATAAAGAAAACCACCACACTCAGCCAAGATAGGTTTACCTTGAGCATGAAACGCTTTTATCTGCGTTTTAATAGGGTCATTTTCTGATAAGCGTTTGGCATGTAATTCAGGATAACCACCGGGTAACCAAAGGGCATCGGCCTCTGGCAGTGTTTGATCATTTAAGGGCGAAAAGAAGGCGAGTTCGGCCCCCATCGCTTGCAGCAAACGTACATTAGCATCATAGATAAAACTAAATGCCGCATCCTTCGCAATAGCAATCCGCCGACCTAATAGCAAAGGCGCAACAGGTTCAATCTCTGCGCTAAAAAACTCAACGGGGTTGGGCAGTTCAAGAATAGCGTTAGGGACCTCTAAAGGCCCTTTTATCCACTGGGCACCCAACGTAAAACGATGCTCTAGCTCATCGCGCACCTCATCAGCTTGCACTAAACCTAAATGGCGCTCAGGCAGGGCCACGTCTGGGTCTCTTGCTAAGGTCGCTAATAAAGGTAAGTTTTCAGGCAACGCATTACGGATCAATTCCGCATGGCGCTCGGTACCGCAGTTATTCGCAATTAGGCCTGCAACCTGCACATCGTCGCGATAGTTCGCCATCCCCATCGCTAACGCAGCAGCAGTCTGCGCCATCCCTTTAACATTCATAACAATAGCGATAGGTATATTAAAACGGGCCGCTAAATCAGCGCTTGAGGGGTCACCATCAAACATCCCCATGGCACCTTCAACCAAAATGAGGTCCGCTGACTGGGCTGCCTCAAAGAGTTTTTGCTGGCAATAGGTATCCCCAGCCATCCATAAATCTAGCTGCTCAACATCCTGACCGGACGCCTGCGCTAAAATTTGCGGATCTAAGTAATCTGGCCCTGTTTTAAAAACACGCACCACTTTGCCCTGCGCTTTAAAATAACGTGCCAATGCAGCGGTGATCGTAGTTTTACCTTCACCCGAACTGGGAGCTGAAAGAAAGAGAGCCGGGCATGAAACCCTATTCGATAGATCAGTCATTAGTACTCGATTCCCGCTTGCGCTTTCACACCCAAACGAAACGCATGACGTTCATCCCGAATACTACTGATAGTATCCGCAATCTCTTCTAAGCCTTCAGGCATGACTCGACCCGTAATCATGACGTTTTGATTTTTTGGGCGGTTTTTCAACGCTTCAACCACAGGGGCCAGTTCAAGGTATTTATATTTGAACATGTAGCTCATCTCATCAAATACGAGCATCTCATAACGATCATCTTGCAAGAGCGCTTCCGCTATCTGCCATGCTTTTTTCGCCGCGGCGATATCTTGTTCTTTATCTTGAGTTTCCCACGTAAAGCCGTGTCCCATCACATGCCAATCAATCAATGCATGATCACGGAACAGTTTATATTCGCCGGTCTCTGTACGCCCTTTCACAAACTGGATAACGGCTGCTTTTTTACCATGTCCCACACAACGCGCCATCGTACCAAAAGCGGAACTGCTTTTTCCTTTACCATTACCTTTTAGCAGGATCAAAACACCGCGCTCTTCCGTGGCACTGGCGATACGTTTATCGATCACCTCTTTCTTTTTTGCCATACGCTCTTGATGGGTTTTCATTGACTGTCTCCTGCTAATGATAAGTAGGTTGCATTTAATGTGTGCGCAAAGTGCGGGCCTTTACCGCGTTTCACCTGACTCAACTCTGTATCAATCCATACCAGCTCACCGGGGAGTTGAATACCGTCAAGCGAGCTGCTACTACGGCCATCGCTTATCACATAACTACGGATCTGTAGTTGCGGGTTTTGACGCAGTAACGTACGCAGATAGCGCTGCGCTTCAACAAACGCATCTCGCATCGGTGTGCCTCCACCCGCACTTAATTGATCTAACCATTCACCCAGCTCTTTTGGCGCACGCACTTTTGAGAGTAGGCGTTCTACCCGGCTATTACCAAAACCAAAAAGTGCAATCTGCTCGCGGGCAAGGTAAGCCTGATTGGAGATCTGCAAGATCGCCGCTTTACCCTGGGCAAAGCTTTTTGCCTGCAACGTGGACGCGGAGGTGTCGAACAACAAAAAATGCAGTAGGTCGTCAGACGCACGCTTAGTTTTAAAGCGGAACTGTTTAGGTGGCCAGCTAGGTAAATTAGCAACTAAGGTAGCGAACCAGTCTGGCCGTTTACTCAGCTCACAGGTCTCTTTAACCCCAACGCGCATCGCAGAGTGGCGTTTATCCCGATCAGTGACAAGTGGCGCTAAATTGAGCCTTAAACCTTCTGCGGTTTTCTGCTGTTCGGCTTCAGCCGTCATGGCACCCCAATCACCTTCTTGACCCCTACGTTCTGACTGACCTTGATCGGTTTTACGCTGGCTATCATCCGGCCGTTTAAAACCCTGTTGCGGCGAAGGCGGTGGCGTCTGTTCCGGCGAAGACGGCGGTTGTCGATCATTCGCGCTATTTTTTGTCTGTCGGCGATGGGCTAAAACCAATGTTTCAACCGCATCAATATCCACTTGTGTAACATCCACCCTTTGGTTAAATGCAGCATGCGCAATAGCAGCCCTATACCAAACAATGTCTGCCCGTAAACCATCCACCTGTGCAGCACTACAGCGTTCAGCAATCACTAAGCGCAACGCATCATCACAACTAACATTACTCAGTAATAAACGGGCCGACTCAATACACTGAAGCAGTTCTGTCTGTTGCGCTTGATAATGTTCACAAAAGCGCTGATTTTCACGCTCAAACTGTTCACGCCGTTTAACAATCTCTACCCTTTCCGCCGGTAAGTATTGATTATCTAAATCAACCGATAAACCAAAGCGATCATGCAATTGAGGACGAAGCTCACCCTCATCGGGGTTCATCGTCCCGACCAACAAAAATTCTGAGCGATGACTATGGCTTATGCCATCTCGTTCGACACAGTTGACCCCCGATGAAGCAACATCGAGCAACAGGTCAACCAAGTTATCGGGCAATAGGTTCACCTCATCCACATAGAGCACGCCCCCATCCGCTTTACTCAATAACCCTGGACTGAAGCGGACCGTTTTTTCATTGAGCACATGCTCAAGGTCTAAGGTACCTAATAACATCTCTTCGCTGGCACCTAACGGCAGCGTAACAAAATCAGCAGTTTTCCCCTTGCCTTCACCTACCGATGCAGGCAGTAGGTCAGCTAACCCCCGCGCCAATGTAGATTTTGCACATCCACGCGGACCGCTAATCACAACACCACCAATAGCGGGGTTAATCGCAGACAAAATAAGCGCTAATTTAAACCCCTCTTGGCCTAACACTGCGCTAAATGGAAAACTATTTTTACTCATTTTTCTACCTTTAGGTTCCCGTTATCCGAGACATGCTATTCCATACCCTGTAACCAAGTTGCAGCATCAAGAAGCAACACTACTCACCCTACTTTACTGTTTTGGCCAGTAAGCATGATGCTCATCAATGACGAACTTATGCCGGTGTTTCTGCTGCGTATGGTAGTGGGGGTGAACATGAGGTTCCGCCCCCTCCCAGCCTTCATGTTCATGTTGATGGTGTTCATCATGTACATGGGGGTGCAGGTGATTCATTTCTGGGTGCTCATGCCACAGCTCATACTGATCATGGGGCTTCCATACAACCGCCGCCACAAGGGTAGCAATAAGCGCCAACACGGCTAAACAAGCAAAGGTTAACCCCATACCTAATCCGCTACCTAATCCCCCAGCTAAAAGATAACCTATCAACCACATGCCATGGGTCAGCGCGAAATTAGCCGAGAAGTAATCATTACGATCACTCGCTTGGCACGACTGACGCACCACCCGTCCGGTTGGAATCAAAATCATGCTACTGCCAACACCGATGACAAACCAGATAGGAAATAGGCCGAGATAACTCGGTCCGACACACCCCGCCAGCAACGCAACCACCAGTAACGTTCCACCACCTAACATCATTCGACGATCATGAAAACGCGCTAATAACGCAGGCAGGAAAAGCGCTGCCAACATAGACCCTAAACCCGCTGAGACCATTAACAACGGCACTTGTTCTTCCGACAGATCCAGCACCGCTCGCACATAGACTACACTATTAACAATAATCATCGCGCCAGCAGCAGATAAGGCTAAATTAAGCAGCAATACCGCGCGTAACCGTGGTGTATGTAAGTAGCTTTTGATACCAAAACTAACATGTCGCCACACGCCACCACTGCGGTCATTACGCTGACTTTCCGGCAGCGTAGCCATAAATATAAAGATCACCGATAGCGCAAAAGCAACCCCATTGAGTTGGAACAGCAACTCATAAGAGGTAAATAATAAGATAAATGCCGCTAATGCGGGGCTTAGAAGGCTTTCTACCTCCATTGCTAAACGCGATAGCGACAGCGCTTGGGTATACGACTCTTCATCAGGAAGAATGTCAGGTAGTAGTGCCTGATACACCGGTGTATAAGCAGCCGCCATAATATTTAATAGAAAGATCACCGCAAATAGCTGCCAGAGCGCGTCACAAAAGGACAATAGCGCCACTAAGGTCGCACGCCCAATATTCAAACCTGCAAGCCACTTCTGTCGAGGTAAACGGTTAGCATACCCACCCACAATAGGCGCTACACTCAGATAAGCGATCATTTTAATCGCTAAGGCCAGCCCTAAGGCTAAACCCGCATCGCTCGGTTTAAGATCAAAGGCGAACAATGCTAAGGCAACCGTGGTCAAACCGGTGCCCAGCAGGGAAACAACTTGGCCTAAAAACAGCCACCTAAAATTCCGACCGGATAAAGAGGTAAAGATCGTCATCATGCGTGTTCGTGCTCTGCCGAGATCACATTTTTACCCGTCCCCGTCGCTAGTGGATTCAACTTAGCATTTTCTAAGGTGACCTCCCGAGTGGCTAATTGCGCTAAAAAATCAGCATCATGGGAAATAATAATCATCGCTTGAGGTAAGGTTTGCAATGTATCAATCAGATGCTGACGTGCATTGCTATCTAACGCATTACTCGGCTCATCTAACAGCAGCACTTCAGGCTCCATCGCCAACACCGCCGCTAAGGTGATCATCCGCTTCTCACCCCCGGATAACTGATGTGTAATACGCTCTTCAAACCCTGCCATACCTAAGGAGGCTAAGGTATCCATTGCCAGCTGCAAGGCCTCCTCACGGCTTTTCCCTAAGTTAAGCGGCCCAAACGCAACATCCTCTAACACCGTTGGGCAGAATAGTTGGTCATCCGGGTCCTGAAATAGAAAACCGGCACGGGCGCGCACATCAATAAAAGATTTCTCATCGTTACGTGGCTCACCAAAGGCAATAATCTCACCCGATTTGGCTTTTTTAAGGCCAACCAGTAGATGTAACAGTGTCGTTTTTCCGGCACCATTCGCACCGGTCAGGGCAACGCGTTCGCCTTGGCACAGGTGAAAATCGACCTTATCAAGCACAAGACCTCGACGAGGATAACGGTAGCTTAATCCTCTCACCTCAATTAAGGGCTTATCTGACATAGCTCTATCACTCATAACCTGTTCATCATAAAAAGTTGAGCCCTACCAATATGCATAACAACGGAATAAACAACGCCATAAAACGATAATCATCGGCGCCTAGTGCCATATCATCAAAAAGATAAAATCGACCTTTATAACCTCGACACTTCATGGCATCCATAATACGTTCCGAACGTTCGACCGAATGGACTAACAGCATACCAATCAAGTAACCGATTGAACGCCATGTGTGCATATCGGTCCGCAAAACAAACGCACGGGCTTGCATCGCACGGCGCATCCGTTTATATTCCTGCCCAATCACATCTAAATAGCGCACCGTAAACAGTAACAGATGCACCAGTTTATCCGGTACGCGAAGGTGTGCTAACGCATGGCCTAAAGTGGTGGCACTTAACGTACCCACTAAGGCTAACAAGGATAAAACCACAGCATGGGCTTTAAGCAATATCATTAATGCGTGCAATAACCCCGCCTTACTTGCTGATACACCCGCCACAGTAAACAACGCTTCGCCGGGCGTGGTAAAAGGCAACAATATGACCAAAAAGATCATGAACATATCCATTGCAATCACCCGGCGCAGGGTACGCTTAAGGTTCAACTGAGCAAGTAGTGCCAGTAATAGGCCCACTAAGACCCCAACCCCTAAGACAAAAAAGTTCTCTGATAACACAGTCACAAAAGCAAACAGCGTCACCATGATTACACGAAGGCGCGGATCAAGCTTATCGATCACAGAAAGATCGTGCTTAACCTTTTGCCCTTTCCATGAGGTGCCGCTGTGCTCTAAAAACTGTGGCATTAACTCAACCTGTCTGCTGTTTATCGAGTTGACGCTGACGCCACCAGATACCTAAACCGCACAAGCCAAAGATATAACCAATCCCCCCCATAATATCTTGCAGGGAACTTTTCTCTTTGTATGCGGCGATCTCTTTTCTAAGCGGTACCACCTGTTTTGCCACGGCACGCTCAATCATCTGCTCTAACCCCTGGCGATCAGTCGCTATAGGTGTTGTCGACACACTCGGCACCGCAACCTTATCCACAGTTACCTCAACGGACCCAACCGCAGCTAGGCTGTCAGGCAACTCATCAGCCGGCAAGGTTAACTCTAAAATATGGCCAGAACTTAAATTGGCATAAAACAGATGATCAATACGCTGGGTCGCCGTGTAGGTAAAGCCTCCCTCATCATCGGTTTCTAAGCGGGCTAATTCATTGCCCTGCCTGTCCGTCACGTTGACCACCGTACCTGGGGTTGCCATATCCCCATTGGAAAACCCAACTTCACCTTCGATCTGGTCACCAATTGCATAAACACCGCCAACGACATTATGCGCAGCAACCCCGAGAGAAAGCAGGCTCAAACACAGGGCAGCTATTAACTTAAACCGCATCACACCTCTCCTTGATATTAAGGAACTCAGGTTTCACTTTACGAATAAGCAACACCGCCGCCGCAGTCACAAACCCCTCAACAATCATCACAGGAATATGCGCAACAAACGTGATCTTCGCCGCCAATAAGAACGCTTCGCCGGAGAGCATTAACGAGAACGCCACCAGCACGGTGGTGATCACAATTGACCCCGCGCCACCAATAGCACCCCATATAGCAGCCACTTTAGGCGAGCTTGAGCTAATACCCATTCCACATAGGTAATAAACCATGACCGCAGGGAGTGCGATGTTGACGGTATTGACCCCTAGCACTAAAAAACCACCGAAGCCAAAAAATACGGCTTGTAGGAACAAGGCAACCAATAAGGCAGGAAAAGCAGCCCAGCCCAATGCTAAGCCTATTAAGCCATTCAAAATAAGATGAACACTGGAAAAACCTATGGGCAGATGAATATATGAGGCGATAAAGAATACAGCAGATAAAACACCCACCTGAGGCAGGTGATCATAATCCATCTTTTTTAAACCAATCGCGACACCTGCCACCGTTAAGGCAGCACCTACCGCAAGTACAGGTACCGCCAACGCCCCATCAACAATATGCATAACGACTCCATACCAGGCTGAGAAACCTGTTCAAGTAACACCCTATCAGGCGCATCATTTTACGGCTTTAAAATCATGCGCTTGTACCCAGATCACTGCATCTTGGGATAGCTCTTTACCGTTAAGCTCTGTTTTTTCTCCCACACCGAGAGCAGCAAAACCCCATTGTCCGGCTTTAGGGATACCAAACGTAAACGTACCATTTGCATCCGCATAGATCGTCATTGTGATAAATAGGTCAGACGGTAGATTCGCGTTCGCCGTGTCAGAAAAACGATTGTTTTTCATATCTGGATCATAATTAACGTACTCAACCTCAATCTCTGCAAAAGGTACTGGCTTACCTCTACTTTTAACTACACCGGTAAATGACCCTCCCGCTAAAATACCGTAAGGCTTCGTTAGTGGAACAATTTCAGCGGTCAAACCTAAGGTTTCATTCCAATCAGTCGGTAACGTACCAACATTAACGATGGTTTTAACAATCTGCTGAATATATACATTTTCAGCTTCTTCAAAATAGGGGGCCATCTGCATCACAAAAACATGATCTCCTAAGCCTCGAAGCGTCGCATCCACCTCGTAAGCATCACCGGTATTGGCAGCACTGGTCCATGTTGAGGTTTTAATATTTGCTAACAGATCAGTTTTTTTACCTTTTTTCACCAAATAAAACTGCTCAGGCGGTTCTACAGCCATCACATAACCACTATCCGCAGGATGGGTAAAAGGGAGCTTCAGATTAATTAACCCACCACGCTCACGTAATAGATCAGGGGTATACACCATCTGAAAGTGGGCCTGAGCCGCAGAGGCGAAAAGGGATGAGGCTAAGCTAATAGCAACAAACGATAAAATATTTTTAAACACGAAAAAAATCTCCAACAAGTCATGTGTCGGAGTTGGGAGGATAAGTATGTCCAGCAGACCTGAACGATTACTCGGTGAAGCCCTCCGCAACACCATGGTAAAAAATGTTTATCTAGCTGGTATCCGGACTCATTGGCGAGAGCGTATTCACCTGAAATACGTAATCTCAATTATTTCACCTTCCCACATTAACCTAGCCAACTTTGCACTTAACAAAGCGAAACAGCGAATGCAGTGGTATAACGAAATAACCTAACCAATTTACCGTTGCGGGGGCAGTGTTGGGATTGCCACTAGCCAACCATGGCTTAGGGCGCACCAACTTCCCAGATCAGAGGCTTAAAAAAACAGATCGGAAGAGCGTCGTGTAGGGAAAGAGTGTAGATCTCGGTGGT
>OJAS01000034.1_pt1 | contig 13111 bp, 7 predicted proteins | sample 1590311 | NCBI WGS metagenome assembly OJAS01 (sample SAMN05416833, study PRJEB24817) | seawater metagenome | isolation source: Sea water | place: Canada:Atlantic | collected 2013-07 | reverse complement strand
GACCACCGAGATCTACACTCTTTCCCTACACGACGCTCTTCCGATCTGTAAACTCAGTTTTAAGTCGTGTTGTCATATGTTTGTCATCTTTTTTATGTCCAATTCACCTATCTATTCAGAAGGGAGTTACCGTGTCCTTTAATAACAGCCAACGTTTTTTTCCAGAAACCCGTATGCGTCGTATGCGTGCGAGTGATTTCTCACGCCGCCTTATGCGTGAAAATGTTCTGACCCCTGACGATCTTATCTACCCTGTTTTTGTTATCGAAGGGCAGAACGAAACGGAGAAGGTCGCTTCGATGCCGGGTGTTGAGCGGATGAGTATCGACCTGTTAGTGAAAGAAGCGAAAGCGCTTGAGTCTTTAGGTGTACCGGCCATGGCGTTATTTCCGGTGACGCCTTTAGATGTCAAAACTGAATTTGCCGAAGAAGCGTATAACCCAGATGGCCTTGCCCAGCGTGCGGTTAAAGCCATTAAAGATGCCTGCCCTGATATGGGGATTATGACGGACGTCGCGCTTGATCCTTTTACCACCCATGGACAGGACGGCATTATTGATGAAACAGGCTATGTGCTTAATGACCGCACGGTTGATACCTTAATTCAACAAGCCGTCTCCCATGCTGAAGCGGGTGCAGACGTGATTGCGCCAAGCGATATGATGGATGGTCGTATCGGTGCTATTCGTGATGAGCTTGAGAGCGGTGGCTTTGTTAATACGCTCATCATGGCCTATTCTGCCAAATACGCGAGTGCTTATTATGGCCCCTTCCGTGATGCGGTAGGTTCAGCGGGTAACATAGGTAAAGGCAACAAGTTTAGTTACCAAATGGACCCTGCCAATAGTGATGAAGCGTTGCATGAAGTGGCACTCGATTTAGCTGAGGGTGCCGATATGGTGATGGTTAAACCGGGCATGCCTTATCTTGATATTGTGCGCCGTGTAAAAGAAGAGTTAAAAGCACCAACTTACGCTTATCAGGTAAGTGGTGAATACGCTATGCATATGGCGGCCTTCCAAAACGGTTGGTTGGATGAGCGTAGTGTGATGTTGGAGTCTCTTGTGGCGTTTAAGCGTGCAGGGGCTGATGGTGTGCTGACATATTTTGCTAAACGTGTGGCACAGCTATTAAATGAATAATCACCTTACTATTTTGTAGGGTGAAGCGATCAAGGACATAGGCTGAGTAAGTATGGTTGATACAGTTGAACAAAATGAAGCGGCGGCGGTGCTTGCACAGAATGAAGCCATCGCGGCATTTGAACAAAGCGAAGCGGCGGCAGCCTTGCTGGAGAGCCGTGAAAATGTTGCCATTACTGAGCAGGAAGTTGAACAAACGCCAGTCGATTTAAAAGCGCCTGAGCTTTATATCAACCGCGAACTCAGCCATCTTCAATTTAATATTCGTGTCCTTGAGCAAGCGTTGGAAGAGCAACATCCTCTGCTTGAACGGTTGATGTTCTTATTGATCTTCTCTAGCAACTTAGATGAGTTCTTTGAGATTCGTGTAGCTGAGCAGATGACTCAGCTTAAATATGGTCGAGAGGCGGTTGGCCCCGATGCAATGCACCCGAAAACCGTGCTGGATCGTATCAGTGAGATCTGTCACCTGATTGTTGATCGACAGTATAAAATCTTAAACGATATGATCTTTCTGGAGATGGAGAAGGAGAATATCCACTTTATTCGACGTCATCTGTGGACGGAAGAGCAGACCGCGTGGGTTGAAAATTATTTCCAAGAAAAAGTCGTCCCTGTTATTAGCCCTGTTGGGCTTGACCCATCACACCCTTTTCCGCGCTTGGTGAATAAAAGTCTGAATTTTATTGTTGAACTTGACGGTAAAGATGCGTTTGGACGTGAAACGGGGATGGCGATTATACCGGCCCCCCGCTCACTGCCGCGCTTAATTCGCCTACCGGATGAGTTATGTGACGGTGGCGATAACCTGATCTTTCTCTCATCGATTATCCATGAGTTTGCCGATGAGCTTTTCCCCGGTATGAAGGTGGAAGGCTGTTACCAGTTCCGTATTACGCGTAATGCGGATATGACATTCGATATGGAAGAGGTGGAAGACCTTGCTAATACGTTACGTGGTGAGCTGCACTCACGTAAATACGGTGATGCGGTTCGTCTTGAAGCGGATCAGCGTACACCGGAAGCGTTAATCGAGTTTCTGCAGAAAGAGTACAAACTGGACGAGTCACAAACTTACCGTGTGAATGGCCCTGTTAACCTGACACGTTTAATGGCGGTTCGTGATCTTGTGGAGCGTAATGACCTGCGTTGGAAACCGTTCTCACCAGGGGTGCCGGGCAAGCTTAAAGGCGATAATGTTTTTGATGCCCTACGATCGGGTGATCAGCTGTTAATGCACCCCTTCCAGTCGTTTACACCGGTGGTCGATCTTTTACGCCAAGCGGCAAAAGACCCCGATGTAGTCGCGATCAAGCAAACGCTCTACCGTACCGGTGTTAAATCCGACATTGTGAACGCACTGGTCGAAGCCGCTCGGTCAGGGAAAGAAGTGACCGTAGTGATTGAGCTGAGGGCGCGCTTTGACGAAGAGAGCAACCTGCATTTAGCCGCACGACTGCAAGAGGCGGGCTGCCTTGTTGTGTATGGTGTTGTTGGCTATAAGTGTCACGCGAAAGCGATGTTGATCATTCGCGAAGAGGGGCAAAAGTTGGTGCGTTACTCCCATTTAGGGACAGGTAACTACCACTCAGGCACCGCCCGTTTGTATACAGATTATAGTTACCTCACCGCGGATCAAGAAGTGGGCGAAGATGTCCATAAAGTGTTTCAGCAGCTTACGGGTATGGGCAAAATACAGAAGCTCAAAAAACTGTATAACGCACCCTTTACCCTGCATGCGAAGATGCTAGAGCTGATTCGTAATGAAACCCGCTTAGCCAAGTCCGGTAAAAAAGGGCATATCATGGTGAAAGTGAATGGGTTAACTGAGCCTAAACTGATTAGGGCGTTGTATGAAGCCTCAGCGGCGGGCGTTAAGGTTGATCTGATTATTCGCGGTATGTGTCGTCTGCGTCCCGGAATTGAAGGCTTATCGGATAATATTAATGTGCGTTCGATCATCGGTCGCTTCCTAGAGCATACGCGGGTTTATTACTTTGGTAATAACGGTAAACCTGAGGTGTTCTGTGCCAGTGCGGACTGGATGGAGCGTAACATGCTGAACCGCGTGGAGACCGGCTTCCAAGTATTTGGCAAACATGCGGAACGTCTAAAGCGTGAGCTGGATTATTATATGAAAGATAACTGTCAAAGCTGGGAGCTACAGGCAGATGGTAGTTATCTACAGAATAAGCCAGCTGAAGGGGAAGAGGTTTTCTCCGCACAGCAGACCTTACTCGAAGAGTTTGCACGCTAGATAGCGGCGCAAATCAGGCATAAAAAACCAACCTAAGTGTTGGTTTTTTTATGCCTAGTAAAAATCGGTTAAGGGTCTGTTTTTAACAACGCGGCATAACCCTCTTTATAGCTAGGGTATTGAAAAACATAACCACTCTCCTTTATGCGCTGGTTGCTACAGCGTTTGCTGCCTGCGCGCCGTGTTGCTGATTCGGAAAGGACCTTAATCCCGAGCTGTTGCGCCATCCAGTGAGTCACATCATACATCGTGGCCGGTGTGTTGTCGGTGGCCAGATAGATCGTTTCAAGTTTCTCTCCACCTAAGGCTTTTGTTATTAAGTGAGCCAGTACACCGGCGCAGTCGTCACGATGAATGCGGTTAGTGAATTGGCGAGGGGTAGCCGGTGCCACATCACCTCGTTTAACCCGTTTGAGTAGATGGTTGCGCCCTGGACCGTAGATGCCGGTAAAGCGTACAACGGTTGTGGGGTAGGGAGCCGCGAGTGCTGTTTTTTCGGCATCACACATGATCTTTCCGCTAAATGAGCGGGGTAAGCAGGGGCTGTTTTCATTCACGAGGCTATCATCATCTTGATGATAGACCCCTGAACTGGAGACGAATAACAGGTGTTTAGGTGGGGTGCTCAGGCTCCGCAGCAGATTGTTTAACCCATCCACGTAGGTTTGTTGATAACCTTCAGGGCTAAAGTTGGGTGAAGCGGCGGCATAGACGACAATATCGCAGTGAATTCCTTGTAACTTGGCTTGTAGATCATCAATTTGAGTGAGATCTACGCTTATTCCTTGGATGCCTTGTGGAAGCTGGTTTATATTACGTCTTAGGCCAATGACTTTATGCCCTTGACTAGCGAGTCGCTGACCTAAGGTTGAACCTACATCGCCACAACCTGCGATTAAAATAGTGTGTTGTTGTGTATTCAGCGGCATAAGGCCTCCCATTAATCTCATGGCATCATAGCAAAGGATAACGCTGAATGACTCTAACAGAACTGCGATACATTGTTACGTTGGCACGCGAACAGCATTTCGGCCACGCTGCAGAGAAATGCTTTGTCAGTCAGCCAACCCTCTCTATTGCGGTCAAAAAATTAGAGGAAGAGTTGGGTGTACCGCTATTTGAGCGGAGTAAAAATTCAGTTCGTGTCACCCCCGTTGGGGAGAAAGTGGTTCAGCAGGCACAGCGTGTGCTTGAGCAGGCCGACACCATTAAAGACCTCGCCCTTGAGGGTAAAGACCAACTTAAAAGTCCATTACGGGTTGGTGCTATCTATACCATCGGGCCGTACCTTTTTCCTCACCTTGTCTCTGAAGTTCAAAAGCTGGCGCCCGATATGCCGCTGTATATTGAAGAGAACTTTACAGAGAATTTACGGTTAAAAATTCGCAACGGTGAGTTGGATGCCATTATTGTTGCCCTGCCGTTTAATGAGCCGGACATATTGACCCGTCCTCTTTACGATGAAAATTTTGAGATGTTGATGCCTAAAGGCCACCCTTGGGCACAACTGAAAGAGATCAACAGTGAGGATCTACCGCAAACACCTTTGCTACTGCTGGGTGAAGGCCACTGTTTTCGGGATCAGGTTTTGGAGTCGTGCCCTACGTTATCTCAGGCGATGCATGATCAACATACCATCACTGAAGGCAGTTCCCTCGAAACCATACGGATGATGGTGGGATCTGGACTGGGCTGCTCGGTACTGCCGCAATCCGCTGTTTATGGGCCGGCCGCATCAGACCTGGTTGTTACTCGACCTTTTAAAACCCCTGTTCCCCAGCGTACGGTGGGTGTTGCTTGGCGTGCGAGTTATCCTCGTCCTCAAGCGATTGATATATTGGTTGAGGCGATCAGTTGCTTTAATCCGGCGAGTAAACGATGACAGAATCCCTAGCCGATATTCCGGTTAGCGAGCTTAAAGGTGTGGGGGCCGCGCTAGAAGCAAAGCTCCACAACTTAGGTATTCGTACGCTACAAGACCTTCTTTTCCATCTGCCGTTACGCTATCAAGACCGTACACGTATCGTTCCTATGGGCTCACTTAGGCCGGGCGATGAATGTGTTGTGGAGGGTGAGGTTAAACTGGCGGATGTAAGTAAAGGTCGCCGCCGCAGTTTACTGTGTAGGCTGCAAGATGGCACCGGCATGATTACGCTGAGATTTTTTCATTTTTCCGCAGCCCAAAAAAATACCTTAAAAGTGGGGGCGCGATTACGCTGTTTTGGTGAGGCCCGCACGGGGGCCAATGGTTTAGAGATCGTCCACCCCGAATATAAGCGGGTAGAGAGTGATGATCTTGTGCCGGTGGAGGCGTATCTGACGCCCGTTTACCCTACCACTGAAGGTCTGCATCAAGGTCGTTTACGTGCGTTAACTGAGCAGGCGCTCCGATACCTCGATAAAGGCGCTCTACAAGAGCTGGTGCCGCCCGCATTAAGGCAAGGGTGGAGGTTCCCCGGTTTAGATAATGCGGTGGCTTACCTGCACCGTCCTCCGGTTGATGCTGACCAGCACTTATTGTTGGATGGCTTACATCCTGCACAGCGGCGCTTAGCGTTTGAGGAGCTGCTTGCTCATCACCTTTCACTCCTTAAACTACGTCAGAAAGCCCGTGAGAAAGGTGCGCCTGAACTTTCAGGCAACGGCGAATTGAAAGCGCGTTTCTTGGCCCAACTTCCGTTTCCTCTGACCGGTGCTCAAGCGCGCGTGAGTGAAGAGGTCGCCGCAGACCTTGCTCAAGCCTTTCCTATGCTTAGGTTGGTGCAAGGCGATGTAGGTTCAGGCAAAACGGTTGTCGCCGCGCTAGCGGCGGTTCAGACGGTAGAGAGCGGCATGCAAGCAGCCGTTATGGCACCGACGGAAATATTGGCCGAGCAGCACTTTATTAATTTTAGTCAGTGGCTTGAGCCTTTAGGGGTTAAAGTGGCGTGGTTAGCCGGTAAATTAAAGGGTAAAGCGCGTAAAGAGCAGCTTGAGTTGATACGTAGTGGGGACGCGCGTGTCGTTGTGGGCACCCATGCACTGTTTCAGGAGGAGGTTGTTTTTTCCGATCTTGGATTAGTGGTGATTGATGAGCAACACCGCTTTGGTGTCCATCAGCGTTTATCGTTGCGAGAAAAAGGGCGCAATGGCGAGTTAGCTCCCCATCAGTTAATTATGACCGCTACGCCGATTCCACGTACGTTAACGATGAGTGCCTATGCCGACTTAGATTGCTCTATTATTGATGAGCTACCCCCCGGACGTACGCCGGTTAATACGGTGGTCATCGCTGATAGTCGCCGTGACGAGGTGATTCAGCGCGTACGTAATGCGTGTCAGGATAAGCGTCAGGTGTATTGGGTGTGTACCCTGATTGAAGAGTCTGAAGCGTTGCAGTGCCAAGCGGCAGAAGTTACCGCTGAGACGTTGAAAGAAACTTTACCTGAATTAAAGATTGGTTTAGTCCATGGCCGTATGAAGCCTGCGGAAAAGGCTGACATCATGGCGCAATTTAAATCGGCTGCGCTGGACTTGCTGGTGGCAACTACGGTGATCGAGGTCGGTGTCGATGTGCCTAATGCCAGTGTGATGATTATTGAAAACCCAGAACGGCTAGGTTTAGCCCAGCTTCACCAACTGCGCGGGCGTGTTGGTCGTGGTTCAGTAGAGAGTCATTGTGTGCTGATGTACCATGCGCCCCTGTCCAAACAAGGGCGTGAGCGGTTGAGTGTAATGCGCGAAACTACGGATGGCTTTCGTATAGCAGAAAAAGACCTTGAACTACGTGGCCCCGGTGAAGTATTAGGCACAAGGCAGACGGGTGTTATGCAGTTTAAGATGGCTGATCTACAGCGCGATTCTGACCTGTTAGTGCGGGTCAAAGCCTTAGCGTCGCAGATGCATGAGTGGCCAGACTGTGCTGAGTCCTTAGTACAACGTTGGCTAGGTCGGGGTGAGGATTATGGCAATGTATAACGGTCACCCCCTTATTGAGATAGATGTGACGACCCATCGTTCTAAAATTTATTCATAGTAGAGATCTGTTTTGATTAAACCGACAGCGCAGCAATTAGATATCATTTCACATCAACTAGGGCGTGAACCCCGTGGTTTAGCCGGCATTGCCGTTCAGAATGAGCAAGGTATTCCGCTGGTGTTACAGATGGAGGCGCTAGTTAATGATAAGCCGTTCCCCACGTTGTTTTGGCTCTCCAGTAAAGATATTTATCAAGCGATAGCTGAGATCGAAACCTCGGGGGCGGTAAAGGAACTAGAGCAAGAATTAGCCTTGGATGAAGCGCTGCTTGCCGAGCATCTGGCTGACCAGCAACGCTATGTTGACCTGCGTTGGTCCACAGTGACAGAGGCTCAAAAAGAGCGGATCGAGGCGTTAGGCTACACCCATCTTTATAGCCAGTACGGTATTGGTGGTATCTCTCAATGGGATAAAATTCGTTGCCTACATATGCAGTACGCTTATCATCTAGCCGCAGGCTCCGCTATAGGGCGTATTTTGGATGAGCGTTTTGATCTTGCTTCAATGAACGCTAAGGCTTGAACGGCCAACAAAAATCTTATCTACGGAAAGTTACGACTTTCTTGTTTATACTCAATGGATCAACGGTCATTACTTACACAGGAGTTTTAAATGCTTAGCCAGTCTGTACGCAGCATGTGCGGGTGTTTTTTAATACTGTGTTGTTCCTTTTTATCCCTTCAGCTGAATGCGGCAACGGTCACCTATGACTTTAGCGGCAGCGGTCACACCGCTTTTCGCGGTGAAAATAACAGTGCCACCTCGATAAGTGGCCTCAGTAGCTTTAGCGATTCCGATATCAATACGCAGAACGGTTCAAGCGCAAGTTATGAGGCGAGTACTCGTCGTAATTATCCTAAAATGTTGTATCGGTTTTCAATCAATGAAAGCGCTGCGAATATCGACGCTATCACCGCGACATGGGTTGGATTCGGTGATCACTCCAGTAATGGTCAGCGGGGCGCTCTACTCTATATCCGTAATTTTAATGGTAGTTTTGAACAACTGGATAGTAGTAGCAGTTCCAGCCTTGATACGTTGACCGGATCGGTCTCTTCTAATATTGCTAATTATATTGATGATGGAGAGATTGAAATATTATCCGTAAATAGCGGGCGTAAACAGAATAATAATCAGAGCGCCACCCACTACACGGATTATGTGAAAATCGAGCTAGAGACCACGTCAGTACTGCCGGACCCGCGGTTAGAATACCGGTTTGATGATTGTTCGCTGGCATCGGGTGTAACCGATAGCGCGAGTTTTTATGATGGTACGGCTAACAGTGCCGATAGCACGGACAGTGTGGCGCAGATTAATCGAAGTTTAGACCTGAGCGCAACGGGCTCGCTAGATTGGATTACAGTGCCCCAAGGGGCCGTAAACGGGTTAAACGATTTTAGTCTCTCTGTTTGGATCAAAACCGCAGTTTCGAAATCCCAGCAAGAGATCTTCCATGCCTTGGGCAGTTCTACAAGCGATGATGAGATTGAAATCTACCTCGTCAACAGTACTGAAGTGCGACTTAATGTAGGTGATAACGGTGCGACGATCAGTGCCGGAACCACACTGACTGATGATGATTGGCATCACCTGTTAGTAACCCGTAGTGGGAACGGGATGTGCCTTTATGTGGATGGTGGGTTAGCGGGTTGTCATACGGCGGGAGGCTCCGGCCAAATATCCATTAATGATGCCTCAGCGGTCGTGATTGGCCAAGAGCAAGACGCTTTTGGTGGCAGCTTTAGTAGTAGCCAAGCATTTGATGGCTATATAGATGAATTTAAAATTTATGCCTCTGAATTAGACGCCGATCATGCAAGCCAGATTTATAGTAATGAAGGGAGCGGTTTAAATGCCGACGGCAGTACCCGCGATCCATCAGCCTGCATCAGTGTATTACCGACCCCATTAGCAGAATATCGTTTAGATGAAGGGAGCTGGAGCGGCGCCAGTGGTGAAATAGTCGATAATGTGGGGAGTAATAACGGCTCGATTGTTGATACCGGCAGCGGAAACGTAACCAGTATTTTTGACGGTAAGATCTGCCGTGCAGGGAGCATTGGCCAAAATACAACAGCAGCTGAACAGTATGCCATTGATACTACAATAGATATTGATGATCAGGTCGGTAATACAGGGACGATCAGTTTTTGGTACCGCTCCTCTACCACATGGGGTTCAGATGGCCGTAAAGTATTGCTCAGTGCAGCGACATCTAGCCCAAATAATAAGTATTTTTTCTTAACAGAAGAGACAAATAGTCGTTTAAGGTTTGGTTTGGAAAATGCCTCGGACGCGGATTACCGTTTCTCCTCTTCAAATACATTTAGCTATGGCTCATCTGATTGGGTACACCTCGTTGTAACTTGGGATATGGGTAATCAACAGATGCAGCTCTTTGTAGATGGCGAGCAGGAGATCAATAGCAGTATTCCTTCCAATCAGGAGATTGGTGAGCTGCTATCGCTTTATGTAGGTGATAACCGTGGTAGTTACACCGCCGGTGAAGGTGCTAACTCTGCCAATGGTGATGTGGATGAAGTGCTTATCTTTGATTCCGTTTTAAGCGATCAAGATATCGCCACCATTTATGTTAACCAGAACCAGGGCAAAAATTATGATGGCTCTGTACGGGTCGGCTGTTCCGCGCTAGTGGATTGGCATTTTGATGAAAGCAGCTGGAATGGAAGCGCCGACGAAGTTGAAGATAGCAGCGGTAATGATAACCATGGGGTGGCTCAAAGTGCAGACACTGTGTCGGCAGGCGCAGTTTGTCGGGCGGGTGATTTTGATGGTGCTGCCGATTATTTAACGGCGACCGATCTGTCACAGTTACAGACGACTGCGAGCCTGAGCTTTTGGATTAAAACCACTCAAGTTGGAAATAATGTCGCGTGGCAAGCCCCAGGTGTGGCAGGTATTGAGGAGAATGGTGGTGCTGATGATATCTTTTGGGGATGGATCGATGGGTCTGGGCATATAGGCCTAACCGTTGGTGATGATTACGCAACGACCAAGTCCAATACAGTGATAAATGATGATGATTGGCACCATGTCGTTTTAACACGAGAGACGGTGTCGGGTGAATATAAAATTTATATTGATGGCGTGTTGGATAAAAGCGGAACGGGCACGGCGGGCGATATTGGTAATGGTTTTTCATCCATAGGTCGTATAGAAAATACTCGAGGAACGCCTGTTTATTTCGAAGGCCAGTTAGACGAAGTTATTATTTTTGAAGATGTTTTAGAGGATAGTGACGTCAGTGGTATTTATGCCAATCAAACTGCAGGTAAAAACTGGGATGGTACGGCCCGAGATGCATGTGCTTCGGCGGTGGCCTACTACGAAATTAGCCATAGCTCACCTGCGCTGACCTGTGAGCCAGCTAATATCACCATTACCGCTAAAGATGATGCGGGACAAAATATCGCACCTGAAAATGGCACGACAATTACGTTGTCGAGTGAACTTGTATCTGGGGCGAATGTCACCAATACATTTAGTCCGGCAACATACACGTTTGATGGCAGTTCTATGGCTGCTACGATTCAGTTAATTCGAACCTCTGTCGGTGTGCTAGATATTGATGTGGATGATGGGTCCGCAACGGACCGTGACGGTGACTTAACTGATCCCGATATTGAATATGCCGACGCGGCGTTCAAGTTTTATGCGGATGGTGTGATTGACGGGATCGATCTACAGATTGCAGGCAAACTGAATACGCTAGCGCCTAATGCCCAGAGGGTCACCATCAAAGCGATCCAAACGGACCCTGACACAGGGCGTTGTACTGCGTTGAAGCCTGGTGCCGGTGTGCAAGTAGGGTTTGGTTACGAGTGTAACTCTCCTGATAGCTGCTCCGCGAATGACCTATTATTTGTTAATGGGAATGCTAACCCCGCACCTGGGGTTGATTTGGGTGGCACCCCAAGCTTCGTAACCTCATCGGTTGATTTCGATGTTAATGGTGAAGGCGAGGTTGTTTTTGATTACCAAGATGCGGGTCAGATTAAGCTTCACGCTATGGCTGAAGTGGAGGTGACTGGCGGCAGTGGTCGAGCGGTGATTGCGGGGAGTAGTAATCTATTTGTTGTTAGGCCCTTTGCGTTTGGCTTCTCTTCAATTACATCGGATGGGGTCAATAATCCACAAGGCGATGAGAGCGCTGGTGCGGGTTTTACATCCGCAGGCAGTGATTTCGATGTCACGCTGAATGCCTATCTATATCAAAGTGCCTATGATTCCGACAGTAATGGTATTCCCGATGACGGTGTTGATGTCAGCGTAAATAATGGCATTACACCTAATTTTTCCGGGGAGGTGGAGCTGACCGTTGATTCCTATACGCCTACCGTTGCAACGAGCGTAACCCTCAGTGGGGATGCCCCCGTCCTGTTTGATAGCTACGGGGTGCGTGGAGGTTCAGATGTGACGGCGACGCTGCAATATGACGAGGTGGGTAGCATTTATCTTAAAGCGTCACTTGCGAACTATCTGGGTGAAATTGCGGGAGATATATCCAGTATTCCGGTCAAAATCGGGCGTTTCTATCCCGATCATTTTGCCATTGTAAACGACAGTATCAGCGCAAGTTGTAACACCGGATTCACCTACATGCAGCAGCCGTTTGCTGAGTTCGCCTACACCGTTGAAGCGAGGCCTAAAGGCGTCACGGATAGCACGAGTGATGAGGCGCGCATTACGCAGAACTACGATGCGAATGAATACAGTGCAACGGCGGTTATCCACGCTGTGGCTGAAAATGATAATGTAGGCATCGATTTAGGGGCTCGGTTAAGTAGCTACTCCAGCAGTGATAATTGGCGCGCAGGGGAATATCTATTTAATAGCGATGCAACGTTGTTTAGCCGTAATCCAGATGCGGCGGGCTTAGAGGATGGGCCGTTTAATAAGGTGCAGTTTGGCCTAAGTCTGGCGAGCGAGCGAGACGATCGGGACTTTGCTGGCGGTGAGCTTACTATGAATGCGGCGAATAGCGATGATTGCGTTAGCACCGGCGGTTGTACCGCTGTGCCAATCGGCGCTGAACAAGTGCTTAGGTATGGTCGCTTGCAGATCCAATCGGCCCATGGTCCTGAGGGCGAAGACCTTGTGGTTCCGTTTACTGCGCAGTATTGGGATGGCACGGCATTTGTAACCCATGTGGATGATAGCTGTACCCAGCATCCCTTAGGGAATATTAGTTTTGACGGCAGTGTCATTGGGCCAACCGATGCTGAGCGAACGGTGTCGGTAGGTGATGGTAGTACGCTAGGCGGGTTAAATATGACAGGAACGAATGCTGCTGCGACCGCGGGTGAGTTTAGTCTGATCTTCAGTGCACCGGGTGTCGCGACGGGCGGTAATGACAATACCGGTTATTTTCCTGTTGATGTGACTAACCTAGCTGCGTGGTTACGTTATGACTGGAACCAAGATGGGAGCGGCGATGATGCTAACTTGCCCGAGGCGAGGGTAACGTTTGGCCGTGCCCGTGGCAGTGATCGCATGATCTTCTGGCAAGAACGCTATCAGTAAATAGTAGGGACGCTTTAGGCAATAAAAAAGCAGGCAAAAGCCTGCTTTTTTAGTGTACTAAGGATCATACAATTAGCCTGTTAGCTTTTTGTATTTTTCAGATCGGAAGAGCGTCGTGTAGGGAAAGAGTGTAGATCTCGGTGGTCG
>OJAS01000033.1_pt1 | contig 13127 bp, 10 predicted proteins | sample 1590311 | NCBI WGS metagenome assembly OJAS01 (sample SAMN05416833, study PRJEB24817) | seawater metagenome | isolation source: Sea water | place: Canada:Atlantic | collected 2013-07 | reverse complement strand
CGACCACCGAGATCTACACTCTTTCCCTACACGACGCTCTTCCGATCTACGAAACGTCCCATTGTACCCAGGACTGCTTCCATTAGGCTGGAAAATAACTTTCTCTCCATTATTCCATCTAATCTCATTATGAGTAGTAAACGCAATAATTTTAAGTACATTATCAATTAAAGGATTCCAGTTACCATCAGCATCCTCGTCTACATACACGAGCATACCTTCTTGCCATATCAATGAATCTTTTCCGCTATCGCCCGTGCAATTACTGCCGCCATCCCAGCGACAAACAATGATTTTTTTATGTGTTGATAAAGCCGTCATTCGAGCAAAGGACAATGTGCCTCGAATAGAAGACACGTCAGCATCCACCTGCATCCTTGACAACACTGCAGAAAAATTTGGCACCGCTACAAATAATAAGATTGAGAGCAAGGCTAACGCCAACAACAACTCAACAAGAGAAAAGCCTTTTGAAAAAATCACAGGCAGCGGCCAACAATAGCCGGAAGAACATCCCTTTCTCATACATCCCCCCGCAGTCCATTGCAGGTTAGTCAATTAAATTATAGAAATTGCTACCAGCAGTCAGTCTCCGCCGCTGTTTTTTGCCCTATATGATTAAGGGACATATCACCACAACGATCACCAGCCATGCCATTCTTAGGCCGAGCCCTGATGGTGTAAGTGGTAGCCGTTTGCACAGTTAGCGCAAGGTCATAAAACTTATCAATGCCATCTTTCGGCGCCTCAGTGTAAGGCAAACCAGCACCTGCATAAGTCCCATTCTCTGTAAACTCACGTTCCATATGTTGAGCCAACGATAATAAGTTCGCTTGCGCATCAACCCTACGCCCTTCTGCAACACTTTCCTGATAGCTAGGGTAAGCTATCGATGCCAAAATACCGATAATTGCCACAACAATCATTAGCTCTAATAAAGAAAAGCCTTGTTCACTCCTTCGCTGCATCACCTTACCTCTCTCCACCCTTTACGGCCTTGGCTAAATGTCCCATTAAATTCAGGACAACTAATCCCTGTAGTACTACTGTTGCTTAAGCACGCCCTGATGGTGGTCGAAGAACCATCCTCCGGCGGAATTTCGGCAACAAATGATCCGTCACCTAAATTCGCAAACCCTCCGCCTTGCAACATCAAACCAGACCCCACTTGGTTCTCAACGATCGGATTACCATCCGCATCCGTCGTAGGCACCCCGACTAAATCAGAACTAGTGAAGCTTCCATCCTCGTCATAATCAAATGTCGTATTACTTAATGCTGATCCCGACTCATAATCAAGCGCCATAATCCAACTGCTCCCCCCTGCCAGACAAGGGTCTGATGAGGGAACTTTTGTTGCAACAATCATTTGCCCAATTCTTAACACAGGACGCGTATCAACCAACTCGCCAATGCCGCCAGGCCCTCCATACAAGGACCCCCACGCTAAATCCAAGTACCACCCCTTATGGGATAGCAGCAAGTTATTATCCGTCGTCACTCGTGCCCCATTGCCTCCAATGTAACCCTCAAAAAGAACTTCTTGCTTCAGAAGCTGAGACCGATCATTGATAACCTCACCTGTATCTAATACACCGTATAGTGATTGCACTTGAGGTGTCGCAGTTATCTGATTATCGCCGCTCAAATAATAACTACCCGTGCCGAACAACACCATATGACGACCTTTGCTATCAAACGCTGTATTTACCGGCCCCGTAATCGGCTGACGTGTTCCCGACGCATCTTTAGCAACAAAAAATGGGAGAGGAGTTACGCCACTAAGTAAAGCACTAGGTGGCGCCCAACTACTCGGAAGCGAGCTAGTAATATCAAACCGCCACACATTACCTAACGTATCACCTACAATAATGCGATCAGCGATTTTATCTCTATTTAAATCAACAATGGCTGGCTGACCTAGCCCCCCCAACGTTGGCACAATAATGTCTCTAATGACTGATCCATCAGCAATATTTAAAACCCAAATATGTCCCTCCGTGGCACCATGAGAGAAACCACTCGTGACGATTACACCAAACTTACCATTATGCAAAGGTGCAATATAAGGCTGCTGAATCAACACCCCCATATTTTCATGGGAGAACTCCCACAAGACCTCATCTTTGGTCATATTTTCAGGATTACTAATATCTAATAGCGATACCCCAGCACCGCCCGCTCCAGGCGTCACAGCCACCACAGACTTCCAACCAGAACTTATCCCAGTCGGCACATCAGCAGGATCAAACCAAGCATCAAAAACTCGAGGAATGCCATCTACATAGTAGCGATGACTATAATCGGGATAAACGAGTTCATATAAATTACTAAACACTCCCGATGGCACATACGCAAACAGTTCTTTACCACCATTAACGCCTAAAGAGGCATCAAACGCATGAAGCATCCCATCATTTGCACCGACCAAGATGATCGGTGGTTTATCCACATAAGTAGCCGATTTACGATAGCTAATATAATCATTACCAACAGAAGCTGAAAACGTAGGTGCCCCTAGCGCACTGTAACCATAGTTATTTTTATTCACATACTGAGGCGAAGAATTTACGATATCCCCCAAACGACTACTACGCTGCCGGAAAGGATTCGATGTATTCACAATCGTCTGTTCTAATGTGCGACTACCACGTAAAAAGTCTAACCGCTGCTGCGCTACAGCCTCTGTCGTTAAAGGACCGCTCGCGGGTGTCGTCTGCAGCATCTCTTTCTGCTCTGCGGATAAGCTAGCCCATTTAAATTCGACCCCACCAGAGTTTAAAGTGACACCCGTTAATGCATCTTTAGCGGCATAAGTACTGGTAAATATCTTCCGACTATTTAAGTCGGCTTCAGGAATGGCATCCATAATAGATGCTGCACTCCATGTATCCGCACTATCTAGTACACCCGTCGAACTAATCCCCCGCGCAACCAAATCACCCGACCATAAAGTTGTATCCATAAGCGCATTAAATAACGCGGAGTCCGTACCTAAACGAGAGGTATTGGCTGTCAGCGCAGAAGCAGCGCCACGTACAGATGCAGAGATTGAAGCGAATGCATCTGTTAACCCATCAACCATCTTCTGAGCATCGCCAGCAGTATAGTAGGTATCCGCTCGTTTATAATCGCTGCCCGAATTAGGATCTAAAGTATCGCTATTGGTATGCCACCACCACTCAGGTAAAGGATCTGTCCTTGCATAAGGATTGCCCAAACTCTGTTCATTGCACTCAGTTCCAACCGGGGTATAACTTGGTATAGAACAGCTAGGATGCTTACGTACTTCAAACCCGCCATATTTAGCTGTCAACCAAAACTGGTTATCCCTTTTATCTTGAAGCACCTGACCTTCCAGCACATCCACCCAGTAGGTCTGAATGGTTTGAGTACCCGCAAAATCATCCCGAATATCGGACGTGTTAGCATCATAAGCAAGGCCCGCCATAAACGCCGAGTTATTACGCCCCGAATAACTACCCGAAGCAGTATCAATACTAATACCCTCCAACTCAGCGATTTTATCCGTCGCTGTTCGCACGTTCACCGTAGTATCGCTGCTAACCTCGGACGGCTTTGCTGGCTCATTTTCGCTTGACGTGTTGCCCGGTAAGTTTTTATCTCTATGGGTATTAACATCCCCAATTCCCAACACCACATTTTTTTGGCAAGCATATTGAATTGGGTCATCCCAACTACGAACCACTGGAAAGTTATCTAACCACGCCGAAATAGTACCACTACTAGGTGACGAGTTATGGGCAGGAGACTTCGAATAATAAGCAGGAACGTTAGATTGGTTTTTGTAATAACGTAGGGCGGTGTAATATAGCTCACTAACAGGGTCAATACTCTTAAACGAGTTAGAGTTAAGTTGACCAAACTTATTGATATAATTGATCACACCGCTATCGGCAATAGACACACCATAATAACTCGCCGTATCAGCCGCAATAGAAGCATCAGGATTTTGAATTAAAATACCCGTATTTTCATCCCACTCTTTATTTGGATTCGCCACTACCCCTAAGCTAGGGTCTAACTGCTCAGGCCCAACAAACTTCTGTTCAGCCCTTAATACACCGCCGTCTCGCAGGCCGTTACTATCATTTAAATAACCAAACACACTGTAACGTACATTATCGGAATAACGTTGGATCAACCCTTCGGGCTTCCAGTTAGAACCATAAAGTCGGCAATTAGATTCAACACCTACAGCAGGGTCACACACTTTGACGCGTACACTGGTTTCAAAACGATCACCAGATATAGCATGATAAGCAACACCACCGCCTCCGCCACTTTCAATAATACTTAGATCATCAATATAATAATCTGAACCACCATGAATAAATAAATAGTTAAAATCTGAATGGGAGCTAGATGAGCTACTGGTAACGCTGCCTAACTCTGTGCCGCCCTCGTTATAAACGGTTAATTTAAACTTATTCCCCGATACGGATTCAAAAACAAAGCTATACCAACTCCCTGTCGGCCGACTAATAGAAACGCTACTACCTAGCGTATTAGTACTAACAGAAGAACCACTTTTAGTACGTTTTTCTACCTTAATAGAACTACCAGAAACCGAAAAACCATAACCATTACCGTCACTATCAGACAAGGCGAGTCGATCAGAACTCCCGTTTGTGGGGCCACCAGAGGGACGATAGATCCGCCCCGTAAAGATGAAATTATCATAATCAACACTACCGGAATCAACGACTTTTATCCGCGCACCATTTGGGTCACTGTTTGTTTTTTTCTTAAGCGAGAATCCATCCGCGTCATAGGAATACTCGGAACTACGCTCAACTGTACCTGAGCCAAATTGAGTTATTGATATAGAACCAAAGTCAGTATCACTAAAGACTGGCGTATCTACTCCTGGCGCTGTGTTTGAAAACCCGTGTCCACTAGGTAACTGAAAATCCATTTTGTTACCTTCACCATTCACATAGGTTGTGATGCTTGAAGTAGAAAAGGGCGTAGCATTATTAACAACCGCCACACCGGAGATCGTTCGCGTGGGGAAAAGACTGCCTTGCCCCGTATGACGGGCTTTTTCAATCCAAGTTTCAGTAACCGTGTCTTTAACTCGATATCCACCTGTTAATGCCCAACGAAATGGGTCAATTGTTGAGGTCGCCGCCCAATTCAAATAGTTGCCACTCCATACATCGCCTGGACAGGTATAGTCCGCGCTCACACTGACTGGGTAAAAGTGTCGTTCGGACTCGGTGGCACTATACTGGTAGCCGTAACATTTATTTGAATCAAAATAGCCTACACTTTTGACCGTTTCGTCATAATTCCCTAAATTAGCAACACTCGTTACGGTAGGGTACTCAACTGAAGGAGTAAGCGCTAAATTACCCGGCACATTACCTTCACCTAAGAAAAGGGGGGTTTGAGCAACAGTACCAGCGACGGTATTTACAGGAAATAAAGCACCAGCATAAACAAGCGCAGAGACTAAGTAACAGAGGCTTGTAGATTTAAACATTTTCATTGCAAAGTCTCCTATAGCAGAGTAAGTCCTCTTACTCTTCCACTACATAAATTGATTCCAGCCGAACATCTGACCGACCACTAAAGCCGGCGGACGATGCAGTTACTCGGATAACAGCTCCAGATGGCTCCGCATCTATACCTGTACTTACAAAAATTTGAGCAAGTAGCTCAGCATTCCAAGACGGGATTGCTGCTGACGAAAATGATGAGGTATAAGTATCATTGACCATCGTATCTTGATCTAATAAATCATTGAAATAGTCGAGACGCGCCTGCCGCTCCCCTTCTCTTAATGCCGCTTCCGCCGCATTAAAAGCAGAGTGCTGATCACGCAAGTTACCTGACATCTTTTCCTGCATCGTAGTGCCTTGCATAGAGCTCACACCGATCAAAGATAAGATTAATAAGAAGATCAGCGCCACCACTAATACAGCGCCTTTTTCACCCATGCGACCTTTACAGTTAGCTATCATTCTAAGCGATTCCTTAACGCGATGGTTGTAGAGAACTGATGCGATATATTTTGCTCACCTTCCACATCAATCGTCACCCTGACAGCCACCACATCATCCCAGTCACTTGCGGCACTCACTTGAGTCGCTGTATTGGAATAATCAAGTGAAGCGCCTCCACCTGATGCAATAGCATAGGTCACCGTTAAATTAGAAACACCCTCTACCAACTCTTGGTCATTTGGCGCACCATTATCGTAACTAATACTGCGTAAAGCACGCGAAGACGTTAAACCTGAACCGACATAAAATAGCGTACTTGAAAAACGTGCTATATTCGTACTCCCACCTGATAGATAGGCATGGCTTAATGGTTGCGCCGCAGCCGATTTATTATTAATTGATTGCCCGGCGGTGCCCCGCTGAAGGTCAGCCGTATCACTCGCAGCCGTATTTTGAAAGATATCGCAACCCGCAGCATCTGACATAACCAAAATAGCGCCGGGCGTTTCACCACCAATCGTAGTAAACGTTACATCGTCCGTGTCAACATTAGCAGAAAGTATCGCGCCAGCGGCTTCTGCGGCATGTTTCACTAGAATAAGATCAGTGCCCGCCACGTAATCGGTCAAATCCCCAACAAAAAACTCGCCCGTTGGGTCATCCCAGCCTTTAATTGGGTCATTGATGTCATAAGCATCCGCTTCGTAATCCCCATCAGCCGTATCAATAATATCTAATGCATTAACAAAACAGCTGCCTTTATAACCGGTATTACGCACATCTTGGGCGATCAGCTCTATGGCAAAACGCCCATTTTCTTGTACCCGAGATAACGCTTCATTAGCATTAAAGCTTTGCGAACTCCCGATAAAAACAGAGATCACCCCACCGATGAGAAACAAACCTAAAACCAAGGCAATCATCAGCTCAACTAAGCTGAAACCCTTTTCAAGCTGTTTGCCTTTTACTAACATCAACTAAAACTCCATTTGATAGCTAAAGCTAGTTATCGCAGATTCATCAGCATCACTCGCCGCACGAATTCTTGCTCTATTATCATTCCACTGAATCGTGATAGATGCCTGATTAGCCGTTGAACCTATGGCCATCACAACTTGCCCTACAGCACCAGACCCTAATAAAGCCGTCACCCTTGCATCCCATTCAGCTCGATCACCCGCTTGACCGTCGTTGTAATCCCCATTTTCAGCAGCGTCTGGTGCCGCTCGAATTCTATCAGCCATATCGTAAGCCAAAAACGTAGCCTGTGACCGATAGTACGATCCATTATTGCTTTTTAACGCAACCGTTTGCAGTGCTGCAACAGCCAACAGACCGATAGAGATAACAACAACGGCAATCAACACCTCAATCAACGTTGTACCTTGTTGCTTCTTATGTAAATTACTTGGATGATGCATCATGGACAACTGTCCCCCGGATCAATCTCTTGTACAGTTGTACGCCCTGTAGCATTAGTTGATAAGCAGCGGTGGTCTGTATCATTCTGAATTCGCAAAGCGCCTGTAACCTGCCCCCGCCCCAAACGGTCGAAAACAAAACCACTCGCAGCGCCAGAGGTCACAAGGTCAATGCCCTCCCAAATACGTATAACAGTCACATCGGCAGGCGTTTCCAAATCTGTACCTTGCTGTGTCACAACCATCCAGCCACGGCTCCAGTCAGGATCAAAATCACAAGCGGTAAGTGCCAAATTAGAGCGACACGCAGCCGCGGTCTCGCGCCGAGCCAAAGCCTCAGAACGCGCAAGCTGAATAGCAGAATTTAAACTATGAGTGGCTGCCCGAAGTCGAGATGACTCGGTAATTGAATTATAGCTAGGCACACCAAGCCCAAGGATGATCCCTAATATAACTAGAGTGATCATCAACTCTAACAAAGTGAAGCCTTTTTCCCGTTCAGACATTACCTACATCCAGTAAATAAAAATGCTCTTATATACTTAAGATTAGTCGTTTAGGGAAACATACGCCATACAAACATTTGAGGGGTCTTTAAGGAAGCGTAGACCTAAGATTGTAAAAATACAAAAAACCCGAATATTTTATTCGGGCTGCATGTTTGCTGCTAGCTCACTTGAAGTATTTCTACTTCAAAATCGAGCTGTTTCCCTGCTAATGGATGATTAAAATCAACCGCTACCATCTTATCGTCAAATTCCGATACTACTCCAGGTAGCTCACCTTTTCCAGCATCTGAAAAAGAGATCACTAAACCCAGTTCAAGCTCGACTCCTTCGAACTGTGAACGCGGAACATTATGTATATTACTGGGATTCGGCATCCCAAAACCATTTTCTGGCAGTATTTTGAGCGTCTGTTTCGCGCCCTCTTCCAAACCAAATAATGACTTTTCAAAACCTTCAAGCAGGTTCCCGTCACCTACAGTGAATGTGGCAGGCTCTTTATCAAACGTGGAGTCCACAACCTGACCATCCGCCAATTTAATCGCAAAATGCAACGTAACGGTTTTACCGGGACCAATTAATTTACTCATTTACATCGTCTCATCAGAGGGTTTGCGCTTTGCTTCTAAAAAAAGCATATCAACAATTAATATAACGGCGCCCAAGGTAATAGCTGAGTCAGCTAAGTTAAAGGCTGGGAAATAATAACTTTGGTAATGTAACGAGATAAAGTCAATCACATAGCCCTGTACAACACGGTCATATAGATTACCCAGCGCACCCCCGAGTATCATGGAGAGTGCGAAACCTAACCACCAGTGCTTACGCTCAATACGGCGCAACCAAACAACGATTACCGTACTCACAAGCACAGCAATCATCGCAAACAACCACCGCTGCCAACCACCCGCGTCTGACAAAAAGCTAAACGCCGCACCTCGGTTATAGAGCAGCGTCAGATCAAACACCGGCAGCAACGGATTAGGGTCCGCATAATCTAGATACATATCAGCAAGCTGCTTACTACCCAGATCAAGCAACACAACCAACAAAGAAAGCCACCCCCAGATGAGGCAGCTTCCCTTAACGTCAGAGGTTTTCGTTGCTTTCAGCGTCATCTCTGTTTCTGCCATTAAGCAAAGCTACGGCTTTCACCGTCACCATGAACATTTTCGACACAACGTCCACACAACTCAGGCTCATCGGCATTCAGACCCACATCAGCACGGTAGTGCCAGCAGCGTGGACATTTTTCCGCGCTACTCTTCACGATCTTAACCTGCAAGCCATCAAGTTCTGTTTGCTTAGCATCAACTGCATCACATAACGGCGTAACCTGAGCTTGTGAAGTAATCAAGACAAAACGTAGTTCATCGTCTAACTTAGCCAGCAGCTGTTGCAGCTCATCACTGCAATACAGAGTTACTTCTGCTTCAAGACTACCGCCCACAACACCCGCATTACGCTGCTCTTCTAGCTGCTTATTCACCGCATCTTTCACGGCCATCAGCTGTTCCCAATAGGCACTATCAAGCGGGCAGTTCTCGGGTAACTTAGTTAATCCTTGATACCATAGATCAAGGTGTACCGACGCAGTACGCTCCCCTGCCAGCGTTGCCCAGATCTCATCAGCAGTAAAGCTACAGATAGGTGCAATCCAACGTACTAAAGCCTCAACAATATGGTACAAAGCGGTCTGTGCTGACTTACGCGCAGCCGAATTAGTTGCAGCCGTATACTGGCGATCTTTAATAATGTCGAGATAAAAACCACCCATATCCTGAGAGCAGAAGTGGGAGATTTTTTGGAACACGAGCAAAAACTCATACTGGTTATAATGCCCCAGCAACTCTTCCTGTAAACGCGCCGCACGATCAACAGCCCACGCATCTAAGGCCACCATTTTTTCTGGCGGAACCATATCTGTTTCGGGGTTGAAGCCGCTCAAGTTAGCAAGAAAGAAGCGCGCCGTATTACGGATACGACGGTAAGCATCAGCAGCGCGTTTCAAAATATCGTCAGAGCAGGTCATCTCGCCACTGTAATCAGTAGACGCAACCCACAAGCGCAGAATATCAGCGCCGTATTTGTTCATGACTTCCTGCGGCGCAACAACGTTACCCACAGATTTAGACATCTTGCGACCTTGCCCATCAACCGTAAAGCCGTGAGTAAGCACTTGCTTATAAGGTGCACACCCTTTAATCGCTATACCGGTTTTCAGCGAAGACTGGAACCAACCACGATGCTGGTCAGAGCCTTCTAGATACATATCAGCAGGGAAGGTTAGCTCATCACGCTGATCCACGACTGAGTAGTGCGTCACACCCGAATCAAACCAAACATCTAAGGTATCCGTCACTTTTTCGTAGTCTGCGGCTTCATCACCTAACAGCTCAGCTGCATCGAGATCAAACCACGCATCGATACCTTCCTTTTCTACTCGAAGCGCAACCTGTTCGATAAGCTCCGCCGTGTTTGGATGTAGCTGCTGCGTTTCCTTGTGGATAAATAAAGCAATAGGCACACCCCATGTACGCTGACGCGACACGCACCAATCAGGGCTCTGTTCAACCATCGATTCAATACGGTTTTGGCCCCACTCTGGGAACCATTCAACCCCTTTGATCGCAGCTAAAGCGTCCGCTTTAAGGCCTTTCTCTTCCATACTGATAAACCATTGCGGAGTCGCACGGTAGATCAACGGTGTTTTTGTACGCCAGCAATGGGGGTAACTGTGCTGGAACTTATGCTCCAGTACCAATACACCTTTCTCTTGTAATAAAGCAACGATTTTCTCGTCCACTTTATACACATGTTCGCCTACAAACACGCCCGCACCTTCACCTAGTACGCCCGCAGCGTTGACTAAATTCAAAGTACCAATGCCGTATTTACGACCCACTTCAAAATCTTCTACACCATGGTCCGGCGCAGTATGTACCGCTCCAGTACCGGCATCTAGCGTGACATGATCACCCAAAATAATCGGCACTTGACGATCAACAAAGGGATGCTGAAGCGCAACGTTTTCAAGCGCAGCACCAAGACAGCGCCCCACGACAGCGTATGTCTCTACGCCGTAACGTTCCATGACATCATCGACTAAACCTTCCGCCAGCAAAATGCGTTCCTGGCCTTGGCCAAGGTCTAGCTGAACAAGGACATAATCCAATTCAGCATTCAATGAAACGGCTTGGTTAGAAGGCAATGTCCACGGTGTTGTCGTCCAGATAACAACGGATGGCTCACCTTCGCCAGAGTCTGCTGCATCAAAGCGGGAGAGAAAATCGGCTTTATCAACGGGCGCAAAACGAACATCAACCGCCGTAGAGGTTTTATCTTGATATTCAACTTCCGCTTCAGCCAACGCTGAACCACCCACAACACTCCAGTAAACCGGTTTAAAACCTTTAACTAAGTGGCCATTTTTAACAATTTTACCAAGCGCTCGGATAATGTTCGCTTCAGTATCAAAATTCATCGTTAGGTAAGGGTTATCCCAATCACCTTGCACACCTAAACGGATAAAGTCTTTCTTCTGACCTTCAACCTGTTTACGTGCATATTCACGACATTTTTGACGGAACACTTTATGTGACACTTTGACGCCGGCCTTACCAACCTTAGTCTCCACCTTGTGTTCAATCGGCAACCCGTGGCAATCCCAACCAGGGATATAAGGCGCGTCAAAGCCACTCATGGTTTTTGATTTAATAATAATATCTTTAAGAATCTTATTAACCGAATGACCAATATGGATATCACCATTCGCGTAAGGGGGGCCATCATGCAAAATAAACTTATCGCGGCCGGCACTTACCTCACGAATTTTTTGGTATAGATCCATTTTCTGCCAACCCTTGAGCATTTCAGGCTCGCGCTGAGCAAGATTGCCTCGCATAGGGAAAGGGGTATTTGGAAGGTTCAGTGTCGCTTTATAATCGGTCATGGTTATTAAGTTCCGAATTAACTACGGGCACAGGCGAAAAAGGCCTGCACTTCATCAATATCTGCAAAAATCTGCTGTTTGAGCTGCTCTATGCCATCGAATTTTTTTTCTGCACGAATAAAATGCTTAAATTCGACCGTTAACAACTGCCCATAAATATCTTCATCAAAATCAAACAAATGCGCTTCTAACACGGGCTGTCTACCGCCTACAGTCGGCCGCACCCCAACATTACAAACCCCTTGAGATTTTATCCCCTCCCCTGATACCTCAACGGCATAAACACCCCGTAAAGGACAAGGAAAGCGATGCATTCTTACATTAGCCGTCGGCACGCCTAACTGGCGACCTAACTTCTGGCCATGCATCACACGCCCAGTTACTGCGTACGGACGTCCCAAAAGCTGGGCCGCCTCTTCAAATAAATTGTCTTCAAGCGCATGACGAATACGTGAACTACTGACACGTTCATCGGCGCTCAAAAAAGTCTCTGTATTAACCACAGAGAAGCCATGCTTTTCACCCGCTTCTCTTAACATGTTGTAATCACCTGAGCGATCACAGCCAAAGCGGAAATCATCACCCACAACAAAATGCTCGACCGCCAACCCTCGGAGCAACAACTCCTCAACAAAGGCATCAGCCGTCATGGAGCGTAACCGTTCGTTAAACGTGAGGCAGAGATGACGATCAATCTCCTCCGACGCCAACAAGCGATGCTTCTCACTAAAACGGGTCAATCGCGGCGGCGCGTCTTTGCCAGCAAAAAACTCTCGTGGCTGAGGCTCAAAAGTAATCACAACAGAGGGCAAGCCAAGCTCATCCGCTTTTGCCCTTACCTGCCTCAAAACCTGTCGATGACCAAGATGTACACCATCAAAGTTACCAATAGTCGCGACGCACCCACGGTGCTTTTCGCGCAGGTTATGTAATCCGCGAATTAATTCCATTAAGAACTCTTAATTGCTGCCCAAACGCTACCGGCTAAAAATAAACGCGGCATTATAGCCTAGATAGTGATCAACGAGTACCACTGAGCCACGTTGTTTTCAACAAACCTAGAGCATAAGGCTAACTATGCCTCAAATGCCGTAACCTTAATCCAAAAATCACCAAGACCAGCACATAGACCACTGCACCTACGGTCACCAAAATAGCCATATCAATAACACGGGGCCACAACCCCAACTGTAACCAAACAGAGGGGGCTTTCATCAACCAGATCAAGAAGATCGGAAGAGCGTCGTGTAGGGAAAGAGTGTAGATCTCGGTGGTC
>OJAS01000032.1_pt1 | contig 13176 bp, 15 predicted proteins | sample 1590311 | NCBI WGS metagenome assembly OJAS01 (sample SAMN05416833, study PRJEB24817) | seawater metagenome | isolation source: Sea water | place: Canada:Atlantic | collected 2013-07 | reverse complement strand
TCACGGAATAGACCGCCTAGTTCACGTGCATCTGCTTGGCGTAGGAAGGTGTAAAGCTCTTCTACTAAGCTAGCAACCGTTGTTTTCTCGTGCATAGATTGGTCAGGAAGAGGACCGAAATCAGAACGTAGTGCAGCAACCATCCAACCAGAAAGGTACAAGTAACGACGGTCAGTTTTGCCACCGAAATGTTTCTTGATAGAGATCATCTTCTGCTGGCCAACAAAACCATGCCAGCAACCTAAAGACTGCGTGTACAATGATTTGTCTTTATCAAATGCTGCCATGTCAGCACGCATAATGTCAGCAGTGTACTGAGCGATATCTAGGCCAGTTTTGAATTTATTCTGAGCGCGCATGCGAGCTGCAGATTCTGGGTTGATAGCGTCCCAAGGGCTACCAGCAGCTGCTTTTGCAGCAGAGATGGTTTCAATGTCTTTGTTTAGTGTAGACATGCTCATTCCTTCCATATTGTTCGAACAACGTTTTATGTTGTCCTTTGTAATAGTTTCGATGTGGATTCTAGTGTGTGGGGGCGCATAATTGAAATAAATGGCTCTTATTTGCAGTATTTATTATGTGAATGTAGCTGTGGTATTATGAGCTATCTTCAGTGTTTATGCGGCGTTGCTATGAATTTGGATAAGATCGACTTAAATTTATTAGTCTATTTAGATATTTTATTACGTGAACGTAATGTCACTCGCTCTGCCAGTTTGTTAGGTATAACGCAGCCTGCGATGAGTAATGGGTTACGTCGCTTGCGCGAAACGTTCGGTGACCCTTTGCTGGTAAGAACCAGTGACGGGATGGCACCGACTGAGCGGGCACAAAGTATTCAACCTCTATTGCGGCAGGTATTAGCATCGGTTGAGCAGGTGATAGAACCCGCAGCAAACTTTGATGCGGCATCCAGTGATCGTGTATTCCGTATTATGACCAGCGATTATGGTGAGTCGACCTTAATGCCGCGACTCTTAAACCGTCTAAGGGAGGAAGCGCCTAACGTTGTGCTGGATATTCTCACGCCGAGTGATATGAGTTTTCAGGAGGTGGAGCAGGGGCTTGTTGATTTGGTGATTAACCGTTTTGATACGATGCCACAGTCCTTTCACCAAAAAACCTTATGGCGAGACAGCTTTTCCTGTCTCTTTTCTGTTGATAACCCTATAGCTGATGATTTTCGTTTAGAAACTTATCTGCTTGCACGCCATGTTTGGGTTAGTAAGACAGGCATGGGGGCTGGCATGGGGATTACGCCAAAAGATACTAAACGTTTGGGCTGGGTTGATGAGGCCTTAGAGAAGCTACATGCTAAGCGGCATATCTCTGTGTTTACGCGCCACTATCAGTCGGCTGCGTTACTCGCAGAAGAGAAGGGGCTGATTGCAACGATACCCACCAAAGCAGCGTCTCAATCCCAGTTGAATAACCCTCGGTTAGTGATGAAAACGCCGCCATTTGATGTCCCTGAATTTGAACTGAAAATGGCGTGGAGTCCTCTTTTACAACATAATGTGGCTCACCAATGGATACGGCGTGTTATCTCTGAAGTGGCCCAGAGTCATGGACAGTAACTTATTGATTTAGCAGGGAACAGGTATTTTAAAGCTCTAAAAATGTGAAACTATTTAGGTGAATCGTTACCCTGAAACGACGAGGTTATAACTTTTTGGATAATCACTCAATTACTGATGTGCGCACCTTAGTGAATCTGTTATAAGTATAGATAAATCGCTTGCTGCACCTCCGATGGAGTCGATAAGGATCACATCTCACTTTATCAGCAGGTATCGAATTTAATACTAAGATAACTTACAGATTGTTTTTATTGTTTAGGGTGAATATTGTGAAAAAAGGATTACAAAAAACATTGTCGGTTGCTATTGCGTGTCTATCGCTGAGTGCTAATGTGGTTTTAGCTGCGCCTGATAAAGCATGGAGTTTAGTGGGGTTTGATGAGCCTGAATCAGTTTTGGTTCATCCTACAAAACCACTGCTTTTTGTTTCCAATGTAAACGGTCACCCTGCGGCGCTAAATGGTAAAGGTTATATCAGCCTATTATCTGACGAGGGTAAAGTGATTCGCCACGTTTGGGTTAACGGGATGGATGCACCTAAAGGGCTCGCTATGGATGCGCAATATCTTTATGTTGCTGACATGCAGCAAATGCATATTGTTGACCACGAAAAAGGTGAACTGGTTAAATCAATCAAAGCTGAGGACAGTGTTATGCTGAACGATGTTGTGATTGATGATAAAGGCGTTGTTTACCTGAGTGATATTCTTGGCGGCGGTCTGTACCGTTATGAAAATGAAACGCTGACTAAGTGGATTTCAAGTGAGGCGTTACCCCATCCCAATGGTCTTCTTTTTAACCATGGGCAGTTAACGGTTGCTACCTGGGGAACGGGTCTTCACGATGATTTCTCAACGGATGTGCTCGGCGGTCTTTCTGTCATTGATCGGGAGACGAAAAAGCTAACTCCTTATAAAAACGGCGAAGCCTTTGGTAACCTTGATGGTATCGCTGAGATAAACGGGGCGCTGTTTATTAGTGACTGGATGAATGGCAATATCTTTAAATACAAAGACCAGACGTTGGAATTGCTTTTTAATGAACCTAAAAAGTTTACCGGCGACCTTTCCTCGAAAGGGAATCTCTTATTTGTACCGTTAATGTTCTCACAGCGTATTGATGCTTATCAGATTGAACCTTAACTAATCGTTATTTGAGTTGCCTGTTAGATCAAGTATAGGCAGATGATGAATAAGCGCTAGAGGCCTGCTTGCAGGCCTCTTTTTGTTAGGCAGCAAACGTCGTTACTAATAATCAAAAGGGGATATATCGCCTGAATAGTTCAGGCTTTCTCCGCACGTCTGACAGTAACCTGCGTTGGCTTTTTCTTGTGAGTAGCAGGCGGGGCAGTGCACTGTAATTGCATCACGTTTCCCACGATCAGAGATGACCTTCGCCATCTCATTTTTAAGGTCCGGTTTAGGATCTAACCCACTATCTTCAAGTAGATTCCAGAGTGATTCTGTAATGATCGATAACGTCTCTAGCTTTAATTCAAGTGCGTTGATACGGGCTGAATTGATCTCAGATTCTAGTGAGGGATTTGATTCGACCATTTTTTCTTGCGGGGTGTGTTTGGGTGATGTCACGGCTAATAGGTTCACTTTTATAAGAGGTTACTGGCTAGGTATGCAGTAGTGGCGTTTATACCATGGCTTATTATAGCCAGGTAAGGCCAATAGTCAGTATGGATAGCACGATCGCAATGGCGGATGTGTATAAGCGCCAGCCGGTACACTTGCCCATGACCGCTAAGTTGGCCAGATAGGCGCAGCTAATTAGCAGTAGAGGCAGTGCCATTTGAGCGCTAATGTAAAGGTAAGCAGGTAGGTCACCAAGGCGTTCACTTGTGTAATAGATTGAACAGGCAAGCAACGGGATTAAACAAATAACGCAGGCTTTAATCAGTGTGCGGGCTGAATTCATGGGCACCTCAAGCGTATAGCTATGTGAGTGAAGAGCGTTTACGGATCGGTTAAGTGCGGTTTTACATTATTCCTTATCGAAACTGTCGACGATAATGGCACCCATCGACGCGGGCATCGTGATAACGATGATGCGTTTAAAGGATGTGAGAGGGTCGGCAAATAAGGGCAGTTTATTCAGACAAAACAGTACTAGGGCAACAACCATCGCTGCCATGATATAGGCGATGGCAATCCTCGATATAAAAACAAACTTCCTTGCAGCTACATCTCGTTGAAATACGCTTTCATAGGTGTAAAGCCCAAGAAAAATAACCGATAAGACAAACAGCATTAATAGATTATAGCCGGGTAAGGTCTCGCCGAGCCGCCAAGCCTCTTCAGAAAATGAAATGGGGACGGCCAGCGCAAAAGCCCCTACAAATATCTGGCTTGCGTCTTCGACGTTAAAGCTTAACTTCATAATCGTCCCTATTAGCGTGTACAAGGCTGCTGAGGGGGAGATCCCTTCAGCAGTTAGTCTTTGTCTTGGCGTTAGCGGTGAAGCTCACCAGCTCTTTCAGGCTGATAGAGCACCTCTTTTAATTTAACCTTAAGTGCGCCACCTCCGGGTTTTGGCCATTCGATCTCATCGCCAACTGAAAGGCCGAGTAGGGCGCTGCCAATGGGGGCCAAAATTGAGATTTTCTGCCCACTGGAATCCAGATCTTTTGGATAAACAAGGGTTAACTCAAACTCATGGTTAGTTGATTCGATAATAAATTTTACCGTTGAGTTCATGGTAACCGTTGTCGGTGGAACCTCATTAGGCGCGACGACATTTGCGCGGGCAAGCTCCGCTTCAAGTTCTGCTTGCCCCGCAATACTATTTTTGGGCAAGGATTCAATTAAATTATAGAGTCGATCTGCATCTAATGAAGTAATCGTTATTTCTGGCCTTGTGTTCATGTTTTACTCTCAAACTATTATGTAAATAACGTGTATTGAATAGGGTGACTATTTTGGCTCAGCTGCACTCACGGCTGTTTTTGATGGTTACGATGTTGATCATAAGCACATTTCAATAGCGGTATTCTGGGAGTGATAAGAGCGGATAGCTAACTACGTTTTGGTCATCGGTCTGTTATTACGTGTGTATGAGTAATAGCAAAATGATTATCGTATTCACGTGTTTCTTTAATGCGAATAGTTAGTTTGTCTTTAATATTAGAATGTATTTGTAATCTTTTGTTTATAAAAGGTTTTCCTTAACCTGTCTTGATTATGAATTAAGAACAGCTATGTTAGTAGGGGGTGCCCCTTTTGCATGGTTCTACAGTGTAAATTAGCCGATGTTGTGCGTAAAAGCTAGTTTAAGATGAGAGAGATTTTGCGCGGTATAGTGGGCGAGCTGATAAGGCATAACGGAAAGGGCAAGCACGGTGATTGTCGGCTAGCCCTTCGTTAAGTAAAGAGGGTTATTCCTCTTCTAAGAAATAGACCGAGCCCTGTAAGAGTAATGCTTTGAGTAGTTCAATATTCTCTTCGTTGGGGCTAATTACTTCGTGATAGAGATTCGCGCAGAGGCTTTCGGCCAGTGGAATCTGTTCTGCACTACAGACACACCCTTTACCATCAACAAAAAGGATAAAGTGATCGTCGACCCGGTTAAAGGCGAAACGAGAGCCTTCACTGCGGCAGATCGGTATGCCCGCATCAAGTAGCTGTTTAATCTCCGCTTCATCCATATCACAGCTTTGATCGGCTCCCTGTTCTTGGTTTTTGGGTTCGGTCATAAATTGACCAAACCAGTGGGAGAGGAGTTCGGGGCTATCGATATAGTCGTGCATAATCGCTTTAACGCGATCAAGGGCGGCAGGGGTTATTTCCCCCGGGTTGTCCTGTTGCTTGAGGTCTGGGTCGCTATAGCGATCCTCAGCGGTGGTTATATTGTCTAGGTAGTCGGTGAAGTCTGCCATCATCTCTTGATGGGAGGGCGCTCTGAAGCCAATGGAGTAGGTCATGCAGTCATCCCCAATGGCGTAGCCGTTATGACCTAGTCTTGGTGGGACATAAAGCATATCACCGGGCTGTAGATCCCAGGTTTGTTCCGGCGTCCATTCTGGCAGAATCATTACGGGGACATCGTCACGGCGGGGTGAGTCTTCGCCGTAGGTGCCACCCACTTCCCAGCGTCGAGTGCCTGATGCTTGGATTAAAAACACATCGTAGTTATCGTAGTGTGGACCTACGCCACCGCCATCGGTGGCATAACTTACCATTAGGTCATCAAGGCGCCAGTTAGGTACAAAGCGGAAATACTCTAATAGCTCATTTGCTTCGGGTACCCAATGATCCACCGATTGTACTAAGAGTGTCCAATGGCTATCGGGTAAATCGGAAAAGGTCTCTTCACTTAAGGGGCCATGTTGTAGCTTCCAGTCTTTACCGTTGGGAGACTGGATGATTAAACGTGACTCCACCTCTTCTTCTAAGGCCATGCCAGCGAGTTCATCAGGGCTGACGGGGGCTTCAAAATCAGGGAACGCGTTGCGTATTAATAGGGGCTTTTTCTGCCAGTACTCGCGCAGAAACGTGTCTATACTGATGTCGCCAAATGGAGAGTTCACTATTTAATAAACTCCATTAACTCTTCAACTGCTTTCTCCATCTCGTCGTAAACTTTACGTTTGTCGCGATTGGCTAAGGCTGCAATCTTGTTGTTGCCCACTTTTTTTAAGCATTTTGCGATGGTGTCAGCACTTTGGCGAATGCCTACGGCGTTGTAACCCATCATTTTTGATTCATCTTGCATCTGTTTGATGCCCGCACGCAGTTCATCGGCTTGTTTTAATAAAGTGTCTAGTCTGTCTTCCATCGTATTGGGTCTCACTTTATCGATCAGCGGTTTAGCTGATCGATTGGTTATTTTTTGAGTTTTTCAACGGTTTCTTCGACTGAGGTGAGTATGCCGCGGAGCATATTCAGTTCAGTGCGCTCAGGGCGTGAACGGTTGAAGAAACGGCGTAATTTGTCTAATACTTTACCCTCATGTTGAGGAATTATAAATTCTGTTGTGCGCAGCACTTTTTCTAAATGGTTATAAAATAGCCCCATCTCTTTTTGGCGGGGGTATTCTTCCTCAATCTCAGTGTAAGTTTTTTCTTCCGCGGCGACATAGACTTCGTAACAGAGCAGTTGAATCGCCTGAGATACATTGAGTACGGGGTAGTCTGGATTAGCGGGGATGTAGATATGGAGGTTGCATTGCTGCAACTCATCATTATGTAGCCCCATGGTTTCACGCCCAAAAACGAGTGCTACTTTGCCTTGTTTTGATTCGGCGACAATACGTTCGGCCCCTTTTCGCGCGTTGAGTAGTGGAAGATCGAATGTTCGTTTTGTGCGGGCACTGGTTCCTATGACCAGCTGACAGTCGGCAATCGCTTCTTCTAAGGAGTTAACAAGGGTCGCGTTTTCTAGCAGGTCTTTGGCGCCCGCAGCACGGGCATCCGCTTCATCGCTAGGAAACTCTCTTGGCTCAACAAGGTATAGATTAGTTAAACCCATATTTTTCATGGCGCGGGCTGCCGCGCCAATGTTGCCGGGGTGGAAGGTGTTGATCAGTACAACTCTAATGTTTGATAGCATTTCAGGAGATCTCACAAAGCATCAACAAAGCGGTTAAGGTCATAGATAAATTTTTGTCTATGCCACAAGTGGGGAGAGTGGTCCGCGCTAGGGTAGACAAGCAATTCGGAATTTTCAATATGTTGGTGAACCCAGTGTTGAAGTTCAGCACAATAAAATTGGCTTTCTTCACCATAAATTAACAGGGTCGGCTTGTTTATTGTAGGCAGAACATCACGGTAGTCCTGTTGGGTTATGTTTTCCCAGCAAGCGATTAAGAGCGGCGCATTCTGCTTTTGTAGGTAGTCACGCATCTTTTGAAACCCGTGGGAGTTTTGTTGGAAGTTTTTTAACGATTGGTGATGCATGCCATAGGCGATCAGCTCTAAGACGCTTTGGCTAAAGTCCTGTTTAAGTAACTGGATAAAGGTCTCGTTGTTTTGGTTACTAAATTCACCATAGACGCCGTGGTTCCATTCTTTATCGGTCAGTAGCTTAGGTGAATGATCAACCATGCAGAGGCCGGCAATGCGATCCTGACCAAATTGGCGAATATACTCCCATGTGGTTAATGCGCCGAGTGAATGACCAATGATCACGGCTTCCTCCACGTCTAAGTGGTCTAGGAGCGTGTTAAGGTCATCGGCCATCTGGGATAAGGTCATGTTAGTGTCTTCGGGGTAGGGGTGCCCTCCGTGCCCTCGTGCGTCCCAGCACACTACATGGTGCTCTTGGGCGAGTTCTGAGGCGAAAGGTAGCCATTCACGCACGCAGGCGGTCCAGCCGTGAAGAAAGATTAAGGTTTTTTTGCCTTCACCAAGGGAGATGAAGTGAATCTTAGTTAAGTCGGGGCGGGTAAGATATTCCATAAGGCTTAATCCATAATAATAAAAACGGGGCCATAGCCCCGTTTTTAAAATCTAAATTGAGCGTTAAGGCTCCCCTTTAGATTTTCTTCGCCTGATCTACCGCATTACCTATGTAAGTGTGCGGTGTCAGTGCCTTAAGCGCTTGTTTGGCGTCTTCTGGCATATCAAGCGTGTCAACGAAGGCTAGAATGGTTTCTTTATTCATATCCTGACCACGTGTAAGCGCTTTTAACTTCTCGTATGGTTCTTCGATAGCGTAACGGCGCATAACGGTCTGGATGGGTTCAGCAAGCACTTCCCAAGCATTTTCTAAGTCTTCATTTAGCTTAGCAGGGTTTAGCTCAAGTTTACTGATCCCTTTTAAACTAGATTGATAGGCAATTAGGCTATAGCCAAAGCCAACGCCCATATTACGTAGGACTGTTGAGTCTGTTAGGTCGCGCTGCCAGCGGGAAACCGGTAGTTTCTGTGCCAAGTGGCCCATGATCGCATTCGCTATGCCTAAGTTACCTTCGGAGTTTTCGAAGTCGATAGGGTTAACTTTATGCGGCATAGTGGATGATCCAACTTCACCGGCGATTGTTCTTTGCTTGAAGTAACCCTGAGAGATGTAACCCCAGATGTCACGATCGAAATCGATTAAAATGGTGTTGAACCGAGCGACGGCATCAAACAGCTCAGCAATATAGTCGTGCGGCTCGATCTGCGTTGTATATGGGTTAAACGATAGACCTAGGCTTTCAACGAACGCTTGCGCATTCTGTACCCAGTCGATATCAGCATAAGCGGATAGGTGGGCATTGTAGTTACCTACGGCACCGTTGATCTTGCCTAAGATCTCAACCGCTTTTAACTGTTTGATCTGGCGTTGCATACGGTAAGCAACGTTTGCAAACTCTTTACCTACGGTCGTGGGTGATGCTGTTTGACCGTGGGTGCGGGATAGCATTGGCTGTTCCGCGAATTCACGACCCAGTGCTGCAATTTCATCGGTTACTTGCTGCATCTGTGGTAGTACAACGTCTAATCCATGTTTAAGCATTAAACCATGGGAGAGGTTGTTGATGTCTTCAGATGTGCAGGCAAAGTGAACAAACTCATTAACGGCCATTAACTCGGCATTGTCTTTGATTTTGTCTTTGATGAAGTACTCGACAGCTTTAACATCGTGGTTTGTTGTACGCTCGATGTTTTTGACCGCCGCGGCATCGTCAGGACCGAAATTAGTCACGATAGCGTTTAAAACAGAATTAGCTTCAGCACTTAATGCTGGAACTTCACTAATCTGGGCATGAGCCGCTAGTTTCTGTAACCAACGTACCTCTACTTCTACGCGAAAGCGTATTAGGCCATATTCACTAAATACATCACGTAGGTCAGCTGTTTTGCTGCCATAGCGCCCATCAATCGGCGAAACGGCCGTCAGTGCGGAAAGCTCCATGAAACGATCTCTATCTTGATTAAAAAGAAGGCGCACATTATACCCGAGTAGCGGTCACTTTCGTAGGGCTAGTGCCGACAAATCACAGACAATCGCCTGATGCGGGGGTGGAGATCCTTATAATGAGCGCCTTAGCCCATTATTTTTTTTAATGAGGGGCGAAGGCGTGATTTGAAAAAGAGTAGGTGCCAACGTTTACCACCTTTTTGTCGCCAGAGCATGGCACTGCGGATACCTGCGAGGAGTAAGGCGCGAATTTTTGCCGCATTCTCACTGTTTTGCAGATGCCTTGGGTCTCCTGTTACCTGAATACGGAAGCTAAATGAGCTGATCGTATCTTGATAAAGACTTGCGAGGTTAGCAATAACATTAGGGTGGCAGTAGGTGGCTGGCGTTAAGGTAACATCCTGCTCTTCAGCGAGGTTCGCATCGCTGTAATGTTTGTCAGCGTTGAAGTATTTAGCTTGTTCGGCCACTTGGCTTAAGCGGTGAGCGATGGTTTTTAGCATCTCTGGGTTTGCACTGAGTTTGCGCTCTAAGTGCACCATGCTGAGGACGTAGCGAATCACATCTTTATTGTGTTCTGCCCGTGGCTTATCTACGATATCTTTTAGGTTTTGTAAGCCTAAATGTAGATTGTAGGGGAGGTCGGCTGCGCCCCCATAAACATCTTCAGAGCATGCGGGGTCAAGCTGCATAATGCTGTAGATGGATGTTTCAAGGCTGTCCTGTGCAACCATTCCACGGGTCGCTATCTGCTCGACTAATGCTGCCGCTTGGAAAAGGCCAGCAAGGCCTAGGGTTTGTTCATCATGTTGACGTGACACCGTAAACCTCTCAACTATCTAATGATTCATGCTTGCCAGTATTTTCTATTACGCCGCCGCCAAGGCATATATCCGCGCTATAGATAGCAACGGACTGACCTGGCGTCACTGCACGCTGGGGTTCATCAAATCGGATGAGGTAACCTGAATCGCCATTGCGTTCTATGATGCAGTTTTGATCAGACTGACGGTAGCGCACTTTTGCCTTACAACGGTAAGGTAGTGGTGGCTCTTCACTATTGATCCAAAAGATCTCATCGGCGGTTAGCCAATCCGTAAATAATAGGTCATGTTGTTTACCCTGTACGGCGATCAGTACATTCCGCTCTAGATCTTTACCCGCTACAAACCACGGCTCTTCTGGGTAATCCTTTAGACCACCAATATGAAGGCCTTGGCGTTGGCCTATGGTGTAGTACATCAAGCCGGCGTGTTCACCAATTGGATCACCGGCAGGGGTTTCTATCTGACCGGGCTGCGCGGGTAAGTATTGCTTTAGAAAATCACTAAAGCGGCGCTCACCGATAAAACAGATGCCTGTACTGTCTTTTTTATTATGCGTGACCAGATCGTTAGCTTCTGCGAGCTTTCTTACGTCTGGCTTTTCCAGCTCCCCAACGGGGAAAAGGGTTTTCTCTATCTCTGGTTGGCCTACCTGATGTAGGAAATAACTTTGATCTTTATTGTTGTCGAGGCCTTTAAGTAAACGGGTTTTTCCCTCACGTAGACCGCGGCGCACGTAATGACCGGTAGCGATCATGTCGGCGCCTAATTCTATCGCATACTCAAGAAAGGCTTTAAATTTGATTTCACGGTTACAGAGAATATCGGGGTTAGGTGTTCGGCCCGCTTTGTACTCTTCAAGGAAGTGCTCAAAGACATTATCCCAGTATTCTGCTGCAAAATTGGCGGTGTGAAGGGGGATGCCTAGCTTATCGCATACAGCTTGGGCGTCCGCTAAGTCATCTTTAGCCGTACAGTATTCTGTGCCGTCATCCTCATCCCAGTTTTTCATAAAAAGGCCTTCAACCTGATAACCTTGCTGCAACAGGAGTAGGGCTGAAACGGATGAGTCAACACCGCCGGACATGCCGACGATCACTTTAATCTGGCTATGATCAGTCATGAGTGATTTCGATTAGTTACTGTATTCGTGAATGAGTTCTAAGGGGTATTGTTTGCCGGCAATGTAGTCGTCAATGCACTGTAGCACCATTGGACAGCGAAGTTTATGCTTATTGAGCGCAACTTCATCACGGGTCATCCAAACGGTTTGAATAATACCGTCATCTAATGGCCTACCTGCATCGTGTTTAATCGCTTCTGCATAAAAGCAGGCGCGATGGTACGTGATGTTATTATTGCCCGATCGATAGACATAGAAACCGATAAGATAGCAGGGTTTTACATGCCAAGCAGATTCTTCCAGTGTTTCTCTACATGCGGCTTGAACAAAGGTTTCCCCTTCTTCAATATGACCCGCCGGTTGATTTAATACAACTTCACCGGACGAGTGCTCTTCTATCAGTAGAAACTTGCCGTCTTTTTCAACAATGACAGCAACGGTGGCATGAGGATACCAATCCATCATATTCCTCAGAAATTTGTTCGTAATTATTTGGATTTATACGTATAAAATAAGCGCCACACAATAGCATCAAATGGGGCCGTTTGATAGATAAAAACACGGGCTAAAGGTTACGATAATCCAGTAAGTTAATGCTATTATCTGGATTGTTAATCGTAGGGGTAAAGCGTTATGGCCGTGACTCAGGTGCGTGTTCAAACGGATGATTTTGATATCGGGGCATTATCGGAACAGGTCAGGGCCAATGATGCGACGAGCGGTGCTATTGTTACATTCACCGGTATAGTGCGAGAGTTAGTAGCGGCGGACCAATCATTGGAGGCGCTGTTTTTAGAGCATTACCCCGGTATGACTGAAAAAGCGTTAAACCATATTGCTGATCAGGCGCGAGCGCGTTGGGCTTTGGGTAATATCGTGATTAGTCATCGGGTAGGGACGTTGTCTCTTAATGAAAATATTGTGTTCGTGGGGGTCGGTAGCGCTCACCGAGTCAGTGCATTTGAAGCGGCTCAATTTATAATGGATTACTTAAAAAAGGCGGCGCCTTTTTGGAAAAAAGAGATCTCGTCTAAAGGCGAAGTGTGGGTTGAACAGAAGCAAAGTGATTTAGATGCAGCGAAACGCTGGTAACCTATGGCCCCTCTGTGATGTGGCTTAACAGGTCCGTTTATTCATGTTCATTAAATCTATAGCCTATGCCGTGCACTGTCTGGATCAGTTTAGGGGCTTTTGCGTCTAACTCAATGACTTTTCGTAATTTAGAGATGTGCTGGTCTAGCGTACGGCTACTTGGTAAGTAATCTCTCCCCCAACATTCATTGAATAACATATCTCGATCAACGACTTTGCCTTTTTCACGGTGGAGGAGTTGGAGAATTTTAAGATCCCTAAGGCTCAGTTCAAATGTCATTGCGTCACGTTGCGCTTGTAGTTGGGCAGGCAAAACGTGCAGGTCATTCATCCAGAAGGTTTCAGCGTCCGGTGAAACCTTAGGCTGCGGGGTTGGCCGGCAGCGCCGGGCCACGGCTTTTATGCGGGCGATGACCTCGCGGGTACCAAAGGGTTTTTTTATGTAATCATCAGCCCCGAGTTCTAACCCTAACACTTGATCAATCTCTTCTGACTTTGCGGTAATAAAGATGACGGGGACCGTCTCATTAAGCTGGCGGATCTTTCTGCATACCGTATAACCGTCCATGATCGGCATCATAATATCGAGTAAGACAAGGTCCGGCTGATGTTTGATATATACGCTTAGCGCTGCCTCACCGTTTTCCGCTTCAAGGCAGGAGATCGGAAGAGCACACGTCTGAACTCCAGTCACAACTAGAATCTCG